>Ga0228700_1002368_pt1 | contig 9949 bp, 16 predicted proteins | sample McNCre317_Aug_MG_FD_178019 | JGI IMG/M metagenome (GOLD analysis project Ga0228700, IMG submission 178019) | Freshwater microbial communities from McNutts Creek, Athens, Georgia, United States - 3-17_Aug_MG | ecosystem: Environmental > Aquatic > Freshwater > Creek | place: USA: Georgia... | reverse complement strand
CCGAGTAACTGAAATCCTTGGCATCCAGGTAAAAAGTAGCCACGTCCCTGTTGTCCTCGGAAATGGACATATCAGTATCAAGACTAAGGACCGCGTCCCCGATCTTGAGTCCGGGGAGGAGGCGGGGAGTGATAATGAAGGGTTCGTGCAGTTTCATGGTTTACCCTAGAAGATATTTAAGCTGCGTACCAACCTTGTTTAGTCATAACAAGGACCTTTACATTCTCCACCCAAATCTCGTCATAGTCCTCAACCCCGAATACATCGTTGATGTGGTTGAGAGCAAGAGTTGCAGTAAATTTCTTACTACTTGCTGCGTACAGGTTAAGGTATCTTCCAACTTTTTGAGTACCCACAGAATAGGGGTTTATACTCTCCACAAGGTCAATGAACTCGTCTCCACACACTTGAACATATTCTGTTAGTAGGGTCTCGTACTTCTTCACGAAGTCATTAGCCAGAGCCGTCCGTAACATTCCACGAATGTCGTCCTTCTCTTCTTCGGTATAATTAAAGGTCATAGATTTCCCCTGGGCGCGTTTCACTCAACATAAACAGTATCTTCAATGCCAGCCTCAGCGTACAGACTCTTTGCCAGCCAGCCGTGGCCGAAGAAGGCGATCACGTCGGCCTCGGTTTCGCACACCTGAGCCTTGTGCCTGTCGTGTTCGCCTTGCCATTGGGTGTACCCGATGGACTGGCAGACAAACTTCCCTCCCTTGGTCTTGTAGAGCTTCAGGACTGTCCACCGGCCTACCGAGCCGGAGTGGTAGCTGCTGGACGTGTCAGGGCTGGAGCTGCTTACCGCAATCTCCTCCCCCGTAAAACGGATTGCAGCGGCGTTGTCGTTTTCAAGGGTGATCGTTTCCATGGTGTCCTCTTCGTCAATGTCGATGTCTTCGGTAACTATGGCAGGGAGCAGGGCGTCGAAGTCGATGTCTTCCAGACCCTCAACGGCTTCGCGGACGACCCGATGGGCCTCGTACTCTTCGATGTCGTCGCCGTCCTCATCGACAAGCTGTACGCCTTCGATAATGACCGAGGGGGCGTACTCGGTGTCGTAGGCCACGTACTCATCATTGAATCGGCGAGAGGTGGTGCCAGACCACTCGACCCCAGACTGGTACGTGACCGTGATCTTCTCCAGGGTCGGAGGAACCAGAGCGGTCATCGCCTTCCAGGCGATTCCAAAAGCTGCCGGGGCGAGGATGGCTTGCCCGTCCTCGTCATCCCCAGCATACTTTTCGGTGTCAGTTTCCCCGTCAAGTGCTGCCTCCGAGGTGAATTTCACCGAAGAAGCCCAATCGCGGAACTGCTGCTCGGTCATTTTCATGGTCGTTGCTCCTGTCATCCCGGTAACGCTGCCGGGTTCAGCTCGGGCTGTCTGCCCACTACGCATACTAATCCTACTCTCCAAGGTTATCCAGACACATAGCCCTGGCAACCGCAAACTTCATACACAGTTCAAAGTCCCGGTCCTTCTCCAGCCTCACGTGCTTGATCCACGAATAATCAAGGTTACAGGGTTCCGAGGCATTGCCAAGGTATGTGTACTTGTCCCCGTCCGGATCATCCTCCACGTCCTTCTCGTCGACCAGGAATTGTTCATAATTATGGTCGAGCATCGTGTCAAATGCCTCCTGCTCGTTGCAGGCCCACAGGGCCACGACAGGTCCGAACTCGTTACCGATCAGCCACAGCCGAAGGTTGTGCGGGTGCCGTTCACCCGGAAGAACCGGCCAGTCATTGACCAGGATGTTCTCCCCGTCGAGTTCATAGGTGTAGCCGTCTTCAGCGTACAGTTTCATTTGAAACTCCCAGTAAAATGGCAACCCTGGGTTGCCGTGTCTGACTCGATTAGATCAGGGACGTTGCCTTGGCCCACGCTTGGACCAGAGGAAACCAGTCAGGAGCCTCCCGCTCAATTGACGGGAGGGAGGGGATCACCAGAGCCACCAGCTCATCCCTGGGGATCGAACGCGGCTGCCTCCCGTCCATCATCGACGGCCACCAACTAGCCAGGGGCAGGGCAATCTCCTTGTGTGCGTCCCACCAAGCATGGGCAGGCCAGAATGCGGCGTTGTTGCCGACCGCGACCAGATCAGAAGCCGGGACCTCAGATCGGGGCGGTCGCATTACCTGATTGGCGAGGAGGCGCAGTGGAGCCAGAATCATGGACGAGACCATGTCCGGGGTCTCAGTCTCCAACAGCTCCCGTACCAGCCTCTCCAGGACAGGGAGGTTGATGTGGCGGTGTTCAACGCCGCCGAGCCCGTCCAACCCCTCTCCAATCCAGACAGTCAGGAGGGACTTGTCCGTTTTCACCTCGTTTCCAAACCTCACAGCGATGGGCGGGCGAAGTTCCAGGGTTCTGAAGTTGCCCCCGACCCTGACCTGATTGCTGCGTGCAAGCTGCAGTTGTTGCCGAAGGTCCTCCATCTCTTCAAGGTGTTCCTCGTCCCTCTCCATCTCCCGGTGAAGGTAGGCAGCGAGCATTTCCAGAGGTGCGACCTGGGCCATCTCGTACCAGTCAACCCCATCAGGTTTCGGAAACATCGCGTATGCCTTTCCGTAAGCATCCCGAATCTCGACCTCCTTCATGCCATTCATGACTTGGTCGATAAGCGGTCCAATGTCCCTGAAAGACCCGCCAATAATGCCCAACACGTTTCTCTGTGTGGGCTTCTTCCCCTCTTTAAGAAGGGTCATGACCGCCTTCTCTACTTCATCCAGTTTATCCATCCATCTACTCCCCCAACGATTTCAGAAGGGTTTGAAGCTGGCGCAGCTTCTGCGTGTCTTGGTCACGCTTGGAAATGGTCTCCTCGATCTCAAGGGCTGCCGTCTCCATGTCCGAGGCCAGAGTACGAAGCGACTGGATAATTCCGTCGATGCGTTGGGACAGGGCGCTAATCTTTTCAACCGGGGTTTCTCGCTTGTTCATAGGCTCCTCTTTCTGAGGTTCAGGACCAACTACCGTTACCATCGTGGTTTTCGGCAGACTTAGAGTAGGCATATCTTCTTTCTCCTTGACCCTAGCCTTTATGAATGTGTTGTTAGGGCAGGGTTCAACAATCTTAAGGTCCGCCAACTGCCTGATGCAGGCCTCCAGCTCGTTATAGGCTCTGCTGATGCCCTTCCTGCGCAGCTCAGCACTAATCTGGGCTACAGTCCAGGGCTCAGCAAGTGGCACTACCTCATAGACCTTCCTCATCCGGGTAGAAAGGTTGCTGACAATCATTACTAATCTTTCAGAGTTCAACTCACCCTCCTTAGCGGCTTTCTTCCTGTAGTACCTATCACGGTTTGCCTTGTTGGACTGAATCTTGTTACATGAGTAGCAGCTAGAGCGCACCCACTCCCTATCCGTGTATTTGGATTTACTTGTCCTGTACTCAGATAGGGGCTTCTCTTTACCGCACGTCTTGCACTTTCTCAGGACCTCTTCGGTCACCTGCTTCTCCTTTCAGGGTTTCCCGTACCCATGCCTGCTCCTGCATCGGAGCCCCGGTTATAGGGTGCTTCACCAGAAGAAAAACTTCACGGTCCCAACCTTGTGAGACCGTGAAGTTTTGACTACATCTTTTCCACCGGACAGCGCCGGGTTTTTGCACAAAGATCATGCGTCCTCCTATCAGTGTGGGCTCTCGGGCCAGAATTGGCGCTCAACCCATCTCCAGGCCACGGTGCCCTTTCATAGAAAGAGGTTCGTTGAGAGCCCACACTGATAAGCCCTCCTGTATAGGAGGGCTTGAAGTTACTCTTCGTCTTCTTCTTCGGGGTCCTCGACCTCATCAGGCTCCGGAGACACGAAGGCTGAACCTATAGAGTTTCCGTTGGTGTCCCAGATTTTCCAGGTACTCCTCGAAGGCCGCCCGTCAGTATTAAACTCGATCAGGACCATGTTCAGAACCCCCACCCGGCTTCTTCGCCGCCCATTGTGTTAAACCGCTTAGTCGGAAGGTGCAGCCACAGCCCGCAACCCCTGGCGTCCGTGCTCAGGTTGTAGAGGCAGTGAACTTTATACCTCTCAAGGATTTTGGCAACATCCTTATGTGCCTTGTCCCGCACAGCTCGCCGCCCTTCCTCGAACTCCTCGTTGCACGCTCGGGCTTCCGCGACCCGGACCCTGTGGGCTACACCCCACAACTTGTCCTGCAGGGTCGTAGCCTCAACCTCGGTCAGACGAGGGAAAGACTCCAGCAACACTTTAATGTTGATGTCCCGTGCAAACCTTTCTTCTGGTGTCATGATATCTATCCTCTAGTCAAACTCAGAATCAACAATGACCCCTGCCGATCTTAGGCAATCGGTAACGGTCTGGGGCAGGTCCGTGGTTCCGTTGTAATCCTCTAACTCAAACCCCAAACCCTTAGTCACGAAATACAGGTTCCCACCGGTACCATCAGAGTCACGCTCAAACCATCCAGTAGCCATCAGGGTTCCAGTATGGTCAATCCAAACACTTACGCTGATGGTCCACCCCTCAACATTTGCCACATACATACCCATTATTTCAACCTCTCTGGATAAACAAACCCCACCGTCTCCATGTCCTTACGAAACTCGACCATAATCTTGGGCAAGCGAGCCTCCAGGACATCTCTCAGGTCGTCCCGGCACAGTTCCTCATCGGTCGCGTCCGGCCAGACGGCACATCTCCGGGCAGCGTCCAGGTCCCGGTCCTTGCCCTCGCCCTCTTGACACCACACCTCGTACTCAATCGGAGCGGGCTGCTCATGCCCCTTTACGTACGTTTCATGGGCCTTCGGCACCCAGGACGGAACCTTGTCCGGTCCCAGGATTGGGCGCTTTTCCCCTTTCCTGAGGCCCCAACAGTCCCTGTCCTGTGCGTGGTAAAGGGTATTCTCTACGTAGTGTAGAGGCCCATCCGTCGAGGTCAGGTGCCACTTGATGAGCGGAGTCAGCTCCGGAAACACAATAGCAATCTCTTCATGCAGGCAGCCGAAAGCCTCCACATCATGCCCTCTAGGCAGCTTCACCTCTGCCGTAATGCTGAAGGTCTCGTGCCTATTCCCGCAGCTATCGTCGAATCGGAGTTCAGCCTGAATCTTTGCCTCTGCCCCGTACCCACTAATCCGGCGAGACTCAGTAACTATCCTCTGAGTCAGGATCAGGCCCGTCTCCTCGTTCTGGACCACGTCCATAAATCGACACGTAACCCCCAGGACCGTACCCTGGAACTCTTTACGGATAATCTTATTCGACATGCTTCTTCCCTCCACGAATCAGTTTGGTAATAGCCGTCTTGGCTGCCTTAACAGAAGAACTCCAACGGGTCCGACCTTGGGAGTCCGTCCATTTGATATAACTCCCCCGCTTATCAGAAGAGGTGTGAATCCAGCACCCCTTAAAGCTAAAGGTACAGGACGAGCTATAGGACTCGTAATCGATCTGAGGAGCCTTCATTCTTGAGTCTCCAACTCAGCCCGGAGACTGGCAAGCTCGTCGCACACCCTCTCAAAGTCCTCCTTCAGAGATTCATAATCCTCTTGGGTAGGTCCGTTAATAACAAGGGCCTCCGCACTGTCCGAATACAAGTCAATCTCTTCGACAATCTCCTGGCCGTCCCAGGTCTTTGAGGAGAAGGTCAGCCGAGTATGGTAGAAGACCTCCCCGTTCCTATCGCGATTAGGTTCGATAGAATCCATAGTCATACCCGTGATTCGGTGGATGGACATACGCATGATTACTTCTCCTTATTTAAGAAACACAGACACACCAAAGATTTCAGGCCAATCCTGAATCTTTGTCGTACAGGAGGCCAGCATGAGCTGGCCTGAGATGTTTTGAAGGTAGAGCCAATTACTTGAACGTGCCATAAGTTCTGTCCTTGGCCTTAGTGACAAGGTTTCATACCCTGCTTTGGGATCTCTCACCTCCAGCTTCTTCGCCTCAGCCTTCGAGATACAAACCATATAATCGTGTCCGTAGAACCAGCCGGGGATGTTCATTGATCGGAGTACACTTAACGGTAATCATGTCAGAGCCTCGCAAAATCCAAAATACGATTAAATTTCTCTGACCCCACCCTCTCAATCAGAAGGTCCAGATCGTCCCGTGCATTGGCTCTGGCTTGACTCTTGGTAAGCCCCTCTGAGGACACAGGACAACCCTTGTACGTGGCCGACACATTGAGGATTTTCCCGCCCGAGACCGGGTCCGAGACTGCCCAACCGGACGAGGTCTTATGCAAGGCCAGGGTATATGCTGCGTTCAGGGAAATCACAACGATGGGCGTGTAGGGGACCGGGTCCCCGATCAGTTCCCCGTCCTTGCCCCTGCGGTAGAAAGTCTTCTCTTTCATTTCATCGCCTTTCTAATAGCCTCTTGTGCAGAAGAGGCTGTAACGTAGATAGTCTGCCAGGGGCCGTCCTTGCCCCAACCACAAGTGCCAAGTGCGCCTTTAGGACGCACCGCCCAACGTCCGCCGCCAAGGTGGGTAGCTTCCATCATTCCACCCTCAGCCAGTCTCCAGGCACGGTATAGCCCTCAAACCCGTTCTCGTTCGGGTTATCTAGGTTCGTCGCATTCGGGACACAAGGGGAGCAGAGGTCGAAGAAGCCAGTGAAGGGCGACTCGAAGATGAACACAATCTGCGCCCCGCCAAGCCACGTGACCTGACCCCTCACCCCTTGATAGTCGAACTCGAACACAGGCTCTTCGATCTGCAGGTCCAGCAGTTGTTGTTCGATGTAATCATCCACGTAGCTCTCCCGATCAGTGAAGCCGAGCCGGCCATAGGCCGCCTCCACTTCCTCGTCCCAGGCGTCCTCATATTCCCGTTCGGTGTAGTCGCCACGCTCAGCCAGGGTGATGCGGACCTCGTCCTCGATACGCTCAGCCCCGGCTTCCGCCTCTTCCTTGATGTCCTTCAGGGCTTGTAGATTGGTCAAGTCTCGGCCAATGCCATAGGTGATGTAGTCGAACAGGTCAGGGTCCAGCGATTGGGCAGCGATCACGCCGTAACGGATACCGGTTTTTTCATTGGTATTGGTCATGTTTAGCTCCTAGATGAAGAGAGAGGTAAGGTAGAAGGTCCAGACAGCCGTAATGACGAGGGCGACTTTGCCCCCGTGCTTATCTATAAAGTCGTAACGGTCCATTTAGTAGTTTCAGGGGTTTTGACTACTTTCAACAAGGTTTCCCTGAGCATCTACCTCATACAGGGTATTGGGCTTGACTCCGTTCTCTCCCACGATGCCGACCGCGATCCGGACCCTGCCCTGGTCCTTCCAAGTCAGGGCAAACGCTCCGTCCTCCCCTGCACTGGCGCAGCTATCGAGGCCAGCCGCCATAGCGACCGAGCCCTTGCCCAAAGCTGCGAGCCGGCTGCAGTAGCCCGAAGCTGCGAGCCGGCTGCAGTCTCCCGAAGATGTGAGCTGGCTGCCGTAGCCCGAAGCTGCGAGCTGGCTGAAGTCTCCCGAAGCTGCGAGCCGGCTGCTGTAGCCCGAAGCTGCGAGCTGGCTGCGGTCTCCCGAAGATGCGAGCCGGCTGCCGTAGCCCGAAGCTGCGAGCCGGCTGCAGTCTCCCGAAGCTGCGAGCTGGCTGCAGTCTCCCGAAGCTGCGAGCTGGCTGTAGCCGCCAGAAGCTGCGAGCCTGCTGTAGTTGCCAGAAGCCGCGAGCCAGCTGGAGTCTCCAGAAGCCGCGAGCCGGCTGGAGTCTCCAGAAGCTGCGAGCCGGCTGAAGTCTCCCGAAGTAAGATTGAATGCCTCGTCTCCTTCTACGGGCTCCAAAACCGCCGTCACAAACTCTTTGACCGCTGCTGGATCATGTATACAGTAATCTAATACTTTTTCAAACAGCCACCCGGCATCGTCGGGTCTACTGTCTAGGCGAAGCTCCGATACCACTTTCTGTACTGAGGCACCCAGGGGGAATTTCTGAATAAACCACTTGTATCCTTCGATGCAAGCGTCCCATTCCTTTAGGAGTTCTTTCGTGATTTTCATGATTGTTCTTCCTTACCTCCAAGTGTCAAACCAAGTTCCAATAGTCATCATGACAAGCCAGATGCCTGCCAGAATCAGTGCATCAATCATTGTTCTCTCCTTATTGCCTCCATGCTGATCCATCAAGTCGTAACGGTTCATGTATTCCTCCAGGTGGGAATGAGAGTAGATAGCAGTGTCAGAGGTTTTTACTACATTCCACGAGGTTCCCCTGAGAATCCACCTTGTACATGGTATTGGGCTTGATCCCGCCCTCCCCTACGATGCCGACCGCGATTCGGACCCTGTCCTGGTCCATCCACGCCAGGGCAAACGCCCCACCCTCCCCGGCACTGGCACGACTATTTAAACCTGCAGCCATAGCTATGGAGTTTTTTCCAGAAGCTGCTAGCCTGCTGGAGTCTCCAGAAGCTGCGAGCCGGCTGTAGCCGCCAGAAGCTGCTAGCCTGCTGTAGCCGCCAGAAGCTGCTAGCCTGCTGTAGTTGCCAGAAGCCGCGAGCCGGCTGGAGTCTCCCGAAGCTGCGAGCTGGCTGCAGTTTCCAGAAGCTGCGAGCCGGCTGGAGTCTCCAGAAGCTGCGAGCTGGCTGGAGTCTCCAGAAGCTGCGAGCCTGCTGTAGTTGCCAGAAGCCGCGAGCCGGCTGTAGTTGCCAGAAGCTGCTAGCCTGCTGTAGCCGCCAGAAGCCGCGAGCCTGCTGCAGTTTCCAGAAGCTGCGAGCCAGCTGGAGTCTCCAGAAGCTGCGAGCCTGCTGTAGTTGCCAGAAGCCGCGAGCCTGCTGCAGTGGCCAGAAGCCGCGAGCCGGCTGGAGTCTCCAGAAGCCGACTCCAAAGTCATGAGTACAAGCTCTTCGATACTCTCAGTCTCAGGCTCAGGCTCAGTCAAGCAACGATCAAAGAGTCTATCAAACAGCCACCTCTCGTCGTCGCCTCGGCTGTCCAGGCGTAGCTCTGCTACCACTTCCTGTACCGGGGCACCCAGTGGGAATTTCTGGACAAACCACTTGTACCCTTCGGTGCAAGCGTCCCATTTCCTGAGAAGTTCTTTCGTGATTTTCATGTCTATCTCCAGATGTCAAACCAAGTTCCAATTACCATCATGACAAGCCAGATGCCTGCCAGAATCAGGGCGTCAGTCATCGCTTACCTCCACAAAGTTTCCGTCCTTGTCCAACTGCTGCGTCACGGGATTGGGTTGGGTCGATTCCACATAGGCAACGACCCGTTTCATTGTCTCGACCGGGGCCATCCTCTCTTTCCCCAGGATGGCGAGGAAGTTCAAAACCCATTCGGCATGAGCCAGGGCCGCTTCCGGGGTCGGGACCGGGTATTTGACTTCTTGCGTGGGCATCATCGGCAAGGCCATCTCCCGCAGGGCGGAGAGGCACTTCCGACCGAAGCCAGGGATGCGGAGAAACTCCGCCTCCCTGGCGACATTCACAGCGTCGTACAGGGTCAGGCCCGCCTGCTGGGCGAGCTTGAGGGCACGGGTTTGGGTCCTGTTCATGATTTGGCTCCTTTGGTTGGCGATGTGCAGGCGACATCTGGTAGCAGCCTGGGTGCCTTGAGGCACTGGAGCCGCTACGGGTTGGCGTCTTGAGCTAATGGGCAGATAGGACGGTCTCCGTCCCGTCCGTACGACGGAGAAGCAGGCAGCCTCCACGACGCGCCACAACGGCGTGGAGGAGTTCAGAGCCATCGGGCAGGGTAATCCTCACCTCCCCCTCGTGGATGGCGCTGTGGGCTGCTATGAGGCTCAGGCGAGCCTCTGCCTTTTCTAGGCTGCTGACAGCGCAGCCGACCCTGACCGGGGCCGCGCCCCGGTCAAAGGAAATGTAGGTGCGAGCCTTCATTTCTGGTTCCTCCAGACAAGGTAGGTTTCGATGTAGTCGAAGGCGATGAAGCCACCCTCTACTTTTACGATGATGGCCGCGCTCGGGTTGTGCTTGCGGGCCGTGGTTCTGCTCTTGCATCGGACGAAC
>Ga0228700_1002367_pt1 | contig 9951 bp, 12 predicted proteins | sample McNCre317_Aug_MG_FD_178019 | JGI IMG/M metagenome (GOLD analysis project Ga0228700, IMG submission 178019) | Freshwater microbial communities from McNutts Creek, Athens, Georgia, United States - 3-17_Aug_MG | ecosystem: Environmental > Aquatic > Freshwater > Creek | place: USA: Georgia... | reverse complement strand
CATCGCCAAGAGAGCCATCAAGTGGGCAGCAGAGGAACTTACCGAGCACTATGCCTACCGCTACCCGAACTCACTCCGCCACACCTGTATGGAGTGCGGACACCAGTGGACTATCACGGACGCTGAAAAGAAAGACAAGCACCTTACCTGCCCCCACTGCGGACGCAAGTTAGAGGTGAAAGAGACGAGAGACCGCACCCTCAACCAGTCAGCCTACTTCACCACACTCTCCACAAGGCGAGGTCTGCAAGTCCTCCGAGTGGCACAGGTGAAGACAGAGCACCGCAAGGGCGAGCCCACCAAGACCACCTACCGAGAGATATGCCGATACTACATCAACGGCAAGGGACAATGTGAGGTGATAGGACTGAAACGCACGATGGGACCATACCTTGACTGCTTCGCCTACTATGCAGGGATGGAACTCCGCAACGACAACGACACCTACAGCCAACTTGCCACGTTCCCCCTCTACCCGAAGATGGACGTCATCCCCGAACTGGAGCGTAACGGCTTCACGGGTGACCTCTACGGACTGGCACCATTGACGATGTTCAAGGCGATACTCCGTGACAACCGCTATGAAACACTCTTCAAATCGGGACGCATCGACCACTTCCGTCACTTCATAATGCACTCCACCGACCTTGAAATCTGTTGGAACTCCTACAAGATTGCCAAGCGCAACCACTACCATATCGGCAACATCAGTCTATGGTGTGACACCATCCGTATGCTCAGCAAGGTTGGCAAGGACATTCGCAATGCACACTACATCTGCCCCACTGACCTCAGTGCAGCACACGACAAGTTGGTGAAGAAGATTGACGAGCAGGCAGAGCGTGAGCGCAGAGCCGAGGACATGGAAAGAGCAGCCAAGAGCGAAGCCAAGTTCAAGGCAATGAAAGGCAAGTTCTTCGGTCTGTTGTTCACCGATGGACTCATCAATGTCCGTGTGTTGGAGAGTGTAGAGGAACACCGCCAGGAGGGAAGCCACATGCACCATTGCGTATTCAGTGCATCCTACTATCTCAACGAGGAAAGCCTAATCTTCTCTGCTACCATCAATGGGGAGAGAGTGGAGACAGTGGAATTTAGCCTTGACGAGTTCCGAGTGGTGCAGAGCCGAGGTGTCTGCAACAAGAACACCGAGTATCACGACCGCATCGTGAGCCTTGTGAACAGCCATGCAGACATCATCCGACAGAGAATGAAAGCAGCATAAGTTTAACCAAGGTGGGAGGACATCAGCACCTCCCACCGCTAAAACACCAAGATTATGACAATAAAGATTGAAAGCGTTATCAACCAGTGGAACAGCGAGACAGACGAGGTGATTGTCCGTTTCCTTAACCTGCTGACCCTTGCCAAGACACGCAGGGAACTGGAGCAGGCACTGGACTTTTCTCCTTTCAAGGAGCAGTTTTGGAAACATCTGTTATGGGGATGGGGAAGCCGTCACCTTTGGGTGAAACAACGTTGCCCTTACAACGGAAGCACAGCCGACAAGAGATTACTGATAGTTGAATTTTAACGGGAGCGCATTATGAGACACGCAGGAACATTCCAAATTCCGACCTATGCCATACCAATGTTGGAATATGGCGATACCACGGGACTGACAGACTTAGACATTGAGTTGGTAAACGGCTTTATCGAAGCGAACTTTCCACACGGCTATGTGGTGGACTGGACGGGCATAGACGAGCCCTATTTCGCAAGCCATCCCGAATTTGGCATAGCAGCAGAGGTGGTTGAAGCCGACTTCTACCACGCATAATATAAATAAGGTGGGAGCATCCAGCACTCCCACCTCCTATAACACACTATATCATGGCAACAAGAATGACCAAGAACGGAGTAAGCACCACTCAGAAAGGGCAAGAGCAGTATGAGACATTTGTGGTCAGCACTCGCCCCAAGAGGAAGGCAGTGCAGTACGACTGCCGAAGCGCAGAGACTGGCGAGTTGTTCACCATCGTCCGCCCGACACTGGAACAGTGCAGGGCGAAACGGGACGAATGGCTCAGAGAGAAAGGACTGACGAACTAACCGAGCAAGTCGGACGGACACGAAAATCCGTCCGACTTCGTTTCTTTCATGAGCAGGTGGCGAGAAAGAAACGAAGCAAAAGAAACCGCTGTTCCGTTCATCAAAGGCTGCTCAATATGTTGAAGCACGTGCAGCTGTAAACCGCCACTCTCCCCCTTCTTTGACAAGGTTGAAATGTAATTGCAAATTCCATATATGACGCCCTCCTCCAAAGACGGCAGCATTGACCCGGCTACGACCTGTAAGGGTGGCATGATTACCTTCGACCTTGATGTCCATCTGCTCATGTTCGGCTGAATAGTAGTTCAGTGTGCCGCCTGCAATAGCCCTGATGTACTCTTGCTTTGACTGGTGCATCCCCGTCATGTGGGTCAGCACGAAGTCATTGGCATGGACACGGTTCAGTGTTGCCGTGTCCTTCGCAATCATCGCCTTGTACATCTCGCGATACAAGGCTTCTATCTGTTCTTTGTCCGTCATCTTTTTACCTGATAAAATTCGTTGCGATACGCTGGGGTTCCTGCTCTGGCAAGCCGCTACGCTCACGCTCAGCATGGATGGCACGGATAAGAAAAACCATGTTGCGGCCCAACACACGCATTGTCTGTAGTCCTTCTTCATCTTTCATTACTTCTTCGGGTGAATTGCCATGCACGGCATTCCAATAGCGACTTGCGGCTACAGGCATCTCGCCATGCAGGAAATACTTGTTCAGCGTGTCGAGTGTCGCCGTGGTCCCCATCCTACGGGCTGAGACAACGGCTGCACCAACCTTGAAGCGCTTCGAGAAAGAGGCTGAGAAAAACAGCCGGTTGAGAAATGAGATGAGTGTCCCATTAGGCCCAGCATAATATACAGGAGAACCGATGATCAGACCGTCGGCCTGCTCAAACTTCTTTGCCACCTCATTCACCATGTCTTTATCAAAGATACAGTGTCCTAACTCACGACATTTATAGCAGCCGATGCATCCTCGGATGTCCTTATGGCCTACGTGAATAATCTCCGTCTCAACGCCAGCCTTCTGTAACTCGTCAGCAACCACGCTCAAGGCCGTAAAGGTACAGCCGTGAGCGTGAGGGCTTCCGTTAATCAACAATACGTTCATAGTTTTTTCTCAGGACAGCCTTATTTTAGGATGTTATACATCTCTTCTGTCACTGGTTCCAACCACTCATTGCTCTGCTCTGCGCCTGTGACTACGTGGGTGGTCAGATGCTGGAACCATGAGTCGCGCTGCGCACCATGCCAGTGCTTAACTTCGGCAGGAATGTCGATAATCATGCCCTGAGAGAGTGCTATCGGATCTTTTCCCCATTCCTGATACCAGCCACGACCCGAGACACAAATCAGTATCTGATGGGCACCATGATGTATGTGCCAGTTGTTGCGGCATCCAGGCTCGAAGGTCACATTGGCGTATGGAGCAACAGTATTCTCTCCTTCAGCGAGATTGGCAGGCCGAACAGGTGCCAGATGGCTGTCGCCAATGAAATATTGTGCGTATGCTTCGTTGGGATTTCCCTTGGGCCATGCCCCGGCAGTGGCATCGGCAGCACAATCCACCTGACTGTAGCCATTCTGACTAAGCCACTGGCAGAGTTCGTCCACCTGTTCCTTGGTGTTGCCCATATTCACGGCTCCCGCCTTATGGGCAGCCAATTGCGGCTCTACGCCCTTCAGACTGCTGAGGGCTGCAACCGTCACCAGTTCGCGGTCAGCAGCCGATAATTGGTCGCCGGCGAAGATGTCGCCAAAGAGGTGAGACTTCAGATAATAGTCATCCTGCGGACAGAAGTCATAATCGAATGGCTTGCCGCCGATGAGTCTGGTTTGCACCTCGGTTCCCTGCTTCAATGCCAACCCAGCATCGTCCCACAATGTGGGTCGCGTCCAAGGCTTGCCTTCGTTATCATCGATGCCCTGTGCCTTGCGGTCATTGAGCACTTTCTGCAATGTGCCCAGTGCATTGAGCGAACGGGGAAAGCCCGTGTAGGCATAGAGCTGTGAGAAAGCCTCTTTGAGTTCATTCACGGTGACACCACCATCCAAAGCCTTGCGGATGGCGGGGTCAAGACGCTCCAAGTCGCCCTGCGCCTCCAACGAAGCGCAGGCGCAGAGCAGCAGCTGACGCTCAGTAAGCGTCTGTCCAGATATTGTTGCCATAGATACTATAGAAATCAATAGAATAATAATTCTTTCCATCTCAAAAAGTTTGTTTCCCGTGTCCTACCTCCATCCCATGAACATCTTCGTAGTATCCCCGTCGTGATGGTCGAAGAAGAGGCTCTTGCCTGTGTCGAGGGTCTGAATCCGTGCCATATCATCGGCACTCAGTTCGAAGTCGAGGATGTCGAGGTTCTGCGCCATGCGCTCCTTGTGGGTTGACTTCGGAATGATGATGACACCGCGCTGCAACAGCCATCGCAGGGCTACCTGCGGAATCGACTTATTGTATTTCTCGCCAATCTCGCCTAATAGCGCGTTCTGGAAGAATCCGTTGCGACCCTCTGCCAGTGGCCCCCACGACATGATGCGGCAGTCCAGTTCGTCCATGTACTTCTTGGCCTCCACCTGCTGGTCGAACACGTGCGTCTCCACCTGGTTCACCATCGGCTTCACCTCCACGTTCGACGCCAGGTCGATGAGGTGGTCGGGGTAGAAATTGCTGACACCGATGGCCCTCAACTTTCCCTCCCTGTACGCCTCCGTCAGGGCGCGGTAGGCACCGTAGCGGTCGCAGAACGGCTGGTGCAGCAGCATCAGGTCGATGTACTCTGTCTGGAGTTTCTTCAAACTCTCGTCAATCGAAGCCTTTGCCCGTTCGTAGCCGTAGTTCGAAATCCATACTTTCGTCACGAGGAAGATGTCCTCGCGCCGGATGCCGCTCTTCTTCCAGGCACGCCCAACGCCCTCCTCATTGCCGTAAGCCTGTGCCGTGTCTATCATCCGATAGCCCACCTCCAAGGCATCGCTCACGCATCGTTCACACTCATCAGGCGAAACCTGATACACTCCGTAACCAATCTGCGGTATCTCCACGCCATTTGTAAGTTTAATAGTTTCCATATTTATTTGTATTAATGACTATTTTGTTATTTTCGACCCTCCGAACACTTCTGACATGGGGATGTGCTGAAGGGCATTATCTATTTCTGTGAACTCTTCATCGCTTAGTATCACCTCAGAAGCCTCGGAATTCTCGCGCAGACGACTCTCTTTGCGGGTGCCTGGGATGGGCACGATGTAGGGACGCTTGTGGAGCATCCATGCCAACGAGACTTGTGCAGGCGTAGCGTCCTTCTCCTCGGCAAAGCGACGGATGAGTGCCAGCAGTTCGGCATTGGCATCATAGTCGCGGAACTGAGGCATTGAGGCACGGTAGTCTGTTCGGGTATCAAACTTCGTACCCTTTGCCACTGTGTCTGTCAGGAAACCGTTAGCCAAGGGAGAGAACGCCACAAAACCGATACCCAGTTCTTCGAGTACAGGAAAAAGCCTCTCATGCCATCGCGCCATCATGGAATAACGGTTCTCAATGGCGGTCAGTGGACAAACGGCATGGGCACGACGGATGCTGTCCTCGCTGGCTTCTGAAAGTCCCCAATGCAGGACTTTTCCTTCACGCATAAGGTCGGCAACGGTTCCTGCCACATCTTCGATAGGGACATCCGGGTCGAGCCGATGCAGATAGTAGAGGTCAATACGATCGGTTTTCAGTCGCTTTAGTGAACCTTCCACGCTCTTCCTGATAGTCTCAGGACGGGAATCGGGAATCAGCGGATAAGGTACAGGCTTCGATGTGTCGAACCTTAGGCCGAACTTTGTTGCCAGCACTATCTGGTTACGGTAAGGTCGCAGAGCCTCGCCCAGCAACCGCTCGTTGTGGTGCGGGTCGTCACTGGTGCCATACACCTCTGCTGTGTCGAAGAACGTGTAGCCCATTGCCACGGCTCTCGACAAGAGTTCCGTCATTTCCTTTGTGTCAGCCGCTGGCCCATAGGCATGGCTCATGCCCATGCACCCCAGACCAATGGCCGACACTTCGAGATTGCCTAATTTGCGCTGTTTCATTTGCTAATGTATTTCTGTCCGTTTCTAATCTGAATGCCTCGCTGATTACTGGAACGTATGCCGTTGAGCGAATATGATACGCCATTATCAGCTGCTCTCGTCCGAACATTGCGGATGGCTGTTGATTGCTTGTCAACACCAAGTTTCTTCAACCAGTTTTCAACGGTCTGCCTGGAAGAAGCATCGCGGATGCTGACTCCTGCAATGCCGAGTGATTCAAGCACGGTGGCATTGTGAAAGTATTCCTTGATAAGTGTTGCATAGCTGCCTACGCCACTTCCACCATGTGTACCAAAGGGGATGATGGTCTTGCCATCCAGTTCTGGATGCTTCTCAAAGAACGTACGGAAGAGCATGGGGGGACGTCCCCACCAAATCGGGCCTCCTATGAAGATGGTCTCATAGTCAGCGAGGTTGGTGATGTCATCCTTGTATGCAGGTCGGCGGTTCTCATTGATTTCCTCCGTGACGTATGCTGTACATTCATCATAGACAGCAGGATATGCCACCACGGGTACGATTTCGAATACATCCACATCGGCTAACTCTTTAATATAGTCAACCATAATGGCTGTGTTGCCACGCTCCACATAGCCCACCTGCCAGTTCTCGTCTGCCCGTGAGAAATACACCACGAGCATCTTGCCCTTGGCTGTTCCATCTTCGCTACCAGGCTGTTCGGTGGCACCAGTCGTTCCGTCTACTTCCGGTTCATTGCTGCCACATGCCATCGCCACAATGAATGCACAGAAAGTAAGGGCTAAAGTCAATAACTTTTTCATACCTTTTAATGGGTTGCTTTTAGATATTGTAAATCTCCGTACCAATAGGAGGCTGTGCAACCACCGTCAATCAGGAAGTCGGCACCGCTGATAAAACGCCCGCGAGAAGACATCAGGAACTCTGCCAAGTCGCCAACTTCGTCTGGCGTTCCTGCACGACGGGCGGGCATGCCCTCTATCATCTTCAGATAGCCGTCCTTGCGCGGGCCATGCAGTTCATCGTTGGCCAATGGTGTAATGATGATACCTGGGGAAATAGAGTTAATGGTAGCACCGCGACGGCCCCAGCGGGTTGCCTCGTACATGACACGAAGCACATTGCAGCGTTTCGAATACTGGTAGGCTTTCAGCGTGTCGTTGATTTCCTTCAGGAACGGCAGTTCCAGCAGTTCATCTACAGGAGTCGTTGCCAGGGCCTCGTTCTGCTCCTGGGGCAATGCAGGCAGACGATGGCCGCTTTGCGATGAGATAATCACACCTGAACCTCCCTCTGCAATCACCTTGCCGAATTCTTCCAGTAGTACACTCGTTCCGTAGAGGTCAACACGGAGGATTTCTGCTACAGGAGCCTGTGAGGGCGATACTCCTGCAGCATTCACCAAGTTCGTAATCTCGCCTTTGCTGGTGGCAAATTCCACCAACTTCAGGATGTCTTCTTTTGAGCCGAGGTCGCATTGGATAGTTGAACACTCAAAACCTGCATCCTCCAGTGTCTTGGCGGCTTGCTCCGCATGTTCCAAACTATAGTCAGCCAGCACCACATGCTTTCCTGCCGACACTCTCCTAATAATGGCCTGGCCAATACTGCCAGCACCTACCAAGACTGCTACTTGCTTTTTCATAACTATCAAATTTTTGTTTACAAACACATTCTGTAAATCTTCTCAACATCGGCAGGAGTCAGGTCGGTGAAGCCGTGGAGAACTCCGTCTGGACCACAGGCTTTCTTAGCCATCAGTGCGAAGTTCTTATCGTCGATGCCGAGATCTGAGAGACGGCTCTTCAGCCCAAGGGTCTCAAAGAAGAATGTTTCAAGGGCTTTGATTGCAGCCTTTGCCCCCTCCATCATGGTCAGCGACATGTCAACGTCCATCACATTCATGCCGAAGCGGCAGATGAAGGGAGCGGTCTCCTCGTTGAGGATGTAAGAAAGCCAGCGAGGAGTAAGGATCGCCAGACCATGACCGTGGGTAATGTCGTAGAAAGCCGACAGCTCATGTTCCATAGCGTGGCAGACGGTAGCCTGAAAGAATCCGTCGTAGAGGAAGTTGTTGAGTGCCCACGACGATGCCCACATCAGGTTGGCACGAGCCTCGTAGTCATCAGGCTTATTCACTGCCACAGGCGCATATTTCACAACGGTCTTCAGCACTTCTTCCTGAATGCGCAGCAGCATATCCATCGACTGCTTCTTACTGAAATAGGCCACGTCGAAGATGTGCGACATGATGTCCGCACTACCGCTTGCCGTCTGGTAGGGACTGACAGTAAAAGTGTTCGTCGGGTCGAGGAACGACACGTCGGGGTTGTTGTCGGGTGCGAAGTAGCCATATTTCTCGTTGGTCTCCACATTGCTGATGACACAGCCGCCGTCCATCTCTGAACCTGTAGCCGAAAGAGTCAGTACCGTAATGATGGGGAGCGTCTCGGTGACTGCGGCTTTCTGCGTCACCAAATCCCAAACATCATCGCCCTCGTATTTGGCAGCTGCAGCAATGCCCTTCGTAGCATCAATCGTGGAGCCGCCTCCGACAGCCAGCAGCACGTCGATGCCTTCCTTCTTGCAGATGGCAGCACCTTTGTTTACCGTCGTATGGTGCGGGTTTGGCTCTACGCCAGACAGTTCAAACACCTCCATGCCTGCCTTCTGGAGTTCATCCATCACCTTGTCATAAAGACCGGTGCGCTTGATGCTGCCTCCGCCATAGACCATCAGTACTCGCTTACCGAATCGTGCCACTTCCTCATGCAGGTGGCACATCTGCTCCTTGCCAAAATAGATTTTGGTCTTGTTCTCAAATACAAAGTTTCTCATATTTCTTGTTCCTTACCTTATATTATATGTCTTACTTATTTTGCCAATGCTGCAATCTCACGAGCCTCACGGTCGGCATTTGCTGCCTCTGCTCCGTGAATGGGTGTACCATCCTCTACGATTGCCCCAGGGCAGAGCTTCTTGATGAAACGGACGCTGCTACCCATGCCTGAGCCCTCGTTGGTGCAGAAGGGAATGATGTGTTTGCCCGTGAAGTCATACGACTCCAGAAACGTGTAGCACACCATCGGCATCGTGCCCCACCAGTTGGGATAGCCTAGGATGATAGTGTCATACTCATCGATGCTGTCCAGCGGATTCTTCACCTCCGGGCGCACCTGGTCGTGCAATTCCTGCTTGGCCTCCTCGATGCAGGTCATGTAGGATTTGGAATACTCGTAGGTCGTATCAATCTGGAACATGTCTGCATCGGGCAGCAATGCCTTGATCTTCTGGGCCACCACCTCGGTATTTCCCAGTTTCAGGTTTACGATGCTTCCGTTCACATAGTTCTCTCCGCGACGAGAGTAGTACGCAATCAGTGTCTTTGCCATTATCCCAGAGCCTGATTCGTTGACCACTCGAAGTGCTGCTCACGCTCGCTGATCCACCAGCGCCCGTCAATCTTCACGTACTTGTCGTAGTAGCGTACGGCATGGGTGGTCAGCACGTCCTTGCCATCCTGCTCGGTGACGAGCGTAGCCAGTGCATAGCAAGTACCCGTGGCGTGAGTCTCGTCAACGAAATCTACGCTCTGCTGTCCGTTCATGTGGAAAGACACCTTTGCGGCACCAAATGCCTTATACTGGCGAATCATGTCATGCACGTCGTTTGCCGTCATGCCCAACTTGCCACCGAAATACACGTTCAGTTTGATGTCTGGGCGGAAAATCTCCACGTAGCAGTCCTGGTTGTTCTTGTCACTCTCGGTTGCATAGAAGTCTACTAATGCCTTCAACTCCATGCGGTCTTGCATTCTGAATTCCATTGTTGTACTGTTATTATGAT
>Ga0228700_1002366_pt1 | contig 9958 bp, 8 predicted proteins | sample McNCre317_Aug_MG_FD_178019 | JGI IMG/M metagenome (GOLD analysis project Ga0228700, IMG submission 178019) | Freshwater microbial communities from McNutts Creek, Athens, Georgia, United States - 3-17_Aug_MG | ecosystem: Environmental > Aquatic > Freshwater > Creek | place: USA: Georgia | collected... | reverse complement strand
GGGGTCAAGTATCCCCAATGGCGTTCCCGCAGCAGGTACTAGCGTGACTTCCGGTTCAGGTAATCAGTCTGTTCGTGACAGTATTAAGGAAGCTATCCGTCTCAACTCTTGATATAGGGGGCCATAATGGCTGTTCCAAATCTTTCTGAAATCATTACTACGACGATTGAAAATCGGTCCAAGACTTTGGCCGATAACGTCTCGAAGTCCCATGTTCTGCTTGACCGTCTTGAACGGAAGGGTAAGGCTAAGCCTGCCGATGGTGGCCGTACTATCGTGCAGGAACTCGAATTTGCCGAAAACGGCACGTTCGGTTGGTACTCGGGCTATGATCCGATTAACATTTCCCCGCAGGAAGTTTTCTCAGCGGCGGAGTACAACTGGAAGCAGGCGGCTGTTGCCATTAGTATCTCCGGCCTTGAGCAGCTTATGAACTCCGGCGAGGAACAGTTCATCGACCTTCTCACTTCGCGTATTGAAAACGCGGAACGCACCATGAAGAACCAGATGGGGCAGGCAGTATACGGCGACGGTACTGCCGCAGGTGGTAAGGCCATCGGCGGCTTGCAGTTGCTCGTTGCGGACTCTCCCACCACTGGCACTATCGGTAATATTAACCGTGCTAACTGGTCGTTCTGGCGCAATCAGGCGTTCGGCGCTGTCGCCGACTTTGGCGGCGCAATGTCGTCTACTAATGCTATCTCGTACATGAACCGGGCGTGGATGACGTTGGTACGCGGTACTGAAAAGCCGGACCTTATCGTCACGGATAACACGTACTACCGCAACTATTGGGAAGCTCTTATTCCGAACCAGCGCTTTATGTCTGCGGATATGGCGCAGGCCGGTTTCGAGAGCCTCAAGTACCAGTCGGCGGACGTTGTGTTTGACGGCGGTATTGGTGGCGGCTGTCCGCCGAACCATATGTACTTCCTTAACACGGATTACATCTATCTCCGCCATCACCCGAAGCGCCGTTACGTCGCGCTGGGCGAAAAGCAGCGTTTCTCGACTAACCAAGACGCCATGGTGCAGTTGCTTGGTTGGGCGGGTAACATGACCCTTTCCGCCGGTATGATGCAGGGTCTTATCAAGGCCTAAGCGGAATACTTTAGTAGGGGCGGGCATTCGGCCCGCCCTGAACAAACTCAGGAGTTAGTAATGGCTTTTAAGACTTCATACAATTCCGCCCTCGGCATTCCCGACATTGCTCCGGCAACTGTGGACGCCGTTGCGCGGTATCCGGTTGGTACGACTATCAAGGCGTACGATGACACGCTTGGCGAGGGTGAATTTATTTACCTCCCCGGCGTTGCCAGTACTGTTGCGGGCGATTTGATCGAGTACGACCTTACCCCGGCTGCGCAGGCTACTGTTCGCGGTAGTAACGCTACTTCATCCAATGCTGGCCGTCCGGTCGCGTTCGCCATGGGTGCTACTGTGGCGAATACGTTTGGCTGGTACCAGATCGGTGGATTGGCAGTAGTTAATGCTGTCGCTGCCACTGCCGCTGGTGCAATGTACGCAAGTGCCACTGCGGGTAGCATTAGCAGCACCCTTGACGCGGGCGATCAGATTTTGAACGCGCGTATTAGTTCCGGCGTCGGTACTCCGTCCGCTGGTAAGTGCTATGCGACGATCAATCGCCCCTTCAAGCAGGGCAACATTACCTAACACCGTGTGGGGTGGGTGCGCTGGTACGTCTATCCTTGTACGTGCCAGCGCACTTCGCTTTAAAGGAGAAGCAACGTGTACGACCTCGACCCTCAATACAAAACCGAAGATGGTGCTGCGCTACGCATTTGGCGCGATGCTGTCCAGAATAACTATCAGACTGAACAGCAGGGACGCCCCATCTTTGACGAAGCTATCTACGTCGAGGTTATTACTCCGGGTTCGCAAAGCTCTATTCCCGTATTCGAAGTAAAGCGCATCTATCACGAAAGCGCGGGTATTGATCCGACTACGAGCGAGCAGTACAAGCAGTACAAGAAGTTCGTTGACGCATTCGAAAGCGATGAGAGCGCTGGCGGCGCTATGACCGGAACGCCTTTAAAGGAATGGCCGGAACTTAGCCGCTCCATGATCGCCGCGCTGCGCGCACAACAGATTTATACGGTGGAAGCACTGGCGGGTTTGCCTGATACTGCGCTTCCGCTCGTTGGCCCCGATGGACGTACTTGGCGCTCGAAAGCGCAGGCGTACTTGGACTTCGCGGCTAACGCCGGGACCGCTACCGCGAAGGCGGCAGAGAACGAGCGCCTTAAGGAAGACTTGGCCGCTGCCAATGGCACGATTGCCAGCCTAGCGGCCCGTTTGGACGCGCTGGAGGCCAACAAGGGTAGCCTGTCGGCCATCGACCTCTCCCCGGCCCCTGAGGCCCCTGAGGCCGTTGTGGCGGTCGCTGAGCCGGCCCCCGCTGCGGGCGATGGTCTGGTCCTCGCCGGGTCTACCAAATCGACGCCAGCCAAGGCCGCTAAGGCCGCTACTGGCGCTATCATCTAAGTACTAGGGGGCGGTTATGACACTACTAACTCTGTGCCAAAAGGTTGCGGATGAAACGGGTTTTAACCGCCCTTCCTCTATCGTTACGGCGACGGATCAGCTTGCTAGGCAACTACTAGCACTGGCAAACGAGACAATTGCTGAATTATGCGAAGACCATGACTGGCCCGCACTTCGCGTTCCAGCCACTATCAATACGGTGAATGGCCAAGCTAGCTATACGTTTCCATCGGATTACGCACGGTTAGTGCCAGAAGCTTTGTGGGATAACGGCGCAAATACTCCATTGCGAGGCGCAGAGAGTGCGACGGAATGGAGTGTGCCTAGTACGTACCTATACCCGGTTTACGGCCATCGCTTCCGCATCTTCCAGACACCTTTAAAGCTATTCATTGATCCAGTTCCAGTCAGTGTGCAAGCATTGTACTATGAGTACATTACGTCTAAGCCCGTTGTGCAGGATGATGGAACGGCTTCTACTGAATTTACGCGTGACACCGATACGTCTAAAGTCTCGGAGCGTCTAGTACGCATGGGCCTCAAATGGCGTATTAAGCACGCCAAAGGCATGGACTATGCGGAAGATTTTAACAAGTACGAGAAGTCGCGTAAGGATATGTATTCCAAGGCACTGGCACTTGGCAGCATCCCGATTTCGTCCCGGCCTAGCTCGGAACTGACTGAACCTTATGTACCTACGCAGGGATTTGGTTGATGGATTTCTTTAAAGTAAATCGCGCCAGAAAGTCTATGCCGTTCACCATGCCCGCCCCTGTTGGCGGGTTGAATGGTAGGGATGGCTTGGCGGATATGCCCGCTAAGGACGCATTCGTACTTGATAACTGGATACCCAATAATACAACGGTAGATACTCGCGGTGGGTCTGCCAACTGGGTTACTGGCGTCGGTGCGCCGGTAGAGAGTCTTGAAGTGTTTGCCGGGGGTGCCGCGTCCAAATTGCTAGCTTTCGGCAATGGCTCAGTATACGATGTTAGCCTTACTGGTGCGCTCGGCGCGGCAATCAAAAGTGGCCGTGTAGGCAATAAAGTAAGTAGCTGCATGTTTTCCAATGCTGGTGCGCAATACCTTATGGGCTGCACAGGATCGGACGTAATGTTTGCGTACGATGGCACTACTTGGACAGATACAACCATTACTGGCCTTACAGGCCTAGCGACTACACTTACTGGTGTGTTTGCCTTTAAAGGCCAGCGTTTGTTCCTTGTGCAGAAAAACCAGCTTGGTTTTTACTATCTAGGCGTGGGTGCTATTCAAGGTGCCGCCGCATACTTCGATTTGTCACAGGTCTGCCGAAGGGGCGGATACTTAATCGGTATTGCCAGCTATTCGGCTGAAAGTTCAGGTAGTACCCCTGCCGACTACGTAGTCTTTATGACTAGTGAAGGTGAGTATGTAGTATACACTGGTACGGACCCTTCAAATGCGGCAACATGGGCGCTTGTAGGCCGCTACTATTCCTCCCCGCCGATTGGGCGCAAAGGCTGGTTTAACTTCCGCTCGGACCTTTTCATTATATGCGATGAAGGTATTATTGCCTTCTCGGAGATACGTACCAACGGTGAGAGCGGTAAAGACATTGAATATGTGTCTGCCAAGCTAGGTACGGCTCTTGCTCAGTACATGGTAAACAATGCAACGCATGGCTGGTCAGGTATTAGCTATCCGCGCGGCAATCTATTAATTGTTAATGTACCTACAGCGGCCACTACAGCAGGCGAGTACGTACAGTTTGCAATGAATACCGATACTAACGCATGGTGCCGTTTCACTAAGTGGAATGGACTATGCTTTGCGGTTTTCAATAGGCGTTTGTTTTTTGGTACTAGCGACGGTAGGATTGTACTCGCTGACGAGGGCAATAAAGACCTATCGCTAGACATTATATGCGATGCGCGTCAAGCTTTCAATTACTTTGATGACGGGCACGGAAGCGGCGATGCGGATAAGCACTTCCACTTTGCTACATTCATTGTACAGGCGGATGGTACGCCAGCGCTTGCATCGTCCCTATGCGTGAACTGGGAAGACGATCAGCCAACGCTAACAACTACAGGACTAGATGCGTCTGGCGCGCAATGGGACGTATCATCATGGGACGTTACCGATTGGGCGGGTTCGGGTGCTACTCAGCAGCTTACAGTACCTTACGGTAAGATTGGATACGTGGCGTCGCCATGGCTACGCGCGTCAACATTGGGAAGTGGTTTAAAGTGGTTTGCAACGCGCGTTGTAGCTGAAAAGCTAAACGGCCTCATTTTGTCGAGTTAGTATATGTTAGCAGTACCCGCAGGGAAACTAACGGAACACGTAGGTAAGTATCTAAAAGATCGCCTAGATATTGACCTTGAGCCGGGGCGCTTTGAGGCCATTATTGTCGTTAATGACAAGGGCGATACTGTAGCAGCTATTGCATTCCAGAACTACTTGCCGAAGTGTAGAAGCGTAGAGCTAAGTGTAGTGTCGGAGACAGGCGTTGCTTGGCGACCTCATGTATGCAGAGCTATTGCCAATTACGTGTTTGTGCAAATGGGTTGCATACGTGCAACATGCGCAACAACTAAGAAAAACTATAAAGCACGGAATTTTTTGACGCACCTAGGATTTGAACTTGAGGGGCGGTTAAAGCGAGGATATGACGGCACGAATGACGCGCTGATTTACGGCTTATTGGCCGAAAACTGCCGTTTTCTTGCTGATGATAGCGGGGAAAGCTAATGAGTGGCGGTTCATCACAGAAGCCAGTAACTCCGGACCCAACGGCTACTGCGCAGGCGCAAGCCGGGTACAACAAAGATGCAGCAATATCTCAGGCATACTTGGATCGTGTAAACCAAGTATCCCCTACTGGCTCTACTACATGGACCGTAACGGGTACTAACCCGGACGGTACCCCCAAGTTTACGGAAACTACTGCGCTAACTCCTGAAATGCAGGCGATCAATGAGGGTATCCAAAAGCTAGCTGGTAAGGCGGTCGATAATGCGGGGCAGGCGGTTAATACCCCGCTTAACTTCGATAATGCGCCCAAACAAATTACTAACGTAGGTAGCGACCTCCCCGGATTGCAATATAAGGGTGGAGACATTGGCCCGCTCGCTACGGACTTTGCGCGTAGTAGCTACGGAAGGGTAAGCCCGACTGCGGGCGGCAATATCCAGAATGGTCTGGATTTTAGCAGTGCGCCGAAGCTTGCTGCATATGATGATTTTGGTAACGATGCTAATAAGTATCGTGACACTGTGTACTCAAAGTTGGCTTCGCGGCTAGACCCACAGTACAACCAGAGTGAAGCCGATATGCGTGCCCGACTGGCAGCGCAAGGCATATCGGAAAACTCCGATGCATACCGGCGTGAATTGGACAACTTCAATCGCGCGAAGACTGACGCGTACGAACAAGCGAATATGGACGCGTATACGCAAGGTTCAGCAGAGCAGTCGCGTCTGTTTGGTCTGTCTAAAGCGGCCCGCGATACTATTACTGGTGAGATGACTACGCAGGGCAACTTTGCCAATAACGCGCAGGGTCAGCGTTTCGACCAGTACAATGCGGCACAGCAGACTAATAACGCTGCGCAGGCAAGCCAAGAACAGGCTGCACTTGCAGCGGCTAATTTGGCTAATCAGGCTGAAACTACTAAGTTTAATCAGCAAATGTCCAACGCGCAGTTTAACAACGAGACGCAAGCGCAGGGCTTCAACCAAGAAGCCGCTAACGCCGCTCTTAATAATTCGGGGCGTACGCAAGCTATTAACGAGACGATGGCGCTGCACGAAACACCTATTCAGGACGTTGCAGCACTCACTGGTAATAGTACTTCAGTTAGCCAAGCGCCGCAGTTCCAACCCGTTGCACAAGTAGGTGTAGCCGCACCTGATTACAGTAACTTAGTTGAGAACCAGTACAATCAGCAAGTCGCCATGTACAACCAAGAACAGCAGAACAAAGGCTCTGCGCTTGGTGGTATATTTGGCGCTGTTGGTAAGCTCGGCGGCGCAATTGCTGCATCGGATAAGCGCTCTAAGTACGACATTACTCCAATCGGCAGGCTAGCTAACGGCCTTCGTACTTATACCTTTAAATACATCGGTTCACGCATTCCGCAGTTTGGCGTAATGGCGCAAGAGGTTTTTGATATTATGCCGGAAGCTGTAGTTATTAGAAAGGACGGTCTAATGATGGTTGACTATTCCAAGGTGTACGCATGAGGAGGTATTCGCCCCCGGTGATACCTGCTATTGCGCAGGCGTACCAGAATGATCCACGTACTAAGGCTGCACTGGACCTTATGGCCACCAGTACTGCCCCTGTTGCTACGGGTGGTTGGGGTATTGCGGAAGGCATTGCACGCGCACTGTCTGGTATTGGTGGCGGTCTAATCGAGCGCAGCCAGAACAAGCGCTATGGCGAGGACGAGCAAGACTTGCTCAAATCCCGCGCTAAGGACATACCTAGCGAGATTGCGCGCAGGCTATCTAATCAGAGCGCCGATGCTACCGGGCCTGTACAGTTCAGCCCCGGCGCGCTTAGCCCTAATATGGGGCGGTGGAGCGGGCAACCGGGTGGTTCCAGCTTCAACCTTCCCGAGTGGGCAAAGCCGCAGCAAAGCACTATGCCGCTACGTGGCGACCCCAACGGCGACCATGAAGGCATGGGGGGTAGCGGGCCGAACCCTAACCTAGTTAATACTAGTACTCTTCCGGGTGCGCCAGTTGCCAACAATACTGGTCTACAGCCGGGAGCTATCCCTAACGCCAGCTATACTCCCCCGTCTACCCCTAGCCCACAGGGGGTAGCTTCTTTCACAGACCCTTTAGCCGGAAGAGGCCGTATTACGTCTAAATACGGCCAAAGGCGCGCTCCTATTGCGGGCGCGTCTACTTTCCATAATGGCGTTGATATGGCTGCACCTAAGGGCACTCCGGTACTCGCAGCGGGTGACGGCAGAGTAGTGCAGGCTTGGGACGATACTACGCATGGTGGCGGCAATTCCATCATCCTGCAACATGCTGATGGCACTAAAACAGGCTATGCCCACTTATCGCAAATTGGCGTTAAGCCGGGTGATATAGTACAAGCGGGTCAACCCATTGGTGCAGTTGGTGCTACTGGCAGGGCTACTGGCCCCCATCTGCACTTTACAGTCCGTGATGCGCGTGGTCGCAGGATTGATCCTAGTACTGTTAACTTGTCGGGTAAGCCTTCGGCTATAGGAAATGTACCGCTTGAAAACGTAGCGCCTGAAAGCGCAACTATTCAAGTTGCTGGTGCAGCCACTACCGGCCCGCAGCAGGTCCAGCTTCCAGATGTTCCCGATCCAGTGCAGAAACCTACGGCTCCTGATGTAGTACCGGCTACTCAGTCTGAGCGGCTGTTGAATGCGTACAGGATGATTAGGCGCGCTAATCGGTACGAAGCTGCCGATGCGCAAACTATGCTTGATAAGGGTCTAGGCGAACAGTCAGACTACAATGAAGCGTACGCAACGCGTAAGCAGCATGTGGCCGACCGCCAGTACGAACTGGGTATGGAAGGTTATAATCAGGACCGTTCAGCGCGCACTACATCTGCTTTAAGTGCTCGCAATACTAATCTCGAACAGCGCCAGACATATAATAATACTCACCAGATAAATACTGAACAGAATGCGTTTACTACGCAGCGTGACGCCAAGCTTAACGACTACGATATGGCAAAGGCTCGGTTCCAGTCACGCGTAGAGTACGGCTTGCATAAGCTTGATAACGATGCAGCTTGGCAGCGAACTAAGGCGGAAATCGACTCCCGGCGCGCTACTGCGGAAGACAAACAGGCGGCTTTGCGAGACGGGTTTTTCAATACTCGTGCCGGGCGCGATATGCGTACTGCGTACGAGACTGCGCAGGATCAGGAAAGTACTGTTAATGGACAGCTTGATGCGTTCATAAACGCCAACAAGCAAGTAGCTACTGGCGGTACTATCAATAATGGCCTTAACGGTTTGCGGCGCTATGGCAACCCCAATTTGCAGGCTATGGAAGGGGTAACTTCATCGCTCGGTATAGCGGCAACTACTGCTTTAAAGGGTTCTATTTCGGACAAGGAAGAGAAGCTAGCTCGCGATACGGTCCCGCATACGGGTAATACTCTTGCTGAAAACCAGCGCCGCGCGGATTGGATGCGCGCTGCATTTGCGCGTAAAAGCGAGTTTCATGGTCACGCCATTGACGCCATGATACAGGGATCTAATGCGTACAATACTTTCCGACACCAGTGGGATGCATTTCGCAACTCTCATACTGTGGGAGATGGCGTAACATACGATGCATGGCTTGCTAATCGCCCTCGTTTTGATGCCTCTGGTAGACGAGTAAACTAATGCCCCTACAGCAAATGCCAAATGGTGAGTTTGTTGACATTGCGGACGGTACTCCCCCGCAGGTGGTGGCACGCATACGTTCGCAGTATATGCGAAAGCCGTCTAGTTCTGCGCCTAGCAAGCCTCAGGCCACACAGCCGCAGGCGCACGGCGATAACGGTATTTTGCAACAGGCCATAGAAACACTCCCCTTTGCTGGCATCCCAGTAATGGCACTAGGTCCGCGTAATATCAAGCGAGCCGCAGAACGCGGGCTGACGTACAATCTGGCCGATCCTATTTCATCTGCTTTAAAGGCAGGCATTTCAGCACTACACGGTAAATCGTTTAGCGACGAATATACGCGTAATCAAGCTAACGCACATGCTCAGGTATCGCAAGACGCGTCTGATAACCCAGATAGTACGGCTTTGGCGGAACTTGGCGGTGCTATATTTTCGCCAACGCCTAAACTCGGTGCGGCTTCTAAAATAGCTACACTCGCCCCCGGTATTGCGAAAGCTATAAGTGCCGTTAAAGCGACTCATGGCGGTGAGGTTGCAGCGCGTGCATTAAGTGGTGCTGTAGGTACTGCCGTTCGTACTGGCGCTAAGCAAGGTGCCATGACTGGTCTAGGTAATAGTATAGACAAGAACGACTTGCAGCACCTACCTGCCAATGTAATAGATAGTGCTGTCAATGGCGCGGCTCTCTCTGGCGTACTAGGTGGCGGTACTGCGGCAGTGAATAAAATACGTCACGTAATGGCAGATAGAGCGCCCGGTGCAGCTATACGGGTGGCGGCTAATAAAGTTGACGATATGCTTAGCAATGCGCGCGATGCGACTGGTGCTAAGTACACGCCAGATAGTGCTAAGGCGGATATTGCCGCTACTGCGAAGAATGGCGCATCGCCTATGCTGGCGGACCTCTCGCCGGAGCTTAACCGGGTGGCTGGCAGGCTCGCCAGAGAGCCGGGGAACCCGGCAGCGAATGACCTTGTGCAAGCTGGTGAGGACCGCGCAGCGGGCCTCATGGGGCGCGTTCAGGCTAAGATTGACCAATTGACCGGCAAGCTGCCTAAGGACGCCTACG
>Ga0228700_1002363_pt1 | contig 9967 bp, 10 predicted proteins | sample McNCre317_Aug_MG_FD_178019 | JGI IMG/M metagenome (GOLD analysis project Ga0228700, IMG submission 178019) | Freshwater microbial communities from McNutts Creek, Athens, Georgia, United States - 3-17_Aug_MG | ecosystem: Environmental > Aquatic > Freshwater > Creek | place: USA: Georgia... | reverse complement strand
TCCCGATCTGGCATGACCCAATTTGTATTCGTCACCGGCGGTGTTGTCTCTTCCCTAGGTAAGGGAATTGCAGCCGCCTCACTCGCCGCCCTCCTAGAGTCACGCGGCCTCAAAGTCACCCTCATCAAGCTGGACCCCTACATCAACGTAGACCCAGGCACCATGTCGCCGCTGCAGCACGGCGAGGTGTTCGTCACCGAAGACGGCGCAGAAACAGATCTCGATTTGGGCCACTACGAGCGCTTCATCACGACGCGCATGAAAAAGGCCAACAACTTCACCACTGGCCAGATTTACCAAAGCGTGCTCGACAAAGAGCGCCGTGGCGATTATTTGGGCAAAACGGTGCAAGTCATCCCGCACATCACCAACGAAATCCAAGAATTCGTCAAGCGCGGCGCAGCCTATGACACGCCCGACGCCGTGGATGTGGCCATCGTTGAAATCGGCGGCACCGTGGGTGACATCGAGTCGCTCCCCTTCCTCGAGGCTGCGCGTCAAATGAGCTTGAAGCTCGGCCCTCAAAACACCGCGTTTGTGCACCTGAGCTATGTGCCATGGATTGCCGCGGCTGGCGAGCTCAAAACCAAACCCACCCAACACACGGCTCAAAAACTGCGCGAAATCGGTATCCAAGCCGATGCCCTGCTCTGCCGTGCAGACCGCCCTATCCCAGAAGAAGAACGCCAAAAAATCAGCCTGTTCTCCAATGTGCCTGAGTGGGGTGTGATCTCCATGTGGGACGTGGACACCATTTACAAAGTGCCACGCATGTTGCACGAACAAGGGCTGGACCGCTTGGTGTGCGAAAAACTGCGCATCAACGCCCAACCTGCCAACTTGCAACGTTGGGACGACTTGGTCCACGAAGTGGCCCACCCCAAGGAAGAAGTCACCATCGCGATGGTGGGCAAGTACGTCGACCTGTCCGACAGCTACAAATCGCTCAACGAAGCGCTGCGCCATGCCGGCATGAAAAACCATGCCCGCGTGAAGATCGAATACGTGGACTCTGAGTTCATCACCCCCGACAACGTCAAAGACCTCGGCAAGTTCGACGCTATTCTTGTGCCCGGTGGCTTTGGCATTCGCGGCGTGGAAGGCAAAATTTCTGCCGCCCAATTCGCGCGTGAAAACAAAGTGCCCTACCTCGGCATTTGTTTGGGTATGCAAGTGGCGACCATCGAATACGCCCGCCACATGGCCGGCCTCAAAGACGCCAACAGCACCGAGTTTGTGCCCGACGGCCCCAACCCCGTCATCGCCCTCATCAACGAGTGGAAAGACGCGGATGGCAGCATCCAAACCCGCACCGCCAACTCCAACCTCGGCGGCACCATGCGCTTGGGCGCACAAAGCTCAGATGTAGCCCCCGGTACCTTGGCCCACAAGATTTACGGCGACGTGGTGACCGAGCGTCACCGCCACCGCTACGAAGCCAACGTGAACTACCTCGACACCTTGCGCAAAGCAGGCCTGGTGATTTCAGCGCTCACGCAGCGCGAGCAACTCACCGAGATCGTCGAGCTGCCCCAAACCGTGCATCCTTGGTACATGGGCGTGCAGTTCCACCCCGAGTTCAAATCGACCCCATGGGACGGCCACCCCTTGTTCAACGCCTTCGTCAAGGCGGCGTTGGACCACCAAGCTTTGGCAAAAGCCTAACGTTTAGAACACAGGACACACCATGAAACTTTGCGGATTCGATGTTGGCCTGAACCAGCGTTTCTTCTTGATCGCAGGCACTTGCTCGATCGAAGGTTTGGAAATGTCCATCGATGTGGCGGGCCAGCTCAAAGAAATCTGCTCAGGCTTAGGCATTCCTTTGATCTACAAAGGCTCGTTCGACAAAGCCAACCGCTCGTCCGGCAGCACCAAGCGCGGTGTGGGCATGGATGCTGGGTTGAAGATCCTCGACGAGGTGCGTCGTCAACTGCATTTGCCCATCCTCACCGATGTGCATGACGCGTCACAAGTCAAAACGGTGGCCAGCGTGGTCGACGTCTTGCAAACGCCCGCCTTCTTGTGCCGTCAGACTGACTTCATCCGGGCTGTGGCGCAATCGGGCAAGCCTGTGAACATCAAAAAGGGCCAGTTCTTGGCCCCTTGGGACATGAAAAACGTCATCGACAAAGCCCGCGACGCCGCACGCGAAGTGGGCCTGCCTGAAGACAACTTTTTGGCCTGTGAGCGCGGTGTGAGCTTTGGCTACAACAACCTCGTGGCTGACATGGTGAGCTTGGCTGAAATGCGCAAATCTGGTGCGCCTGTGGTGTTTGATGTGACCCACTCCGTACAAAAACCTGGCGGTCAAGGCACCAGCAGTGGTGGCGCCCGGGAAATGGTGCCCGTGTTGGCCCGCGCAGGCGTGGCCGCTGGCGTGGCGGGCCTGTTCATGGAAACTCATCCTTGCCCCTCAGAGGCTTGGTCGGATGGCCCCAACGCCGTACCCTTGAACAAAATGAAAGCTTTGCTAGAGACCTTGGTCGAGCTCGATGCCGTGACCAAAAAACACCCTTTCTTAGAAAACAACTTTGAGGCCTGAGTGCCACGCACACAGCCTGAAATCATTTTTAAAAACTTGAAATAGGAAAACACCAATGAGCGCTATCGTCGACATCGTCGCCCGTGAAATTTTGGACAGCCGTGGCAACCCCACCGTGGAATGTGATGTGTTGTTGGAGTCTGGCACCATGGGCCGTGCTGCTGTGCCATCCGGCGCATCAACCGGCAGCCGCGAAGCCATTGAGTTGCGCGACGGCGACAAGAGCCGCTACCTTGGCAAAGGCGTGTTGAAAGCGGTGGAACACATCAACACCGAAATCTCTGAAGCCATTTTGGGTTTGGACGCTTCTGAGCAAGCCTTCCTCGACAAAACTTTGATCGACCTCGACGGCACTGAGAACAAGAGCCGCTTGGGTGCCAACGCTTTGTTGGCTGTCTCCATGGCCGTGGCCCGCGCTGCGGCGGAAGAATCTGGCTTGCCTTTGTACCGTTACTTTGGCGGCATGAATGGCAACCAATTACCCGTGCCCATGATGAACGTCATCAACGGTGGCGCACATGCCAACAACAACTTGGACTTGCAAGAGTTCATGATCATCCCCGTGGGCGCACCGACATTCCGTGAAGCCGTGCGTTACGGCGCTGAAGTGTTTCACGCACTGAAGAAAATCATCCACGACAAAGGCATGAGCATTGCCGTGGGCGACGAAGGTGGCTTTGCCCCTAACGTCACCAGCCACGAAGCTGCCATCCAAATGATCTTGGACGCGATTGCAGCGGCTGGCTACACCGCAGGCGAGCAAATCGCCATCGGTTTGGACTGCGCAGCCAGCGAGTTCTACAAAGACGGCAAATACCACTTGTCTGGCGAAGGCTTGCAATTGACGGCTCAACAATGGACCGACATGCTCGCCACTTGGTGCGACAAGTACCCCATCATCAGCATCGAAGACGGCATGGCCGAAGGCGACTGGGATGGCTGGAAAGTGTTGACCGATCGCTTGGCCAAGAAAGTGCAAATCGTGGGTGACGACTTGTTCGTGACCAACACCAAGATTTTCAAAGAAGGCATCGACAAAGGCATTGCCAACTCGATCCTCATCAAGATCAACCAAATTGGTACCTTGACCGAAACCTTCGAAGCGATTGAGATGGCCAAGCGCGCAGGCTACACCGCCGTGATCAGCCACCGCTCTGGCGAAACCGAAGACAGCACCATCGCAGACATCGCCGTGGGCTTGAACGCGGGTCAAATCAAAACCGGTTCCATGAGCCGTTCTGACCGCATGGCCAAGTACAACCAACTCTTGCGCATTGAAGAAGACTTGGGCGACGTGGCGGTGTACCCAGGCCGTTCTGCCTTTTACAACTTGCGTTAATCACGCGTGATGTTGCGACCACTCCACCTCGTGCTGATTGCCCTGCTGCTGGTGCTGCAGGGCCAGCTGTGGTTTGGTCGCGGCAGCATCCCTGACGTGATGCGCCTACGTCAGACCTTGAATGACCAAAAGCAGCAAAACGCTGCCGCGCAACTGGCGAATGATCGCCTGAGCGCTGAACTCCACGACCTCAAAGATGGTTTGGAAATGGTCGAAGAGCGTGCCCGCTCTGAAATTGGCATGGTCAAGCCAAACGAAGTGTTCGTGCAAATTGCACGCTGAAACACCATGAAAGTCGCCATCGTTGGCGCGCCCCACACCGGCAAAACTGAACTCGCCCAAGCGCTCTCGACGCAACTCAACGCACGTGGTTTGCTGTTTGAAGTTGTGGATGCAGCGCCACTCGCCGACATTGCATCGACCGATGTGGTGCTGTTGTGTGGCTTAGACCTGGGTCACACAACAGGAGCGCAAGCGCACATGGATCACACGATCAGAGATGCCTTGCAACGCGCATCCCTTCGTTTCCAAGTGGTCTACGGCCGTGGTTTTCAACGTCTAGACAATGCCTTGTTTTGCATAGCCCGCCAAGCACCGCAATGGGCCCAGCAGCTCGAACGCCCAGAGCCCCCTACGCGATGGCTTGGCCCCTGCGACAGCTGCAGCGATGGAGACTGTGAACACCGCTTGTTCACCGATCTCATGAAAACCTAAACTTGCTATTGCAACGATGAGGGACTCGGGGGCTGAATGTCAGCGCCAGTAAAAATGTGCGCTGCATCCACCGCGTCATAGTGGTATTGCTGGCCACAAAAGTCGCAACCCACTTCCACATGACCGCGTTCGGCCAAGATGCTTTCCACTTCTTCGGTGCCCAAGCTGCGGATCATGTTGCTCACACGCTCGCGGCTGCATGAGCAAGCAAAGCTGGGCGTAAGTGGCTCGAAGCGCACGAGTTTTTCTTCCCAGAACAAGCGGTGCAAAATGGTTTCAGCATCGAGGTTGAGCAATTCATCGGCGGTCAAGCTGGCGGCCAAGATAGAGATGCGGTTGTAGTCTTCGCTCAAGCCAATGCCGTCTTCGTCGCCCATGCTGGCTTGGGCGGCCAAGTTGGCTTCGCCCTTCACAGGCAAGCGTTGAATCAACAAGCCTGCGGCAGTGGTGTCATTGGCAGCCAAAACCAAGGTGGTGTCGAGCTGTTCGCTTTGCAGCATGTAGTGCTGCAACACATCGCTGAACTTGTCGAGCTTGTGGCGCTGGTCATCAAACAATGGCACCACACCTTGGTAAGGCTGCTGACCTGGCATTTTGTTGAGCGGGTCCAACGTGATGGCGCATTTGCCTTCGTTGTTGACGTTGACCATCTCGGGCAAGGTGCTGGCGTCGCCTAACTCACCCACCACTTTGGCGGTGGCACGCAGGCTCAGGTCGGGTTGCACTTCGACCACCGCCAGCTTCAAGGGGCCATCGCCAAAAATTTGCATCACCAACGCGCCGTTGAATTTGATGTTCGATTGCATCAGCACCGCAGCGGCCGTCATTTCGCCCAACAAATGGCGCACGGCTTCTGGGTACGCGCCGGTTTCGGCATTGGCCGCACGGCGTTTGAGCACCTCTTGCCACACGTCGGTGAGCTGCACCAACATGCCACGCACGGGCAAACCTTCGAACAAAAATTTATGCAATTCAGACATCAAGCAATTTTCTTTAAACCCGCTTTGAAGCGGTTTTTGTTAGTCACATAGTGCTGCGCACTGCGGCGCAACCCTTCAATTTGCGCTGGCGTGAGCTCGCGCACCACCTTGGCAGGGCTTCCCAAAATCATGGAGCCATCAGGAAACTCTTTGCCTTCGGTCACCAGCGAACCCGCACCGACCAAACAGTTCTTACCAATCTTCGCGCCGTTCAACACCACCGCGCCAATGCCAATGAGCGACTCATCGCCAATGGTGCAACCATGCAGCTGAACCATGTGCCCCACCGTCACATGCTTGCCAAGGGTGAGCGGAATGCCCACATCGGCGTGCAACACGCTGCCGTCTTGGATGTTGGTGCCTTCGCCAATGCGAATGGTGGCCGTATCGCCGCGCACCACGCTGCTGAACCACACACTGCTGTCAGGCGACATGTGGACATCCCCGATCACTTGGGCGTTGTCGGCCACCCAGGCGGTGTCGGCGATTTGAGGTGTCAGTGCATCGAGTTGGTAAACGGCCATGAAAGTCTCCTGCGATTTGGTTTTTTACAATTGTAAGGATGAGCCTACGCCCTTTCGCCCTGAGTGCCCTTTGTAGATGCGACCCCAATGAAAAAGTTCAAGCGGTGCAATCGCTCTGGGACCAACAACATGCAATGACTTTGGTGACCAGCGCCATCATCACCCCCACAGCAGAACTCAGCCTGCCAGGTCGCCCCAGCTTGCCGCACTTGATTCCCGCCAAACATGTGCCCACACGCACCCCTTTCACCCCCGAAGGCTTGGCTGCGTTGCTGCATGCGGTGTGTCACATTGAGTTCAACGCCATCAACCTCGCCCTAGATGCGGTTTGGCGCTTTCCCAACATGCCCGAGCCGTACTACACCGACTGGCTGCGCGTGGCATATGAAGAGTCGCAGCATTTTGAAATGCTGCACACCCACCTGCAAAGCTTGGGCTACCACTATGGTGACTTTGATGCGCACGATGGCCTGTGGCACATGTGTCAAAAAACGGCAGACGATGTGCTGGCCCGCATGGCGCTGGTACCGCGCACCTTGGAAGCACGGGGACTAGATGCCACGCCGTTGATTCAAACCAAGCTGCGCAAAGCGGCCACGCCCGAGGCACTCAAAGCGGTTGAGCTGCTCGACATCATCTTGCGCGACGAAGTGGGCCACGTGGCCATTGGCAACCATTGGTACCGCTGGCTGTGCGAGCAGCGAGGTCTAGACCCCGTGTCACTGTATGGTGACTTGGTGCAGCGCTACGAAGCCCCCAAGTTGCGCCCACCCTTCAACGAAGAAGCGCGCAAACGTGCGGGGTTCACCGAGACAGAATTGAGCTATTTGTTGGGCGGATAAATCACCCACGTGGGTGATGCTGCCCGTGCAAGCTCTTCAAGCGCTCACGCGCAATGTGCGTGTAGATGGTCGTGGTGGAAATATCGGCATGGCCCAACAGCATTTGCACCGCTCTTAAATCGGCCCCGTGGTTGAGCAAGTGCGTGGCAAAGGCATGGCGCAAGGTGTGCGGTGAAATTGGCACATGGATTTGTGCTTGCAAGGCGTAGCGCTTGATGAGCTGCCAAAACATGGCGCGCGTCATGCCCTCGCCTGCATTTTTACCTCGCACCGTCACAAACAAGGCTTCGGTTTGGTGGCCGGCCAGCAGCGCGGGACGCGCCTCATTCAAATAACGCTGCAACCAATCACGCGCCACTTCGCCAAACGGGACCAAGCGCTCTTTGCTGCCCTTGCCCATGATGCGCAGCACGCCATCGTTCAAACTCACATGCAAAGTCTTGAGGTCGACCAATTCGCTCACGCGCAAGCCACTGGCGTAAATCAGCTCCAACATGGCACGGTCGCGCATGCCCAAACCTGTGGACACGTCAGGTGCGTTGAGCAAACTCTCGACTTGCGCCTCGGTCAAACTTTTGGGGGCCCGCACAGGCTGCTTGGCGGTGAGCAGCTTCAACGTGGGGTCGGCCACCAGCATGCGCTCGCGCAAAGCCCAGCGGTAAAAACGCTTGAACACCGTCAAGCGACGGTTGGCACTGGTGGCCTTGGTCTCGGCATGGCGGTGGGCAAAATACTGTTGCAGGTCAGACTCTTGAGCCGCCAACAGATGCGTGCCTTGGGCATTCAACCAAGCAGACAACAAATTCAAATCACGCCGGTAAGCCGCCAAACTGTTGGCAGCCAACCCGTGTTCAAGCCATAGCGCATCAATAAAGAGATCAATATTGGCGTCTGGTGTCGACACCTGTAATGCAGTCAAAGTATCAATCCAACGTTAGTTTTTGCTCTGTCACCACGCGCTTATAGACCTCGTACTCAGCCTTGATTTGTGCACTGAACTGCTCAGGTGTATTGGCCACAATGAGCGAGCCGGTGTCTTCAATGCGCTTACGCACCGCCGGATCTTCCAATGCTTTGCGCACGCCTGCATTGATTTTGTCGACGATGTCTTTGGGCATTCCTTTGGGTCCGTAAATGCCGTAAAAAGCCATTCGGTTGACAGGCTCTAACCCAATTTCTTTGAACGTGGGCACATTGGGGAGCACCGCCAACCGCTGTGGCGCGGCCACCACGATAGGAACCAGACGATTGTCTTTGATGAACGGCAAAGCAGATGGCAAGTTGTCAAAGATCATCGGCACTTGCCCAGCCACTGTGTCATTCAAAGCGGGGCCAGCGCCTCGGTAGGGAATGTGCGTGACAAAGGTGTCGCTCAAGTTTTTATACAACTCCATTTGCAAATGACTGATCCCCCCCGTCCCTGACGATGAATAGGAATACTTCCCTGGAGAACGCTTGAGCTCGGCGATGAAGCCTTTGTAATCAGCTGCAGGAAAACTCGGGTGCACCGCAATGATGTTTGGCGTCGCTGCCACGTTGATGATGGGTGAAAAGTCTGTCAACGGGTTATAGGGAATCTTGGCGTTGATGGCTGGATTCGCAGCGGTGGTTGACACCGTCGCCATGCCCAATGAATAGCCATCGGGGGCCGCTTTCGCCGTCTCATTGGCGCCCACAACGCCCCCGCCCCCTGCTTTGTTGACCACCACAACGGTTTGCCCGAGGGCCTTGCCCAAAGGGTCAGCGATGGTGCGTGCAATGATGTCCGTGGTGCCGCCCGGTGCAAAAGGCACTTGCAATTGGATCACCTTGTTGGGATATCCCTGCGCTAAAACAGAACCCGCGAGCGCCCACGAAAAGAGCACCAAACAATGACGACGTTGCATAAACAGTCCTCCTCAAACGATGAAAGCAATGAGCCTGTGTTTTGATCCTATACGCTTTGAGATCACTCAAGCATCCAACTAAGGGTATTCTCTGCTGCGTGAATTACGCTCAACTCATCTTCCCCGATTTTTCGCTCATCCTCTGCGGTTACCTCGTGTGCAAATACACCGCCCTCAACCGCACGGTATGGGCGCAGGTGGAGAGTTTGGTTTACTTTTTTTTATTTCCCGTCTTGCTGTTTCACTCGATTGTGCGCACGTCCTTGGATTTGCAAGCCGCCTCGCACCTCATCATGGCCGGCTTGATCTTGGGATTCAGCAGTATTGCGCTGTCGTATGCACTGCCCAAGTTGCCCTTTTTTCGCCCACACATTGACATCCGTTTGCACGCCGCCAGTGCGCAAGTCGCGTTTCGTTTCAACTCGTTCATTGCCCTCGCCTTGGCCGAACGTATTGCGGGGCCACAAGCCTTGCTGTTGATTGCGGTCTTGATTGGCGTATGCGTCCCCCTGTTCAACGTGGCAGCCGTGTGGCCCATGGCACGACATGCCCAGCGCAGCTTTGGGCGTGAGTTGGTTCGCAACCCCCTGATCTTGGCCACAGCCTCGGGCCTGCTCGCCAACATCGTGGGCCTGCACATTCCCAGTTGGAGCGAGCCCACGTTGCAGCGCATCGGTGCAGCATCGCTGGCCTTGGGGCTGATGGCGGCGGGCGCCGGTATGGAGTTTGGTCATTTGATGAAAGCCAAGACACTGGCGGTCTCACTATTGGCCATTCGCCACCTCATCACGCCATTGCTGGCCTGCGGGTTGGCTTTGGTCTTTGCGCTAGACAGCACACAAACCAGCGTATTGCTGGCTTTTTCTGCGCTCCCCACCGCCTCTAGCTGCTATGTTTTGGCCGCACGCATGGGCTATAACGGAGCGTTTGTGTCAGGTTTGGTCACCTTATCGACGGTGTTAGGCATGCTCAGCCTGCCATTTGCTTTGGGTGTGCTGCGATGAAAGTGTTCTCTTTCATGGCATAATGACGCGTTTTGCGGAAAGTGTGTCGAAATAGGTCGGCGTGGCTACCGCAGCTGCTCAAGGAAAAGCGATGAAAGAAGGCATTCACCCCAACTACCGTGAAATCTGTTTC
>Ga0228700_1002361_pt1 | contig 9975 bp, 8 predicted proteins | sample McNCre317_Aug_MG_FD_178019 | JGI IMG/M metagenome (GOLD analysis project Ga0228700, IMG submission 178019) | Freshwater microbial communities from McNutts Creek, Athens, Georgia, United States - 3-17_Aug_MG | ecosystem: Environmental > Aquatic > Freshwater > Creek | place: USA: Georgia | collected... | reverse complement strand
CACCGTCACCGAGCAGATGCTCAAGCAGTTCATCAAGATGGTGCACCCGCGCTCGCTCCTGCGACCGAGCCCGCGCATCATCATCTGCGTGCCCTGCGGCTCGACCCAGGTCGAGCGCCGCGCGATCCGCGAGTCGGCGCTTGGAGCAGGCGCCAGCGAGGTCTACCTGATCGAGGAGCCGATGGCCGCGGCGATCGGCGCGGGCATGCCCGTGTCGGAAGCCTCCGGCTCGATGGTGGTCGACATCGGCGGCGGCACCACCGAGGTGGGCGTCATCTCGCTGGGCGGCATGGTCTACAAGGGCTCGGTGCGCGTCGGCGGCGACAAGTTCGACGAAGCCATCATCAACTACATCCGCCGCAACTACGGCATGCTGATCGGCGAGCCCACCGCCGAGGCCATCAAGAAGGAGATCGGCTCGGCCTTCCCCGGCTCCGAGATCAAGGAGATGGAAGTCAAGGGCCGCAACCTCAGCGAGGGCGTGCCGCGCAGCTTCACCGTCTCGAGCAACGAGATCCTGGAAGCCCTGACCGATCCGCTCAACCAGATCGTCTCCAGCGTCAAGAAGGCGCTCGAGCAGACCCCGCCCGAGCTGGGCGCCGACATCGCCGAGCGCGGCATGATGCTGACCGGCGGCGGCGCGCTGCTGCGCGACCTCGACCGCCTGCTGGCCGAGGAGACCGGCCTGCCGGTGCTCGTGGCCGAGGACCCGCTGTCGTGCGTGGTGCGCGGCTGCGGCATGGCCCTGGAGCGCATGGAGCGCCTGGGCTCGATCTTCACGTCCGAATGACCGCTGGCGGACGGGCCGCCCTGACGGGTGACCGCGTCCGCACCCCGACATGCCGCTGGGCACCCTCGACCGCACGCCGCCACCGTTCTTCCGCCAAGGCCCCTCGGCCCTGACGCGTCTGGTCGTGTTCGCGTCGCTGTCGGTGTTCCTGATGGCGGCCGATACCCGGCTCGGCCTGACCGGGCCGCTGCGCACCGCCGCGGCCGTGGTGCTGCACCCGATCGAGCGCCTGCTGCTGGCGCCGGTGCGCGGCCTGCTCTCGGCCGGCCTCTATGTCGACGGCATCGCCGAGGCCCAGTCCCAGGTCAACCGGGCCCGTGCCGAGCTGACCCGCCAGGCCGAGCGCTCGCTGCAGGCCGGCGAGCTGCTCCAGGAGAACGCGCGCCTGCGGGCGCTGCTGGAGCTGCGCGAGCGGCTGTCGCTGCGCGCACGCGCGGCCGAGGTGCTCTACGACGCGCCGGACCCCTACACCCGCAAGATCATCATCGACCGCGGCAGCAGCCACGGCATCCTGCCGGGGTCGCCGGTGGTCGATGAGGACGGCGTGCTCGGCCAGGTCACGCGGGTCTATCCGATGACCGCCGAGGTCACGCTGGCGATCGACGAGGATGCCGCCATCCCGGTGCACAACCTGCGCACCGGCCAGCGCGGCGTGGTCTTCGGCTCGCCCTCGAGCGCGAGCATGGAGCTGCGCTTCGTCGCCGCCAACGCCGATGTCCAGGTCGGCGACCTGCTGCAGACCTCCGGTCTGGACGGCGTCTACCCGCCCGGCCTGGCCGTGGCCAGGGTCAGCCGGCTCGACCGGCGCACCCAGTCCGACTTCGCCAAGATCATGCTGCAGCCGCTGGCCTCGCCCGACCATGTGCGCCATGTGCTGGTGCTCGAGCCCATCGGGCTGCACCAGCCGGCCCGACCGGGCGAGAACGAGCCCTCGCTGCCGGTGCACGGCAAGGAAGCGCGCGAGCGGGCCAGTGCCGCCAGCGCGGCCAGCACCGCCGGGTCGGCGCGCCCGGCCGCCTCGGCCCCGCCCGCGCCCGCGCGCCGCACGCCCTGAGGACGCCGCCGATGATGCCCCGCTCGTCGGACCAGCTGCTGCTGCCGGTCAACCCGTGGTTCATGTGGGCCACGCTGATCGGCGCGCTGCTGCTCAACCTGGTGCCGCTGGGCCGCCAGCCGGCGATGCCCGACCTGATGGCGCTGGCCCTGGTGTTCTGGAACGTGCACCAGCCCCGACGCGTGGGCATGGGCGCGGCCTTCGTGTTCGGCCTGCTGATGGACGTGCACGACAGCGCGCTGCTGGGCCAGCATGCACTGGCCTACACGCTGCTGAGCTATTTCGCCATCACCATCCACCGCCGGCTGCTGTGGTTCTCGGCCGGCGCGCAGGCCGCGCATGTGCTGCCGCTGTTCGCCGCCGCCCATGTCACCTCGCTGCTGCTGCGCCTGGCCACCGGCTCCGACTTTCCCGGCTGGACGATGCTGCTGGCGCCGCTGATCGAGGCGCTGCTGTGGCCGCTGGCGAGCTGGCTGCTGCTGGTGCCGCAGCGCCGCGCGCCCGATCCGGACGAGAACCGGCCTCTGTGAGCGCCCGCGCCGGCCTGCCGTCACGATGACCGAACTGCGCAACGTCGAACAGGAGCTCGACCAGTTCCGCACCCGCATCCTGGCCGCCGGGCTGCTGGTGCTGGTGTGCTTCGGCCTGGTCGTGGCGCGGCTGCTCGTGCTGCAGGTCGTCAAGCACGAGGAGATGAGCACCCGCGCCGAGAAGAACCGCATCTCGATCGTGCCGATCGTGCCCAACCGCGGCCTGATCGTCGACCGCAACGGCGTGGTGCTGGCCGACAACTATTCGGCCTACACGCTGGAGATCACCCGCTCGCAGCTGGTCGACGAGCTCGACGTCGTCATCGAGCAGCTCTCCGAGGTGGTCGAGATCCCGCTGCGCGACCGGCGCCGCTTCAAGCGGCTGATGGGCGACTCGAAGCGCTTCGAGTCGCTGCCGATCCGCACCAAGCTCACCGACGAGGAGGTCGCGCGCTTCACGGCGCAGCGCTACCGCTTCCCCGGCGTCGAGATCAAGGCGCGGCTGTTCCGCAACTACCCCTTCGGGGACGTGGGCGGCCATCTGCTCGGCTACATCGGACGCATCAGCGAACGCGAAAAGGACGAGATGGCCGAGTGGTCCGACGAGGACCAGGCCAACTACCGCGGCACCGAGGTGATCGGCAAGCTCGGCATCGAGCAGAGCTACGAGCGCGAGCTGCACGGCATCACCGGCTTCGAGGAGGTCGAGACCTCCGCCGGCGGCCATCCGGTGCGGCTGCTGCGCTCGGAACCCGCCACGCCGGGCAACACGGTGCGGCTGTCGATCGACATCAAGCTCCAGGCGCTGGTGGAGGATCTGTTCGGCAAGCGCCGCGGCGCGCTGGTGGCGATCGACCCGCGCAACGGCGAGGTGCTGGCCTTCGTCAGCAAGCCCGGCTTCGACCCCAACCTGTTCGTCGGCGGCATCGACCAGGACTCCTGGCGCGAGCTCAACGAGTCGCTCGACAAGCCGCTGCTCAACCGGGCGCTGCGCGGCACCTACCCGCCGGGCTCGACCTACAAGCCCTTCATGGCGATGGCCGCGCTGATCACCGGCAAGCGCACCGCCAGCCAGGTGATCATGGACAACGGCTCGTTCATGTTCGGCGACCACCGCTTCCGCAGCCACGGCGACCACGGCCTGGGTGCGGTGGACATGATCAAGTCGATCGCGCAGTCGAGCAACGTCTACTACTACATGCTGGCCAGCGAGATGGGCGTGGACATGATCCATGACCAGATGGCGCCCTACGGCTTCGGCGGCAAGACCGGCATCGACCTGGAGGGCGAGTCCACCGGCGACCTGCCCTCGACCGAGTGGAAGCGGCGCAAGTACAAGCGCCCCGAGCAGAAGCGCTGGTACGCCGGCGAGACGATCTCGCTGGGCATCGGCCAGGGCTACAACAACTTCACCATGCTGCAGCTCGCCAGTGCGCAGGCCACGCTGCTGGCGGGTGGGCGCCGCTACGCGCCCCGCGTGGTGAGGGCGGTCGAGGACGTGGTGACCCGCGAGACCCGCGTCCTGTCCTCGCACCAGATCCTGGACATGAAGCTGCGCAGCGCGGACGTCGATGTCATCAAGCAGGCGATGCACGGCGTGACCCAGTCCGGCACCGCCACCAAGGTCTTCGCCGGCGCCCCCTACCCGAGCGGCGGCAAGACCGGCACCGCGCAGGCCGTCACCATCCGCCAGAACGAGAAGTACAACGCCTCCCGGCTGGCCGAGTACAAGCGCGACCACTCGCTCTACACCGCCTTCGCGCCGCTGGACGAGCCGCGCATCGCGCTGGCGGTGATCGTCGAGAACGCCGGCTTCGGCGCCGAGGCGGCCGCGCCGATCGCACGCCGGGTGCTGGACTACGTGATCGCCGGCCGCTACCCCTCGCCCGAGGACATCGCGCTGGTCCAGAAGGGCCAGGTCGGCGCCCCCAGCGGGCCCATCATTCCTGTCGCGGAGGTGCCCCTGCCACCCGCACGCAGCGGTGGCATGGAAAGCGACCCGGTGCCTGCGGCCGCCTCCGCGCCAGCCAGCGCCACGGTGCCACGCCAGATCGACTCCGGTCCGGCCGCCCCGCCCAGCGAGCCTGTCCAGGCCCGCGCGTTGCGCCGCTGGTGGGTGCCACGCCGCGATGTCCCGGCCTCGGCCCCCGGGGCCCCCCCGTCGGTCGCCACGCCCAAGGAGACTTCGCGTTGATCATCAACACTCCCTTCGACCGCCCGACGCTGTGGCAGCGGGTGCAGCCGCTGTTCCGCGGCTTCGACCTGGTGATGGTGCTGATCCTGCTGGTCATCGCCACCATCGGTCTGACGGCCATGTATTCGGCCGGTCACGACAATGGCGCACGCTTCGGTCTGCAGGTACGCAACATGCTGCTGGCCGCCGCCGTGTTCTTCCTGGTCGCGCAGGCGCCGCAGCAGCGGCTGATGTCGCTGGCGGTGCCGCTCTACACGCTGGGCGTCATCCTGCTGATCATGACGGCGCTGTTCGGCATCGACCCGACGCACAAGGGCGCGCGGCGCTGGCTCAACATCGGCGTGATCATCCAGCCCAGCGAGATCCTGAAGATCGCCACGCCGCTGATGGTGGCGTGGTGGTTCCAGCGCCGCGAAGGCCGCGCCCAGTCGGGCGACATCGCCAAGGCCTTCGCGCTGGTGCTGGTTCCCTTCCTGCTGGTGGCCAAGCAGCCCGACCTCGGCACCGGCCTGCTGATCTTCTTCGCCGGATTCTTCGTCATCTTCTTCGCCGGCCTGTCGTGGAAGCTGATCCTGCCGGTGATCGTGCTGGGCAGCCTGGGCATCGTCGCGCTGGTGGTCTCGGAGCCGACGATCTGTCAGCCCGACGTGGACTGGCACGTGCTGCGCGACTACCAGAAGAACCGTGTGTGCACGCTGCTCGACCCCAACCGCGATCCGCTGGGCAAGGGCTTCCACATCATCCAGGGCATGATCGCCATCGGCTCGGGCGGCCTGACCGGCAAGGGCTTCATGCAGGGCACGCAGACCCATCTGGAATTCATCCCCGAGCGCACCTCCGACTTCATCTTCGCGGCCTTCTCCGAGGAATTCGGCTTCGCGGGCGGCTGCGCGCTGATGTTCTGCTACATCTGCCTGATCTTCCGTGGTCTGACGATCGCGCACGAGGCGCCCACGACCTTCTCGCGCCTGCTCGCCGGCTCGATCACGATGAGCTTCTTCGTCTATGCCTTCGTCAACATGGGCATGGTCAGCGGCATCCTGCCGGTGGTGGGCGTGCCGCTGCCCTTCATGAGCTACGGCGGCACCGCGCTGGTGACGCTGGGCCTGTCGCTGGGCATCCTGATGTCGATCACACGCTCGCGCCGGCTGATGCAGAGCTGAGCGGCGCCGCCTCGGAAGCCGCAGCCTCCGGCGCCGGCGCCTGGCGCAGTCGGATCGTGAAGCGCGCCCCCGGCCCCTCGCCGGGCGGCACGCGCGCAGGAGGCCTCGCATCCTCCAGCTCGACCACGCTGCCGTGCTGCTGCGCGATCTCCGCCACGATCGCCAGCCCCAGGCCCGAGCCGTCGACCGTGGTGCCCAGCGCGCGGTAGAAGGGCTGGAAGACCAGCTCGCGCTCGGTCGACGGGATGCCGGGGCCGGAGTCCTCCACCTGCAGCACCACGGCCTGCGCGGACGGCTCTGGCCGCACGCGCACCGTCACCGTGCCACCACGCGGGGTGTAGTGCAGCGCGTTGTCGACCAGGTTGGAGATCAGCTCGCGCAGCAGCAGCGCATGCCCCAGCACCTCGACCTGACCGGGCTGCGGCAGGGCCTCGAGCGGCTGGGTTTCGGCCCCCTCGTAGCCCAGGTCGATGCCCGCGTCGAGCGAGCGCGGCACGAAATCGCGCACCACGTCGGTGGCCAGAGCCTCCAGATCGATGCGGTCGCGGGCCTCGACGCCCGCGCGCGCGTCGGCCCGCGCCATCGACAGCAGCTGGTTGACCATGTGCGCCGCCCGCTGCGAGGCCCGCGCCATCTGCTGCAGCGAAGCGCGCAGCAGCTGCGGATCGCCATGGCCGGCGTCGATCTCGCGCGCGGCCAGCTCGGCCTGCATGCGCAGGCCCGCCAGCGGCGTCTTGAGCTGGTGCGCCGCATCCGCCAGGAAGCGCTTCTGCGTCGCCAGCGAGGACTGCTGACGCTCGAGCAGGTCGTTGATCGACTGCACCAGCGGCGAGACCTCCTCGGGCACCTCGTGCACGTCGATCGGCGAGAGGTCGTCGCTGGCGCGCTCGCGGATGCGCTGCTGCAGGGCGTTGAGCGGCGCCAGGCCCCGCACCAGCGCCATCCACACCAGCAGCACCGCCACCGGCAGGATCACGAACTGCGGCAGGATCACGCCCTTGATGATCTCGGTGGCCAGGCGCGAGCGCTTGGCCTGGGTCTCGGCCACCTGCACCAGCACCGGCCGGCCCGAGGCCTGCGGCCCGTCGAGCACCCACTGGTAGGCCACCCGCACGCTGTCGCCGTGGATCTCCTCGTCGCGCACGCGCACCTCGCCGGGCGTGCGGGCATCGGCCTCCGGGGGCGCGGGCAGGTCGCGGTCGCCGCTGACCAGCTCGCCGCGGGGCCCCACGACCTGGTAGTAGACGCTGTCGACCTCGTCGGCGCGCAGCATCCGGGCCGTCTCGCGCGACAGGTCGAACAGGATGTCGTCGCCGCGCAGCTCGACGCGCTGGCCCAGCGAGCGCACCGACTCGATCAGCGCCCGGTCATAGGGCAGGCTGGCGATGCCCTGCGCGGCCAGCCAGGTCAGCGCCAGGCTCATCGGCCACAGCAGCAGCAGCGGCGCGAGCATCCAGTCGAGGATCTCGCCGAACAGCGAGCGCTGCTCGTGGCGGCGCGGCGTCGCCTCAGGCCGCGATCTTCTCAAGGCAGTAGCCCAGACCGCGCACGGTGGCGATGCGGATCGGGCCCTGCTCGATCTTCTTGCGCAGCCGGTGGATGTAGACCTCGATGGCGTTGTTGCTGACCTCCTCGCCCCACTCGCACAGCCGCTCGACCAGCTGGTCCTTGCTCACCAGGCGGCCGGCGCGCTGCAGCAGCACCTCCAGCAGGCTGAGCTCGCGCGCGGACAGGTCCACCATCTGCTCGTTGATGTAGGCGACGCGACCGGTGGCGTCGAAGGTCAGCGGCCCGTGCTTGATCAGGCTGCTGGCCGAGCCCAGGCCGCGGCGCGTCAGCGCACGCACCCGCGCCTCGAGCTCCTGCAGCGAGAAGGGCTTGGCCATGTAGTCGTCGGCGCCCAGGTCCAGGCCCTTGACGCGCTGCTCGATCGAGTCGGCCGCGGTCAGGATCAGCACCGGCACCGCCGAGCCGCGCGCGCGCAGCTTCTTCAGCACCTCCAGGCCGTGCATCTTGGGCAGGCCCAGATCGAGGATCAGCAGATCGAACTCGTGGGCGGCCAGCGCGGCGTCGGCTTCCGATCCGCTGGCCACATGGTCGACGGCATAGCCGGCGCTGCGCAGGCTGCGCAGCAGTCCGTCGGCCAGGACCTGGTCATCTTCGGCGATCAGAATGCGCATGGGAAAGTCTCCTCTGGATCCCAGCGGATCCGGCTCCGCCCCTTGGCATCGAAGGGGCTTGTTGCCCCGATTGTAGAAAAGCGCTGCACCGTACCGCATCGGGACAGATGCCATGATGCGCGCACGCCGCAGCGTCCCGTCGCGCGACAGCCGCCCGAGGGGGATCCCTCCCGGTCCGCCGCCCCGCAAACCACTGTACAAATAAACAGCTTCTGAGATAATGGCCGCCTCACCCAGGAGAACCTCGATGGATGCTTCCAAGTCCGCCCCCGCCACGCTCAACAGCGAGAAGGCCAAGGCCCTGCAGGCCGCGCTGGCCCAGATCGACAAGCAGTTCGGCAAGGGCTCGATCATGCGCCTGGGCGAGGGCGAGGTCATCGAGGACATCCAGGTCGTCTCGACCGGCTCGCTGGGCCTGGACATCGCACTGGGCGTGGGCGGCCTGCCCCGCGGCCGGGTCATCGAGATCTACGGCCCGGAATCCTCCGGCAAGACGACGCTGACGCTGCAGGTCATCGCCGAGATGCAGAAGCTCGCCGGCGTGTGCGCCTTCATCGACGCCGAGCACGCGCTCGACGCCCAGTACGCGCAGAAGCTCGGCGTGAACCTGCAGGAGCTGCTGATCAGCCAGCCCGACACCGGCGAGCAGGCCCTGGAGATCGTCGACGCGCTGGTGCGCTCCGGCGCGGTCGACCTGATCGTGATCGACTCGGTCGCCGCACTGACCCCGAAGGCCGAGCTCGAGGGCGAGATGGGCGACGCCCTGCCCGGCCTGCAGGCCCGCCTGATGAGTCAGGCACTGCGCAAGCTGACCGCCACGATCAAGAAGACCAACTGCACGGTCATCTTCATCAACCAGATCCGCATGAAGATCGGCGTGATGTTCGGCAGCCCCGAGACCACCACCGGCGGCAACGCGCTGAAGTTCTATGCCTCGGTGCGTCTGGACATCCGTCGCGTGGGCAGCATCAAGAAGGGCGAGGAAGTCATCGGCAACGAGACCCGCGTCAAGGTCGTCAAGAACAAGGTGAGCCCGCCGTTCAAGACCGCCGACTTCGACATCCTCTACGGCGAAGGCATCAGCCGCGAGGGCGAGATCCTCGACCTGGGCGTCACCGCCAAGATCGTCGACAAGTCGGGCGCCTGGTACGCCTACAAGGGCGAGAAGATCGGCCAGGGCAAGGACAACAGCCGCGAGTTCCTGCGCGAGAACTCCGATCTGGCCTACGAGATCGAGAACCGCATCCGCGAGTCGCTCGGCATCAGCCTGCTGCCGCCGCTGGCGGGCACCGAGGGCGCCTGAGCCAGCAGCAGGCACCCGTGCCGGCCCCCAGCCTCAGTCTGAAAGGACGCGCGCTGCGCTTCCTGAGCCTGCGCGAGCACTCGCGCAGCGAACTTGCGCGCAAGCTGGCACCGCATGCCGAGAGCGCCGAGCAGGTCGGTGTCCTGCTGGACGAACTGACCGCGCTGGGCTTCGTCAGCGAGCAGCGCTTCGTCGAATCGCTGCTGCACCGGCGCGCTGCCCGCCACGGCAGCAGCCGCATCCGCCAGGAGCTGAATGCCAGCGGCATCGATCCGGCCGATCACCAAAAAGCGCTCGCCGCCCTCAAGGACAGCGAGCTGAGTCGGGCACGCGCGGTCTGGTCACGCCGCTACGCCAACGCACCGTCCGACCTGAACGAGCGTGCACGCCAGACGCGCTTTCTGCTCGCGCGCGGCTTCTCGTCCGCCATCGTCCGCCAGGTGCTGCAGGCCGCGGCACAGGCCGAGATCGACGACTCTGACGGGCAGGATCCGCCGGGCTGACTCTGGTCATACGACGTCCCAACACTGTGGGAAGCACGCATCCTGTTGATGCGGCGCAACATGCTACAGTTCGCGCGCCTCGGCAAAGCCGCCGACCAGGGCGCCGCCGCAGCGCGCCAGGACGCATTCATTCCTGAATCCCTTCAGAACAGAGCTCAAGCGATGAAGATCCACGAATACCAAGGCAAGGAAATCCTGCGCCAGTTCGACGTGCCGGTGCCGCGCGGCTACCCGGCGTTCACGGTCCAGGAGGCGGTG
>Ga0228700_1002359_pt1 | contig 9984 bp, 17 predicted proteins | sample McNCre317_Aug_MG_FD_178019 | JGI IMG/M metagenome (GOLD analysis project Ga0228700, IMG submission 178019) | Freshwater microbial communities from McNutts Creek, Athens, Georgia, United States - 3-17_Aug_MG | ecosystem: Environmental > Aquatic > Freshwater > Creek | place: USA: Georgia... | reverse complement strand
TCTGCTCACCGTGGGCGGCAACCTCTATGTCTACGGCAGCACGAAGCTGGAGGCTCTGACCACCGTGGGCGGCAACCTCTATGTCTACGGCAGCGCGAAGCTGGAGGCTCCGGCTCTGACCACCGTGGGCGAGGTCAGAATGAGCTGCGATATGCTTGGTTATAAAATAACAGTCATAGACGGAATGGGTGCGGTAGTTATTTCCGAGAAGCAAAAAGACGGAATTGTCATTAAATACTGTCGGAAATCGGAGTTTAAGGACGGTCAGTTAATCGGAGAGACATTCTATGTTGCCTCAAACGGAACGGAGAACGCGCATGGAGAAAGCATCCTTGAGGCGACAAACGAACTGGCATTTAAAACCGGAGATCGCGATGTTTCTCAATACAAAAACCTGCCACTGGATACTGTTAAAACACCGGATGAATGGGCATTGGCGTACAGAGTGATCACTGGCGCGTGCCGGTTCGGAACAAAAAAATTCATGGAGCAGCAAAAACTGAAAGAATCCTACACGCTATCCGAAATCATAAAATTAACCGCCGGCGCATTTGGAAACGACACTTTTTCAAAGTTTTTTAAATCTGAAAAGGAAGCAATATGACCCCCACCGAAGCCATAAAAATACTTGAAGACATGTACAGCATGGAGCTTGCCGAGCCGGAGGTAATGCGCGTGCTGAAGGAAGCGATTAAGGGAGATGCCGATACCCGTGAGGATTCGGTTCAGCATGTCAGTGCTGTGGGTTCAAGTACATCTCCCACCAGTTTGCCGATGGATAAAAAATTGCTCGATCAGGCAATTAAATATTTCCGAAGCCCAGTTCATGAAGGCGAAACGTGGACAAACTTACAGTTTTTGCAGGATTTATGGGCTGGAGATGACAGAGACGATGAAGGAAAAAATACATTCAAATACGTTCAGCGTCTTTTGATAGCTTCGGAACACCTTATTAACCACGCTTGTGAAACCCCCATCACCGCCGCCCAGCACAAGCCGCCAGTGAGTGATGATGTGGTAGATGCTGCTATGGGGCTGGCTATGGGCGAAGATTGGAACAACGGAACTCATGCAAAGATTTACAGGCCGAAGCTACTTAAAGCCCTCTCTGCTCTCAAGAAAGGCGGTGGAGTGTGAGGTGGTTTTGTAGTCACGATTGGTCGGCATGGTCTGAGATGGTGGAGCCTTACGGTGCTACTCGGCAGCAATGGAGACAATGTACTAAATGCAAGATATTGAAATATCGCCGCATTGGTTATGCAGATGGGGTAGATGTGCGCACTGTCAACAGCAAATTTACAACGGAGAAAGGCAATGGATAATAACCTCTCAAAAATCCGCGAGGCTTTGCGGTTACAGCAGAAGCAAAAGTGGTTCGGAACATTCGATCAATGGAAGAAACGTGTTGCTGCGGCAGATGAAGCCATTACCCTCCTCACCGAGCTTGAACAGTCTCAGGTGTTGGTGGAGGTTGTGACGGTGGAGGAATTTGCCGAACGAATGTTGCATAAAGTAGTTTTAGATGGTCAGTATTCAATGTGCTACGGCAGAGATATTAGCAAAGAATACCCAAACGGCATCAAAATAATATCCGGCGAGGGGGCGTGATGGACGTTGTTGGATGGTTTTCATGCGGGGCGGCGTCAAGTGCGGCTATCAAACTCGCCAGTCTTGAATATCCGAATATGCGGGTAGTCAATAACCCTGTCGCCGAGGAACACGCCGACAATCTCAGGTATATGAGGGACTGTGAAGAATGGTTCGGGATAAAAATTGAGACAGCGCGAAACTTTAGCTTTCCGGATAATTCAGCAGAGAGCGTGTGGCGTAAGAGAGGGTACATGAACGGCGTCAAGGGCGCTCCATGTACAGGATTTCTCAAGAAAGAAAGCCGCAGAACGTGGGAGGATTTAAACGGCTTCGATGGACACCACGTTTTCGGCTTTACCATTGACGAGAAACACCGCCATCAACGCCGAGTAGCCGACGGGATGAAGGTGTTGCCTATCCTGATTGACAGGGGCATGACCAAACAGGACTGTTTCGATATGGTCAAAGACGCCGGAATTAAGCTTCCAGCAGTCTATGAAATAGGCTCACGCTTCGGCTCTGGGTATCCAAACGCTAACTGTATCGGATGCGTCAAGGCTACCAGCCCGACCTATTGGAACCACGTCAGAGAGACGTTCCCAGATGTTTTTGAAGCAAGGGCGAAACTGAGTAGGGAAATTGGCTGCAAACTTACACGGGTTAAAGGAAAGCGGTTATTCCTTGACGAACTACCCCCAGATGCCAAAGGCAGATCAATGAAAACGATGAAAATAGAGTGTGGCATAACATGCGGAAAGGATTGAACACATGAACCTAACCAAAGCAAAAAAGGGCGAAAAATACATCATGCAGGATGGAAATGAGGCCGTTTTCCTTGGGAGAGACAACAAGCTTGAAAGGCCTTACATTTTTCGTGTCGGTGACTACGTCATCACAAGGATGAAAAACGGTAGGCACTGTGATAAATGCAATGGAAGCGTATACCCTGAGATAGTGAGGAAGAAATGACCCACCCCCCCACCACAACAAACAACCACGGCGGTAAACGCGCAAACGCAGGCCGTAAGCCGCTTGAGTACAGAACGGTGGTTATCAGGATACCAGCGCCATGTCTTGAAACTGTCAAGAAGATTGTCGAGGATTTTAAAAAATCTCCGCTTGATCTTTAATCATCTGTGACTATAGGCTTATATTGCACGCCATAAATTGGGGAAAAAATGTCATATGATTATACGCAATGCTGTGAGCTTTTAGGCGAGAGATATGGCCTTAGTTCTTGGCAAACCACGAAGCTGCTGGCGGATGATGTTTTTAAAGCTTTTCGTAAGAAAAATAAGCGATATAATACAGATTATGAAGCATTACAGTTTTTCGCGTTGTCCGATGACTGTGACGCGCTTGTTGATTCCGTTCTCGGCGTAAGCCCTGAAGATGCTACTGGGGATGAGGCCGATCCATCCCCTTCTGGTTCTGGCGTGCAAACTCTCCCCAGTAGCAGTTCTTCGCACATTAGCCCCACGTTCAATTCGATGGAGTTTCTTGACAAGCTGATCTGGAAGCAGCCACCGACTCGGATGAAGGACGGAAAGAAACTCCAGAACTCGATGCACAACGTCCTTGTGTATCTCAGGCACTGTGAGAAATTTCACGGACTGTTCCGCTTTGATAAATTCTCTCATCGTATCATATTGCACAGAGAGCCGTTTTATCAGCCTGCCAGCGAAAAGTTTAAAATACGGCAGATAAACGATAATGATATAGCCTACATAAAGGCGGCGCTTGAATTTGAGGATTTGAGCTGCACTGATGCGACAATAACGGCTGCGATTTCCGTTGTGGCTGCGGAGAACTTTATTAACCCGCCGCTTGAATACTTCGACTCTATCGTCTGGGATGGTGTCAGGAGGCTTGATAAATGGCTAACCAGATACCTTGGGGCGGAAGGGGACGGAGAATACCTGTCAGCCGTTGGCTCTGCTTGGATCATCGCCGGAGTCGCAAGGGTATACAAGCCCGGATGCAAGGCTGACAACATGCTGGTGCTGGAAGGCGATCAAGGGTCGATGAAGTCAACGGCGTTGTCGGTTCTCGCGGATGTTGGCACTGGGGATGACAGGGAGTCATACTTCTGCGACACACTGACATTCGCGGACATATCGGGCAGTAAGAAAATGGACGCCATTGACGTGCTGCACGGGAAGCTTATCGTGGAGTTTGCCGAGCTTGCGTCACTTGGCAAGAAAGAGGTCGAGGATGTCAAGTCATGGATAACCCGTCAGGTTGACGAGGGCAGGAAGGCATACGGGCATTTCAGCGAGAAGTACCCAAGGCAATTCATACTTGCCGGAACGACGAATGAAACCCAATGGCTAAAGGATCAGACGGGCAACAGGCGTTTCTGGCCTGTTAAATGCGGGGCTATAGATATAGACGCCTTGATAGCTGATAAGGAACAACTATGGGCGGAGGCTGTCTATCAGTACAAGCGCGGTATGCAGCATTGGATTTCAAAGGAAAGTGCTATATGGCTCAAGGCCGAGCTTGAGCAGGATCAGCGCCTGATAGAAGACATATGGTCATGGCCTGTGGAGCAAGCTGTTCTTGGTCAGAAGAAGGTTAGAGTTAAGGACATTCTGGACGGCCTTGGGATAGAAGTAGGCAATCATAACGAGTTCCACCAATTAAGGGTTATTAAGATACTGAAGAAGCTTAAATATAAGTCAGTAGTTTCAAGGGAAGACGGCAAAGTGTCGAGGTATTGGGAGCGTGACTGGTAATGCAGTTACTTCCAGATCAAATAGAGCTGATAGACGCTGCAAAAGACAAGATAAGATCGGGCGTAAAGTCGCTTCTCATACAGGGAGCTACTGGATCAGGCAAGACCGTTATCTCAAGCTCGATAGTCAGAGGGGCTTACGATAAGGGCAAGAACGTGGTATTTACCGTTCCCCGTCGTGACTTGATACGCCAGACTTCAAAGACGTTCCATGAGTTCGGCATAGACCATAGCTATATAGCGGCTGGGCTGCCTTGCCATGAAAGCCATAATATTTTCATTGCATCTACCCAGACGCTAAAGAATAACCTTAAATTCAAACCTGACTTGGCCATCGTGGATGAAGCGCATTTCGGATCCGGCACGCTTGACGAGATCATCCAGAAATACAAGGAATACGGGACTGTTATACTTGGGTTATCTGCTACCCCGTGGAAGATGTCCGGTCAGGGGCTTGGGTGCTGGTATGACGATATGGTGTGTGGGAAGTCTGTAAAGTGGTTGATAGATAATAACAGGCTTTCAAAATACAGGGCTTTCGCGCCGGATAAGCCTGACTTATCAGGTATATCCATCACCGCCGGAGACTACGCCAAAGGACAACTTGCGGATAAGATGGAGAAGGACGGCGTTCTCATCGGGAACGCTGTGGAGCATTACAAAAAGCACGCTCTTGGCAAGCTCAATATCGTGTATTGCGTCAGTATCGACCATAGCAAAATAACAGCCAAGGCATTTAATGATGCTGGAATACCCGCCGCGCATATTGACGGAGATACGCCGGATGATGAGCGCGTGCGGATTATACGGGCGTTTGCCAGACGCGAGCTGCTAGTGCTGACAAACTGCGAGATACTGACATTCGGATTTGACCTGTCCAGCGCGTCGGGCATGAATGTGACCGTAGAATGTATGTCTGACCTGCGGCCAACCAAGTCGCTTGCGTTGCAGTGCCAGAAGTGGGGACGTGTGCTGCGGATGAAACACGAACCGGCTATCATATTTGACCATGCGGGAAATATTGACGAGCATGGACTGCCAGATGCAGACAGGGAATGGACGCTGGAAAGCCGCAAGGTTATCAAGAGGGCATCATCCGATCGTAACATCACGGTCATGCAGTGCGCCCATTGCGCCTATTGTGCAAGGCCATTCTTCACATGCCCGAACTGCGGGGTTCAGCGTGAGATCATCAGCCGTAAGGTTGAGCAAGTTGAGGGAGAGCTTAAAGAGGTTACGGAGAGAAAAGCAAAGGCGGCAGCGAGAATGGAAGTTGGCAGGGCAAAGACTATTGATGACCTGAAGCGCATAGCGAGCGAGCGAGGGTATGATAGCAAGTGGGTTTATATTCAATCCAAGATCAAGGGGATCGGGCGGTGAAGGAAATATCTAAAGAACGACAGCACCAGTTAAGATGTAAAAGAATGGATAAATATGATAGTTTACCAAGGGAAACTAGAGATTTTGCCAAAGAGTTTGGTTACAATATCACTATTCAATTTATAAATTCAGGAGTAACTAATCCAAAAAACATGCGGCATCTTTTGCAAACAATTATTGAAGACCTTGGGATGGGAGATGAAAAAACTTACTCAAAGCAAGGACAGTTTGATGAGACTCAAGGCCAGCCAATTAGGTGCAATAGTCTGGCGGAATAACATTGGCAGGGAGAAATAAGTGGAAAAAGAACAGAACATCTTACAACGTGTACGACTAAAAGCGTCTGAGCTTGGCGCGATACTGTGGAGAAATAACTGTGGGGCATATAAATCAGAGTCAGGACACTATATTAAATACGGCGTGGCTAGTCCTGGAGGGTCGGATTTGTTGGGGATGATCCCTATGGTGGTAACTCAGGATATGGTTGGAAAAATGATTGCAATTTTTACTGCTTTTGAAATTAAAAAAGAAGGCGGACGCATCACCCCAGAACAGCAGTTATTTATAAATATAGTAGAAAAAAATGGTGGCATTGCTGCCATAATAAGATCAGCCGAAGACGTTGAAGGAGTTATTTGTAATGCCATTAGAAAAAAAATGCCTTAACTGCCAATTAATATACCATACTTATAACAAGAATAGAAAATATTGTGGTCATAGATGTGCAGACTTTAGCAACAGGAACTCACAGAGACTAACTCCGAGAAAGCCGAGAGCAAAAGAAACCAAGAAAAGAAAAGAAAGAGAGAAGAAAAAATATTTCTGCTCAATATGCTTGTGCGCTGAAGTTAATAGAAAATCTAAATATTGCAAGAAGTGCAATAGTAGCAAAAATAAGATTATAGATAAATGCATAGCCTGTGGAGAGACCACAATAAGCGACAGATCAAGATTAAGGAAGTTTTGCTCAAAAAAATGCAAGCTATCATTTCATAAGGGAAAGACTAATCCAAATTATATTGATGGAAGGACTCCAGAGAATAAAAGGATACGCTCCAGCCCAGAATATAAAGCTTGGAGAATTTCAGTGTTTAATAGGGATGGTTTTACCTGCCTTCATTGCGGAAAAATAGGTGGTGAATTGCACGCCGATCATATTAAGCCATTTTCCCAATATCCAGAATTAAGATTGGATTTGTCAAATGGAAGAACATTGTGTAGGCCTTGCCATGAAAAAACTCCAACTTGGTTATCTGGGGCTAAAAAATTCAGTAGGAACTCAGTAATAATTGATCCAGATCAGCTAATAGAATTGCTGAAATAGTATAAACAACGCAATTTAATTTCTATCAGTTCATGTATTATAGTTCTTAGGAGGACGAACAATGACAATCATTGACAAACTAAACAACATAAAGCCTAGAGAAAAAGTAATCTACTACACCGGATCAAACATCTCCCAAGCTGGGATTATAGAGATCAGGAACACGGCCTATCACCTTTACCTTCAGGACAAAGTTATTCTTGTCCAGAAGCTTCTGGAGAGAAACGGCCTTAATTCCAGCACGTTCGATTACATTGCAATCGGGAAAGAACAACCACCAGACCTGAAGGCAATTTCGGAGAGGGAAAACTACGTTAACTATCTGGGAAGGAAAGTATGATGGGCGACTTAAAATTAACATCGGACGATCTTTCCCCTTTTTGCGAAGGGTTTACAAAAGACCAATTGGCTCAGGCTCTTAGCATCTGCCATGAGTATCAACTCACCCCGTTAAAGCGGCAGATACACTTTAGCTTGCGTAATAAGCGCGTTGGCGACAATCAGTTCAAGAAGGAAATGACCTATCTCGTAACTGTAGACGGCCTTCGTGGCATTGCCGAGCGCAGTGATAAATACCAAGGCCAGGTCGGGCCGTTCTGGTGCGGCGATGACGGCATATGGTCAGACGTGTGGCTTAAAAAGGGCTATCCGCTGGCGGCAAAAGTCGGCGTAAATAAAGCTGGTTTCCGTGAGCCGTTGTTTGCGGTTGCTAAATTTGAGGAATACTCTCAAAAGGGCAAGGATAACAAGCCTATGCAGATGTGGGCAAAGATGCCGGACTTGATGGTGGCCAAATGCGCCGAGGCTCTGGCCTTGCGTAGAGCCTTTCCTGACGAGACTGGCGGTCTGTATACGGTTGAGGAAATGCAGCAAGCGGAGCAGGAAAAGAAGCCTGATTTCTCTATGCAGTCCCCAGACGGAATGACGCAGGATGAAAAGCGCGCATTATTCCAAGAGGCAGACGAGGTACTGGAAATGGTTTCCGATGAGTTCGAGCTGCAAAGCTGGTTTGACCAGTATCATTCTAAACTTACTAAAAACATCGCTGCCGCACACATGAAGAAAATGAACGACCGATACAGCAGCGTACAACAGGCACTACTCAACAAAGCAACAAAGGAGAAAATCTAATGACACGTAAAATTAAAGACTTGGTTGTAAAAGTCGGAACATACACCAAGAACGGAAAGGAAAAAGGCCGCTATGTGAATGTAGGCTCTGTATTCCAAAAGGATGATGGCGGTGAATTTATGGTGCTTAACCGCACTTTTAATCCGGCTGGCGTCCCCAACCCTGAAAACCGTGACTCTGTAATTATTAACGCATTTGACGTTAATGATGTCGAGAGCCAAGAGCCAGCGAAGGCAGGAAATCCGGTATCCGAAGATGAGGTCCCTTTCTAATGTGCAGTTTTGAAGCAAAAGTAAAAGGAATACCTTGCGTGATTGATCTGGATGATAATTACAATATCGAAAAGATAACGACAAAAGATTCCGGATGGATAGTTACAATACCAATGGAGGAAATCAAGGCACTTGAAGAAAACTACGACTACATCATAAACGAACTGAAAAACATAATAGAAGAAAGGAAAAACTATGTCTAACTTTAAAATCTTCACAATCGCTGGCGGCTTCTACTACTTCGGAACGCAGGTTGACGCTCCAGAGGGCTATATCGCACTGAAGGACTATGCCATGTTCGGAGGGTTCGAGGGTGGCAAGGGGATGCCGGGAGTCGCCCGTGGCGACAAGTCTGCGACTGTAAAGCTTGACCGCTTTGAGGAAGGGACAGTGGGTTACTTCCCGTTGTCGTCTTGCTACGGTATTCACTCGTCGGTTGATCTTTATAACTTCAAAGGCACAAAAATCCGCTAGGAGATGATGATGAAAAACCTGCTAACCAATAAAGTCCCTGTTCTTTTTGTCGGTGCTCCAGGAGTTGGAAAAACCGCTGTGGTAAAGCAGTGCTTTGACTACGTGGAGGTCATTTTGACCTCCACGATGGTCGAGGAGGATGCTGCCGGAATCCCATACAGGGAAGGTGAATACGATTACAGGACTATTCCGGCACTGTTCCGGCGCTTGCGTGAAGCTGACGAGAAGGGGCTGACAACATGCCTTTTCTTCGATGAGCTTGACAAAGCGCGTCGTTCGGTTGCTGATACTCTGCTGACTCTGGTTGCGTCGCGCAGGATAGGCGATGCAGCTTTGCCGGAAAGAACGTGCATTGTGGCCGCTGCAAACCCCCCTCAATACGGTGGCGGTGATGGGGTAAGTGATGCGATGATAAGCCGTTTCTCGGTTGTCGATTTCGTTCCGTCTGTAAGTGGATGGGCTGACTGGGCTGGCGGTAAATTCAAGTCTCCTGCTGCTGTCAGGGTTATCGAGGCAGTGAGAGGCGGTATTATACCGCTTATCGAGTGCGTCGGTGAAGGGCTTGATAAGCGTATATCCAGCCCAAGAACGATCTCGTTAGCATTGGAGTACCTTGAGGAAAAAGGCTCGTCAGACGACTTTGAACGTATTGCCACAGGTCTTCTAACGGCAAACGTAGCATCTCTGTGCATTTCCCGCGCAAAGGTCATCAAAAACGACTCTTTGGAGAAGTCAGTATCGACAAAACTGAAGGCGTTGAAGCATACTAATGGCATAAAGCCGATGGTATTTTGATGAAACGCTTACCTAACGGCGACGGCTACGGCAACGGCTACGGCTACGGCTACGGCTACTACCCCTACAGCATGATGGTGTCATATGCAGCTACCTAACGGCAACGGCCACGGCGACGGCTACTACCCCTACGTCATGATGGTGTCACATGCGGCTACCTAACGGCAACGGCCACGGCCACGGCTACGGCTCCGGCGACGGCCACGGCCACGGCTACGGCTACGGCGACGGCAACGGCTTCGGCTACGGCAACGGCGACGGCTCCGGCTACGGCTACAGCC
>Ga0228700_1002358_pt1 | contig 9991 bp, 7 predicted proteins | sample McNCre317_Aug_MG_FD_178019 | JGI IMG/M metagenome (GOLD analysis project Ga0228700, IMG submission 178019) | Freshwater microbial communities from McNutts Creek, Athens, Georgia, United States - 3-17_Aug_MG | ecosystem: Environmental > Aquatic > Freshwater > Creek | place: USA: Georgia | collected... | reverse complement strand
GCAGCCGAAAAAAAAACCCGCCAGCTGGCGGGTTTTTTCATGGGCGGCAGGCACGAAGCCTGCGCTCGGGTGCCTGATCAGGCGGCCGACTGGTCGAAGGGCAGGGTGATCTGGCTGAGGTCCTTGCGGGTCTCGACCAGGATCAGCGGGCCTTCGTCCAGCACCACGGCGGGCTTGCGCTCGCGCGGCACGTGGATGGGCTTGGGCTCGGCGGCGATGGCGGCTTGCACGGCGCGGATCTTGTCCGCGTCCGAGTTCACCCACTCCAGGCCAGCGCCTTGGGCCAGCGCGGCCAGATCGGTCAGCGGCAGCACGAAGGGCTCGACCTTGGCAGGCGCTGCCGGGGCAGGCGCAGCGGCAGCCACCGGCGCTTGGGCCACGACGGGGGCGGCCACCGGTGCGGCAACAGGCTCGGCCACCGGGGCCGGTGCTGCGGCCTCCACCGCAGCCTCGGTTGGCGCAGGCGTTGCGGCCGGTGCCACGGCGGCTGCCGGGGCCTCGGCTTCGGCGGCGCCCATCATCGGCACGGTGTCGACGAAGTCTTCACGGCCGGTGCGGGTTTCGGCGGGGCTGCCGGTGCCTTCTGCGGTGCTGCCTTCGGCCTGATCGCGGGCCGGACGGTCGCCATCGCGGCGGCCACGGCGGCGACGGCGTCCACCGTCGTCGCCAGCGGCCTCAGCGCCACCTTCGGCGCCAGCCTCAGGGGCCACGCCATCGGTGTTCACGCTGCCGGCATCGGCGTCGCTCACTTGGCCTTCTTCGCGCTCACCACGGCCACGGCCACCACGGCGACGGCGGCGGTTGCCTTCGCGGGCTTCGCCATCGGCTGCAGCGGTGTCAGGGGCGGCGTTGGCGGCCGCGCCATCGGCCAGCTGGGCGGTGCCCAGTGCGGCGGCTTGTGCGGCGATCTCTTCGCGGTTGATCACCGGGCGTTCACCAGCGGCCACGCGGTCGCGGCCACGGCCACGGCGGTTGCCTTCGCGCTGGCCATTGCCGGCGGCATCGGCGCCCTCGGTGGCGGGGCGCTCTTCGCGCTCGCTGCGGTTGGCGCCACGGTCGTTGCGGCGGCCTTCGCTGCGCTCGCCGCGTTCACCACGCTCGCCACCGCGGCCTTCGCCTCGGCCTTCACCACGGCCACCGCGACCCTCGCCACGGCCACCGCGACCTTCGCCGCGCTCGCCACGGCCACCACGGCCTTCCTTCTTGCCCGTTGCGGGGGCAGCAGGCTCGGCCGGTGCGGCGACCGGTGCAGCCACGGGTGCCGGTGCGGCCACAGGCTCAGGGCTGCCTGCAAACAAGCGCTTGATCCAGCCAAAGAAGCCACCCGAAGCCGGGGCCACGGGCGCAGCCACCACCGGTGCCGGCAGCTCGGCCGCCACGGGTGCGGCCACCGGGGCAGGGGCGGGTTCGGGCTTGGGCGGGGCGATCGGCGCCGGCTGGTCGGGCAGCACGCCCTTGATCACCGGCTCTTGCTTGGCCTTGGCCTTTTCGCGGCGGGTGATGCCGGTGTCGTCCTCGTCCGGCTCCTCGATCATCGTGTAGCTGGCCTGGATGTTTTCCAAGCGCGGGTCGTCGTGACGCAGGCGCTCCAGCTTGTAGTTCGGGGTCTCGATGTGCTTGTTGGGCACCAGCAGCACGGTCACGCGCTGCTTGAGCTCGATCTTGGTGATCTCGGTGCGCTTCTCGTTGAGCAGGAAGGAGGTCACTTCTACCGGCACTTGCACGTGCACGGCAGCGGTGTTGTCCTTCATCGACTCTTCTTGGATGATGCGCAGGATCTGCAGCGCCGACGACTCGGTGTCACGGATGTGGCCGGTGCCGTTGCAGCGCGGGCAGGTGATGTGGCTGCCTTCGCTCAGGGCCGGACGAAGGCGCTGGCGCGACATTTCCAGCAGGCCGAACTTCGAGATGGTGCTGAACTGCACGCGGGCGCGGTCAGTGCGCAGGGCGTCACGCAGGCGCTGCTCGACCTCGCGGCGGTGCTTGCTGTCCTCCATGTCGATGAAGTCCATGACGATCAGGCCGCCCAGGTCGCGCAAGCGCATCTGGCGGGCGATTTCGTCGGCCGCTTCCAAGTTGGTGCGGAAAGCGGTTTCCTCGATGTCGCCGCCACGGGTGGCGCGCGCCGAGTTCACGTCCACGGCCACCAGGGCTTCGGTGTGGTCGATCACGATGGCGCCGCCGGAGGGCAGGTTCACTGTGCGGGCAAAGGCCGTCTCGATCTGGTGCTCGATCTGGAAGCGCGAGAACAGCGCGGCGTCATCGCGGTAGCGCTTGACCCGGTTCGACTGGTCGGGCATGACGTGCAGCATGAACTGCTTGGCCTGCTCGTAGATGTCGTCGGTGTCGATCAGGATCTCGCCGATGTCGGCGGTGAAGTAGTCGCGGATGGCGCGGATGACCAGCGACGACTCCTGGTAGATCAGGTAGGCGCCCTTGCCAGCGGTGGAGGCCTCATCGATGGCCGTCCACAGCTTGAGCATGTAGTTCAGGTCCCACTGCAGCTCGGCGGCCGAGCGGCCGATGCCTGCGGTGCGGGCGATCAGGCTCATCCCCTTGGGGTACTCGAGCTGGTCCATCGCCTCTTTGAGCTCTTCGCGCTCATCGCCCTCGATGCGGCGGCTCACGCCACCGCCACGCGGGTTGTTGGGCATCAGCACCAGGTAGCGGCCGGCCAGCGACACGAAGGTGGTCAGGGCGGCGCCCTTGTTGCCGCGTTCTTCCTTTTCGACCTGGACCAGCAGTTCCTGGCCTTCTTTGATCACGTCAGAGATCTTGGCCGAACGGACTTCCACGCCTTCCTTGAAGTACTGGCGCGAGATTTCCTTGAACGGCAAGAAGCCGTGGCGGTCTTCGCCGTAATCGACGAAGCAGGCTTCGAGCGAGGGCTCGACGCGGGTGACGACGGCCTTGTAAATGTTGCCCTTGCGCTGTTCGCGGCCTTCGATTTCGGTTTCGAAGTCCAACAGCTTTTGGCCGTCGACGATCGCCAGGCGCCGTTCTTCGGGCTGCGTGGCGTTGATGAGCATGCGCTTCATGCGGTCTCCTGAGTTCCAGCGGGCTCCGCCTGGGATGGCTCCAGGCATGAACCCGAGCGCCCCGGGCCTTTCAGCCTGGGGCGACGTACATGCACGAGCAGCGCAATGAAACCGTCAGGAATTGCCGTGGCCGCATCCAGGCCGATGGCCAGGGCACGACAGGGGCGCGTGTGTCAGGAGCTCTGGGCGTGTGCCCATCCCGGCTGGCGGCGTAGCGGCGGTCTCCGGAGCCCTGAAAACAGGCTCGGACGGGCGCGCAGGCCAGAGGAAGTGGGGGATCGCCGGCATGCCTGTGGGGCTCGACAACCCCGGCCGCAAGGCACGCGCAGCCCACGAGCGGCCCGCCAGGCTCGCACGGCGAGCGGGACGGACCACCCTGGCTTTTCGCGCCAGGGTGTGGGGCGCCGAAGCGTGCGGCACCGCAGGGTTGGAGGACAGAGACAGCCGGGACACGACAGGGGGCTCTCAACACGAACACCAGCCTTATTGGGGCTGCTGTTGCATAACCTTGAATCAGGGTTTCATCAACGAGGCTCTGACAGCGGCTGGCCACCTTCAAATCCACACCTTGGGCAGACTTCTCGGGCTGCAAGCGGCTGCTGCATCACCATCTATGAGTTTGGTGGGGCACCCCACCGACAGCTGCGCCGTGAACACCATGAGGCCGGTCAGGGATCGTAAAATGCCGGCTGCCATGGCTTTGTCTGTTGTTGCGGACAGGGCAGAGAGCCCTTCCTCAACAACCAGTTTCACAACGTGGCTCAAACCATTATAGGTGCTAAACCCGACAGCGCCGGCCGCCGAAAGGCGCAGCAATCTGCCCACAGTTCCGAAGGTGCGCCGGCCACGGTGCAACTCGTGAGCGTCGACGAGGGCAGCGAGGGGCAGCGCCTCGACAATTTCCTGGTCAAGGTGCTCAAGGGCGCCCCCAAGACCCTGGTCTACCGCATCATCCGCAGCGGCGAGGTGCGGGTGAACAAGGGACGAGCTGCGGCCGACACGCGCCTGGCCCTGGGCGACGTGGTGCGGGTGCCGCCGTTGCGCCTGTCGGACAAGGCCAAGCTGCCGTCGACCGAAGCCGCGCACGCGGCCGAGGCCGCCAAGGTGCCGGCGCGCGAGTTCCCGGTGATCTTTGAAGACGACTGGCTGATCGCCATTGACAAGCCCGCCGGCGTCGCCGTGCACGGGGGCAGTGGCGTGAGCTTTGGCGTGATCGAACAATTGCGTCAATCGCGGCCGCAGGCCAAGTTCCTGGAGCTGGTGCACCGGCTCGACAAGGAAACCTCGGGCATCTTGCTGATCGCCAAAAAGCGCAGCGCGCTCACCAGCTTGCAAGATGCCTTCCGCCACCGCCAGGCGCACAAGACGTACGCCGCGCTGGTCAAGGGCACCTGGCCGGCCCGCCAGAAGGTGATCGACGTGCCGCTGCACAAGTACCTCACCGCCGAGGGCGAGCGCCGCGTGCGCGCCGTCACCAGCCCGAAGGACGACCAGGAGGGGCAGCGCGCCATCACCCTGGTCAGCGTGGTGCAGCCTTTTGAGGGCTACAGCCTGCTGGACGTGACCATCAAGACCGGGCGCACCCACCAGATCCGCGTGCACCTGCTGCACGGTGGCCACCCCATCGTGGGCGACGACAAGTACGGTGACTTCGAGCTCAACCACCGCCTGGCGCGCCAGGGGGGCACGCAGGGGGAAGGGCGCGGGGAAGGGCGCTTCGAGCGCATGTTCCTCCACGCCCGCTACCTGCGCCTGCCGCACCCTCAGGATGGGCGCGAGCTGGTGTTCGAGGCGCCGCTGCCGCCCGAGTGTCGCGGCTTCCTGACCACACTGCAGCCCCTGGCGGCCGTGGTGCCACCGACTCGCCGCTAGAGTGGGGGCTTCGTCCCCTGGATCGCCGCAAGGAACCCCACCGTGACCCCTGTCGACAACGGCTTGCGCCCCCGCGCCTATGACCTGGTCGTGTTCGACTGGGATGGCACCCTGTACGACTCGACCGGCTTGATCGTGCAGTGCATCCAGGCGGCGTGTGCCGACTTGTCGCTGCCGGTGCCTGAGCGCAGCGCCGCGTCGTACGTGATCGGCCTGGGCCTGCACGATGCGCTGGCGCACGTGGCGCCCACCTTGCCACCCGAGCGCGTGCCTGAGCTGGGGCACCGCTACCGCCACCACTATTTCCGCAAGCAGCACGAGCTCACGCTGTTCGACGGCGTGATCGATCTCCTGCAGATGCTCAAGACCCGCAACCACTGGCTGGCCGTGGCCACGGGCAAGAGCCGCCAGGGCCTCAACGAGGCTTTGCAACACGTCAGCCTGCAAGGCTTGTTCGATGCCACGCGCACGGCCGACGAGACCGCTTCGAAGCCGCACCCCATGATGCTGCACGAGCTGATGGCCGAGCTGGGCGTCGAGCCCGAGCGCACGCTGATGATTGGCGACACCACCCACGACCTGCAGCTGGCGCAGAACGCTGGCACGCACAGCGTGGCGGTGTCCTTCGGGGCGCACGAGCCCGAGAGCTTCCAGCGTTACCCCACGCGGTTCGTGGCCCACACGGTGCCTGAGTTGCACCAGTGGCTCAACGCGCACGCCTGAGTGGGGCGTCCACCGCCATGAGTGCGCTCAACCTCGATCCGCAGCCCCTGTGCGCGTCGGCTACCTTGCAAGCCGGTGGCGACGCCCACCTGTTCGATGTGCTCGATCTGGCCGATGCCGGCCGCACGGCGCCCGCCTTCGTGGTGCGCCATGGCGAGCAGGTGGTGGCCTTCCTCAACCGCTGTGCCCACATCCCCACGGAGATGGACTGGCAGCCCGGCAAGTTCTGGGACTTGGAGCGCCAGTACCTGATCTGCGCGGTGCACGGCGCGATGTACGAGCCCGACACCGGCCGCTGCGTCAGTGGCCCATGCCCAGGCGCCAAGCTCCAGTCCTTGCGCGTGGCCGAAGCCGATGGCCAGGTCCATTGGTATCCTGACGCACGCTTCCAGCCGGTCTTTTGACCGCCAGCACCCCTTCCCACCATCCAGAGGACACCGTGTCACAAGAACCCCTCAACCAGGCCCAACAACACCTGCTCGCTGAATTCGCCTCGGCCTACCTGGCCGAGCAGCGCCGTGCGCAGCGCTGGCGCTGGTTCTGGCGCCTGGTGTGGATCGGCTCGGCCTTGGCCATGGTGTGGGGGGCCATGCAGAGCATGCCGGCGGCCAAAGCGCCCAGCACGCCCCACGGCACTCGTGGAGGTGCGCGGTGCCATCGATGGCGGTACCGAGGCCAATGCCGATTCGCTGATGATCGCCCTGCGCAGCGCCTTTGAAGACGTGGGCGCCAAGGCGGTGGTGTTGCGCATCAACTCGCCCGGTGGCAGCCCGGTGCAGGCCGGCTTGGTGAACGATGAGATCCGCCGTTTGAAGGCCTTGCACAAGAAGAAGGTGTACGCGGTGTGCGAAGAGATGTGTGCATCTGCGGCCTACTACATCGCAGTGGGGGCCGATGAGATCTACGTCGACAAGGCCTCGATCGTGGGCTCGATTGGCGTGCTCATGGACGGCTTTGGCTTCACCGGGGCGATGGAGAAGTTCGGCGTGGAGCGCCGCCTGATGACGGCAGGCCGCAACAAGGCCATGCTGGACCCGTTCTCGCCGCGTAAGCCCGAGCAAGATGCCTACGCCCAGGCCATGCTCGACCAGATCCACCAGCAGTTCATCAAGGTGGTGAAAGATGGCCGTGGCAAGCGCCTGAAGGTCACGGACGACACCTTCAGTGGCCTGTTTTGGAACGGCGAAGAGGCCGTCAAGCAAGGCCTGGCCGATCACCTGGGCAGCCTCGATCAGGTCGCGCGCGACGTGGTCAAGGCCGAAGACGTGATCGACTACACCGAAAAAGAGAACCTGGCCGAGCGCCTGGCCAAGCGTTTCGGTGCCGCCATCGGCGCGGGCGCCGTGCAGGCCGCGCGCAGCGTGGTCAGCATCCGCTGAGCCTGGGCGTCAGCTGTCCATCGACAGCAGCAGGCGGTGGGCGCTGTCCCACGACAGCGTCAGCAGCTGGGCCACTTCGGCCACGTCATCGGGCAGGGCGGCCTTGGCGTGCGGGTCGTCCCAGCCGTGTTGGGTGTGGCGTGCGATCTGCACGGCCAGCGTCACCGAGCGCACCTTGGGGTCGTTCACGTCGCGGTCGTTGGTGCACTCGCGCAGCATCAGCGGCAGGTGCCAGGCGGCCATCAGCGACTGGGTCAGGTCGCTCAAATTGACGCCCAGCAGCTCTTGCTGCACGTCGGCTGAGCGCAGCGTGTGATCGGCGGCCAGGCGCTGCGCGAGCTGCAGCGCCAGCTCAGGCGCATGGCACCACAACAGCATCTCGGCGAAATCGTGCAGCAAGGCGGCTTCGGCGATCACGGCCACGTCTTCGTCTTGGCGGCGCAAGGCAAAGCTCGCGGCCAAGCCACTGGCCCGCCGCGCCCGGGTGATCACCTTGAGCAGGCCGCTGATCGCCTCGGGGTGCGGGTGCAGCCAGTCGCTGAGGCTGTCGACCTGCTCGAAGCGCTGGAAGAAGGGGCCGATGCCCAGCATCAGGCAGGCGCCCACGAAGGTCTCAGGCGATTCCACGCCCCGGCGGTGGCAGAGCTCGGCGGCGCTCACCAGCACCCGCAGCGTCATCAGCGGGTCGCCGCCCAGGTTGTCGGCGATGGTGTGCGCGTCCATCGTGCCGTGGGTGTCTTCGATCACACGCAACTGGGCCAGCTCGGCCACGCTGCCTGGCAGCACCGGGATGGCGGCCTGGGCCAGCGCGGCGGTCCAGGCATCCAGGTTGGGCAGGGGGCGGGTGATCATGGTGGTGGGCGGCGCAAGGGGCGGCATTCAAGGCGGTCTTCAAGGCAGCATGCCCGAGTTATGCACCCGCTGTGCGCGCTGTGATGGCGTGAATTCGCGGGCGCGCACCGTCCAGTTTGGCCAATCAGTTCGGCCGATTTGGCGAGCATGGGCTCATTTTTGCGGTGACGCCGCAACGGCAGTGGAAGAGCCTGACGCACAATGCGGTCAATGCGGCCTCCCTGACTGGTGTCCAGCCGGTCCCCCGTGCATGTCTTTCCTGGTCATTGATATCGGCAACACGCGACTCAAGTGGGGCCTGTATGCGCGCCCTGAACCCGGGGCGACGCTCATGGCGCATGGCGCCGTGCCGCTCGAAGACATCGACGAGCTCTGGACCCGCGACTGGCAGCACCTGCCCGTGCCCACCGGCATGCTGGGCTGCGTGGTGGCCGGTGAGGCCATCAAGCGCCGGGTGGAAGAGCAACTGCTGCTGGGCTGGGGCCTGCAGGCGCGGTGGATGTCTGCATCGGCCCAAGGCGGCGGCGTGGCCAATGGCTACGAACACCCGCAGCGCCTGGGCTCTGACCGCTGGGCGGCCATCATCGGCGCGCGCCACCAGGCCTTGGCGCTGGCCGTGGGCGGTGCCGTGCGGCCCGTGTTGGCCGTGATGGTGGGCACCGCCGTGACGGTGGACGCCGTGGACGCGCAGGGGCACTTCCTGGGCGGCCTGATCCTGCCGGGCTTCGGCCTCATGTACAAGGCGCTCGAGAGCGGCACGGCGGGCCTGAAGGTGCCCACCGGCGAGGTGCGCGACTTCCCCACCAACACCAGCGATGCGCTGATGAGCGGCGGCACCGATGCCATCGCCGGGGCCATCGAGCGCAGCCTGCGCCGCCTGGCACAGCGCACCGGGCAGACGCCGCTGCTGGTGATGTCTGGCGGGGCGGTCTCACGCCTGGCGCCGCTGGAAGAGTTGCCCGCCCGCGTGGTCGAGTACCTGATCTTCGAGGGGCTGCTCACGCTGGCCCAGGAAGCTGGCACGCCGGCCTGACCCATCACAGGATGAAGCGCGAGAGGTCCTCGTTGCGGGCCAGCTCGCCCAGGCGCTGATCCACGTCGGCGGCCGTGATGTCGCGCGTCGTGCCGCTCAGGTTGGGCGCGTTGAACGACACCTCATCGAGCAAGCGCTCCAGCACGGTCGCCAAGCGGCGCGCGCCGATGTTTTCGGTGCGCTCGTTCACCTCGTGGGCGATCTCGGCGAGGCGGCGGATGGCCTCGGGCGCGAAATTCAGCGTCACCCCTTCGGCCGCCAGCAGCGCCTGGTACTGCTTGATCAGGCTGGCGCTGGGCTGGGTGAGGATGGCCTGGAAGTCATCGACCGACAGCGAGCTCAGCTCGACCCGGATGGGGAAGCGCCCTTGCAACTCGGGGATCAGGTCAGACGGCTTGCTGAGGTGGAAGGCCCCTGAGGCGATGAACAGGATGTGGTCGGTCTTGACCATGCCGTACTTGGTTTGCACGGTCGTGCCCTCGACCAGGGGCAGCAGGTCGCGCTGCACGCCCTGACGCGACACCTCGCCCGCACTGCCTTCGGCGCGGCTGGCCACCTTGTCGATCTCGTCGATGAACACGATGCCGTGCTGCTCGGTGCGCTCCAGGGCGCGGGCCTTGATCTCTTCTTCGTTGACGAGCTTGCCGGCCTCTTCGTCGATCAGCTGGGTGCGGGCGTCGGCGATCTTCACTTTGCGACGCTGGGTGCGACCGGCCCCCATCTGGCTGAACAGGTCCTTGAGCTGGTCGGCCATGCCTTCCATGCCCGCAGGCCCCATGATCTCCACCGGCGTACGGGCTTCGGCCAGGTCGATCTCGATCTCGCGGTCGTCCAGCGTGCCTTCGCGCAGGCGCTTGCGCATCACCTGGCGGGCGGTGTTGTCGGTTGTCGAGGCCGGCCCCAGGCCGAATTCGGTGCGCGGCGGCGGTACCAGCACATCCAGGATGCGCTCTTCGGCCGCGTCCTGAGCCTTGTCGCGCAGGGCTTGGGTCTGGCGGGCGCGCTCTTGCTTGACGGCGCCTTCCACCAGGTCGCGCACGATGGTGTCCACATCCTTGCCCACATAGCCCACCTCGGTGAACTTGGTGGCCTCG
>Ga0228700_1002356_pt1 | contig 10001 bp, 8 predicted proteins | sample McNCre317_Aug_MG_FD_178019 | JGI IMG/M metagenome (GOLD analysis project Ga0228700, IMG submission 178019) | Freshwater microbial communities from McNutts Creek, Athens, Georgia, United States - 3-17_Aug_MG | ecosystem: Environmental > Aquatic > Freshwater > Creek | place: USA: Georgia... | reverse complement strand
GATCTGGATGGACCGCCGCGCTACCGCCGAGGTGGAGTGGGCGCAGCGCACCGTAGACCTGGAGCGCCTGTATGACATCACCGGCAACAGCGTGGACAGCTACTACGGCTACACCAAGATGCTGTGGCTGCGCGAGCATGAGCCCGCGGTGTGGGCCGCCACCGACCGCTTCCTGCCGCCCAACAGCTATGTGAATGCCCGCCTGACCGGCGAAGTGGCGGTGGACCACAGCTCGGCTGGCAACATCGGCGGGGTGTATGACGTGAAGGCCCGCACCTGGTCTGACGAGGCCTTGGCCATGCTGGACATTCCCCGCCGCATGATGCCGGACCGCTTGGTGGAGTCCAGCGGCGTGGTCGGCCCTTTGCTGCCCGCGTGGGCCGAGCGCCTGGGCCTGGAGGCCGGCACCCCGGTGGTGGCTGGCGGCGTGGACGCGGCGGTAGCCACTCTGGCCGCCGGCGCCGCCCAGCCCGGCAACCATGTGGCCATGATCGGCACCAGCATGTGCTGGGGCACCATCCGCCCCGGAGTGGATGCCCGCCACGGCCTCATCAGCATGCCGCATGTGTTCAACGGCGCGCAGGATTTGTATGTGTTCGGCGGTGCCATTGCCGCCGGCGCCTCGGTCACCTGGTTCCGCGAGACCTTTTGCCAGGCCGAAATTGCTGCCGCCAAAGCCCAAGGTGTGGACCCGCACAGCCTGCTGGAGCACGACGCAGCCCCGCTGCCCCCCGGCAGCGACGGCCTGCTGTTTTTGCCCTACCTGATGGGCGAGCGCAGCCCCGTGTGGGATGCCAAGGCCAGTGGCGCCTTTGTGGGCCTGGGCTTGCACCACGGCCGCGCCAACCTGTACCGCGCGGTGCTCGAAGGTGTGACCTACGCGCTGCGCCACAACATCGAAGCCGGCATCCGGGGCGTGGGCGCGCTGGACGAGCGTCTGGTGGTGGTGGGCGGTGCCGCCCACTCCGACCTGTGGATGCAGATCATTGCCGACGTCACCGGCCGCCCCGTCTACACCCTGCAAGAAGAGGTGGAGGCCTCGCTGGGCGCCGCCCTGCTGGCCGCCTATGGCGCAGGGCTGATCACCGCCGACGCGGTGCGCCAAGGCTGGGTCACCCCGGTGTTGCGCACCCCCCCCAACCCGCAGGCACAAGCCGCTTACGGCGCGCTCTTTGCGCAGTACGTGGCCCTGTACCCGGCCCTGAAACCCGCCATGCACGCTTTGCGTGGCGCACCCACCACGTTAACCTGAGGAGACCCCGCACCGACCCTGACCGCTTTTGCCTTGCCTGTGTTTATTGCATTGATACGACCAACAACTCACGATATTGGAGACAACCATGAAAGTTCATTCCTGGAAATTGGCACGCGCTGCCGCATTGACATCCCTGGTACTGGGCGCCGCTTCGGTGTACGCCCAAACCATCACCCCCGCCAAAGTGGCGTTCCTGATGCCCGACCAGTCGTCCACCCGCTATGAGCAGCACGACCGCCCCGGCTTCGTGGCCGAGATGAAAAAACTCTGCGCCGCGTGCGAAGTGATTTACCAGAACGCCGATGGCGACGCATCCCGCCAGCAACAGCAGTTCAACTCCGCCATTGCCCAAGGTGCCAAGGCCATCGTGCTGGACCCAGTGGACTCCACCGCGGCCGCCTCGCTGGTGAAAGCCGCCCAGGCCAAGGGCATCAAGGTGATTGCGTATGACCGCCCCATTCCTGCGGCCAAGGCAGACTTTTACGTGTCGTTCAACAACGAAGGCATCGGCAAAGCGATTGCCGACTCGCTGGTGGCCCACCTGAAGGCCAAGGGCGTGTCGCCCAAAGACGTCGGCCTGCTGCAGATCAACGGCTCGCCCACCGACGCAGCCGCCGGCCTGATCAAGAAGGGCATCCACTCCAGCCTGGACAACAGCGGCTACAAGATCCTGGCCGAGTACGACACCCCTGATTGGGTGCCCGCCAAGGCGCAGCAATGGGCTGCTGGCCAGATTTCCCGCTTCGGCAAGAAAATCGTGGGCGTGGTCGCTGCCAACGACGGCACCGGCGGTGGCGCCATCGCAGCGTTCAAGGCCGCTGGCGTGAACCCCGTGCCTCCGGTGTCGGGCAACGATGCCACCATCGCCGCGCTGCAACTCATCATTGCCGGCGACCAGTACAACACCATCTCCAAGCCCAGCGAAATAGTGGCGGCGGCTGCTGCCCAAGTGGCGGTGAAGCTGCTGGCCGGCGAAACACCCAAGGCCGAAATGATGTTGTATGACACCCCCTCGCAACTGTTCACCCCAGCGGTGGTCACTGCCGAGAACCTGAAGGCCGAAATCATCGACAAGATGGTCAGCGGCAAGCCGATCCAGACCGCCGCCGAACTCTGCGTAGACCGCTACGCCGACGGTTGCAAGAAGCTGGGCATCACCAAGTAAGTACGCACCATGACTAACCAACCAAAGCCAACAACCGCTCCCGCACAGTCCAAGCGCGAGCCGGTTCTGAGTCTGCGAGGCGTGTCCAAGCGCTTCGGCGCGGTGGCCGCGCTCACCGACATCGATCTGGACGTTCATGCAGGAGAGGTCGTTGCCTTGGTTGGCGATAACGGGGCCGGCAAGTCCACACTGGTCAAAATTTTGTCCGGTGTGCACCAACCAACCTCGGGCACCATGTCCTTCTGCGGCCAGGAGGTCGTGCTGGACGACCCCGGCGCCTCGCTGGAACTGGGTATTGCTACCGTGTTCCAGGACCTCGCCTTGTGTGAGAACCTGGACGTGGTGGCCAACATCTTCCTCGGCCGCGAAATGAGCCCCCTGGCGCTCAACGAGGTAGACATGGAAGTGAAGTCCTGGCAACTGCTCAACGAGTTGTCGGCCCGCATTCCGAGTGTGCGCATTCCGGTGGCATCGCTCTCCGGCGGCCAGCGCCAAACGGTGGCCATCGCCCGCTCCCTGCTCTCCGCGCCCAAACTCATTTTGCTGGACGAGCCCACCGCCGCCCTGGGCGTGGCCCAGACCGCCGAGGTGCTGGACCTGATTGAACGGGTGCGCGCCAAAGGCCTGGGCGTGGTCATGATCAGCCACAACATGGAAGACGTGCGCGCCGTAGCCGACCGCATTGTGGTGCTGCGCCTGGGCAAGAACAACGGCGTCTTCCTGCCCGATGCCTCCAACCAGGAGCTGGTCAGTGCCATTACCGGCGCCTCGGACAACTCCGTGTCCCGCCGCTCCAACCGCCGCCAAACCGCCTCCACCCCGACCGCGTGAGAACCCTCTATGACAAGCGCTAACACCCCTCCCGCCGCGGCCGCCCCTTTGCTGGACCGCAGCGACGAACGCTACCAGGTAGAAACCGGCGTTGCCGGTGCCATTCGCACCTTTATCGACCGGGTCCGCTCCGGTGACCTGGGCTCGCTGCCCGTCATCGTCGGGCTGGCCATCATCTGGACCATCTTCCAGAGTATCAACCCCATCTTTCTCTCCAGCACCAACCTGATCAACATGCTGTTTGATGCCTCCACCATCGGCGTCATTTCGCTGGGCATCGTCTGCATCCTCATGGTGGGCGAGATCGACCTCTCCGTCGGCTCGGTGAGCGGCTTTGCCTCTGCCATCGTGGGCGTGCTCTGGGTCAACCAGGGTTGGCCGGTAGGCCTGGCGATTGCGGCTGCCGTGGCCACCGGCGCCGTCATCGGCCTGTTGTATGCCCAGCTGTTCAACCGCTTCGGCATGCCCAGCTTTGTGTCCACCCTGGCGGGCTTGCTGGCCATTCTGGGCGCGCAGCTCTACATCCTGGGCAGCACCGGCTCCATCAACCTGCCCTACGGCTCGCCGCTGGTGGACCTGGGCCAAAGCCTGTTCATGCCCGCGTGGCTGGCGTACAGCTTGGTCGCACTGGCGGGCTTGGTGATGTTTGTGAGTGGCAAGCGCACCTCTGACCGCCGCCGTGCAGCCGGCTTGTCGGGTGAGTCCATGGGGCACCTGCTGTTCCGCACACTGACCCCGACGGTGGTGCTGGAAGTGATTGCGCTGTACTTCTACCAGGACCGCGGCATTCCCTGGTTGTTCGGCATCTTCATCAGCCTGGTGGTGGGCCTGAACTACCTGCTCACCCGTACCCAGTGGGGCCGCATGATCCACGCCGTGGGCGGCAACCGTGAAGCCGCGCGCCGCGCCGGTATCAATGTGCGGGCGGTGTACTCCAGCGCCTTCGTACTGTGCGCAGTGTTGGCCGCCTTTGGTGGTGTACTGGCCTCGGCCCGCTTGGCCTCGGCCAGCCAGCAGGCCGGCACCGGAGATGTGAACCTGAACGCGATTGCAGCAGCCGTGATCGGCGGCACCAGCCTCTTCGGCGGGCGGGGCAGCGCCTACTCGGCCTTGCTGGGCATCATCGTGATCCAGTCCATCTCCAGCGGGCTCACGCTGCTGGATTTGTCGTCCTCCCTGCGCTACATGATCACCGGTGCCGTGCTGGCAGTGGCCGTGATCGTGGATTCGCTGGCCCGCCAGTCCCGCGTGTCCCACGGACGGGCGTAAGCCATGCGCATCGGCACGCGGCTGACCGCGGGGTTCGCCTTGCTCCTAGCGCTGGCAGTTCTTGCGGCGGCTGTGGGGGGCTGGCAGCTGCGTGCCATGCAAACAGACTTCCGGGCAGTCACGGAAGACACCCTGCCCTCCATCCTGTTGGTGGGCGACATGCGTACCGATGCCGAAGAAGTGCGCAGAAACCAGATCCGCCTGCCCAGCACCCCCGATGCACCGGCCCGCAAGCGGATTGTGAGCGCCATCACCGACACACGCGGCCTGCTGCAAACCTTGTACGACACCTATGGCCAGGACCGGCTGCGCAGCGAGCAGGAGCGTGCCAGTTGGCAGGCTTTGGGCAGCAAGCTGAAAGCGTATGAACAGCTCTCTCTGCAGATAGAAACCCTGGCGCTGGCAGACGATGGCGCTGCAGACGGTGCAGAAGCCGCCTTTCACAACCACACTGCCACCCGTATCACCGAGGCGGTCTATGGCGATGCGTTTTCCGCCTTCGGGGCGGTATTGATACAGCTCGATGAACTCAAAGCGCTCAACCTCCAGTACGCCCGGGAGGCCGAAGAGCGCGGAGACGGCACCTACCGCACCAGCCAAGCCGCACTCACAGTCACCGCGCTCGTGGCCTTGGTGCTCGGAGCGTGGCTCTCCTGGGGGCTGACACGCAGCGTGGTGCGCCCCTTGCGCAAAGCGATGGACGCCATGCACCACATGGCAGCCGGTCGCTTGGACCACCCGATTGCAGCGACAGGCCGTGATGAACTGGCCGACATGCTGAAAACCCTGAGCACCCTGCAAGACAGCTTGCGCCGCATCGTGCGGGATATTCGCGACAGCAGTGCCTCTGTGGCCAACGCGTCGGCAGAGATTGCCGCAGGCAACCTGGACCTGTCCAACCGCACCGAAGCGCAGGCGGCCAATCTGGAGGAAACCGCAGCCTCTATGCAGGAACTCACCGCCACAGTGCAACAGAACGCCGAGACCGCGCAGCAAGTCGCCGAACTGGCGGAGCACGCGAGCCAGGCAGCAGACCGGGGCGCCACCGTGGTCCAGCAGGTGGTGGCCACGATGCGGGACATTCAAACCAGCAGCGACCGCATTTCAGACATCACCGGGGTGATTGACAGCATTGCGTTCCAAACCAACATCCTGGCCCTGAATGCTGCTGTCGAGGCCGCCCGAGCGGGGGAACAAGGCCGGGGCTTTGCCGTTGTGGCGACCGAAGTACGCAGCCTCGCCCAGCGCAGTGCAAGTGCCGCCAAAGAAATTACCCAACTTATCAACGACAGCGCCAGCACCGTGCGGCATGGCTCCGACCTGGTGGGACAAGCCGGCCAAGGCATGCAAGGCATCCACACCCAAGTGCGCCAGGTGGCCGCGCTGGTCGGAGACATCCTCAACACCGCGACCGAGCAACGCAGCGGCGTAGAGCAAATCGGTCAGGCCGTGGCCCAGCTGGACCAGGTCACCCAGCAAAATGCCGCCTTGGTGGAGCAAGCCAGTGCGGCCTCCGCCAGCCTGAGCCAGCAAGCCGACCGCTTGCTGGAGGTGGTGCACGTCTTCCAAACCGCAACCCATGACGACACCCTTGCGATTGCAAACACCTGATCCCCGCATGGCGGCCCCGCGTCGCCCCATCCGCGCCATCGTGTTCGACATGGATGGGGTGCTGATCGACTCCGAAGTCATCTGGCAGCGCGTGCGTGCCGACTACGCCGCAGCGCTGGGCCACGCCTGGACGCATGAGGACCAGGTGGCCATGCTGGGCTGCAGCACCCCGGTGTGGTCGGAGCAGATGCGCCAGCGCTTGGGGCTGCTGCACCTCCGGGCGCAGGACGTGGCCGATCAGGTCAAGCAACGGGTACAAGCCGCGTTTGAGTCGGCCTTACCCACCCGCCCCGGTGCAGCCGAGGCGCTGGAGGCCTTGGCGCAGCACTACCCGCTTGCGCTGGCCTCGGGCTCACCCCGCAACCTGGTGGACTGCGCCATGCGGCTCACCGGCTTCGGGCGCTATTTCCAGAGCATCTGGACCGGCGATGACGTGCAGCACGGCAAGCCCCATCCCGAGATTTACCTGCGCGCCATCGCTGCGCTGGGCGTTGCGCCCGGCGAGGCCCTGGGCATTGAAGACGCGCCCAACGGCCTCTTGGCCTTGCGCGCGGCCGGCATGCGCGCAGTGGCGGCGCCCTGCCCGGAGTTCCCGCTGGATGCCCCCACCCTGGCGCTGGCCGATGTGACTATCGACAGCCTGCGCTCCCTCACCCCTGCACTGGTGCAATCGCTGTACGCGGCGCCGGCGAGCGAACGCAGCCATGCACAATGCGCGCATGACTGCGGCACCTGACTCCCCCACTTTGCATCGTGTTGGCCGGCTCGCGCTGGGCCTGCTGGCCCCGGCCGTATGCGCCAGCGCACTCCATGCCAGACCCTTGCTGCGCTGCGAGCTCACCTACGCCGGCAGCACCCAAACCCTGGACGCCACGCCGGTGGAAGACCCGTACCCCGTAGCCTCGGTGGATGTGGGCGGGCGCTTCCGGTTCAAGGCCGTGGTGGTGGGGCGGGATGCGCAGCCCGACTACATCAAAACCTACGCCTACCTCGATACGCGTACCCAGCCGGTGCTGGTGCAGCAAGTGACCTACCTGCCACCCTTTCCGGCAAGCCCGCACGGGCAGCGGCTGACCGGCAAGCAGTTTGTGTATGCAGGCCCGGTCGAGCGCGAGCTGCAGTACGAGTGTGTATTGCACGGGGTGCAGCCATGAGCCGCCTGTCCAGCGCGCTGCTCGGGGTACTACTTGCCTGTGCTGGTTGGCTGGGTAGCGGACACGCTCTGGCGCAGCAGCCAGCCACCGCGCCAGAAAAGGCGGGCGTGGTCACGCTGGTGTTTGCCGGCGACATCGTGCTGGACGACGTGGCCGGCGCCATGATTGCGCGGGGGGACGACCCCTTTGGCGGCTTCAGCCACTTCTTCAAAAATGCGGACATCCGCATCGGGAACCTCGAATGCGTGGTCGCCACCACCGGCTCGGCCGGTGACAAAAACTACACATTCCGCGCCCACCCGCGCACCCTGCCAGTGCTCCGGCGCCACTTTGACGCGCTGGCCCTGGCCAACAACCACTCGGGCGACTATGGGCGTGAGGCCTTTGCCGAAATGCTCACCCTGCTGCCCGCAGCAGGCTTGCAGTACTTTGGGGGCGGCCGCAACCTCAAAGAGGCGCACACCCCGCTGATCCTGGAGCGCAAAGGTTTGCGCATTGCGCTGCTGGGCTACAACGAGTTCATGCCCCGCAGCTTCGAAGCCGACTTTGACGCCCCCGGCAGCGCCTGGAGTGAAGACGAACAGGTGGTGGCCGACATACGCGCTGCCCGCACCGTACACCGGGCCGACCTGGTCATTCCGGTGATGCACTGGGGGTGGGAAAACGAACCTGCCGCCAACACCCGCCAGCGCCAACTGGCTCGCTTGATGGTGGAGGCCGGGGCGGACGCCGTCATCGGTGGTCACCTTCATGTGACGCAAGACACCGAGCAGTACCGCGGCAAACCCCTCATCTACAGCGTAGGCAACTTCGTGATGAAGGAAACCGACAACGACAACCAGCGCCGCGCCTGGGTGCTGCGCCTGCGCCTGGACCGGCAGGGCGTGCAGGCTTTTGACACCCGCGCCGTGCAAATCGACATGGACGGCATTCCCCGCCCTGACCTGTCACGCGCCACCCCCTGCTGGACCCGGGGTGATGCAGCGCATGGCACCTGCCTGAACCCCGACTAGGGCAACTGAAGCGGGCTACGCCGCCTTGAAGTAGCGCGCCTAGCGGCACTACGCCGCTTGCGCTGAACGAGACTTAGCCGCGCGGGCGCACCGTGTCTGCGGGCAGGGCGTTGATTTCTGCCAGCAACTGCGCCAAAGCCCGGCCTGCGGCAGCCAACACGGCCTGCCCTTTGTCCACCGTGGCGGCCGCCGCGTTGCCCACCGCCCCGGCGGGGTGGTAATCCTGCATCTGCCAGCCCAGCTTGGCGCTTTTACCGTTGCCCAGAATCGGGAAGGCTTTGGCGCGCTCTTCCGAGGTGGAGGCAAAGTTCTCCGCCCGGGCCATGTCCACCAGATCGGGGCGCAGGGCCCGCATCATGGAGGTTTCGATATCGCCGGCATGGATGCCGAAGCGGTGTTCGTGCGCACTAAAAAGCGCATGCACATCGCTGCCATCCGGACCCGTGAGCGGCAGGCCGAACCAGTTCACGCTGTACACCAACATACCCAGCCGCGCCCGCAGGTCGCGCGCCACCACGTCCATCAAGCCCACCTGACCACCATGGCTGTTGAACAGCACCAGGCGCTTGACGCCGGCAGCCGCCACGCACTCACCGATCTCAGTCCAAAGACGAATCACGGTCTCGGCTTTGAGCGTCAAGGTGCCGGGGAAGGCCGCATGTTCGGGGCTGAAGCCCACAGCCTGGGTAGGCAAAAACAAGGCCGGCAGCTCGGGCGCCAGGTGCGGCAGCGCATGGGCAATCACACCATCGACCAACGCCGTGTCCACTTGCAAAGGCAGGTGCGGGCCGTGTTGCTCGGTGGCGGCCACCGGAAGGACGGCAATCAGGCGGTCCAGAGACCCGGCGCTGCGCGCCACTTCAAACTGCGGACTGGTCCAGTCCGCCCAAAACCGGGAGAGTGTGTGCATGGAAACGATTCAAAAGGCGCTGGTCGGGTAGCCATCCGGAACAATGACTGGCGCTTGCAGCGGCAAAGACATGCTGAACGTGGAGCCGCTGCCCGGCGCACTTGCCACATGCACCGTACCGCCCAGCGTCTTGGTGACCAGGTTGTAAACAATATTGAGCCCCAGGCCGCTGCCCCCCTGGCCGAGCTTGGTGGTGAAGAACGGGTCAAACACCCGCGCCAGATGCGCCTGCGGAATGCCGGAACCATCGTCCTGCACCAACAGGCGCACGCGGTCGCTGCCTTCCATGCTGGCGCTGATGGTCACCGTGCCGTGCTCCTTGCCCTCAAAGGCATGCAGCAAGGCGTTGTTGATCAAATTGGTGAGTACCTGCCCCAGCGGGCCGGGGAAGCTGTCCATCACGATGCTGGCCGGAATCTCGCTGAGCACCGTATGCGAGGACTTGCGGATGGAAGGCCCCAGGGTCAGCAAAATTTCGGTAACGGTGCTGTGCAGGTCAAAGGCCCGGCGATTCACGCTGGTCTGGTCCACTGCCACCTGCTTGAAGCTCGAGACCAGCTCCGCCGCATGCTGCAAGCCGCGCATCAGAATACCGGCCCCTTGCTGGGTGTTGGCCACGAACTCGTCCAGCCGGCTGCGTGTCAGGCCCTTGCCCATGGTTTCCGAGAAGTTGCTGGCGTGGTCTTGCAGGGTGCTGGCCACGGTAAGGCTGTTGCCGATGGGGGTGTTCAGCTCGTGGGCAATGCCGGCCACCAGCGAGCCCAGGGCCGACATCTTTTCGGTGCGCACCAGC
>Ga0228700_1002355_pt1 | contig 10012 bp, 15 predicted proteins | sample McNCre317_Aug_MG_FD_178019 | JGI IMG/M metagenome (GOLD analysis project Ga0228700, IMG submission 178019) | Freshwater microbial communities from McNutts Creek, Athens, Georgia, United States - 3-17_Aug_MG | ecosystem: Environmental > Aquatic > Freshwater > Creek | place: USA: Georgia... | reverse complement strand
AAATTAGACCCGTGAGAAACAACGAAAAAACCGTCAAGACTTCCATTGTCACCAATGGAGAACCAACCGGGCCCAGAAATATCCAGCGTGTAAGAATCCAGGTCAATATTTGTCTGCCGATTAAGCGTTCCGCCCAAACCAATTATTGACCCGGAGGCACTTAGACCATTACCAGGAGTATAACCACCACCAGAACCTCCGTTAATCTGTGACCAGGTAGAATCTTGCTTTTGAAGGTACAAAGTATCTCCAGACCGAATGATCACTCCGGGTTTGACAAAATTCACCGTATCCTGATTTGCAAGAAAAAGAGAACGTCCGTTAAGGTTCAATTGAGCTGACAAATTCAAACAAGAAATGACAGCAAAGAAAATAAAAAGTTTTTTCATGATTGTTTGGGGTTTGTTCCCTTGATAAAAAGAAGTCGCGGGAATTAGTTAGAAAATTTTTCAACAAATACACTGATCCACATTTCAGGCCAATGATAAGCGAGGCCCAAAGCTCGGAAGTATTGGGCAGTCGGCCGGCGGACAAATAACCGTTAACACTTTCAAGGGTACCGGCTAAAGCTACTATAATTAGAGCTTTCAGCACATCCCGAAAATTCAGATTCAAAAAATTAGATTTTTTCATTCGTTAAATTGTTTGATAAAGTTTTAAACCATTTTCAACGTCCGACATTTTCGCGGGCAGCCCGTTTTCAATTCTTGAGATCGTGGCCACGATGTTAGTCAGGGTCCTATAATCGGTTGCACTAATTGGAGTGTCTACACCTGTGCCGGATTGCCTCGCGACTTCGGTAATATATGCCGGCGTATTATTTGGGATTAGATTTTTACCAGTCACAGGGTCCTTTGCCGGACCGGGTGGAGCGTATGCGTTAATCATTCCGCGAATGGTGTTATTACCTGATTTGATGTATGAAACCAACACCAAAAAAATTGCTCGGTATCCGTATGCGATGGATTTGAACGTTTTAAACATCGTGTCCTTACCCGGAATTTCACCCACCCAAAGCGACTTAGTTTTAATAATATTTCCCGGGTTGTTGTTGGCAAGGCCTCTTGGTAGTTTCATGAGCTTCGAACGGTTTTTGTAGACAATAAAAAGAATGAGTAAAACGATTGCAAAAAATAATTCCCTCATGACAGCGATCGGTAAAGTACTAAAGCAATAACAAGGATAATCATTATAATAAGAATATGAGAAAAACCCTTAATTGATTTTATCACATTTCCGGCATATAAAGGTGAATCATTTTTAGAGATTCTTTCCTCTATTCTTTTGTCTAACCCGGTTTGTTTGGCACGATCAAACGCAATTAGTGATTGTTCCAAAAAATCAGGGTCAAAAGCGTTTGGTTTCATTTCAACAAATCGCACACCTTTAGACGTGTCAAGTTGCCAGAATAATTTCCCATCCCGAACTATATACGAATAAATGGTTCCAATTATCTGACCTGGTTTGGCCTCATAATCGAAACCGGAATTAATTGCCGTGAATACGTTAACGGGTAACGATGCCTTTAGGACACCTCCAATATAATCGGCAGCGGTCCTATCTTTAAGTGGTTTCAACATTTTGCAATAAGTTAGTTACAACGGTTTTCTTTCGTCCTATTTGGTGATGCGACAATGCCGACATTTGCGCCATACCTATTTGTGACGTGTTATAGCCGCGCAATAACATAACATTAGCAGCGAACATATCACAATAAGATTCTTTGGTGTAATATCTGTGACCCCATTCATGAAACAAAATAAAGTAAACAATCGGGAGCGGTTTTTCGGCAAAAGATTTGTCGAACAAAATCAAATCCTTTTTCCAAAACACACTACACTTATTTGGATTGTCACCAAATTCTATCTTGAATTTATCCGGGTTTTTTACTTGCTTTCCTTGCGGCGCCGGCAACCGCAATAATTTAGGCTTAAAAAAATCAGTTTGCGAAAAGTCGCCAGAATCAACCAGGTATTTTCCAGCTGGCAAATTGAAGTGCTTAACCCTCGGTAAAATTGGCTCGGTAGTATAGAACAAAATACCCCGTTCGTCACGAATGACAACGGGAGTATTAACATCCCTTACCATGAAACCAGCTTTATTTTCAAGTGTTAAATTTCGCATACTACTTTTTGGAGGCCCAAATAATCCCAACGATAATTACAACAACGGCAACCAAAATATACGGCGAAAAAGAAAGCACCTTTTCACCTATCGTCTGGTTTATTTGTTGCGTGGTCTGTTTTTGTATCTGGTCCTGAACAGCAAGCCCGCCAGTTGCAACCGCGTCAAGATAAGGAGGTAATTTTGCGCCCGCTTTTTTCTTTGCGATTTGATTCTTAACAAAGACGATAATTTGTTCAATCACATCCGCGGCCAAATGGTCCGTGTCTTCAAAAGGGTTCGCCATTGCGCCACCTGTCAGGTTTGACGTAAAGTTTGATGACTTTTCACCCCTGACAATTTTGTCGTAAAACAGCTGAGCCCGGGCCTCAATATTTGATGGGGGGGTGAAACCTTTGTGACGCAAAGCAGCCCCCATTACTGGCGACAAAGGAATTAGTAAAGCGTATTCACCTACCTTGCCAAGTGGTTTTGTTATCGCTTGAATAATTTTGCCAAAAATCGTTTTTCGTTTTTTGTCCGCATGTTGATAGTCAGATTCAAACGAGTTTTCGAACTTAGAAACCGATTTGTTGAAAGCATTGTCAATATCCACCGCATTCGAATAGACAGGGGAGTTATTAAAATTTTGCATGATTAAAAGGATTTAATTTGAAGTGAGAAATTTATCGATTCAATGGGAACGGTTATATAACTGCCGATTTCCTGAAACTGATCTATTGAAAGATTAACAGGCATAGCGACAAGGTCATTTTGCGCATAGTTAGGGTTTTTGAACCTTGACGGGGTCACCCCTGTCTTTTTATAATCACCAGTTGGTGACAATTTTATGACCGTTAATTCCTGATCGTATTGCGCATTAACAGCAAGCGAGGGACCGGATGGAAGCATATTTATTTGCTTAATTTTCAGCACATCAGAACGGAGGTTATTTACTATTCCAGCATAGGGAGCAAAACCAGAATGCAGAATCACCCAACCGAACCAGTTAGGGTTCTGAAAGTCGTCTGTGAACAGATGCACCACATCCCCGTTTTGGATTTCGTCTTGAATGTTTGAGCCTCCACCAAAAGTTAAGAAGGCTAATGGACTTCCGAGGCCTTGTACAAATGAACATAGATAAATAGGGGTATAATTTCCACGTACCGCATCACGAATGACAGGGAGCAACTTAAAACCGGTTGCGAACCCTGACGAAAAATCGTAATTCCCAAACAATATAAAAGGAAGTTTGGCATACCATCCTGAGGTGACCAGGTCGACTATAACACCATTTACATCGGTGATGAACTTCTTTACTTCAATCTCAATAGATTGAATACCCGGACCATCTAATTTTGCAAGCGGATTTAATCCTAGTGTTTTCATGACAGATTATTTTAGTTTGAAACAAGAATAAAAAAAGGGGCCATGACAGCCCCTTTTATATTGTCATGAATTTCTACACAAGCCTTTCGAGTGACCTCACGAAAATATTCCAGCTGAGAGTCTCCGCAGCGGTATAATTCATACGGAATGCCAGGAAGGAATTTTTGTCGATTTTTTCCTGCAAGGGAATGTCGATAACACCCTTTTGGTAATTCTCAGGCATCTTGTAGGTGTTCGGGTTAAGTGAATCACTTTCAAGTTTTCCGAAAAGTGACTGCCTATAAATTCCGATCGCATTTTTGTACTGGTTAATCAGGTTATCGTCGGAAATATTGTATCGAATTCCGTTCAAGGAAAACATATCCGAGCTGATAGAACCGAGGAAAGTTGAATACGCAACTTCTACGCATCTGGTAACTGAAAGGGCCACATAATTAACACCTCCGGACGTTGCATAAACAGGTGTAACGATATCGCCGTTTTGAAGGTAACTTTTTGCGGTAGCGTCCAGGGCCACATCATTAACCTGAAGATAGTCCTTACCTATTGTCAGAGGCGCTCCGTAGGTCCACAAAGTCAGAGGGTAAAGGGCTTGCATCTTTGTGAATCCGGACGAAAAATCCGAATTTCCAAAGATAAACGCCGGGATGGTGTTATTTGCCAGTGTGGGCGCGTTTGCGAGCATATACGCAGCGGACCGGTTGGTATATGCGCCAGCGTTAACACTGAAAAACAGCAGCAAAAAGGACAATGTAAATTGAGCTGTGAAGCTCGGATTACCTTTTTGTGGCACCAGTTTTCCAGTCCTCGAATTGCGGAGCGGGGGCGCGTCTGCATTCTGCACGGCGCTTTCAAAATTTTGGGAGCGGCTCAGAAGCTCTTGAGCCAGTTCCCTTTCTTGTCTTGTCATTGGGTGAATGAATTTAAGTGAGACAAAAAATTAATTTCCGCCGGTAACGGCTTCCAAACTATCCTCAAAGGATGAGATTTTGAAAAGCTTCTTTACTGCAAGATCGTAAATGACCAGGGCGATAACTACCGTAGCAACCCCAATCAAGATTTCCTTCATGTTCATAAAAATTTGGTTTTGTTTAAAAAGTATTCGAACCTACCAAACCGCATCAGCCAAAAAAAAAGTGACCAGATGAGCGGTCACTTTCTACCGATGAAACAAAAATGCGGTCGATTAATAAACGGACTTGATTACTGAGGTGTAAGGATTCATTGAATCCTTTACCTGTTTGTATGCTTTATCAAGATTGTCATTTTTGAATCTCTTCACTATGTCGGGTGAATCGTTTGTTTTGTGCAGGATAAAATGCGTGCAGAGGTCAAAGATATAAACCGGAATAGCTCGCAGCGAATGATAAACAAACACGATAGTATTACCACGATGCCGGGCCTTGACTAACATATCAGTAACTCCGCTATTATAACCGCGGTTCCCAAAGTAGATAGTCGCCTCTTCAAAAACTATGAATGCGTTTCGTGCTGACTTTGCCCGCTCGTTAAAAACTTTGAAGTCCTCAAAGTCCTGTTTATAAAGGTCCGAGTATTCACCGTTAACGTCATATATTAGACGGTTGTTTTCGGGAACCATTTTAACCAGCTTCCTGACGTCCGTAGTTTTGCCGGACCCGCGGCGACCAGCAACTACAATAGCCTTGCCAATCTTAATATCACCCGTGCCCATCTTTGCAAATTTCTTTTAGAACATGATGAATAATTTGTTTTACATGGGAATCGGCTACTAAGGATTCAAGTTTTTTTTCGATCGCACGGGCAACTATGGACCAAACGAGTTTTTCAATTAGATTTTTCATTTTCGTTTTTTGTTATATTGTTCATCGCTCTTTTGATCTTCCTATAGAAAAAAAGCGTAATAAGCACACATAATTATTTCAAGGCTTTAACCGTCATTAAGTTAACACTATAATTAATCACCATTACAATAGAGAAAACAGCTAGCGGATTTGTTAGCTGAATCATTTTAGCCGCCTCGTCAGCCAACGGGGCTAAATCATTTTTTTGCTCGGTTGTGAGTTTAATATCTTCCATGTTTACTTGCTGTTCCTTTTTCACAAACAAATTGTGCGCATACGTGAACACAAAAGGCAGAATCAGATCAACACATAATAAAAGTATTGCGCCATTAATGGCAAAACTTGTAGCCATTGTTTGCGTTTGCTCTTTTGGTTTGCGTCCTCTCTTCTTTTTTGGCTCCTCGTTAAGAGGCTGAAAGTCGGATGTTTCATTGCTCTCAAATTCCGGTTGTGGAGTATCGAAAGAAATCGGTTTAGATTCTGTTATGAGATCGTCCAATGTGAAACTTTTACCGGTTTCCTTTGGTGTTTCTTGTGTTGTGTCCTCTGACAAGTTAATAGGTTCAAAATTTTCCATAGTTATTTGATTGTTTAATTGTTTGTTGATTATAATTTGATTTTAAAGGTGTCTTCTTTACCGTGTTCGTTTATGGTAGCTGTCATGACTATAATATCTTTGCTTTGATAATCTAGTGAACATTTCACAAGCGTTTGACCTTGTTTTAATTTTGCTTTCATTACACTAGTAACCATTGAGGTAAAAGCCGCGGATTTTTCATACCTCCATTTTTCAGGTCCAATGAAAACGAAAAAATCGCCCTTCTCAAACTCCAAAATAAATTTGTTTACAGGTTGGTTGATTTGATGCGCTATTGATTTGCGCAAAAGTTCAATGATAGTTGAAGGCTTAAAAAGCGTTGTCATGTTCATAGGTTTGTCATTGTTTAAAATTTGGATTTCGTTTTTTGTTTGTGTTTCTATTAAGTACTTTTTTATTTTTTGGAGCTTCTTAGATTGTATTTCAAATCCTCCATTGTCTCCGGTTGAAATTAGCTGATACATATAGGAGCGGTTAAACCATTAGGGTAGACTATTCTTTTATCATATTGAAATTTTTTTGTACGATAACGGTCTGTCAAAATACCCGGCTGCAAATTTCGTCTTAAGGCCTCCTTTGTTTTCATGAGCGTTTGAAAGTTATAACGATCACCGTCGAAAACATTAACTTTTGGTACCCCTTTTAGCAGCTCTATTTTTTCGTTCCGACCGTCTTCAATGTATTCGTAATTTTTCAGGCCGTTAATACTTGTAACTGTTTTCTTTTCAGCCTTCCAATCACCTAATTTTTTTGAGACATTCACAGAGCGTGGGCCCTCATAAAAGATACTATCAGTGTCACAGTAAACAACGTTATAAACTTTTTTAATTTCCAAAAGTTCGCGCAAAAGATGAATGCGGGCGCCGCTCGTGACATAAGAAGCAAATGAGGGTATTTGATGCGCGGGTGTTTTCGCCTCGGGTGTTTTTACTTCCATAAACGCATCTTGTCTTTGATCGTTAAACATGATTAACCTAACGAAAGTTTTATCAATCATTGCCTGTTCAATAAAACTAAATTGTTTATGGATGTCATGAATGTAAACCGATTTTATATTATTCCTTTGGCCAAATTTTCCGTATAATGAATTAAGGAAGATTTTTATACGATAAATTTCGCTATCGTCTTTTGAGTTTATACGCTGCTCGTATAACGTGTTTACAAAATCTTTAAAGGGTGATTCCATTTTTTTGCATACAACGGCCTTGTAAATTTCAACTATTGAGACAATACCAAAATCAATGGCAAATTTTAACTCATTGAAATTCCAACACCCTGAAAAGGTTCCAACGGGAAAACATAATTTACCTTTGTTGCGAAATGGTAAGAATCCAATATCGGTTTCGGCGTGCTTTACCTTGCAATATAGAAGCCCCTCAAAATTATTAAACACGTTATCCAGGTTTTTAATACTCACTTTCATTATACTAGACGTCGAAGGGTCCGGGAATTCTCTGTTGGCCATTATGAAAGGATACATTGAATTAGCATCAATTACGTTAGCTTCACAAGCGCCCATTTGAAAGCATTCTGTTCTCCCACCGTAGTAACTCTGAAAAAAATCTTTGTTGTAAATCTCATTATTATACAAAGGTTTTTTTAGAAACGTATTGCGAAAATAAAGCAGTGACAATCCAGCTTGTGAAATTTTTTGTCCGCCGGCGAACTCGAAAATATTTCTTAATGATTCCCACACTATTTCACAGTCACGAAGACAGTAGTTTATTTCCTCGCTTGTGATTCCGTTCGGGGAATGCAACGCATCCCCTAGCTTGCCTTTTGGCATCCCCAAAAGTTCGCCCAACTTTTCGACTTTTGTTTTTGTGAAAATATTTCCGCTGTCAGCAAACTTGCAATTTCCGTTGCTAGCTGACATGAATTTTGAGCCAACAAATAAAGCCTCCGGGTCCATGTCGAAAATATTACCATAGATTGTGGTAAGGTCATATTCCGCGTTGTGAGCAAACACGGTTTTTCCTTTATACCTAGGTTGTAAAAATTCGATGTTAAAAGATTCTACTGAATAAATCACTTTGGAAAAATTTTTACCGTAAACACAACCAAACTGAAACGATTCAGGCCTAGCGTTTAATTCCCAAATTATTGAAGCGTCTAACAAACGAAATCCTGTTTCAACGTCAAAAACAAAAAAGTCGTCAGTCGAATGCTTGCGTTTCATTGTGTGGAGTTTTTTCATGGGTTTTTTGGTTTGTTCTCATTTATATAACCCGTTACCTCAGCGGTTATAATACAAATCATTATTACAGGGATAACCACGTATGCTCATACACAGTTTGTGTGTTTAGCGACCTGCTCTAAAAGCCAGGGTATCCTTGTCCATCTTGAAACTTTCTCTGAGTTCCTTATTCTTTTTGTTAACCTCACTCAGAGCTTTTTTCAAATCACTTTCACTTACTTTTTTTACTTCGGTGTTGATGTAATTTGGTTTTTGATTTTTTGACATAAAATTCAAGAATAGAGTTTGTTCTCATTTATATAACCCGTTACCTCAGCGGTTATAATACAAATCATTATTACAGGGATAACCACGTACATGAAAAGTATACCAATAATTTCTAATATATTTTTCATTCGTTAATAAGCTTGTCCAGAGGGTTAACATTTTCAGTATAGACAAACCGAATGGTCAGACCTTCTATATTTTCTGGATTATAGGCCCAATCTGAATTTTCGAAATCTTCGTTGTGTTCCAAGTATTCCTCGTTTATCGCTCTTATTTTTTCCTCGATAAAATCGACTAAATAAGTTTCGTCAGGTATTAGTTGTATTTGACCGTCCGGGTTTCTTATCGTCTCAGTGCGATAAAATTCTTTTGGTTGAACTTCTTTCTCAAGGTCGGACAAATCTTTGCTTTCCTCCAATGACAGAGCCTGACCGCTGAACACTTTTTGTTCCAGTTCAGTGAATCTATTTATCTGCTCATTTGTCGGTGAAGACAGCGCCCGATTTATAACTGATAATACGACCGCATCAGGGTCTTTGTATTTTCCGTCTTTGCCAACCCAAAATTTCACCATTAATGGTGATACTTTCTTGAGAGCTGCAAATTTTTCGGTCAATGACGAGGGTGCAAATTTTATTTCAACTTGTGATTCTTTTACGACGAAACTTGTGATGACTTTTTTTACAGGTTTTTTCCTGGTCTTTCTTACCTTAGTTTTGCGAACAGTTCTTTTACGAACTCTTGAAACCTTTTTCGTGGCTTTCTTAGATAGTCTTTTTGGGCCTCGTTTAGTTCTATTCCTTTTTGAAGCGCTTTTAGTACTATTAATTGTTTTTCCTTTTCTGACAGTCCGCCGTTTAAATGGCCTCTTAATTTTTCGAATAGGCTTTTTTGCCTTGCTTTTTCCTGAGCTATTTCTGTTAATAGTCTTTTTTCGAGTTTTTGCCCGTGTCTTTTTGCTTTTCGCTTTTTTGACTGAATCTGAGGTTTTTTTAGGACGTGTTTTTTTTTCATTTTTTTTCATTTGAAATTTTGATTTGTGATTTTGAATACTTTATTTAGTGCGGTCATTAAATTTAACCAAAAAAATAACACCATGCAAAAACATTCGTACAACGATTTGGCCTTGTCGGGAGACACGTCAGAAGCTCATCACCTTTTAGAAATCGCTCATTTTTCTACTCGCGCTAATTGGAGATCGAAAATTTCAACCGGCGAAATATACGGGAAAATATCTCCCAAGGAACGGGAGCAAATAAAAAAGGCAATGAAAGCCTGTAAATTTGGGAAACACCAACCGCGTTAATTTATGGGCCCTAAAATAGAATACCTACCGAAATCCGAATGCTGTGGTGCTCCTATGCGTTTTATAGACATACCAGAACCTATCAAAGATGCTAATGGTAAAACGGTCTCCTCTTTTAATGCGTTGCTAATTTGGTGTGAGCGTTGCGGTCGTCTGCTGTCAAATGACGATAAGAAAATCAGAATCAATATTTGGGGTAATCGTATGGAGTATAAAAGAACCCTTAAATTCGATTGTCCTAAATGTCAGGACCGCGGCGTATTGTTCGATGAGAATATGATTAGAACAGGTATTTGTCCATGCCGGGAAAACAAAGATAAGTATTACCA
>Ga0228700_1002354_pt1 | contig 10016 bp, 21 predicted proteins | sample McNCre317_Aug_MG_FD_178019 | JGI IMG/M metagenome (GOLD analysis project Ga0228700, IMG submission 178019) | Freshwater microbial communities from McNutts Creek, Athens, Georgia, United States - 3-17_Aug_MG | ecosystem: Environmental > Aquatic > Freshwater > Creek | place: USA: Georgia... | reverse complement strand
AGACTCAGACAGGTAGTAGGTCGTCGCTGGCCGCTCCACACCCTTGTCGTCGGTGTAGGTGTAGTCGGACCGGGTCAGACCCTTCGGCACCATGAGCGCCGAAACGATGTCGTACTCACTCCGCAGACTTTCGAGCTGGCGGTACACGCCCGCACCGCCGTCGTTGAAGACGACCTTGCGCGCCGTGCCGTCTTCCATGCGCTGGACGGCGCGGATGGAGACGAAGTCGCCGTCGGGCCGGGAGACGAAACGCCACTCCAGCAGGAAGAGCGGAAGCCCGACGAGCGTGCTTTTGTCGGATCCGATGAAAGCGAAGCCGTCACCGAGGATCTTGTCTGCGAACGAGACATCGTTCGGGCTGAAAAGCTTGTCCAGGTCTTCCCACGTGGTGATGTTGCGGTAGTCGGCGTCGGTCAGCGCGACGACAACTTCGGCGGGAACTTTCTTGGCAGTCATAGTTGTTAATTCCTCTCGGCACTTGGTACAGTCGGCAATACAAAGAGCGATGCTTGTTCGTCGCTCCCCTGCTGCTCTCCAAGCTTCTCACACCTACCGTGCCGAACGGAAGAGGTTTAACGCATGTCTTCACCAATCCCCATGTTCGGCATGTCCGACAACCACGATGACGATGGGCAAGTCATCGACTCCCTGTTGGTAGAAGTCGACGCGCCGCCGGATCTGAACATGGCCCGTCAGCCCATCGTCGTGCCCGGCGAGACGAAGCCCGTCGAGACGACCAGGCTCCTCACGGGGACTATGCTGTTCAACCCCACCGACGTGACCGCTCCTTCTCTGCTCCTTCCTGCGGACGCACAGCGGAAGAGTCTCACGATCCGTGTCTACTCCCCGTCATCGTCCACGACAGACGCTGTCCGTTTCGGCGACGGTACCGGGTCGTGCGCGTCAGGTGGGTTCTGGCAGTCCACCGATCAGCCCCTGACCCTGGACGGGCATACGGGCGGTGTGTGGTTCCTCCCACAGTCCTCCACCTCTACCCCCGGGTCGCCGGTCAACAACGCGGCGGCAATCCGTATCTCATGGTGGGCGGTCACCCGATGAGCGATGACCTGACCACCGAAGAGAAAATCGACAAGATCCTAGACACCATGGAACGCGTCGAAACCATGATCCGTACCGTCGTCGCCGAAGTTGGCCCGACTGTCGAAGCGCTGATGAAGCATCCCATGCTCAAAATGTTCCTGAAGTAAGGAGCCATGATGGACAAGCATGTGCGGGAAGACATGGTGTTCCTGATCGGATCGATCATCGGCCCGCTACTCCTCTGGTGGTTTCTCATCGGCTCCCGCCGGTACAACACGAAGGGAATGAAGTAATGGCCGACACGGACGGTGAACCTGAAGTTTCCGCGAACGTTCATCACGAGGATTCGCAGCACGAAGCCCCTCCGACCGCCCCGGCGCATGTCGATCACGGCGGCGCGATCGCCGAACTGAAGGAGCAGATCAACAAGCTTCAGCAACAGATCGACGATATCGTGTTCAAGGGTGAGACCGACACGCAGCCCACAAAGCTGCCGTGGACCCACCGAGGATTCTGACGATGTACGACTTCATCGACAGTCCCCAAGAGGATCAGCTGGACTCGATACCGGAAACCGTCGGCATCGAATACCCATGCACCAACTGCGGCCGTGAAGCCGGGCCGTACCGGGGTCGCGGACGCAAGCCGACGAAGTGCGAGACGTGCAAGACGGCCGCACCGAAGTCCGGCACATCGACGGTCAAAGTGTCCGGTAAGGACGCTAACTTAGCAGCGCAAGCAGCGACGGCGCTCGAAAACCTCAACTCGCTGCTGGCGTTCATCGTCATGCCCTTCGGGCTACACGCGACCGCCGGGGCCATTTCCAGCGGCAACCCACAGTTTAAGGAAATGGCCTACCAGGCTCTTCTCACCGACCCCGAGCTATGCCGGACCATCATGAAGGGCGGCGGTGTGATGTCCGGCGGCATGATGCTGGGTCTTGCCTACGCGTCGCTCGGCGCTTCGGTTGTGCCTACGGCCATCATGGAAGTCAAGGAGAAGCGCGCCGCCATCGAGGCAGCGAGGGTTGACGAGTGAGGCCCGGACCCCGTACCCGGGAGCAACTTCGCAGGCTCGGCCGGGAATGGAAACAGGGCGAGCATATGCTGATCTCCGGCGGTACGGGGTCCGGTAAGACAGCACTCGCACGACCCATCGTGCAGCTTCGCATCGATCGCGGTGGTTACGTCGTGGTGCTCTGTATGAAACCGCTTGAAGATCGCACGATCGTAGAGGACTACGCGGACTTCACGCGATGGAAGCGATGGAAGAAACGTCCAGGTCCACATGAGAACAAAATTCTTCTGTGGCCGGACGTGTCGAAAGCTAAGGGGAACCGTGACCGAATCATCGAGATCCAGCGCGAAATTTTCTCTGAGGCGTTCGACGGGATCAACGCGGCTGGACATTGGACGGTCCAGGTTGACGAGGGTCTCTACGCTACGGCTGCGTCGTTTCTGGGTAAGGCCAACGACATCGCGATGGGTCATGCAATCGGTCGCTCGGGCAACCTCACGTGGGTCACACTTACTCAGCGTCCGGCACATCTTCCCCTCATCCTTTACGGATCGGCGTCGCACGCGCTTGTCGGTCGTACCCGTGAAGCGTCGGATCTTAAACGTCTCGCGGAATTGGGCGGTCGTGATGGTAGCCGTGAGCTGGCCCGGCGGGTGTCTGAGTTGGACCGTCACGACTTTCTATGGGTTCCGGTCGCTCCGGACTGGCCGTCCGAAGTGATCAATCTGTCCCGTTGACATTGGTACAAAGCTTGGTACATACTCGGTACATACAACCCCTGGTACAAAGGCTTGGTACAAAGTCTGGTACAAAGGAGGTGAATTCACTTGCAGCCACACGTGCACCTCAGCGCAACCCATCTGGTCGCGACCGCCCTAGGCATGGTCGCCATCTTCGGGACTCTCCACCTCCTCGCGCTGACCAACGACAACCGCGCCTCGCGAACCCTGATCGCTCTCGGCTTCTGACCTCCGGAATGGAGTAACAACCATGGGTGACGCACCCGAAACCAAAGACATCGTCGCTGGCGGTATCCGCTTCACTGTGGCTTCCCGCCCGCAGCGTCGATTCTCGAACACGCAGACTGTCAACAACCTGACTTCTGGTGGTTCCCTCGCACCGATCCAGCTCCCGGCTACCGGCTTCGTCCGGCGAATCTCGCTCCTCGTCACCGCGACCTACACCACGTCGGCCGCAGCCGCGATCGTCGCCGGTGATGCCCCGTTCAATCTGATCTCCGGCGTCACCCTGACGGACGCTACCGGTCAGCCAGTGGTTCAGCCTGTCGCCGGGTACACCCTGTCCCGCGTGGACAAGTACTTCGGCTACGGCGCGAACGAAAACACCAACATCCCCCGGGCTTACCTGGATCCGATGCTCGGCCCTGAGTACGCTTTCGCAGCGTCCGGCACTTCTGGCTCGGCCACCTTCCGGCTTACGCTCAACCTGGAGCAGGACTACAACAGCGGTTACGGCTGTATCCCCAACCTGGACTCCAACGCGTCGCTTCAGCTGAAGATCGACTACGCGGCCACCACGGCGGCGTTCTCCGGCGGTACCGCATCGGCTGCGACCCTGACCGTCCGCGTGGAGCAACACTACTGGGCTCCGGTCGGCGCGCTGTCCAACGGCGTACCCGCGATGACGACCCCGGTCGGCTTCGGTGACTACCTGGAGACCCGGTACGAGACGCAGACCGTGTCGGCGTCCACGGAGAACACCGTCCAGGTGACCAACCGTGGCGGTCTCATCAAGGGCATCATGGTCATCAGCCGGGCGGCGGGCGTCCGTACCGCCTTCACGGCGGCAACCAACGTCGGTCTCATCGTCGACAACAACCCGGTTGACGAAGGTATCCAGCTGGAATCCTTCCAGGACTCCAACCGACGCATGTACGGCTTCGTTGGCGCTGAACTGACCACCTCCTACGCGCCCATCACGGCGGGTACCCTCCCCGGCTTGGACCGTGGCGTCCTGGTATGGAACTTCGGGGGTCTGTCGGGCGGTCGGGATTCGTGGCTCACCACGCGCGTCGGCTCCCTCGTCCAGCTGAAGATCACTCCCGGCGCTTCGGCGACCTCCCTGGAGATCGTGACCCTGATCGCTCAGGTGCGCGACTCCGCAGCGTTCTACAGCTCCTCGGCGCTGGACTGACCAATGCCGATGGGAACTGAGGAAAACGGCACCTCACGTCCGATCGTGACGACCCGGGAGCCCGTGGCCCCGAAGTCGTCAGGGTCAAAGGGTACGGTCGGAGACCGTGCGGTCATGGATGCGGTCATGTTGGTCGGCGCGTGCTGGGTTGCGCTCTTCCTACTGTCGTATTCGCTGCGCAATCACAACGTCTGAAAGAGAGTCCCTCATGGACACCATCGTCTCTAAGCTCAACAATCGGTACCTCATCGCAATCGTCGTCGGTCTCTTCGTTCTCGGCGTCGTCCGGCGCTTCGCCGGGCGCTGATCATGCGCGCCGAACTTCCGTACCTCGCCGCTGGCGGTGTTGCGGTCGTCGGCGGCGCGATCAGGGAGAAGGGTTGGCCGAAGAACACCGTCAAAGCGGTACTCGGAACCGTGGCACTCACTCTTGCAGCGAGTGCCACGGCCGGGACCCGTTTCGCTCCACTCGTTCGGGCTATCGGCCTACTTCTCCTCCTGACCGCCGTAATGGCGGCCGTCAACGCCACCATCGAAGCGAAGAAAGGCAGTAAGTGATGGATAAGGCACTCGGAATCTTCATCTTCATCGTCGGACTGGCCGCACTGGCCGTGGTCGTCTCCAAGCGTTCGAACACTGCGAAGGTGCTCGATTCGCTCTTCTCCGGGTTCAGCGGCGCTGTCAAGGCGGCCGTTTCTCCGGTCACGGTCTGAGGAGGTGCTCGGATTGTCTTCGCTCTTCTTCGGCATGCTCAACGGAACGGGTGTCCCCGCCGATGAGAAAGTCGTCCGGGCTACCGCCGTTCCCGTAAGCGAAGGTGCGTCACCGGCCGTCGCGTCGGCGGCACCTCAGACGCATGGAGTTGACATCGACCCCAACCCTGAGTTGGGCATGGTCGAACGCCAACAGGCTCCCTACTACATCCCATCAGTGAAGTCGGCCCCGTTCTGGGACGACGTAACCGGCGCGCACAACCGACACAACGAAATCATCGACCATCAGATTTCCACCTCTGGTACTGCCGCCGCGCGTGAAGCGGCGGGCCAGTTCGGTCACGGCACCATGCCGGTAGCCATCGGCATTGAGCCGGTAGGCGACCTCCAAGATGGCGGCCGACTGACCAACGAATACTTCCTGGCGCACGACAAGCCCATCCAATCCACCATGGGCGAAGTGATGACCACACCGCCCGGCTACGACCAGTCCAAAACGGTCAGCACCACGGCGGCCGGAAAACAAGCGGCCCGCGACGCCGCTCAAGCCGCGCTCTACTCACAGTGGTGGAACGGGGGCAAGTGATGGACTTCAAAACCATTGCGGCAAAGAAGGTCGCCGGAGTACCCGTCCTCTACGTCGGCGCAGGCCTGGTTACCATCCTCGGTGTGTACGCGTTCAAGATGAAACCTAGCGCTTCTCTGGACGCCGGTAAGTCGGATACTCCCGCTGAGGACACCTCACTACAGGGAGCGGCCAACGACGCCGCTACCGATGCGTACTCAGGCCTGAAGACGGGCGGCACGGTCATAGTGCAGCCACGTGAAAACCAAGTCGACAATTCGACGACCCCTGAGGTCCCGACCACCACGCCATCGGATACGTCAACGACTCCTACGGTCGCGACGTACTCGGGGACTGGTAAGTACGGGTTGGACGGCAAGCCTAAAGCGACCACCAACTCACAGTGGATCTATGACGGCGCTCTGGGATACAATCGGGAATTTGGTGCGTCAGTCACGGTCACACAAGCGCTGCTGAACAAGTACGTCGCAGGTTCTGACATGTCCTACGCAGAGTCGGCCGTTGTCGATCACGTTCTCGCGACCATCGGCCCGCCGCCGGACGGCACGTCCGGTAGCGGAAAGATCGGTACTGCTCCCGCACAGAAACAGTTCTCCTTGTTCCCGGGTAAACACACGGTCAAGGGCGACAACGACAACAACGCAACAAAGTTGTCCACGCTCTACTACGGGGTAGCCGACTACGCGCATCTAGACAAGATCGCGTCGGTCAACACGAACCTGGGTCCGAAGAGTACGACCTACTCAGTCGGCACGGTCGTCAACATCCCCGCCTACGTCAACCCCTCTATCTACACCGTCAAGGCGGGCGACGGTCAGATTGCAGCGATCGCCGCTAAGAACGGGCTCTCCGTCGCACATATCGGCGCTCTCAACCCCACTGTTTCGTTCGGCGGAACTATCCCCGTCGGCACCCGTCTACGCGTCCGATAAGGAGGAACCGTGCCTGTTGACAACGCTGGCGGCGGATTCACCTACGATACCCTGTTGGTTCTGGCACAACAGGCCGGTTTCTCCGCCGACGAAGCTTCAACGGCCGCCGCTATCGCAATGGCCGAAAGCGGCGGCAACCCCAAAGCACACAACTCAACACCGCCGGACAACTCCTATGGCCTGTGGCAAATCAACATGCTCGGTGACATGGGACCGTCCCGCCGGAAGTGGTTCGGTCTGAAGTCGAACGAAGAACTTTTCGACCCCGTGACCAACGCAAAGGCTGCGTACAAGATTTACAAAGCGTCCGGCTGGAAAGCGTGGACAACCTACACTAGCGGTAAGTACAAAGCTTACGTCGGCAAGCCGTGGAAAGACTACAAGCCCGAAGAAAAACAATCGCTGTGGGAAAAGACTCTAGCCGTCATCAAGAAGGGCGGCGGTGTCGACCTCGGCAAAAGCCTACTCAACGTCGTTACCGGCGGCGCGTCCGGCGCAGCAACAAACGCGGCAGAGAACGTGCAGGAACAGGTGCAATCAGTAACCGACATCCCCTCTGCCATTTCGGCGGCTGTAGCTTCCCTATCCAAAAATTTTGCAGCCGCCGGAGCACTACTGGCCGTCTTCCTACTCGTTGGGCTCGGCGTGGTAATCCTGCTACGCAAACCCATCGCTGAAGTGGCAACGACTGTAGCCACTCGGGGAATGAAGGTTCCGGCATGAACACCATTGCATGGTTGATGATTATCTCCGGCGCAGTTCTCGCGCGCTTCGTCGTGCGTGGCCGGGCTGCGAACATCGGCGGGGACCTCTCCGATCTGTTCCTAGCGGCTGTTCAGGGGGACACAGCCGCTGTGCAGGAAGTCATCATGCGCAAAGGAGAGTCAGTAACCGATCCATCCGGTGGCCGGAAGATCGACTACAAAACGCCAACCGACACCACCGATGACCCGGGGAAAGTCATCAAAGGCGACGGCTGGACACTCGACAAGCATCTAAACTACATCGTCAATGACGTTAAAAAGAAGTTCCCCGGCATCGTCGTCGGAACCATCGGAGACGCCGCGCACCGAGCGCGAAAGTCCGATCACAACCCTGACAGCAAAGGCGTAGTACACGCCGCCGACTTCATGATTGGCGGTAGCTTCAGCGCGAGCGATGCCGACACGCTGTCAAAGCAACTCGCCACCACAGCCGATCCCGCCGTAAAGTACGTCATTTATAACCGGCGCATCTGGGAAAATGGCGTGTGGCGAAAGTACACAGGCTCCGATCCACACACCAATCACGTTCACTTGTCTGTGAGGTGACACCATGACGCAACCGATGATCGCCATCCTTCAGCAGTTTTCTACCAGTACAACCCTGGACGGATCAGGGTACGGCTATGTGCGTCTCGCGCCTAGCGGACGTACGTGGGATATCAACAACATGTCCGTGCGCTGCTCAACCACAACCCTTGAAGCAATCTGCACGGTTTATCGCGGACTGATCGGCCCGGACTACCGCATCGCCGGAACTTTCTCTGGAAGCTCCGGCGACAACAACACAGACCTAATCCACCTAGAAGATGGCAACGCCATCATCGTCGAATGGACGGGAGGCGATCCGGGCTGCACGGCAACCGTCACTATCTCCGGATCACAGTCACTGCCGACGCGGGACAACACACCGATTAGGTGGTGACGCAGTGCCCTTCACTAATCCCATCGTCGGCGGAACTGGCGTACTGATTCGAGACGCCATCCAATCTCAAAACTTCGTTGCCGGAGTGTCGGGCTGGCAGATCACACGTTCCGGTCATGCCGAATTCAACGACGTCACCATTCGAACTGAATTCCCCGGACAGCGCTACGTATCGAACCGATACTACGACCAACGGTACATTCAAGGCGCAACAACGTCGACGGCCGCCGGAGCGTACTCAGGGGCCATGTTCTACGTGCCCATGTATATCGCCGCGCAAACCGCTTTCCAGACGCTCACACTTGGCGTCACAACGGCCGGATCCGTAGGGTCCACCGTCACCATAGGCCGGTACACAACTGCCTCAAACGGCGATCCTGATGCGCTGGTGACCACGTACGGGACGTTAAGCGTCGCGTCTACCGGATCCAAAATATTCACAGTAAACGAAACTCTGGCTGTAGGGTGGCACTACTTCGGCTTCATCAGCCTCACCGGCGGCGCTGGTCTTCAGTTCACCGGTATCAACGCGGCGCTACTGCTAAACCTCTCCGGCAGTACCACAGCCGGGGGATCAATCATCAATACATTTCAGGGTGGCACAGGCGCGATGCCAGCAATAGCTTCAGGAACGCCAATCGCCGCAACATCCCAACCTGCCATCGTACTGCGTGCTACGTAAGGACACCGCATGACACTCCCCCTATTCTACGCCGTATCCCTGACCAACATCACTACCGTTGCAGAGCACGGAGCGACGGGCAGTAGTGTCACAGGTACCGGCCCTGGCCTAGGCGCTACCAAATCCACTCGCGACAACAACACAAAGCTTTTCGTGTTGAACCTGTGCGTCCGTGCCACCAGCCAGATCAGCTGTGGTCCCGGGAACTTCCCCGTCCTCTTCACCATGGGATCCGCTCTCCGGCCTGTCGTGCAGACGGTTTGCATGATCAGCACTGTCGACAATAACTTTCTCGGAGTGATCGAACCAGACGGCAAGATCTACCCCAAAGACCCCGCCGCTTTCGATACACTGCCGGGATTGGATATCCGCATCGCAGCAACCTACTATGTAGCATGACAGGACAACCATGGATACCAATCAAGCCATCGTGGCCTGCGTTACCGCCCTCCTGACCGCCCTGGTAACCATCCTCGGCACCCGGAAAGGTACCGCGAAGACGCACGACGCACTCACCGAACTTGCACCATCCGAAGGCAAGTTCGCCTCCACCGTCCTGAGTGAACTAAAGGGCATCCGAGAGACCCAACAGAAAACCATCGACATGCTAGACGAACACCTAGCATGGCACGTCCGCCAAGCACAGCCCCTCAAACTCGCGTCGCGTAAAGCCGCACCCCCCGAGGAGAAAGCATCATGAGTAAGTGGCACGTAGACGCAGGACTTGCAGTCCTCATCGGTCAAATGCAAGCGCGCTACAAGGGCATCATCATCGGCACCATCGGCGACGCCGCACACGCAGGCCGGAAGTCAGACCACAACCCCGACCCTGACGGGTCCGTCGACGCCGCCGATTTCATGATCGGTAAACGCTTCACTGTCGCCGAAGCTCACAAGATCTGGCGGCGGCTCTACAACGCCAACGATCTGCGAATCAAGTACGTCATCTGGAACCGGCTTATCTGGGAGCCGATCCCCGGAAGCAAGGTCAAGGCCAACCCGAAACGCTACACGGGCGACGACCCTCACACAGACCACCTACACATCTCCGTCGACGACGCCCACCACACCAACCCACTAGCAAAGTGGAAGATCTAAAACAAGAGCTGAAAGTATGACCCCCAAGCTATGGCTTGGGGGTTTACTTATGCCATCGCACCGAACATCACAAGGAGCCGAACCGATGACAAAGCGCTGGTCAGATC
>Ga0228700_1002353_pt1 | contig 10018 bp, 7 predicted proteins | sample McNCre317_Aug_MG_FD_178019 | JGI IMG/M metagenome (GOLD analysis project Ga0228700, IMG submission 178019) | Freshwater microbial communities from McNutts Creek, Athens, Georgia, United States - 3-17_Aug_MG | ecosystem: Environmental > Aquatic > Freshwater > Creek | place: USA: Georgia... | reverse complement strand
ACCCGGCACCCATGAACGAGCCATCGCCCAGCTGCAAGCCATGCGCGGCAAGACGGTGGTGTTCCAAACCGCCGTCGCAGTCGTTTGCAAGGCCACCGGTTTCGAGCAACAAGACCTGGCTGCCGTCCAAGTGCAGTTTCGCAACCTCTCTGACACCGAAATAGAGCATTACCTGCAAGCCGAAAAGCCCTATGACTGCGCAGGCAGCGCCAAAAGCGAAGGCCTGGGCATCAGCCTGCTGGACGCCATTGACAACGACGACCCGACCGCACTGGTCGGGTTGCCGCTGATCCGCACCTGCCGAATGCTGCGCGCAGCGGGCTTGAATCTGCTGGGTACACCCGCATGACCGGCACGCTGTACCTGGTGCCGGCTCCGCTGGACTTCGGCTGCGCCACCCAAAGCCCGCTCACCGACAGCATGCCCCAGCACACGCTGAACCATGCGGCAAGCCTGCGCCACTGGATTTGCGAAAACGCCAAGAGCACACGCGCTTACCTGAAACGGGTGGGAGAGTCGCACCCCCTGTGCACGACGATTCAAGAGATGCAGCTGCAAGAGCTGCCGCGCGAAGTCCACAAGAAAGGCGACCACCAAGGGGGCTTTGACGCCAAGCCCCTGCTGGCCGCCGCCCTGCAAGGACACGACATCGGCTTGGTGAGTGAGGCGGGCATGCCCGCCATTGCCGACCCGGGTTCGTCCGTGGTGCGTGCTGCCCATGAACTGGGCATCCGCGTGGTGCCGCTGGTAGGCCCTGTGTCCCTGTTGCTCGCACTCGCCGCCAGTGGCTTGAATGGGCAAAATTTTGCTTTCGTGGGCTATGTGCCTTCAGACCCTGCCGAGCGGGTCAAGCGCATCAAGGAGCTGGAGTCCTTGGCGCTCAAAACGGGGCAAACCCAGCTCTTCATTGAAACGCCGTACCGCAACACGGCCCTGCTCCAGAGTCTGTTGCAAACCCTGCAAACCAACACCCGGCTGGCCACGTCCAGTGGGCTGACGCTGGAAACCGCCGCCACCCACAGCCAAACCGTCAAGCACTGGAAACACAGCGGATGGGCGCTGGACAACGCCACCCCCACCGTGTTTTCGATCGGCCGTTAAGCCGCCGCAACCGGCAAATCAGTGGAAGGCCGGCAGGCTGCGAACGGCCTTGACGGCGCCTTCCCCCATGGACGCACCAAAGCGCTTGACGAGGCGCTCCGCCACATTCTCTTTGCGGGTGTAGTCCACCACCTCTTCTGCCTTGACCACCTCGCGGGCTACATAGTCCACATTGCCCAGCTTGTCGGCCAGGCCCAGCTCAATCGCCTGCTGGCCGGTCCAGAACAGGCCGCTGAACATGTCTGGGGTTTCCTTCAGGCGCTTGCCGCGGCCTTCTTTCACCACGCCGATGAACTGCTGGTGAATCTGGTCCAGCATGGCCTGCGCGAACACGCGCTGCTTTTCCGTCTGGGGACTGAAGGGGTCGAGAAAGCCTTTGTTCTCACCGGCGGTAAGCAGGCGACGCTCCACACCGAGCTTGTCCATCAGGCCGGTAAAGCCAAAGCCGTCCATCAGCACGCCGATACTGCCCACGATGCTGGCCTTGTCCACAAAAATCTCGTCTGCTGCCACCGCGATGTAGTAGGCCGCCGAGGCACAGGTTTCTTCGACCACCGCATACACCGGCTTTTTGTGCAGCGCCTTCAGACGGCGGATTTCGTCGTTGATGATGCCGGCCTGCACCGGGCTGCCGCCGGGGGAGTTGATCAGCAAGACCACCGCCTTGGCGCCCTGGTCTTCAAAGGCGGCGCGCATCGAGGCCACCACGACCTCGGCGCTGGCCTCATTGCCCGAAGCAATTTCACCGTGGATATTGACGACAGCGGTATGGGGCGTAGAAATATCGGTAGGGGCACCGCCGCTTTGCTGCAATCCCAGCCACACCACCACACTCAAAAACACCAGCCAGGCAATGCGGATGGCATTGCGCCAGCGGCGTGCAGCACGTTGCTCGACCAAGGCCGCGCTTGCCAGCTTCTCCAGCGTCGCCTGCGCCCAGCCTTCGCTGCTTTCAGCCGTTTGTTTTGCTACTTTTTCAGGAGCTGCTGGCGCAGGTTCCACGTGGGCTGGGGGCACTTTTTGTTCTTCTAGTGCGTCGGAGGGAAATTGGGAGTCGGTCATTTAAAAAGATACCGGTTGGAGATGGGGAGAAGTATGCCAGTGGACCACACCGTCCACTTCGGTGACCGCAATCGACACCAGCTTGCCACGGCAGGGCCCGGTGCGGCATTGCCCGGTCTGGGGGCTGTACATCGCACCATGGGTGGCGCAAATCAGCCAGTGCCCGGTCAGGTCAAAAAAACGGTTGGGCTGGTAGTCCATTTCCATGGGAACATGCGAGCAGCGGTTCAGGTAGGCATACACCGTGCCCGCGTAGCGGATGGCAAAGGCATAGCAAGTCTGCCCGCAATAAATCACATCAAAAGGCACAGCCAGCCCGCTGTCCACCAGATCAGAAGAATTGCACAGGGCAATTCCGGGGGCATCAGGAAGGTCAGATGGAGGGGGCAACACAGCAACTCCTAGCAGCGTCACAACATCAGGCGTGGGCCTGCAACCAAGCGTCCAGCTCCACCACCGAGTGGGCAATCGCCAGCGGCTGCAGCGCTTGAAAGCTATCGGGTTCGTGAGCACCATAGCTGACCCCCACACTGGCGCAGCCGGCATTGAGCGCCATTTGCAGATCGTGGGTGGTGTCGCCAATCATCAAAACCCGGTCGGCCTCCACCCCGAACTCCATCATCAGCTCCTGCAGCATCAGCGGGTGTGGCTTGCCGGCCGTCTCGTCTGCCGTGCGGGAACCGTCAAAAACGCCTTGCAGGTGAACATCCCGCAACGCCTCATTGAGCCCGCGACGGCTCTTGCCGGTCGCCACCGTCAACAGGTGGCCCCGTTGCTTGAGCCGCTCCAGCATATTCAACACCCCGTCGAACAGGGTGATGTCGTCCTGATGAACCTTGTAATAGTGTTGGTAGCGCTGGCCCAGAAGCGGGTATTTGTCCTGCGGCACATCAGGCGCGGCGTGCGCCAAGGCCTGCATAAGGCCCATGCCAATGACGTAAGACGCATCCTTGTCGCTGGGCACGGTGCCACCCACATCTTGCACCGCCAGCTGGATGCAGCGGGTGATGAGGGCGGTGGAGTCAAACAAGGTGCCGTCCCAATCAAAAGCGATCAGATCGAAGCGGCGGGAGCGTGAAGAAATGGCGTGCATGGCGGGATTTAACCTTGAACTGGCGCCACAGCGCCCGGGTCTTGCGGAATGGCCTGCAACAGGAAGCGGGCAAGCTCCGCAGGCAAGTCCGCCTGCAAAGCCACCCGTTCGCCGGTGGCCGGGTGGGTGCACTGAAACCGCCACGCATGCAAAAACATGCGTTTGAGCACCACAGCACCGTCGTCGCGGGCCAAGGCCTTGTTCAGCTCGAAGTCGCCATATTTGTCGTCCCCCACAATGCCCATGCCCTCCGAGGCAAGGTGGACACGGATCTGGTGGGTGCGGCCGGTTTTGATGGTCACCTCCAGCAAAGAGTAAGCCCGCTGCTGCGGGGTCTGCGTCGTGCAAGCAGCAGGGGTGACCGAGTGCACCTTGACCAAGCTCAAAGATGGCATGGCATCCGGGTGGTCTTTAGCCACCACACGCACACGCCGCTCGCCATCCGGCAAGAGGTATTTCTGCAAGGCTTTGTCCAGTACCTTCTTGTTGGTGGGCCAAGCACCGGCCACCAAGGCCAAGTAGGTTTTGCCGGTTTCCCGCTCGCGGAACTGGTCTTGCAGATTTTTCAGGGCGCTGCGCTTCTTGGCCACCAGCAAAATGCCACTGGTTTCCCGGTCCAAACGGTGCACCAACTCCAGAAACGTGGCCTGCGGGCGGGCCATGCGCAGTTGCTCAATCACCCCGAAACTCACCCCCGAACCACCATGCACGGCCACCCCGGCAGGTTTGTTGACCGCCAGAAAGTGCTCGTCCTCATACAACACCGGAAAGTCTTTAGCCGGCACAAAGCGACTGGCCTGCTCGGCCATGGCGGCCGTTTTGTGCTCGGCACGCTCGGAGGTGCGCACCGGCGGCAGGCGGATGATGTCGCCCGCTTCAATCCGGGTGTCGGCGCTGGCGCGGCCCTTGTTCACACGGACTTCGCCGCTGCGGATGATGCGGTACACATGGGTTTTGGGCACCCCTTTGAGCTCCCGCATCAAGAAGTTGTCCAGGCGCTGACCGGCGCTGTCGTCGTCCACCGTCACGGATTTGACTTGGGCGTTGGCGGAGGAGACGGGTGCGGGCAGATTGCCCCCTATAATGTGTTTCACTAGCGTCGTGCCGTAAGTGGTTGATTTGTCTGGAGTTTAGTCCACACCCCACTGAACGCTGCGCTAGAAGGTCGAAGCCGCCGTAGGAATCGGCCCGCAAATCACACGCCAGTTGCGTGAGATGGCGGTGCCACCCCACGGCCAAGCCGACGAATTGAAACCCTGATACGGAATACCCCAAGTCCGCCAACCCACGGTTGACGGACGGAATGAAACGAGATGTTTGTGTTGCTAAGCCTGATAACCATGTGCCTGCGGAGCGTATTCGCCCCGTTGAGTGGCACAAATCGGCCTGCAGCCCCGGTACCACCTGCGCAACCAGCTATTTATTTGATAGCAAGTTCACAAACGCAATCCCTCGTCCCCATCCACGCGCCTACGCTTCGACACCTCGTGTGACCTGAAGTTCTCCGGCAATTCCTCCTCACTTCAATTCGTCAGTCCGGCTTCGTTAGCCCCAAGAGGGCATGTGCTTATTGAAGAAGGATGCAATCCATGAAACGGATGCTGATTAACGCCACGCAGGCTGAAGAACGCCGCTTGGCCATCGTCGACGGACAAAAACTCCTCGACTACGAAATCGAAATTGAAGGCCGCGAGCAACGCAAGGGCAATATCTACAAAGCGGTCGTGACCCGTGTAGAGCCCTCCTTGGAAGCCTGCTTTGTAGACTACGGCGAAGACCGCCACGGCTTCCTGCCTTTCAAGGAAATCTCCAAGCAGTACTTCCAGCAAGGCGTGTCGGCCAGCCAGGCCCGCATCCAGGACGCGATCCGCGAAGGCCAGGAATTGCTGGTCCAGGTCGAAAAAGAAGAGCGTGGCAACAAGGGCGCTGCCCTGACCACCTTCATCTCCCTGGCCGGCCGCTATGTGGTGCTGATGCCCAACAACCCCCGTGGTGGAGGTGTCAGCCGCCGCATCGAGGGTGACGACCGCGCTGAACTCAAAGAAAACATGGACCAGTTGGAATACCCCAACGGCATGTCCATCATTGCCCGCACTGCCGGCATCGGCCGCAGCGCGCCCGAACTGCAGTGGGACCTGAACTACCTGTTGAAGCTCTGGGGCGCCATCGACGGCGCCGCCAAGGGCGCCAAGGGCGCGTTCCTGATTTACCAGGAATCCAGCTTGGTGATCCGCGCGATCCGCGACTACTTCAACCATGACATCGGCGACATCCTGATCGACACCGACGACGTGTACGAGCAGGCCCAGCAGTTCATGGCCCACGTGATGCCCGAGCACGCCGCGCGTGTGAAGCGCTACCGTGACGACGCGCCGCTGTTCAGCCGCTTCCAGATCGAACACCAGATCGAATCCGCCTACGCCCGCACCGTGACCCTGCCTTCCGGCGGCGCCATCGTGATCGACCACACCGAAGCGCTGGTATCGGTGGACGTGAACTCGGCCCGCGCCATCAAGGGCGGCGACATCGAAGAAACCGCGACCCGCACCAACCTGGAAGCCGCTGACGAAGTGGCGCGCCAGATGCGCTTGCGCGACTTGGGTGGCCTGATCGTGATCGACTTTATCGACATGGAAGAGTCCCGCAACCGCCGCGAAGTGGAAAACCGCTTGCGCGACGCGCTGCGCCAGGACCGTGCCCGTGTGCAGTTCGGCACCATCTCCAAGTTCGGCTTGATGGAAATGAGCCGCCAGCGCCTGCGCCCGGCCCTCTCCGAAGGTGCGTCCATCCCCTGCCCCCGTTGCGGCGGTTCCGGCCACATCCGTGACACCGAATCCAGTGCCTTGCAGATTCTGCGCATCATCCAGGAAGAGTCTCTCAAGGACAACACCGCCTCCGTGCTGTGTCAGGTTCCCGTGGAAGTAGCATCTTTCCTACTGAACGAAAAGCGCACCGAAATCGCCAAGATCGAGCTGAAGCAACGCATCAACGTGTTGATGGTGCCCAACAAGACCCTGGAAACCCCCAACTACAAGCTCGAGCGCCTGAAGCACGACGACCCGCGCCTGGACCACATCGAAGCCAGCTACAAGATGGCCGACGACATGGAAGAGGCCACCGGCGTGACCCGTCGCTCGCAAGAGCCGACCAACAAGCAGACCCCTGTCATCAAGGGCGTGCTGCCGGACGCACCGGCGCCTATCGCTCCTCCCAAGCCCGAGCCCGTCAAGCCCGTGGTAGCTCCGGTGGCAGCACCTGTGGCCGCTCCGGCCTCCAAAGGCTTCTTCGGATGGATCAAGAGCCTGTTTGGCGCGCCTGAGGCCACACCTGCTCCTGCCGCAGCGCCTGCGCCAGCCAAGTCCGATGACAAGCGCGAAGGCCGCAACGGACGCGATGGCAACCGCAACGGAGGCCGCAACCAACGCGGTGAACGCGGCGGTGAAAGAGGTAGCGAGGGCCGTGGTGAGCCACGCAATGAAGCCCGCCCCGACAACCGTGGCGAACGTGCCGAGCGCGGCAACCGCAACGAACGCGGCGATCGCAACAACCGTGGCGAACGTGGTGAGCGTAGTGAGCGTAGTGAGCGCGGCAACCGTAACGAGCGTGGTGACCGCGCTCCGCGCCAGGACCGCATGGATGCAGAGCAAGCCAAGGCACAGGGTGCCGAGGTCAGCCTGCAGGCGGACTCTGCTGCAGCCCCCCAGGGCCGCGAAGGCCGCCAGGACCGTGGCAACCGCAATGAACGCGGTAACCGCGGCCCCCGCAACACAGAGCGCAATGACAGCGCCCCTCGCAGCGCCGAGCAGTCTGAAGCTCCCGCACCCCAAGCCTTGGCGGAGGGCGTAGAAGCTGCCGCCGAAGGCCAAGGTGATGTGCGCGAAGCCCGTGAAGGACGCAACCGCAACGGCCGTGGCCGTCGCAACGAACGCGGCCCCCGCACGGAAGACGGCACACGCGGCGAACTGCCCACCGGTGATGCGCCTGCAGACTCCGCATCGGATGCGGCACCTTCTGGTGAAGCACCTGCCGATGCAGCAGGCACCCAAGAGCCCCGTGAACGCCGCTCCCGCGACCGCTACGGCCGTGACCGTGGCAACCGCGGCCCCCGTGGCGATCGCCCCCAGGCAGACAACGCAGAAGCCGGTGCCTCCTCCGAGCACACCGCGCCGGCACCGGACACCGCTCCAGTTGTGGCTGCGGAGCCTGTCGCTGCGGTGGTAGCCCCCGTGGAAGTAGCGGCGCCTGCACCCGTCATCGCGGTTGCAGCACCTGTGGCGCCCGTAGCACCCGCCGTTGCGACGCCTGCTGCACCGGCGCCTACCGGCCGCATGCCCAAAGTCGAAGGTTTCCAACTGCCCACCGAAGCATTGGCGCAAGTGGCCTCGGCCTCCGGTTTGCAATGGGTGAACTCCGACGCCGACAAGATTGCGGCTGTGCAAGCCGCTATCGCCGCGGAGCCGAAGCCGGTGCACATTCCCCGCGAGCGCCCCGCGCCTGTGGCCCTGGATGACCGCCCTCTGGTGCTGGTTGAGACCCGACGCGACCTGCGTGACCTGAAATTGCCTTTTGAAGACAATCAAACGGCCTAAACCACCGGCTCGTCAATCCCTGAGGGGATGATGAGCCCCCCCCAAATACAAAGGGCGCCCTCGTGGCGCCCTTTGTATTGGTGAAGTGGATTCCGCTGATTTAAAAAATATCGACCGCGCCGATCTTCATGGCTTCGCCGGAGAAGCCTTTGCGCACCAACTCCGCGTGGCTGAACACCTTGTTCTGACCATGGTGCTGGGCATAGTCCACCGCGCGCTCTGCGCGCTCCAAGGCGGTGCTGGGCGAGTCATCCGGGCTGACACGGGTAAAGCCCGCGCAAATGGTCAAACGCCCGACCTGCGGGAAGTTGAATTTCTCAATATTGGCGCGGAAACGCTCAAACGCCGCCAGCACCAAAGCCTCGTCCGGGCAGTGCATCAAGACCGCGAACTGCTCACCACCGAAACGGTACAAACGGTCATAAGTGCGGAAGGTGTTGTTCATGATGCGGGCCACAAGCAACAACACTTCTTCGGCGATCAGGTGACCGTTCTGGTCGTTGATGGTGCCGTAGTTGTCCACGGAAATCGTACCCAACCAGTAGTTGGGGGGCACCCGGTGGCGGCGCTCCTGTCCGGGCGCCAAGGCGGCCTGGCGCGCTGCTGCCGCGCTGTCTTCCACTTCGCCGAGCTCTTCGAGCACCGCACTGTAAAACGTGTCATCCAGAGATTTGCGATTCAACAAACCCGTCAGCGCATCCCGATCGCTATAGGCCAACAGGCGGTACATATTGCGGAACACGCGGGACAAATCGCCCACGGTCTGCAATTGCCCGTCTTGCAAGGCACTGGCCGAATGGATTTCGAGCACGCCTACATCACCCACGACCGGGTCGGCAAACAGGGGCAGATAGGTAATGCGCGGCCCGGCTTCGCCCGCCCAGGCTATTTCTACCCGCTCTTGGGTCTGGATGCAGTGCAGGCGATCGCGGTTGTCCTCCAGCAAAGGCAAGGTCTGAAAATCGATGCGCAAGGGGTCTACCACCTTGCCGCCACCGCGTGCATCCAGCACGGTCACGTCCATCCAGCGTTTGACGCCTTCTTCACTGACCACCTTGGACACCAGCACCCTTTGGATGGGAATCAGGTCAATCAAGGCCTTGGACAGGGTGAGTTCCAGCAAATCACGGTCCCGGTGGTCCGTGAGCTTGATCAGGTGTTCGATGAGTGTTGCCATGAAACCATAATAGCCGCAACACGCAGCGGCGTCATCCCGGTTTACGCCTTGGCGGCCGCTTGGTAGGCCTCGGCTGCCGCCTTGCTGTCCGAGCGCTGCTCGGCCAGCTCCGCCATGGCCAACCAGGCCTTGCGTTTCATGTCGGCATCCTTGAGCATAGGAATCGCCTGTCGCAACAAGGCTTGCGCCTTGCCCCACAAGGACAAACGCACGCACAACACGCCCGCCAGATACTGCAACAAGGGGTCTCCCGGCTGCGCCATTTGGGCCGCTTCAATGCGGGAAAGCCATACGCTGTCCGGCGGCGCATCTTCTGCCACAAAGCTGCGCTCCAGCAATCGCACCAAACGCACCCGCTGCTCATACGTCAGGGCCGGCGCTTGCGGGTTTTGCCACAAGGGCAGCACCCACAGGCGCGCCGCAGAGGCATCGCCTTGCAAGGACAGCAAGCGCTCAGCGGCCTCCAGCGCCACATCCGGCACCTGACGCTCGGCGGCATCCAGAGAGCCCCAGGCCTGCTCCATCTGCGCCGCATCGTGGGCAGCACGCAGCAGCTCCAGCGCCAGGCCACGCACAATGCCGGCCCCCGCCACCTCAGAAAACGCCCGGTGCTTGGTCAGCACGCGCGCGGCATCCAGCGCCACCCGGGTGTTGCGGGCCTGCCGCGCTGCTTTGAAGCGCAAACGCAAAGCGATGGTGCGGCGGGCAGTGCCCACCGGCAATTGCTCCAGCCACTGCACCGCACCGGCAGCATCCCGGTCCTCCAGCGCCCAGCGGGCGGCACGCAGCTGCACGCCGTCGCGCAGGTCACTAGCCTCTTTGCCGGCGGCTTCGTCCAAGGCATGTTGAAAGTGGGTATCGCGGGTGCTGCGGTCTTGCAGCGCATGGGCGCTCTCCGCAGCAAGCAAATGGGCCAGGGTGCGCAAACGGGCCGCATCCGGCAAGGCATCACCACTGGAGAGCATGGCATCTTCCACGGCCACCACCAACTCGGCC
>Ga0228700_1002352_pt1 | contig 10022 bp, 18 predicted proteins | sample McNCre317_Aug_MG_FD_178019 | JGI IMG/M metagenome (GOLD analysis project Ga0228700, IMG submission 178019) | Freshwater microbial communities from McNutts Creek, Athens, Georgia, United States - 3-17_Aug_MG | ecosystem: Environmental > Aquatic > Freshwater > Creek | place: USA: Georgia... | reverse complement strand
GAGATCGACCCGCTGGCCACACCGGGAAGCGTCAACATCGCCACGGGCTCGGCTGTTGCCAACGCATCGAAGCAGGGGCCGACGCGGGCCATCTTCCGGGGCCTCAAGTTCACGTCCACGGCCACGACCTCGGCCATGTACAACGCGGCGGCGGCGTCCATCGGCGACTTCTCGACCGAGCAGTGGTTCGAGAACTGCAACATGGTGGCGACGTCCAGTCAGGCCCCCATCACCAACCCCGGCCTGATGTGGTTCGTGAACTGCACCTTCACGAACATCGGCGCGTCGTTCGGCAACGCCAACACCCGCACGGCCATGAAGCTTGCCGCCGGGTGCCAGCTCCTGAGCGGCGGCAGCGCCACGGCGTCGATCTCGCCCATCGCCTCACTCGGCTGCGTCTTCTCGAACAACTCCACGGCCACATCGCCCAGCCTTGGGCTGGTGGATGCGCGCATGTGGGGCGAAGGCGTCGGCTCGCAGACCTCCAACGAGTTCTGCATGTACATGTTCAACTCGTGGCCGCAGATCAGGAAGTCGGGCGGCATCTCGGTGTTCAACGGCACGAACGCCACAGCGAAGGAGCACCTCACCCGAGGCGGCGTCTTCGTCATGAACCTGATGGAAGTGGCCGACGCGGACAGCAACGCCTCTGCCGACGCCAAGGGCGGGGCCTACTCGGGCGACGCCGTGACGCAGGCTCTGCCCGAACTGCACTTCGCCTGGAACACGATCCTCGGTGACGGGGCCAACATCGCCTACAACGATACGGGCACGGCGGCGGTCGAGAAGCGGCTCTACGGCGGCTTCAACTGGCTGGAGGACGTCAACCACAAGGGCGACTACTACGACGCCAACACGGCCCACGAAGCCCGCGTTGGCAACCTCATGGTCCGTTACAAGTGCGGGTTCAATTACAACTTCCACCCCGGTCGTGGCGGATCGTTCAACCGCAACCCGAGCCCTGCGAACAACCTCGGGGACGCCTTCGGCCCGAACGATCTGTACCCGACCAGCGCCACCCCGCTCGACAGCACGTTCGTCAGCGACAAGTCGTGGCTGTCCTCAGGCGTGAAGACCGGCAACGGCGACTACCACCCGACCGGCTCCAATGGCGCCATCGGCATGTCGTCCTCGTCCACGCAGGCGTTCCCGCTGGCTCTGGACGGGGCCGCGTGGGCCGCGAGCGATGCTGTCGGCTGCTACGCGAAGGTCTGACCCATGCGCACGCTTCTGATCGCCCTAGCGGCGCTTCTCGCCATGCCTGCCGCTGCGGCGACGGTGACGGTGGCCCCCGGTGGCTTCGCTACGGCCTTCAAGGCGGCGGCGTGTGGCGACGTTCTCCAGCTCGCACCCGGCACGCACGCCAAGGTGTCGGTCAACTCCAAGGTCTGCCCGGCGACGAACCCCATCCGCATCACCGGACCTCGGGACGCGGTGATCGACACCTGGCGCTTCACGAACGTACGCGGCCTTGAGGTCTCAGGCGTGACGCTGAAGAACAGCCTCGGCGGCGTGGCGCTCCAGTTCGACGCGACCGAAACGATGGCGGGAGGACAACCCAACTTCCGCTGCGGCGACATCCGGGTGCGCAAGGTCAACGGCGTCGGCCCCTACACGGCCACCATCGGCCAGCCCTTCGTGATCGGGGCGGGCAAGGGCGTGTCGTTCCTGTGGTGCGAGGACGTGGGCCTCTACGACAGCCGCCTGCAAGGGTTTGAGAGTGCGGCGCTGTTCGGGGTCTCCCGTCGTGTCGAGTTCATGCGGAACCATTGCGAGTTCAACTCGGCGGACTGCTCCGACTTCGGGCAGGTCTGGGGCGCGACCGTCGAGGACAACGTGGTCGGCTCGGCCATCGTCGCGAACGGCAATCACCCTGACGGCTTCCAGTTCTTCAGCCGGTACTTCTACCCCAACAGCCTTGTTCCGGCTCCGCCTACCTCTGACCTGACGATCCGGCGCAACATGGTCGCTGCGTCGGCGCAGGGCGTGTTCCTGGGGAACCATACCCGCACCTACGCAGACGGACAGATCCACGACGACGGCGGCTTTGACCGGGTGCTGATCGAGGACAACGTGATCGCCATGAGCGGCGGGAACGCGATCCTGACGGGCGATGCGCGGGGCGTTCGCCTGCGTCGCAACTGGGTCCGTTCGTTCGCCCTTGCCCCGTTCGCGGCCCGCCTGACCCCGCTGCGCTCCACCGTGGTCGAGCAGTGCGGCAACCGCGTGGACGGCTTCGACGGGAAGCCGGGCGTCATCGAACCGGCGTGCCAGTGAGGGGGGATCGAATTGTCGGGAAACGTGGCCCAGATCAGGACGGTGGAGCAGGCGATTGCTCACGCCGACGCCGCACACGCCAAGCTCAGCGCGCATGAAGACCTCTGCGCGCAGCGATACGGCTCGATCAGTGACTCGCTGGTCGAGTTGAGGTCCGACATCAAGGACCAGCAGAAACTGATCTGGGGCCTGCTGCTGTCGGTGGCCGGGTTCGCCGTCGTGACGCTGGTGGCCGTCCTGCTGAAGAAGGGGGGCCTGATGTGACGGAGGCCCGCACCCGGGTCCACACCGTCGAGCACGGCGAGGCGTCGGCGCTCCCTGAGAACAACTGGCTCTGGCGCCGGGTCTACATGTTCGGCGTGACCCTGCTGGCCTACGGGGGCGTCGCCCGGGTCGCCGAGCGCATCAACGATCCCGAGCGGCTGCACGACGTCATCCGCCTGCTCGTCGCCATCGTCGCGACGACGGAGGTTCTCTACGTCACCGGCGCCACGGTCGAGCAGGTCATCCGGCTGATCGCCGCGCTGAAGACCTCCCGCAAAGAAACCATCCACGAGAGCCACGAACCATGACCGCCTGGCCCCGCCAAGACGCCGCGTCGATGAACGCCTTCTACGGAAACCCCGACGCCGACCACAACGGAGCCGTCGATCCGGCGTGGGAGCGCGCCAACATCGTCTCCATCGCGCCGCCGTATCGGATGGTCCTCGCGTGGGCTCCGGACCAGCCGGTGAAGGCCATCCGCTGCCACCAGAAGGTCGCGCCCAGCCTGCTGCGCATCCTGACCTCCATCCGCGACCACTACGGCTCGCAGGAGGCCCTGGAGCGCGCCCGCCTGCACCTCTACGGCGGAGCCTTCAACTTCCGGCTCAAGCGCGGCGGATCGACCCTGTCGAACCACTCCTGGGGATCCGCGATCGATCTCGACCCGGCCAACAACGGCTTCGGAAAGTCGTGGCGCTCGGGCGCCGGGATGATGCCCGTCGAGGTCGTGAAGATGTTCGAGGCGGAAGGCTGGCGCTGGGGCGGCCCGTGGTCGACGCCGGACAGCATGCACTTCGAGGCCGTGTCCCCGTGACCATCGACCCACTCGCCGTCTGGCTCGGGCTCTGCCTGCTGCTGGGCGGCGCCGCGCTCTACTTCGCAACCCGAAAGGACTGATCCCATGAACGGCTACAAGACCTACCTGGTCGCCGCCGCCTCGCTGATCTACGCGGGCATCGGCTACTTCGTGCTCCACAACATGGACGCCGGCACCGCCCTGACGATGGCGCAGACCGCCGTCATGGGGGCCTTCATCCGTCACGGCGTCTCGACCGGCGCCTGACGTGCTCGGCCCGATCCTCGCCGCGATCTGGCGCGCTGTCGCCGGTCCCGTCGCCATCCTGCTGGCGGCCGGACTGGTCTGGCAGAGCGCTCAGCTCGCGGTGACGGAGCGCCGGCTGTCGTGGGCGACGAAGGAACGGGACGCCGCCGGGCAGGACCTGGCCGTGTGCCGCGCCAACGTCGCCACGCTACGGTCTGGGGTAGAGGCCCAAAATCGGGCCGTGGACGCCCTTAGGGCTGAAGCCGACGCGAGGGTCGGGCAGAGCGCCCAAGCCCTGTCAGCGGCGCAGAAATCGGCCCTGGCGGCGGATCGGCGGGCCATGGAGCTCCTGAGCGCCAAGCCCGAGGGCGATCTGTGCGCCGCGGCTGAGCGGTTGATGCGGGAGGCGGGGCGGTGATAGCCTTCGAGCGTGGCGGAAGCGACAGGCGCGGCGGCGTGCGACGGACCATCGGTCTGGCCGCCGTGCTCACCCTCGCTGGGTGCGCCCACGCACCCGAGCCCGCAGTCCAGGTCCAGCGCATCGAGGTCCCGGTTCCGGTGAAGTGCGCCGTCGCCGTGGACAGGCCCACGCTGGCCGACACCGCCGAGGCGCTCATGGCGGCGCCCGACATCTTCGCTCTCGCCCGGCTGATCATGGCCGGCCGGATCCAGCGCGACGCCTACATTGCGAAGTTGGAAGCGGCGGCGAGCGGGTGTAGGTAGGGGGGGGCTGCGGAGGCGTGGAAAGCAGACACGCCACCAGCGGAGCGCCCCGTCGAGAGCGGACCAGCGTAGCCGGTGGATTGTCCCGAAGGCCAAGGGAAGCCAGCCTAGCGACTGGCCCGCAGCACAGAGCCCTCCAGCTTTACGGCTGGGGGGCTTTTTCGTTAGGGGCGGGCACGAAAATCATCGGCGGCTTGATGGCGAAAGCGTCCAGCGCCATCTTCTCCATGCGGTCGGCGCGGTCCTTCTGGAAAGCCAGTTCGCCGTCCCGTTCGTAGACGGCTTGAAGAACCTGCGCGGCGACGTCGGTCAAAAGGTCATCCAGCGCCCGCCGGTCAAGCGTCATCTGGTAGTGGTCGAAGGCGCCAAGCTTGGTCATCTCCGCGTGGACGACATGCTGGACGATGCCTCGGAAGTGGGCTTCGCGCCGGTAGGCATCAATCGCGCGCTCGCGGCGCTGTTGCAGTTCTTCGTCCATCCTTCACTCTCCTGCGCTAATGGGGGTCGGTGGGGGAGGAAATCCCTTTCGCAAGGGCCATGAAGCGCCCGAACGGAGCCTTCTCGACAGCTTCGGCGTGGGCGTAGGCTTCGGCACCGGTCATCATCTCGTCAATCGCCTTGGCGTCTCCTCGGCAGGCAATGGCAACCGTGAAGCCGAGCGCGCGGGCCAGCCCCTCAACCATCGCGCCAAGCCGGTCGGCGTCGCCGTGCGCTTGTGCCGCTTCCTTGGCCGCGAGAGCTTGAACCGTCTCGATAAACGTACCCATCTCCATCCTCTCTCACCCTTCCGCCACAGGGGGCGGGGACAACGGCTTCTCCACCTCTGATCGCGTCAGCCGGGGAAGCAGCAAGGCAACCGAGCGGGGGATCTGAACAACGCCAGAGGCCCACCGCCTGACCGTGCGCTCATCTGCGCCCAGCACCTTGCCCGCCTTGACCTGGGATAGACCAAGGCGGGTCAGTTCGGCGCGGAAAGCGTCGGGGGTCATTGGACAGGTTCCAGGTCGCGAACCCAGAACCACGCGGAAGTGCCATCAGGAAAGCCGACCATTGCTTCTCGCGCGTGGTAGCTGCTGAAGCGAGCGAAACCCTCGATTTTTCCCGTTTCGCCCCGGCGGCTATGCGGAGGGTCAATGCAGCCACGAACGCAAACCACGGTGGCTCCGACGTCCATGTTTCCGGTGCTGGTCATCTGTCGTTCTCCTGCGGGCTCCATGCCCTTCAGCAATCACAAGCTACCGGACATAATGTCCATGGTCAATAGCGCAACTTGCGCCTTGTTCCTGCGGCGTTCACGGGTTTTGCGCTGGCCTGTGCGGTTTCGGGCGCCGGATTTCCGCAAACAAAACAACGCTGCGCATTGCCAACACCCTCATTGTGCCATATGTTCACCCTTGTTTCAACTCAAGGGGTTAGGGCATGGCGTTGCGTCGGGATTGCGCTGATGAGGCTCTTGCGCAGGCCATGATGGCGCGCTCGACGCCAGGAAAGCCCGATGAGTGCTGGGAATGGACTGGCAACCGACTGGCGTCGGGCTATGGCCGGTTCTCATTTCGTGGCGAGGCAACCACAGTCCACCGGCTCAGCTACCGCGCTTTCATTGGCCCCATTCCTGACGGGGCGTCGATCTGCCATCGCTGCGACAACCGCCCGTGCTGGAACCCGGCCCACTTGTTCGCCGGTAGCACGGCGGACAATATCAAGGACTGCGTGGAAAAACGCCGCAACGCGCACGGCGAGCGACACTATGCGGCCAAGTTGACCGAGGACGATGTGCGTCTGATCCGCGAGGCATATGCCGCAGGCGTCGATGGCACGTTTTTGGCCCGCCGCTACGGCGTCAGCCCGTTCACCGTCTACAAGCTTCTCAACGGCAGATCTTGGAAGCACGTCGCCTAGGTCACTTGCGCGTTGCGGCTTCCATCGCGGCCAGCACGTCGTCGGGCGCAAGCTTCGCGTAACGCTCCGTGGTCGAGGCGACCGTCTGCCCGAGCGCCTTCCCGACCATGTAGATCGGAACCCGACGCTGCACCGCCCATGAGGCGAACGTGTGCCGCAGGACGTGGGGGCTAAAGCCTTCAATCCCGGCCCGGTCGGCGGCGGCGATGCACGCCTTGGCTACCCGGCCGATCCGCTCTCCCGCCCAGCTTATGACGTGCCGGCCTCGTGCGTGCTTGCGGGCGTGCAGCAGCATCCGGCGGACCTTCCGCGTCATGGGGGCCACCGTGCGGCGCTTCTTGGTCTGCGGCCTGCCGGGCTTGCGGAAGTCGATCAGGCCCGCGTCGAAATCCACACGATCCCAGGTCAGGTCGAGGATCGCCCCGGTTCGGGCTCCGGTGTAGAGCGCAAGCCGCGTGAACAGCAGGACGTGCGCCTGGCGCTTCCCGCGCATCTGGCGCAAGAGGGCGGCTGCTTCCTTGCGGGTCAGCCAGCGTTCTCGGGGCGGCGCAGGCGTGAGCGTCAGGGCAGGCGGGCGATGGGCTAGGCGCTTGTACCGGACGGCCCTGTTGAGCGCCGCAGACAGCACGGACAGGTCGCGGCGGATAGACTCGTCACCGGCCCCGGCCTCGCGCCTGTGGGCCACATACTGCTCCTGCATGTCTAGGGTGAGGTCAGCGGCCAGCGTGGCGCCGAAGAACGGTTTCAGGTAGCGGATCGACAGGTTCGCGCTGTCGGGCCGCATCAGGCTTTTGGCGTGGCTGGTCCAGTACCATTCCAGCACCTGGGGGATTGTCAGGTCGTCGGGTTGGACGTCGCCTTTGACTAGGCGGAACGCAGCAAGGACGGCCTCCGCTTCTGCGCGATCTGACGTGCGAGTTGAAGCGCGCTGCGAGTGTCCATGCTCGAACCACTGGATATACCAGTTGGGGCTTGTCCTGATTTTGACGAGGGCGAAGTCCGGCATTGGTCGAGGTAGGCGTCCAGATCGGCGGCTCGGTACTTGATGAGCCGCGCGCTCACCTGGCAAGCCGTCAGCCGGCCACAGGCCCTCAGACGGTCTAGGGTGTCAACCGAAACGCCGAGGTAAGCCGCTGCCTCCTGTCGCGTGAGCGTGGCAGGCATCAGATCCCCAGCCCTGACGGTCGCGCGCTGTGTCACTCGGATTGCTCGGGGTTAGGGTTCACTGAGGGGAGCCGACGAGCTTGGAGAGGTCGCGGGCTCGCGCGAGTTCACGGCGCAGGCGGCTGTTGTCCGCCTTCAGACGCTCGCACTCGCTCCAGCGCGATATGTACAAGTCGCGGTACCACATCGGGTGTTGACGATGCGTCTGGAAGCACAGGAATGGCAGCGCGAGCGAGTACTGCGGGCCATAGTTCGTCTTCCATCGGCGAAAGCGAGGCCAGTGGAATTCACCGCTCACGGTGACCGACAGAATCCAAGTCCACGTCAGGCTGTGCGGGCTGTGAAATGCGGCGAGGTTGTAGTGTCCTCGGGAGTTGGTGCGCTGAAACAGCGCGAGGCCAGACCGGAACTTCATCATCGTGTTCCTTGCTCGGGGTTAGGGTTCATCCCGTGTTGCCCGTCTGCGGCGTCGCTATGCGACTTCGCGGGGGAGGGGGCGAAAATCAGGGCTTCGCGCTCTGAGACTTCCCACAGGGGCGGCATGTCCATCGCGCGAACCTCGGAGCGCGTGACCAAGGCGTCAGGCGCTGGCCTGTGGCGCTCCGGTATTGATTCCAGTTCCGAAGCAGACAGGCGGCGCTCCACGGCAACGCGCTGCACGAACGTCCCCTGTTTGAAGAATGCGGGATAGTCTTCAAACTCGACGCCGACAGCGGCCAGCATGGCGCGCATATCCCCCTGCCGTTTTCCGTGAAGCTCCTTCGCAGAAAAGTGCGCGCGGGCGGCCATGCTCACAGCGTTCTTACGAGCATCCAGGGCTCGCCAGAGGAACATATTGGCCGCCTCAGTCGTGGTGGGGAGGGAGACTACGCGGCAATCGAAATGGGGCAGTCGGTCAGCGTAGTCCCTCAGGTCAGAAGCAAGCAACGCCCGCGTGAAAGCCGCTGTGGCGTACCCGGAAAGGACGCTGCATAGCTTCTGGACTCGCCCGTCGAAGAACGTCTGGGACGCCGCGTTGTCGGCTAGCCAAACGAGGCTGATTTCATCCGACTGCGTGTATCCGATGCGCGCGTGGGTGTGCCCCACAAGCGCCTTTGTGGTCTCGACCATGACGCTCGACATGTCCGCATCGAACGGTCGCCGCATCCCTCGCGTGAACCGCGAAAATGACCGGCCATCTATGCGCGCGTAGATTGGCCGGTGAGGCGGCAACCGTTCGTCCGTTGCTGCCTCGTAAGCCTTCATGCGGTCGCCAAACTCATCTCCCCGCTCAGCCTCGCCGTCAGGACGGGTAGGGCCCCGTCCGCGCACAGGTGTTGCCTCACCCCTGGGATGCCCCATCACTCCCCCCTCTCGGTGATCTTGTGGTAGACGGATCGGGCGGTTGCAAAGAGGGCGGGGGATCGTTCGCCGTTCAGCAGTCTCCCCAGCGCCTCCCCAGCCTCTGCCACAAGGGCCTCTGCGGCTTGGGCTCGGGCTTCCAGGGCTGCGATCCGCTCGGCGTACAGTGCGTCGATGGCGGCGGCTGCGGCTCGGGATTCGTCAGCGGTTGACGGCGGAACCTTCTCCCAAATGATCAGCCCCACCGCCTCCACCCTCTCAGAATGTCCGCTCATGACTTGATCTCCGATGGGGGCGGGGGAAGGGGTTGCCAGTGGGTGTATCTGCGGCCTTGGACGATGCGCCCCTGGTAGGGGACGTCCATCAGGCCGAACACTTCGTCTTGTGAGGCTATGCCCATGGCGGGCGTCGGAACGGCTCGCCTAACGAGGTGGTCGTCTTCATCGTACTCATCGACCAGATCGACGTAGTGGACGAGAAACGGAACACCGTCCCTCGGCGCGCTCTCCATCGTCCTCCACCCATCAGACCGCCCAGCAAGGGCGTCGGCGCGGGTATTTTTTGTCTGGCGCTCCACATCGGCTGCGATGGCCTGGTAGAGGATCAGTTCCTTGGCGACCGTTCGGAACGTGTCCGGGTCATGCTTTGCGAACACCTGAACCGTTTCGTCGTCCATTGACGCAACCTGCATGGCCGCTCCAAACGGATCGCGGGTATCGCCGGGATAGTAGCTATTGCCCATCTGGGTCCTCCTTAATTTTGGCGAGGACGGCGCGGGCGGAACGAACGTCGGCGAGGGTGTATTGCGGCCCTCTCAATCAGATCGTCAGCCATGCTCGGTGTCCTTGATTGCGGCTCGGCCTGCGGGGAGGTCGGTCGTCTTCGCATCGCGCCAGCGGCGGAACCCGCACCGCTCAATGAAGGCCCCGAAGTGGACCATCTCGCTGCCGACTTCCTCGACCTGAAGGATCAGGATTTCGCGGCCCCAGCGACGTGCGGATCGGTATCGCGTGTTCCCGGTCAGCCCCATCACCGCTCCCCCTGTGCGAGAGCGGCGCGGGCGATGACCTGACGGCGGGTCAGTTCGTTGGCAGCGGCGGCGAAAATGCCAATCCCCGGAGGCCCGTTGAAAGTGTCGCTGGCAATCTCTTCCAACGCCTCCCGCAGCCCCCTGATCTCAGCCGTCAGGGCGAGGATGCGGGAAGGGGAGAAGGTGGCGATGTGGGTGGCGTCTTCCTCGGCTTTCGGGCCGTGGTGTTCCGTGACGCAGATCGGCTTCAGGTGCCCCGGAACGTCCTCGCAGACGAGGAAG
>Ga0228700_1002350_pt1 | contig 10023 bp, 4 predicted proteins | sample McNCre317_Aug_MG_FD_178019 | JGI IMG/M metagenome (GOLD analysis project Ga0228700, IMG submission 178019) | Freshwater microbial communities from McNutts Creek, Athens, Georgia, United States - 3-17_Aug_MG | ecosystem: Environmental > Aquatic > Freshwater > Creek | place: USA: Georgia... | reverse complement strand
GAGACCGTTGGCAATGACAAGGCTGTCGCCGCTTTGAATGCCTTGCGCAAGTTGCAGGTATCCCGTTGCTACGCCTAAATCACCGGGCAGGTTGTCGCCAGTGGCTTCAAAGGCTTCACCCAACTTGTCGGTGGCGTTGTACAGGTTCACAAAGGCGCTGAGCTTGCCCACGTCTGTCAACTGGTCCCAGTTGTTCGCAGCCATGAGGCTGTTGAACATGTTGGTGGCTTGTTGCTGCGTAGCCGCGTTGTATTGATCTTGCGTTTGTACGCCGCCTTGCTCATTGATGTGCTGGCTGACCTGAACCGTGCTGCCATCTGCAGCAACAGCGGTTGCTCTTAAATTCACATCGCCTGAGTTGGAGTGAACAATTTCTCCCACGATCTCGCCGTCTGCGTTGGCGATTAATGTGCCGCCGTTGGGGAGTGTGTAAAACGAGAGCGCGTTGTCGCCGCCCAAGTTGAGTTGATCGAGTTGTGCGGCTAATGCGTCTTGTTGTTTGGGGGTGAGGGTCGCTCCTTCTGTTTTGAGGTAGTTTTCTAGGGTGTTTGCATTGATTGATATGTCTGAAACATGAGGGTCAAAAAATGTTGGCACCTCAGGTACATAGGTGCTTATATGACCATCTGCTCCGCGTGTAAGAGTGTATTGGCCAGTTGATGGATCACGAGTCAGTACATCCCCAGATGCAGCAGTCATCACCACATGCCCCTCGGCATCCACGACCGTTAGAGTGCTGTTGCCATTGCGGTCTGTCACCTCACGCACAGTGAGTTGTGGACCATCGAGTTGTGATGGATCAGCAGGCACCTTGTAGTCCAAAGCATCGCCAGCGGCTGGATTTTCTGCGCTCGGCACATACGGCACACCGTTACGAATCACGTCTTGGACGGAGGGTGCACCAACGCCTGCGCCCTCATAGCCTCGGTAGTTCTCATTGAACGACCACACGGTGTTGCCGTAATTGTCTAACCCCGAGTTGTGAAGATTCATTTGCTCCCAATTGGGAGCGAGGCTGTCTGGAATGTCAGCAATAGGAACTCCACTCTGTTCCTGAAAATCTCGCGCCATTTTGAGCGTAACTGCAGAAACACCATCAGGGTTAAAACTTCCACCAATATCAGCGTGTGCTCCGGGCACAAGCACCACTGTGGCGTCACCACCTACAGGCATGGCGGGCATGATGGCCCTGCCTTCGTTCTCGGCCACCATGACCAAAGAGTTTTTAACGTTGTTAGGCCAAGCGGTATTGAGTTGCCCGTCGGTTTGTGAGACGGGATCAAACAACACCATGCTGTCGATGGGCACCTGACCCGCGTCATACACGCCGGGAATGCCATGCTCATTCACGTAGTTGGCAAATGCCACCGCCTCGGCTCCACCTCGGCTGAAGCCTGAGAGGTTTAGTGAGATTTCGGCGTTGGGGTTTTCGGCGAGGATGGTCGCAACACGAGTAGTCAGTCGGAAATACGCATCTTCAACAATGCTATTGGCGATATCTCCAGCGTTGAAGGGAATCGAATCCCAATTGCTGGGACTGCTACCCGGGGCTGGGTTACCGTTGGCATCGAGTGTGCCAGTGGGAACAGTTTGGGAGCCTACGCCGGGGAGGTAGATGGTGTTGCTTGGATTGCTGACTTCGCGCTGTAATCGCGTCAACTCAAACACGTTGGTAGATGCTTCACCAGACGCAGGAAAATCGCCATTGTTTTTCGTGCCATCAAAGTTGATGTTGATGACCGTCGCCGTCGTCGATACAACTTGCGGTGCATTCGCTGCTGGTGAGTTGTTGTACAAACCCTGCAAGGCATACACTTGCTGCGTGGTCGCAGGTTTGTAGGGCGTGGTGCCGGTGGCACCTGTGTAACCTTGGTCTTTAAGCGTAGGCGCTAGGTAGGGAGTTGGCATGCTCTATTCCTTTACCTTTTTGGTATCACGACGATTTTCAAAGTCAATGCCATTGGTGGGCACACCTTTGATCGTGGTGACGATGAATTCTTCGTCGGTGAGTTTCCAACGCGGAGGGATGCCCGCTGTCTTGGGAAATCGGTCTTGCACCGGCGTGTGATTGGTGATGACTAGCCACTTGATGATGACGGTGTCGTCTTTGACCTCGTGTACTAAGGATGGATAACCATCACTAGGCCCTTCCTTGCGACGCCCTTCTTTTTGCCATGGCATTTGGATGTCGTTGGTTTTGAAGTAGTCGCGCATGATGGCGCGTATATCGATCTTCTCCAGCATGAATTCGCGACCATCTTTGAGTTTCCAGCGGACATGAAGATGTGAATACGCTTGCAGCATATTGAATTCACCTGGGGACCGTCTCGGAGTGATATCAATCCAATGTCGCGAGCCTGCAAACAACGTGTAATCTGATTGCGCCCGCTCCACATTCGCAAAGTTCTCTTTACTCTGCGACACGCCATAGCTGTAGTAAGGCACACCACCCGGGAAATAATCTCGCCCATGTGTTTGTCCACTAGCACTGCCACCCACACTGGCGCATGCGCTCAACCACAGTGCCAATAAAAAGATGGCGAAACGTTGGAACAAATTCTTCATGCGGCACCTCTAAACTTGCCCACGTCTGTCAACTGGTCACAGTTGTTCGCAGCCATGAGGCTGTTGAACATGTTGGTGGCTTGTTGCCACTTCACCTGCTCGGTCTGCACCTGCCACGCAGGGGCAATACCACCTTGGTCTTGCAGCACGTCTAACAAGCGTTGAGCAAAGCCTTCAAGGCCTTCGCCTTCGCGCAACATGGTGCCATCAAGTACGCCAATCACATCCCCCAGTTGGCGATAGATATGCCCCTTGTCTTTAAGGTGATCACGTATTGAATAAAATATAAAAGTGCGCGACATTTACATATTATGAGTTATTTTTTATTCATTTTATTTTCGCACCATTTGAGAGCACAAGGCTTGGCGCGTGTCTTGCTAGACAAAATGCATGTCTATCCATGCCGCCCTCCACCACGTCACCCATTACAGCTACGACCGCTTGGTTGAGTTAGGCCCACAGGTCATTCGCCTGCGCCCCGCCCCGCACTGCCGCAGCCACGTGATTTCGTACGCGCTCAAGGTCGAGCCCGCGCATTTCATCAACTGGCAGCAAGACCCTTTCGCCAACTACCAAGCCCGCTTGGTGTTTCCCGAAAAAACCCGCGAATTCAAGGTCACGGTGGACTTGGTGGTGGAAATGGCGGTGTACAACCCGTTCGACTTCTTCCTCGAGCCACACGCCGAAAAATTCCCCTTCGCTTATGGCCTCGCCTCGGCCCAAGAGCTGGCCCCCTACTTGGTGACCAACCGTTTCACGCCCAATTTCAAGCACTACTTCAAGGGCATCGACTTCAAAGCCCTCAAGCGCGAGCCCATTCGCACCATCGACTTTTTGGTGACCATCAACCGCAAGCTGCACGAAGACATTGCCTACACCATCCGCATGGAGCCCGGCGTGCAAACGCCCGAAGAAACGCTCACCCTGCGCAGCGGCTCATGCCGCGACAGCGCGTGGTTGCTGGTCAATTTGTTGCGCCACTGCGGCTTGGCGGCGCGCTTTGCCTCTGGCTATTTGATTCAACTCGCGCCCGATGTGAAGTCACTCGACGGCCCCAGCGGCACCGAGGTGGACTTCACCGACTTGCACGCGTGGTGCGAGGTGTATCTGCCTGGCGCCGGCTGGATTGGCCTAGACCCCACCTCTGGCTTGCTGGCTGGCGAAGGCCACATTCCACTGGCGTGCACGCCACAGCCGTCGAGCGCTGCGCCGATTGAAGGCTTGGTGGACGAAGCCGAGGTGGTGTTTAGCCATGAGATGAAAATCACCCGCGTGCTTGAGTCACCCCGCGTGACCAAGCCCTACACCGAAGACGAATGGATGGAAGTGCTGGCCTTGGGCGATGAGGTCGACCGCCGTCTCGTCAAGGGCGATGTGCGATTGACCATGGGCGGCGAGCCCACCTTCGTCACCGTGCACGACCGTGACGCACCAGAATGGAACACCGATGCACTCGGACCGACCAAACGCGGCTTCGCCACCGAATTGGTGCACAAGCTGCGCGCTGAATACGGCGAAGGTGGGTTCTTGCATTTCGGCCAAGGCAAGTGGTACCCGGGTGAGCAGTTGCCACGCTGGGCCCTGGGCATTTACTGGCGCACCGATGGTCACCCTTGCTGGCACAACCCCGACTTGTTTGCCGACGAACGCGTGCCCAGCCACTACACCACAGAAGACGCACAACGCTTCACCCAAACCCTTGCGCACAAACTGGGGTTGGACGACCAATACATCACCCCCGGCTTTGAAGACACCTGGTACTACCTGTGGCGCGAGCGCCGCTTGCCCGTCAACGTGGACCCGTTTGATGCCAAGCTCGATGACGAGATGGAGCGCGTGCGCCTGCGCCGCGTGTTCAGCCAAGGCCTCGACCAAACCGTAGGCTATGTGCTGCCCCTCAAAGCGGGTGAAGTCGCAGGTGGCCCGCGTTGGAGCACCGGCCCCTGGTTCTTGCGCGATGAGCGCATGTACCTCGTCCCCGGCGATTCACCCATGGGTTTGCGCTTGCCACTCGACTCGCTGCCGTGGGTCAGCCAAGCCGACTACCCCTATGCGATTGAGCAAGACCACTTTGCCGAACGCAAGCCCTTGCCGCACGCGGCAGCCTTGCGCGCGCAGTATTCGCACCACGCGCGTCACACGCACTATGACCACCACATCAACACCCATGTGGCGGGGGGTGGCCTCGCGCAAGGCGGTACCGTGGGTCTGCAAACCGGCATGGGGCAAGACGGCTTTGTGCCCAGCAACGCACACCCTGTGCCTGCCAAAGACCAATCGGCGCATTGGATCACCCGCACCGCCATTTGCGTAGAAGTGCGCGACCCCTCGCGTGCCAACGGCCCTGCGGTTGAGTTGAAGGCGATGGACAACCCACAAGGTTTGATTTACGTCTTCATGCCACCACTGGGCGACTTGGAAGACTACCTAGAACTGCTCAGCGCGATTGAAGCCACGGCCGAAGAATTGGGCGTGCGCCTTGTGTTGGAAGGCTACCCGCCCCCACGCGATGTGCGCCTGAAAGTGCTGCAAGTCACGCCCGACCCCGGCGTGATTGAAGTCAACATCCACCCCGCCCACAACTGGTTAGAGATCGTCGACCACACCGAGTTCTTGTACAAGGCCGCGTTTGAGTCGCGCCTGTCTGCCGAGAAGTTCATGACCGATGGCCGCCACACCGGCACAGGCGGTGGCAACCACATCGTCATGGGTGGGGCCACCCCAGCAGACAGCCCCTTCTTGCGCAAGCCTGAGCTGCTGGCCTCGCTCATCTTGTATTGGCACAACCACCCTTCATTGAGCTATTTGTTCAGCGGCATGTTCATTGGCCCCACCAGCCAAGCCCCGCGTGTGGACGAAGCGCGCAACGACCAAATTTACGAACTCGAAATTGCGCTGGCCGAGATTCGTCGACACAGCGAGAAATTTGGTCTGAGCAGCGCCGGGCCGTCCCAAGCTGCGAAAGCCCCCTCGGGGGGCAGTGACCCACACGCAGTGGGGGAACGTGGGGGCGACACATTCATGCCACCGTGGATCGTGGACCGCACCTTACGCAACGTGCTGATTGACGTCACCGGCAACACCCACCGCAGCGAGTTTTGTATCGACAAACTCTATTCGCCCGACTCGTCCACCGGGCGTTTGGGCTTGCTCGAATTGCGGGCCTTTGAAATGCCACCCCACGAACGCATGAGCATCGTGCAGCAGCTCTTGCTGCGTGCCTTGGTCGCGCGTTTTTGGGAAACCCCTTACCAAGCCCCCGCCACCCGTTGGGGCACCGAGCTGCACGACCGCTTCTTGCTGCCGCATTTCGTCAAAGCCGACTTTGACGATGTGCTGACCGAGCTGGGCGATTGCGGCTTTCAGTTCGACCCCGCTTGGTTTGCTCCGCACTTTGAATTCCGCTTTCCACGTGTGGGCGACTTGCAAACATTGGGCATCAACCTCACGCTGCGCAATGCCTTGGAGCCATGGCACGTGATGGGCGAAGAAGGGTCGAGCGGCGGTACCGTGCGCTATGTGGATTCGTCGCTCGAACGCATCGAGGTGCATGTGAACGGCTTGAACCCCAGCCGCCACACCATCACCGTCAACGGTCGCCCCTTGCCGTTGCAACCCACCGGCACGGTGGGCGAATACGTGGCCGGTGTGCGTTACCGCGCTTGGGCGCCGTCATCGGCCTTGCACCCCACGATTGGCGTGCATGTGCCGCTCACGTTTGACATTGTGGACACCTGGATGAAGCGTTCCGTCGGTGGCTGCCAGTACCACGTGGCGCATCCGGGTGGGCGCAACTACGACAGCTTCCCCGTCAATGCCTACGAGGCGGAAAGCCGCCGTTTGTCGCGCTTCTTCCCACTGGGCCACACGCCGGGCCAACTGGATGTGCCGCAAGCCACGGTGGGCGTGCCTGCCAGCAAAGAATTCCCGTTCACGCTGGATTTGCGACGCGTCTAAACAGCGCATTCAAACCATGGCGAAACCCGAAGGCGGTGAGACAATGCAGCCACTGTGCACAAGCCCTCCTCGCCCCCTTCAACATCGGCTGCTTCACCACGTTTGGTTGACGTGGTGAAGGGCTTGGCGCACCCCGCCGACAACGGGCACTTTGATGAGCTGCAAGGCAAGTGTTCGCCTGCGGCCGCGAATACGCATGAACTGTCTTCGCCGTGGCGCACGTTTTTTGAACAGCTCGGCAACACCGGCCTAGACGACCTGGACCGCCGCACCCAAACCTTGGCGCGCCAAGTGCGCGACAACGGCATCACTTACAACGTGTACGCCAGCCAAGGCGGACCGCAGCGGCCTTGGGCGTTGGACCTGTTCCCCCTCATCGTCACGCCAGAGAGCTGGCAACAAATTGAAATGGGTGTACAGCAACGCGCACGTTTGCTCGAACGCGTGATGGCCGATGTGTATGGCCCGCAACAACTCATGCGCGAAGCCATGATTCCGCCCGCCTTGGTGCAGGGCCACCCCGGCTACTTGCGCGCCATGCACGGCGTGGCGCCTGTGGGGGGCACGCACTTGCACATTGCTGCGTTTGACTTGGCACGTGGGCCCGACGGCAACTGGGCCGTGGTGTCACAACGCACGCAAGCGCCCTCAGGCCTGGGTTATTTGCTGGAAAACCGCTTGCTCATCTCGCGCCAATTTCCGCAAGCGTTTGAGGCCATGCACATCCAGCGGCTCGCTGCCACCTACCGTGTGTGGGTGGAGTCGCTCAAGGCGCACAGCCCCGAAGGCGCCAATGCCCACGTGGCCTTGCTCACCCCCGGGCCGTACAACGAAACCTATTTCGAACACGCCTACCTCGCCCGTTACTTAGGCCTCACCTTGGTCGAAGGCCATGACCTGACCGTGCGTGACGAGCGCGTGTACCTGCGCACCTTGCGTGGGCTAGAACCCGTGCATGTGTTGCTCAAGCGCATGGACGATGAGTTCTTAGACCCCCTTGAATTGCGCGCCGATTCCACCTTGGGCATTCCAGGGTTGTTGCAAGCCGTGCGTGCTGGCCACGTGGTGGTGGCCAATGCGCCGGGCTCGGCGTTTTTAGAGTCACCAGCGCTGCTGGGCTTCTTGCCGGCTTTGAGCGAAAAGCTGTTGGGCGAAGCGCTGCAACTGCCCGCGCTCGACACTTGGTGGTGTGGCGAGCGTGCCGCCTTGGCCTCGGTACTGCCGCAACTCGAACACATGGCCATCAAGCCGACCTACCCAGGCTCGGCCACACACGGCACGTTTGATGCCACGCTCGGTCGCACACTCACCCAAGCCCAACGCGACGAATGGGTGGGGCGCATCACCCGCCAGCCTGACCGCTACACCTTGCAGGCTTACTCACCCCTGTCGCAAATGCCCACGTGGAAAACCACCACCGAAGGCGTGGTGCAGCGCTCGGTCATGTTGCGTGTGTTTGCCTTGCGCAACGGCGCTGGCGATGGCCCAGAGGCATGGCGTGTGTTGCCTGGAGGCTTGGCACGCATCGCCGCACCAGACGCCCCCATTGCCTCCATGCAACGCGGCGGCAGCAGCGCCGATGTGTGGGTGCAAACCCATGCCGACATTGACCGCAGCACTTTGCTACCCAAGTACACGGCAGCCTCTGGCTTTAAACACCGCGCACGCATGGTCACCAGCCGCGCCGCCGAAAATTTGTATTGGCTGGGCCGCTACACCGAGCGCAGCGAAAACATGGTGCGCTTGGTGCGCTTGTGTATCGAAGCTCTGAACGGCGAAGACCCCGCCTCACGCAGCTTGTGGGCGTGGTTGCAATCGCTCACCCAACGCCAAGGCCTCGTGCCTGCGGGTGTGCCATCGGCACACGCTGCTGGCGAAGACAAAGCCACCAGCACACCCAGCATGGGCGCACGTCGGCGCGTGTTTGAACGCACGCTCATTGCGTGCTTAGACCAAGACGAGCACAGCACCAGCGTGGGCTACAACTTGCGCGCTTTGCAACAAGCGGCGTCGTCACTGCGCGAACGTTTGTCACCCGAACACTGGAACGCCATCGTGCATTGCGTGGACCAGTTCAGTGCCGATTGCGCACAAGCGGGCTCACCGCGTGCGTTCTCTGCCGTGCAAGCCATGCAAGCGCTCGATGCGGCCAGCTCGGCACTCGCCGCCATCACCGGCGCACAAACCGACCGCATGACGCGTGACGACGGCTGGCAATTGCTGAGCATTGGCCGTCATGTGGAGCGTTTGGGATTTTTGTCATCTGCACTCGATTTGGCGATCGAAGTGGGCGCGTTTGAAAACACAAGCGATGACACGCACAGCGCCGACGACAACAGCTCGCACTTCGCTGCGTTGTTGGCCCTGTTTGACAGCACCATCACCTTCCAAGCGCAGTACCAACAAAGCCGCGAACTGGCCCCTCTGATTGAGCTGCTGGTGCAAGACAACGACAACCCACGCTCACTCGCGTGGGTGGCGCGCACATTGCGCGGGCGTTTGTCCAAATTGGCCGACACCCCGATGGGCGAGCCCGATGCCTTGGCGCGTCTGGTGCCTGACTTGAAGCACACCGATTTAGAGCAACTCTGCACGCCGAACGACGTGGGCCACCACCCCCATCTGCGTGCGTGCCTGACCGAGTGCATGCAAGCCGCATGGCAGGTGTCTGACGCCATCACGGCGCGTTACTTCAGCCACACCGACCATGCCGACAGCGTGGGGGCCTAAGCCATGTTGCTCTACATCACCCACACCACCACCTACCACTATGTGCCGCAGGTCAACACCGCACAGCACATGGCGCATTTGTTGCCGCGCAGCGATGCCGCACAAACCGTGCAACAAGCCGAGCTGCACATCACCCCCACGCCAGCGGCCACCAGCACGCATGTGGATGTGTTTGGCAACAACCGCACGTTCTTTTCGCTGCCCGTGGTGCACGACACCCTCTGCATCACAGCCCAAAGCACCGTTGACACCCACTTCATCCCCTACCCCCCCGAGCAAGCGCTGACCACCCCCGCTTGGGAAAATGTGCGCGAGCACTTTGTGTATCACTCAGGCGCGGCGTGGGACGCGGCCACCGAATATGTGTTTGCCTCGCCCTATGTGCAACCACACCCCGACTTTGCCGACTACGCGCGTGCAAGCTTCATCCCTGCTCGGCCCGTGTTGGTCGCCGCCTGCGATTTGATGGCGCGCATTCACCAAGAGTTCACTTACGAGACCGCCAGCACCGACATCAACACGCCTGCACTCGTTGCCCTCAAAAACCGCCAAGGCGTGTGCCAAGACTTTGCCCACATCCTCATTGGTTGCTTGCGCACACAAGGTTTGGCAGCACGCTATGTGAGTGGCTATTTGGTGACCGACGTGCCTGAAGGCCACACCCGTTTGATTGGCAGCGATGCCTCGCACGCGTGGGTGTCGGTCTATGTGCCCAACGATTTAGACGATGCGGCCGAAACCGCCAAAACCGGCGCACTCGCCACCCACGGC
>Ga0228700_1002349_pt1 | contig 10029 bp, 8 predicted proteins | sample McNCre317_Aug_MG_FD_178019 | JGI IMG/M metagenome (GOLD analysis project Ga0228700, IMG submission 178019) | Freshwater microbial communities from McNutts Creek, Athens, Georgia, United States - 3-17_Aug_MG | ecosystem: Environmental > Aquatic > Freshwater > Creek | place: USA: Georgia... | reverse complement strand
GCGCCGAGCAGCCGCTGCTGCCGGCCTGGGACGAGAGCCAGGTGCACAACGCCGACGAGCAGGTGGTCATCGCCCACAACTGGGACGAGCTGCGCCTGCTGATGTGGAACTACGTCGGCATCGTGCGCACCACCAAGCGCCTGGAGCGTGCGCTGCACCGCATCCAGCTGCTGCGCGACGAGATCGACGACTACTACGCCAACTTCCGCGTCGACCGTGACCTGCTGGAGCTGCGCAACCTGGTCGACTGCGCCGAGCTGATCGTGCGCTCGGCCCTGATGCGCCAGGAGAGCCGCGGCCTGCACTACAGCCGCGACTTCCCCGATCCGCTGCCGGTGAGCTTCCCCACCGTGCTGGTGCGCCCGGCGCGCAGCCGGCGCGGCGCCGGGTTGGCGAGCCTCGGCATGGGGCTGGCCTCGCCGCCGCGGCTGCCGTCGTCGACCGGGATCTGCGGCTGACCGGGATTGAATAAAGCCTTTATGGGATATTAATCTTTCGTTCAACAAGTGGCTAGAATCTTAACTCTTTCGGCCACTTGAGGCCTCGCCATGCCGGTGCCATGCCGCAGGCGGGGTCAGAACGAATTCCATGTCCAGCTCCCGATCGCACTCCCGTCCGCTGACGGTCCTGACCTCGCTGTTCTTCATGTGGGGTCTGATCACCTCGCTGAACGACATCCTCATCCCGCACCTGAAGGCGATGTTCTCGCTGAGCTATGTGCAGGCGATGCTGATCCAGTTCTGCTTCTTCACTGCCTATTTCATCGTCTCGATGCCGGCGGGGCGGCTGCTGCAGCGCCTGGGCTACCAGCGCGGCATCGTCGTGGGCCTGTGCATCGTCGGCGTGGGCTGCCTGATGTTCGGCCCGGCCGAGAGCCTGCGCTCGTACCCGCTGTTCCTGGGCGCGCTGTTCGTGCTGGCCGCGGGCATCACGCTGCTGCAGGTGGCGGCCAATCCCTATGTGACGCTGCTGGGCCGTCCGGAGACGGCCTCCAGCCGCCTGAACCTGACGCAGGCCTTCAACTCGCTGGGGGCGACTGCCGGGCCGCTGCTGGGGTCGATGCTGATCCTGGGCGCGGCCGACCAGGCCGCCTCGGCGGCGCAGGGCGGCGACAGCGTGCAGGGGCCGTACCAGGCGCTGGCCGCGACGCTGTTCGTGCTGGCGGCGGTGATGGCGATGTTCCGCCTGCCCGATGCGCGCGCGATCGAGCAGGCCGCGGCCCGCGAGGCGGCCTCCGACCTGCCGGCCGGTGAGCGCGGCCGCCTGATGGCGCACCGCCATCTGGTGCTGGGCGCGGCGGCGATCTTCGCCTACGTCGGCGCCGAGGTCAGCATCGGCAGCTTCCTGATCAACCTGATGGCCGAGCCCTCGATCGCCGGTCTGGACCACGCCAAGGCGGGCCAGTACCTGGCGATGTACTGGGGCGCGGCGATGGTGGGGCGCTTCGCCGGCAGCGCGCTGATGCGCCACATCCGCGCCAGCCGCGTGCTGACGGTGGTGGCCGCGGCCAACGTGGTGCTGATCGGTGCGGCCATCGCGCTGGGCGGCCCGGCGGCGATGTGGCTGCTGCTGGCCACCGGCCTGATGAACTCGGTGATGTTCCCGACCATCTTCTCGCTGGCGCTGGAAGGCCTGGGTGCGCTCACCAGCCGGGGCTCGGGCCTGCTGTGCATGGCCATCGTCGGCGGCGCGATCGTGCCGCTGCTGCAGGCAGCGGTCGCCGACCAGGCCGGCCTGCTGGTGTCCTTCCTGGTGCCGCTGGTGTGCTATGTCTACATCACGCACTACGGCGCGGTCGGCCACCGTCCGGTGGCGGTCGAGGACGAGGCCAGCGGCCCCGCCGGGGCGCTGGGCGCCGCGGCCTGAGGCCGTCCTCCCTGACGTCCCTGGCGTGGACGTTCAGCGGCGCGCGCGCATCGCGATGCGCGCCTGCACAAACTCGAACGCGTAGGTCACCGCCTCGCCGATCGTCTGCTCGATCGCGAGGCGTTCCTTTTCGGTCAGGTAGAAGTTCAGGTCCACCGTGTGGCGGATGTAGCGCGAGCCCAGCCGGTTGAGCGCGACGCAGGCCACGTCGGGCAGCGCATCGGCATCCAGGTAGGGGTAGTTCGCCGCCAGTCGGCTGACCGCGTCGAAGACCGGGCGCTCGTAGTGGTTGTGGACCGAGGTGAAGTCGATGGTCATGGCCAGGCGGTGAGTCGGATCAGGATCCGTCTTCATCGGCCTGGCCGGGACCCGACTTGAACGGCCGGGTCCGTGCGGCGCGCGTCAGGCCGCGCCGATGCTGGGCACGAAGCCCTGGGCCGGCCTGGCGATCGCGGCCGGATTGGCCCGGACGAAGTCGAGCATGCGGTCGATGCAGCCCAGCGCCTGCGAGCGCACCGGCTCGTCGACATGGATCTCGCCGCTGCCCTGCTCCAGGCAGTCGATCACGCCCTGCAGCGCGTTCATCGCCATCCACGGGCAGTGCGCGCAGCTCTTGCAGGTGGCGCTGTTGCCGGCGGTCGGCGCCTCGATCAGCACCTTGTGCGGCGCGGCCTGGCGCATGCGGTGGAACATGCCGTTGTCGGTGGCGACGATGAACTCGGGCGCGTCCATCTCGATGACCGCCTTGAGCAGCTGCGCGGTCGATCCCACCACGTCGGCCTGCTCGACGACATTCTGCGGCGACTCGGGGTGGACCAGCACCTTGGCCCGCGGGTGTTCCTGGCGCAGCAGCTCCAGCTCGGTGCCCTTGAACTCGTTGTGCACGATGCAGTCGCCGGTCCACATCAGCATGTCGGCGCCGGTCTGGCGCTGCACATAGCTGCCCAGGTGGCGGTCCGGCGCCCAGAGGATCTTCTTGCCCTGCGCATGCAGGTGGGCGACGATGGACAGCGCGCAGGAGCTGGTGACCATCCAGTCGGCGCGGGCCTTCACCGCGGCGCTGGTGTTGGCGTAGACCACCACGGTGCGGTCCGGGTGCGCGTCGCAGAAGGCGGCGAACTGGTCGGCCGGGCAGCCCAGGTCGAGCGAGCAGGTCGCGTCCAGGTCGGGCATCAGCACCCGCTTCTCGGGGCTGAGGATCTTGGCGCTCTCGCCCATGAAGCGCACGCCGGCCACCACCAGGGTCTGCGCGGCGTGGTCGCGGCCGAAGCGCGCCATCTCGAGCGAGTCGGAGACGCAGCCACCGGTCTCGACCGCCAGGTCCTGCAGATCGCCGTCGACATAGTAGTGGGCGACCAGCACCGCGCCGCGCTCCTTCAGCAGCGTGCGGGCGCGGTCCTTCAGGGCCTGACGCTCGTCGCGGGTCAGCGGCTTGGGCACCTTGGCCCAGGCCAGCGCGGTGCAGCTCTGCCCGCTGGCGTCCTGGCGGGTGTAGTCGAATTGGAGTTCGGTCATGATCTTTCGGGATCGAGCGGGAGGGTGAGGGCGCGATCCTATCCGAGTCGTGCCGCCGGCCTGGCCGGCGGGCTCAGCGCCACTGGTTGCGCGCGACCGCCGCCTGCCAGCGCGCGGCCGCCAGATCGCCGAACTCGCGGTCGATGCAGGCCAGCAGCAGCAGGTCGGGCCGGCGCGGCAGCGGTAGCATCAGGTGATGCAGGCCGGGCTCGGCCCAGAGCAGCTCCTGCAGCGGCGCCGCGCCAGGCACGCTGGCGCGCGCCTGCCACATCGCGCAGCCCTGACAGGCGGCTGACCGGGCGTGCTGCGGGGCCTGGGCGGTCGTGGCCTGCAGCGACAGCAGCTCGGCCGAGGGGTGCTCGACCAGCGCCGCGGCCACCACGCCCGGCGCCATGGCCAGCACGGCCAGCATGCGGTCGGCCAGGACTTCGTCGATCTCGGCCGGGCGGGGGGGGCGTGGCGCAGCGGTGGCGATGGACGGCATGATGGGTTCGGCAGGCAGCGGCGTCGGGGGCGTGGTCGGCGTCGGGCGGCGCGCAGTCGCGACCGGTGGCGCGGACAGGCCACAGACCTGCGCGATCAGCCGTGCGGTCCAGTCCGGTTCGCAGGAGAGCGGCGGCTCGATCACCTGGATCGTCAGGCCGCGTGGCCACAGCGCCCGGCGCAGGCGGTCGGCCCGGCTGGGCTTGTCGGCCGGCGAGAGCAGCTGCAGCGGCGGGCCGCTCCAGCTGTCGGGGCGCACCCGCTCGCCGATGCGCAGCACCATGTCCTTGTCGCGGCTGGAGCCGGCCAGCACCAGGGCGTGATCGGCCTGGCCGAGCAGGGCCAGCGCCACCCCGATCGAGCGGCTGTCGGCCGGCGAGGCCTCCACCTGCAGCACCCCGATCCATCCCCCGCCGGGGGCCGGCACCACGGCGCTGCACAGCCGGGCCACCGGTGGGTCTGGCAGCTGCTCCTGGATCAGCAGCGTCTCGGCCAGACCGGCCTGCACGCCGCGAGCCAGCGCCCCCAGGTCGAAGCCCGGCCAGCAGCCCTGCGGATCCCAGACGACCAGATGCCGTGTCGGCGTCGGGGCGTCGGCGCGGAAGAGGTCGGTCCGCGACGGCGCATCCGGGCGGTCCGCACGGGTGCGCAGCTCGCGCCGCTGCAGCGGGATGTCGCCCGTCATCGTCTCCAGGGACGGCGGGGCCGGGGATGCGGTCGAGCTCGGCATGTCGTCGTGCAGGGCGGCCGGGGCTCAGACGAGCACCTGCTGGGCCTCCATGATGCGGTAGCGGGTCATCGCCAGGTTGCTGCGCAGCTTGTCGAGCACCGACAGGATGAACAGGTCGGGGTGGGCCCGCAGCGTGCGCAGGATGTGATAGCGGCTGCCGGCGGTCACCAGGATCTCCTCGAGCGGGTCGCCGGAGCGGGCATGGCCGAGCTGGCGCAGCGTGCGCCGGTGCGTCTTCCAGATCTCCGAGGCGGCCAGCGCGGCGCGGTCGATGTCGGGGCCCGGCGCCGGGCAGGTGACGACCGCGCCGGTCATGCCGTTGATCAGCGCGACGAAGATCAGCCCGTCGAGCACCGTCAGCTCCTCGAGCACCGCGCTGGCGCGACGCACGTCGATGCGCGACTCGGACGGGCCCGCGCCGGGGCTGGTGTTGAGCAGCATCGGCTGGCTGATCGGGCCTGGATCGGTCGGCGGCGTCGCCACCGGAGCGTGGCCGACGAACAGCGTCGACTGGGTGGTCGGCGACGAGACCGGCGGTGGCGGTGCCCGCAGTCCGCTCGCGTCGGGCAGCGGCATCGGGGCGCTGGCGGCCTGCAGCGGCACCGGGGCGCTGGGCGAGGCCTGCTCCGAGCGCAGCTTCTGCCAGTGCGCCAGCATGCGGTTCCAGACCACGCTGGCGCTGGTGAGCGATTCGCAGATCGCCTCGACGCGCACCTGGTCGGGCCAGTCGAGCTGCTGGATGCGCTGCATCAGCGCGCCCGAGCTGACCGGCAGCATGAACATCAGGTTGCGGCACTGCCAGTGCAGGCTGTGGGTGGCCAGCCGGATGTCCTCGAGCATCGTGGCGATGTCGGCCGGCGCCATCGGGCCGATGATCACCACCGACAGGTCCGAGCGCTCCATCAGCGCGATCTGCACCTCGGCGGCGTCGCGGCCCTCGGCCTGGATGTCGGCGTAGTAGATCTTGAGCGTGTCGTCGGTGCGCCGCGGCAGCGTGGTGCGCTCGATGTCGGCCAGCGGCGCCAGGCTGGTCTGGTCGCGCATGTGCAGCCGCTCGATCGGCTGGCCGCTGGCGTCGGCCAGCGCGCGGATGACGGCCGCGGCCCACATGTGGGACGGGTCGCAGATGGTGATCAGCTTCTGTCGGACGAAGGTGTCCTTGCGGCTGCCGGCGAAGTGCGCCCGCATGGCCTGGGCGGGCGAGCCCTTGACCAGCAGTTCGTCATGGTGGGCGTCCGTCGCCGCCGACGGTTCGGTCGCCGGGGCCGGGGCCGCTTCGTCGTCGTCCTCCATGATGGTCGTCGACACGAAGGCCGCGTCCAGCAGGTCGCGCGTCGGGTCGTCCTTGCGGTTCGCCCGGTTGACCGCGTCCCGCAGCGGAGTGAGATCGCCAAAAAGGCTCTTGAGCATGTTGTTCTCGGGGTCTTGACGGGCCGAGGGATGATTTCGGCACGGCGCTACTTTAGTGCCTCAGGCCGCTGCTGGGCGGATTCCGAGCGAAAGTTCATGGCCTGATCTCCCGCGATGTGGCGCCCCATTGACTGCGTCTGATTGTCCTGGGCGTGAAATCATCCTGTCGATGCGGCAGGATGCGATCCTGGCGGCCCCGGAACCGGGCCGGGCGCCGCGCTCTGCCGTGTTCTCCCGGATTTGATGGTCGGCATGTTGTTGCGGTTGCTGTTGCGTTTCCTGAATTTGCTGTGGCTGATGTGGGTGTTCGTGCCGGCCGGGGCCTCGGCGGCGGAAGACTTCCTCGCGCCCGAGCGCGCCTTCCGCCTCGAGGCAGAGCGGCTCGATGGCCGCACCCTGGGGGTGCGCTACGAGATCGCGCCGGGCTATTACCTCTACCGCGAGCGGCTGGAGCTGCTCTCGGAGCCGGCGGCGCTGGAGATCGCGGCCGTGCCGCTGCCGCCGGGCGAGCGCAAGTTCGACGAGACCTTCCAGAAGGAGCTCGAGGTCTATCACCGCCAGCTGGCCTTCTCGGTGGACCTGGGGCCGCTGCTGCAGGCGGCGCAGGCGGCCGAGGGCGGTGCGGTCCAGATGGTGCTGGGCAGCCAGGGCTGTGCCGACAAGGGGCTGTGCTATCCGCCGCGGCGCCAGCGTCTGCAGCTCGAGCTCGAGCGTGTCGGCGAGGTGCTGTCCGTGCGCCAGGTGCGGCTGCTGCCGCTGGAGGACGCGCTGGCGGGCGAGGCCGCGACGGGATCGCTGCCGATCGGTGGCGCGCCCCCCGATTCAGGGGGGGTGTCCGACCGCTTCGCCTCGGCGCTGGGCTCGGGCAGCCTCTGGAGCGTGGCGGCGGTGTTCGCGCTGGCCGGGCTGCTGCTGTCCTTCACGCCCTGCGTGCTGCCGATGGTGCCGATCCTGTCGTCGATCATCGTCGGGCAGGGCGGGGGCGTGTCGCGGCTGCGCGGACTTGCGCTGTCGCTGGCCTATGCGCTGGGCATGGCGCTGGTCTATACCGGCTTCGGCGTGGCCGCCGGCCTGGCGGGCGAGGGGCTGGCCGCAGCGCTGCAGACGCCCTGGGTGCTGGGGGGCTTCGCGCTGCTGCTGGCGCTGCTGTCGCTGTCGATGTTCGGGGTCTATGCGCTGCAGCTGCCCGTGGCCTGGCAGTCCCGGCTGAGCGAGGCGGGCGCGGGCCTGCGTGGCGGGCGTCTGGGCGCGGTCTTCCTGATGGGGGGCGTGTCGGCGCTGATCGTCGGGCCCTGCGTGGCCGCGCCGCTGGCCGGGGCGCTGGTCTACATCAGCCGCACGCACGACGTGGTGCTGGGCGGGCTGGCGCTGTTCTCGATGGCGATCGGCATGAGCGTGCCGCTGCTGCTGGTGGGGCTGTCGGCCGGGGCGCTGCTGCCGCGCGCTGGGGCCTGGATGGAGGCGGTCAAGCGGGTCTTCGGCGTGCTGCTGCTCGGGGTGGCGCTGTGGATGGTGATGCCGCTGCTGCCGGCGGTGGGGGTGATGCTCGGCTGGGGGGCGCTGGCGCTGGGCCTGGCCGCGGTGCTGTGGTCTGCGGCGCGTCCGGGTCGGGCCCGGTGGCTGGTGCGCGGGCTGGCCGTGGCGCTGGCGCTGCTGGCGCTGGTGCAGTGGGGCGGCGCGGCCAGCGGCGGGCGCGATGCGCTGTCGCCGCTGGCGCACCTGGGCGTCGGACGTGTCGCGGGCGAGCCGGTGCATTTCCGACGCGTGCGCACGCTGGCCGAGCTGGAGGCCGCGGTGCGCGAGGCCGGCCGGCCGGTGATGTTCGACTTCTATGCCGACTGGTGCGTGTCCTGCAAGGAGATGGAGCGCTACACCTTCACCGATGCGCGGGTGCGCGAGCGTCTGGCCGGCGTGCTGCTGCTGCAGGTGGACGTGACCGCCAACAACTCCGATGACCGCGAGCTGCTGCGCCGGTTCAATCTGTTCGGGCCGCCGGCGATCCTGTTCTTCGATGCCGGCGGCCGCGAGCTGAGCGATCGCCGCGTGATCGGCTTCCAGGATGCGCCGGCCTTCCTGGCCAGTCTGGAGCGCGCGGGCATCCGCTGACCGCGGGCTCGCCAGCGTTCCGTCAGACCGGCATGGCATCGTCCTGGCCGAGATTCTTTTCCGAGGAGACCCCGCGATGAACGACGACATGACCCCGGCCCCCGTGCCGCCGACCTGCGACCTGTGCGACCGCTTCAAGGGCGACACCCGCGGCGACTTCCGCGTGCTGCCGCCGGTGTTCCGCGAGTTCGGGGGGCGGGCCGAATTCAGCGGCCCCGCGGTCACCGTCAAGTGCTTCGAGGACAACACCTCGGTCAAGGCGCTGCTGGAGGGGCCGGGCGAAGGCCGGGTGCTGGTGGTCGATGGTGCGGGCTCGCTGCGCCGCGCCCTGGTGGGCGGCAACATCGGTGCGGCGGCGGCGCGCAACGGCTGGGCGGGCGTCATCGTCGACGGCTGCGTGCGCGATGTGGCCGAGCTGGCCGCCTGCGACGTGGGCATCCGCGCGCTGGCGCCGATGCCGCTGCCCACCGAGCGGCGCCAGCCCGGCCTGATCGACCAGCCGGTGCAGATCCAGGGCGTGACCGTGCGGCCGGGCGACTGGATCCGCGCCGATGCCGACGGCATCGTGGTGATGTCGGCCCCACCGGCCTGATCCGGGCCGACCCACCCCGGCCAGCGTGCAGATTGCACGCCTGATCCTTACAGCGCATGCGGGGCAGGCCGAAATATGCGCATGACCGTCACCCTGCAGTGTTCCGCCGCGACAGCTGCCGCCGCCGATGTGGCGGCCGGCCCGTGCGGGCTGTCGCTGCCGGAGGTGCCTGATCTGCTGGAGCGGCTGCGGTCCGAGCCGGTGGGCGGCCTGTCGCGGCTGGCGGCCTGCCTGGATGCGCCGAGCTGCTCGCTGCTGATGCAGTGCGCCGTCATGCTCGGGCTGGGACCGCCGGGGGGGCGGCGATCCACCTTCGAGGCGGCCGTCGAGGTCTTCGGCCCGCAGCGCACCGTCGATCTGTTCGGCGTGCTGACGCTGGTGGGCCAGATGCAGATGCTGGCGAACCGGCGCGATGGCGCGGGCGGGCCGTGCACCTCCTGGGCCAGCTTCTGGTCGCACAGCCTGAACCGGGCGCGTGTGCTGGCCTGGCTGGCGCGGCGGCATGGCAGCGAGGGGCCCGATCTGGCCCTGGCCTTCGGGCTGCTGTGCGACAGCGCGGTGGCGCTGATGATGCTCGAGCTGCAGACGCCCAGCTACCGGGTCACCCTGGCGGAGGCCAATCTGGGCCACCGTCCGGTCACCGAGGTCGAGCGTGGCCGCCACGGCACGGACCATGCCGAGGTGGCCGGGCGGATCGCCGCCGGCTGGGGCTTCGATGCGGGTCTGGCCCGGGCGGTCGGTCACCATCACGACGACCGCGCGTTGACACCGCAGCAGGACGAGCGCGTGCGCACGCTGGTCGCGCTGGGCCTGGTGGCTGACCGCATGACGGTGCGGCCGGCCGCGCGGCATCGTCAGCATGTCGAGTGGCAGCGCGGCGGCACGATGGCCCTGCATGTGCTGGGCATGAGCGCCCAGGACTACGAGGACTGGCTCGACGAGGTCAACCTGCACTCGGTGCTGAACGGGCGCGGCTGAGGCCGTGCCCGGGGCGCGGACCGCTCAGGGCCGCACCACCTCCAGCAGCCGGTCCAGGCCGCCGGACTCGATCGCCACCATCGCACGCTCGCGCACCGCCGGCTTGGCGTGATGCGCCACCGACAGGCCGACCGCGCCCATCATCGGCAGATCGTTGGCGCCGTCGCCCATCGCGATGGCCTGGCGCGGGTCGATGCCGTGCTGCGCGCACAGGGCCAGCACTGTGCGGCGCTTTTCCTCGCCGTCGCAGATGTCGCCCCAGTCCTGGTCGAGCACCCGGCCGGTGAGGCGGCCGTCGGCGTCGACCTCGAGCAGGTTGCTGCGGGTGTGGTCGATCTGCAGCAGATCG
>Ga0228700_1002348_pt1 | contig 10036 bp, 11 predicted proteins | sample McNCre317_Aug_MG_FD_178019 | JGI IMG/M metagenome (GOLD analysis project Ga0228700, IMG submission 178019) | Freshwater microbial communities from McNutts Creek, Athens, Georgia, United States - 3-17_Aug_MG | ecosystem: Environmental > Aquatic > Freshwater > Creek | place: USA: Georgia... | reverse complement strand
CGCGAGGAGGTTGGGGCCAGGCCTCGCGGTGGACAGGGGTACAGGGTGACAAAAAGTCTCGGGTGTATGCTCTAGTATTCGTTAGCTAATATGCTCGGGAGATAGTGTGCGTTGTACGGGTGTTCACTGGCATGGCGTCCAGCGCTCGACGTTTGTACACTGTGTACGGATGTTCGGTTCCTAACTTTCTGCCGGCCGGCGCGTGCGACCGGGCGTGAAAATCCTCAACTCGGCCTCAAGTCGGCAGAACGTCGGCAATAGTTTGGTCCGCGCCCCAACTCGGGACGCGCTCACCCCGGAGTCCGTCTAATGTCGTGTCGCAATCTGAACACTGGTTCGCACCGCAACGATCTCGTGTGGGGCATGACTTCCGAAGACTGGTCAGAGAATCTGATCGACTTAGTTTACCTCCGCTTGTGCTACTCGGCCAACATGTACGGGACCGGACTCGGCGGATGGATCGTCGAAGAAGCGATGGATCTACAGACGGGCGGCGCCGGGTTCACCGTTCGGGCGGGGCGCAAGGTCATCGTGGGCGCGTCGCACGGCTGCGTCATCGCGTGCCGCGTCCAGGCCAACGGCGGGAAAAGCGCCGTGTCGCAAACCTGCCTGTCCGCCTACAAGCTGGCCGCGCCCTTCGCCGCACCGGTCCAGTGCCCGAGCGTTCCCGACGCATTCGGCGCCTTCGCCATCGCGCGCCAATGGTGCCAGCAAACCTACGGCATCCAGTGCGAAGCCGTGTCCAGGGGCGATCTTCGCTCCCGCGCCTGACTCCGATACACGCGCCCCCGCACCTTCGCGGGGGCGCGCCCCGTTCGCCCCGCCCTTCACCAGGAGCAACTATGTATGTGCCCAAAGTCCTCTTTCTGGCGCTGGCTGTCGTGTGCGCTGGTCTACTCGCTCGCGCGGATACTCCCGTATCTGCGGTGGAAGACTCCCGCGAATTCCACCCGATCCGATCCGAACTCACCGCCGAAACCCCCGGCACCGTCTGCCGAGTGATTATGTCCGGCGGTTTGTGTTCGGGAACCGTAGTTGCGTGCGACGGCAAGGATAGCCTCATCCTCTCTTGCAATCACTGTTTCAGTGAGGATCATATCGGGCGCACTTGCGACAACCCGACCGCGTACCCTCAGACGGTGCGCGTCGAGCAACTATCGACCGGTAAAGCCTGGACCGGGAAAGCCGTAGTCGGGAGCAAGGAATACGACATGGGATTTGCCGTCATCCCTGCCGTTCTTCCGGTCGCGAAGATCGACCGCGCGCGCCCCAAAGCGGGGGCCGCAATTGAACATTGGGGGATTAGCTCGGGATATGCGGCTGGCGTCGTCATCGACATTCCGCCGGGATTCGGGAGCGCGCCTACCCAACAGTTCCGATCACGCATCAAGTCGATTCCAGGCGACAGCGGCGCGGGAGTGTTCGCGGGCGGGAAGCTGGTAGCTACAAATTGGGGATACTGGACTAGCAACAAGGACCAGGGCGGAACACCGGTGGAATACGCAGACAAGCTACTAGCTTCACAACCGAAGCTAGTAGCGCAATTCGGACGACTCGGCGCGTATGAATTGCCACCAGGAAACCCGCCGAATCCAGCTAATCCGCCAGCGAATCCAGTAACGCCGGGCAATGGTACGACAATTAATATCACCGGCGGAAACGTACTAATTCAGATTAACGGCGACACACCTAAGATCGTTTACCCGCCGGTGAAATAGTCTCCTAATCCTATCCCCCCGCAACTTCGCGGGGGGATTACACACACTTAGTAGGTACACCCCCAATGCCGTCGAAAGATCGACCCGAGCGCCGGCGCGCCCATGTTCCGCAATCCCCTCTCTGTGAGCTAATGCCGGGCGGACGGATCAGGATCAACCCGAGCGATTGCCGCCAGCTATTCGCATGGCTCTACGCGGCGACGCAGCACTACCGCCGCGTGAGCAGGTTCACCCTGACGGGAACCTCTGGTAAGGAGCGGGACGCGCGCCGCGCGCTCATCCGTTGGGCGCGAATCATGATGCAATGCGTTTCACACCTTAATGGTGCGATGCTCGATACCGTACCGGCCGACGCCTACTTTGAGGCGATGGAAGAATGGGACCGGAACGTTAACGCTGTTGCGCAAGGTCAACTGTTCCACCTGGAACAGGGCGAATGCGATCCTAACGCACCGATGGGGGATGAATAATGGCCCTCACCGGACCAGACGCGGAACGTGTCCTAGCTTCCGCTCTCGGGGCGATTGGCGCGAGCAATCGACAGCGCGGTATCTACTCGCTCGCGAAGCAACTCCAACGGCTATATCCGGGAATCACCGGACAGCCGTTCGCCGCATGGCAAGGTATCGCGACCAGGGCGTTAGCTATCAGCGCCGCCGGCGCGGAACTGACACTGGACATTGCGCGCCGGTTGCTCACGCGCGAACACCCCATTGACCCCGGACTAGTCCAGGGCGATCCACGTTTCGCGTACCGCGTCGTAGTGAACGTGGACAACGCGGCGGCAATGAGGGTGAGCTACGGCGCGACCGTCACCAGCGACACACCGTTGACACTTACCGAGATAGAGCAAATCATCCGGGACGAGTACGACGGTACGGGGTCACCTTCTCGCCGCACCCGTCAGGCTATCGCCCAACTCGGGAACAACGTGGCGATATCGGTAGTCGTCATCGGAGCGGGAAGGAGGGCGCCTTGAGTGGCCGAACTGGTCACTACATGCGCTCGGGGGCGCGGCCGTCGCGCCCCCTTGTTTTGTTCAGCGTAGTTGTAGTGCCGCAATATGATCGACTGAGCGGCCCGTCGCGAGTGATGCGGGCGCGGTTCCTGACGGCATACGCGACGGCGCGCAAATACCGCCGTGGCAAGTGGCGACCAATGCAGAGTACGATAGCAAACTCGCCGCGCGCGCTGTTCGATTGGATGGCGCAGAACGCGAGTCGCGACCGGGTTAATTGGGTGATTTCACCCGTCGCATCCGACACCCTCACCCTATGCGAATGGTGGAGCTATGCGGAATCTCAGGGGGTTTCTTGGCGGGATGTTCGCCAAAGTGATGCCGGAGCTTGTCCAGTTAGTGGAAGAACTGATCCAGTCGTATTTAGAGCGGCTGTTGCGCGACAGGGGCTTGACATCTTCGCCTACCGACAATCCGGTCTACGGTGGCGATGGGTTTCAGAGCGCAACTACTGGCCTGACGGATGTCCAACTCGATTCGCTCCTGGTGAAGCTGGCGAGCGAGAAGCGGGAGAGGGAGCGAGCGAAGACGAGCGACAGCAGCACTACGGACGCGCCCGCGCCGTAGCGCTGTCGGACGCGGTTATCTCCCTCTCTGACTGGTGGATGGATAACGCGCGGTGCGGTTGGGGATCGACAACCGGCCAGCTTGCAATGGGGCTGTTGCGCTCGCACGCGCCGCCGAAGTGTTTATGCACTCACCAGGAGCCGGACGTGTGGAGACTCGAACGCGACGCGGCGCACGGCGGCCGTGTGTCGCTCTGGTACTCGGGTAGTGTCGGGGGCGACCAGGAGCGCGCCCCCTTCACTGTCACCCCGGACGGCGAGTCTGTCCGGCGATGGATTCCTGGTCCGGCGCATCAAGTGGACGTGTCGAGCATGTATCCCGCTCTCATGCGCGACATGCTCTATCCGGTTTCTCTCCAGTCATACCAGCACAACACCGCGCCCCACAAGGTAGTATCCTGGTCGCGGTCGATGGGCGTGATAGCGCGGGTGACGATCCGAACCGAACGCGCGGAATACCCGCTGCGCGTCGGTGACAGAGTGACCTACCCGGTAGGCACCTTCACGACATGCTTAACGGGGCCGGAAATCTCACACTTATCCTCTCACGGTGAGGTAATCAAATGTCACGAGATAGCGATATACCGTCTGGGGCGCCCGTTCGTTGGTGCGGTAAATGCGGGATTGAATGCGAGACGCGCGGCGGAATCTGCCGACGATGCCATATCAGTATCACACGCAAAGCTGTTGACAAACAGCATCGCCGGGAAGCTGGCCCAAAGATCTGGCGGTTGGGTACGGGACGCAAAACGTGATTCGCCGGGCAAGTGGGGCGAACACTACACGATACCCGCCAACGGCGCGCCCCGAGTCAGGCGCCGTTACCTTGCGGGGTTGTGCTGGCGATGGGAAGACGACGACAGCGGCAAGGGACCATATACGTTCGCGTTCGATTACATTGCCGCTTACGGCAGAATGCTGATGGCTCAACTGCGCGAACGTTGCCCGGCGGAATCGGTGATTCATCAGGCTACCGATAGCCTTTGGCTTACGGACGCCGGTATATCGGCGCTGGCCGATGTTGAGTGTGCGCAGAAAGACGGGCCGGGAGCGCTCCGGCTTGTGAAGCGGGCGCAGACGGCCGATTTCATCGGATCGAACGCCTACTGCGCGAACGGGGAATGGGTTCTGGCCGGGTTCCACAACCCGACAGTGATTCCTGACAGCCTGACGGTTTACGACACCTTCACACCGTCTATCTGGTCGCGCAAGGGGAACGAGGTTCCGGATTCGGTAGACACACTGGCGCGGAAGTCTCGACTCCGCGCCAGTGCGGTGGATGGGCATATGTTGCCGTCCGGCTGGATCATCCCGACGCGACTAGCTGTCGCGTCGGGATGATCGACCAGGGCGGCGCCGCCGTGGTTACTTGGCGCGTTGGGCCAGTTCCAGCCTGACGCGCTCCGCTTCCTTGTTCAGCCGTTCGACTTCCTTTGCAATCTGCTTTTCCCGTTCGGTCAACTCGCGCTGCGTCGCGCGCGCGGCGGCCCGCTGGTCATTAATCACTTGGCGAACCTCTCGCTTCATCTTCCCTAGCTCGCTCTCGATCTTCTCCCCCCGCTTGACTTGTCCCGTCCAGACGATGCGCGTTGCGTCGTCTTTCGTGTACCCACAGCGGACAACCCGGTCGAAAGCCTGCTCCGCAGTGATGATGCCGTTAGCCATCCAATCCATAATCAGCTTGACCGTCGGCTCCTTGAATCGGCCCAGGCGCTCGTAATCCCACATTTCCACGAGCTTATCGATCGCGTCCGGAGCCATCCTCTGATTCTTAAGAACGGTGCGGATATACACTTCGTCCACGTTGCCGGTGAAGTAGGCGCGGCGCAGATATTTCATCCTCTCGCGAGCAACTTGCGCATCGGCTTCATCGTCGGCATCGCGGATAACCTGCGCCCGTTGCGCGGGATCAACGACCAGGGGCGTTAGAAGCTGGTCCGCCTTCGCGCTGGTGATTAGTCGCTCCTGGTATGCTTTAATCACCTTCCGAATCGACCAGACGCCAGTAAGATTGTTCAGCCGGCGCGCTCGTTTCGTCTTCTGGATATCAACCAATCGTTGCGCGTCTTCGACGGTGTACCCGTTGTCGAGCATCGCGTCCCGAAGCTGGTCTTCGCTGAACGCTCCCGCATGGTATGCGTCGATGGCGTCCGTTCGCGTGATTGGGTGATAGCTCACGGCGATGAGCGCATCCACCCATTCGGGCGCGATATCGTTAATTTCCATCGCGCGGCGAACGTCGGCCACAGTGACCGACGGGGGCGGGGCTTGCTTCAAGGGCGCGAGTCCTACGCGCGCTCTGTCGGCCTGACGATCCGCGAAATCCTTCACCTCCTGGCGATCCGGCCGAAGGCGGTGGAGCATTTCGTAAAGCTGCGTGTTGCTCGGAATGTCCCAGTGCGAGTACCAGAAGTATTTGAACTCCTCTTCCGACATGCCGTTTGCTTGCGCCCACTTCGCCGCTGGACCGGGGTTCGCCTTTCCCCCGACGCCATAGAATTTGGCTTCAAAGTCGGTATCGTAACGGTATCGCTTCACTACGGCATCATCTAGCGCGTCGCGTTTCATCCAGGTAACCAAGTCACTTGGAGATGGAACGTACCGCGCCAAATCGCGAATCCACGCGCGCTGGACCGGGTTGTTTATCCGGTTCAGTTCCAGTTGCGTCATGTAGTCGGAAGGGGAGATTGATTCCCGCAACCGTAGGCGCTCGATTTGGTCCGGGGTGAGGGTGAATTGCGCGCCTTCCAGCACGATTTCGCGCAAGACGGGATCGTTGCCGTGGGCCTTCGTTAGGCACGTCCACCGATCTTGAGTGATGCGCGCCGTAAGCCTGAGCGAATCCAGTTCGGCTTGCTCGGGTATGCGGTTCGCGTATTGCGAATTCCATAGGTACTGGATCGGCCGGATAACGTCCGACAACGGCATCCCGTTGTCCGCTTCGCTCTTCGCGGCACACCCGAGAGTGAATCCCGTTGTCCAGGTGAAAGCCGGGTCTTTGATTAGTTCCTTCGGCAGATTGGACAGGACGGTATACGCGGTCGAAGTACCGCCGAGAATATCACCGGCGCTACGGTACGTTGCCGTAAACGCGCTCTTAGCCTTGTCGCTGTCGAACCCTTCAGTAAGGAACGTCAGTAAGCCGTCTTTCACGCCCCGAGCGATGCGTGTTGATTCCGATATCAACCCGGTTCCAGTCGCCCCGTTGCGCTCATAGTCTTTGTACGCTTTGCCGTCGCGTATAGCCTGCATCGCTTCGGCCGCATCTTGGCACACCTCGGGCCGATTCCAGGTTATGCCCGGGTATTCGTATTCGTAGCTGGTCGGGGCGCTGATAGCGCCGGCGGCACCGGTGATGATACTGGACAGCGAAGGGCGGGGCGCCGGTGGAGCGGGCGCCGGCGGGGGCGGGAGCGGAATGTATTCGTCCGTCGGTTCCTCTTCCGGCGCCTCTTCCGGCGCCGGCTCATACGGCGGGTACTCCGTCGGCACCGACACCGGCGGGACGGGAGCGGGGGCGGGACCAGGAGCGGGACCAGGAGCGGGACCAGGAGCGGGACCAGTGCAACCGCACCCGGCCGCAACGACCGGGGCGGGACACGTTACGTTGATTACCGGCGCGGGGCATTCTTTCGCATATCGTGTTTCGTCCGGTCGATCCGTTCCCGGTACGCTTGACACACTGCCCTCGCGTGCGGGTCCAGTCGTTCCCACCGCAATAGATGACGACACTTCGCTAAGAATTCCTGTGGCGTCGGTTCGCTCTGTTTCTGTGTCTCCCTCATAACCTGTTTCCTCACTCGCTCTGGTTACGGTCGTCTCTTTCCCGAGTAGCTGAGACATCATCATTTCCCCTGACGGATCGTCCAGGGCGGCAATGATAACGTTTGTGTCCCAGGGGATCGCGACTCCCGAATTAGTTAACTCGACTTCAATGTAAGCGACTTCTACCAACAGGCTAGATGTTACTTTGTCCAGCACTTTTGAAGTCTGTATTTCCCCATCAATCAATTCGTTATCTATCCCGCCGATTGCCGTAGCAATCGCAGTAAACGCGCCGGACTCGGCGCCGATAGCTTCCTGTTCCGCTTCGCTCAACACGGATTCGATGGCGTCCCATTCCGCGACCAGGGCGGCGCTAACGTCCGCTTCCGCGCTCAACACCTCTTCCGCCGTGTCTTGCGATACCGGCGACTTTGGCGCGCCGCCCGGCGGGTAATCCATAGCCGAATCGGTCGGCCGCACGCATCCGCAGTTGTTTTCCGCGCTCATGACTGCCCTTTGAAATGGGATAAAAAAACAAGCCGGGCGCGCGCCCGGCCTCACCCCCTAAAGCCTAGTGTCGCGCGCCCGGCTGTCGTTCACTCTCCGGTCGAATCTATGTTGAGCGCCAGTTGCGCCAACGCTTTGGCGTTCTCCAACCGGGCGGCTAGTTGCTCGATGCGATCCGCGAATTGTGGCGCCCTGGACGCCATCACCCTTAACCGTTCGACCGCCGGCGTGTGCTTCTCGGCGGCGGCGGCGGCGCGCTGGAACGCTGCCACTTGCGTCTTGCTCCACATACTTTCGCCCTCTGTCACACCTTCCGAACCGCGACGCCGTTTACAGGGGCGTCGTTGGCGACCGATTTAACCCAGATTTCTTCAATGAGTATCGGCCCATGTTCCTCAATTGTTAGGGTGATATTTGGGGCGTGCAATGTCAGTGATGCGAACGCAACGTATAGCGCTCCTCGCTTGATGCACAGGCTGATAACCGTATTGGTGTCGTTCAGCGCCGTAAGTGTGGCGAACAAGTGGGCGCGCACCCGGCGACTATCGGCAGCTAAGATTCGCTGTCCGGTGGTCGGAGTGTCACCCTCTGTAGCCTGATACACTTCATAATCTGCGGCTAGCTCTGGATTCGGAATCAGAGATTGCGGATTCATCTTCCTACCCTTTAATAAGGAACTCGATAACCCTGATCGTTTTGCCGACGCGCGTACTCGCGTACCATTCCTGTTGAACGAGCGGCCCGTATTCGTGCATCGTAAACGGCTTGGTGAAAGCGTTGTAACTCGCCATCATGCCGAATTGCGCGGGGTCGTTGAATGGGCTGATTGCGATATCAAATGCGTCGTAGTAGTTCGACAGTATCAGGAATCCCCAACGAAGTGGGCTGTTCCGCAGTATTATTACCGGTTCAACGGTAGTCACTTCTATTTCTGTCCACTTGATATCATTAGTCAAAAGCATATACGCGGGATCGGCCCACGCAGGACGGCAGATTTCCATTGTGGGATTCCCCCGCGTATAGATGTGACCAAAACCTGAACTACTCTTGCGCGCCGCCGGTGCCTTCCAGCTTCACAAGGTCAAGAATAACGGTAGCTGTTTCCGCGCCGGCGCTGTTGCCGATCAACTCCAACTGCGGTTGGGCGTTGTGCGAGAACCTGCCCCATTCGCCCTGTTTCCCGGCCCTGAACGGGTCGTCAACGACATACCCGCCAACCGCCATAGCTACCGGGCAACCGGGGCGATACGCGCCCGAGCGCGGGAACACCAGACGCGCCGCCCATGCGTCGTTGCACGTTACATGCATTCCGATAACGGCGTACTGCCCGACCGGTAACGTTTGGTCGAGAGTGATGCCGCCGAGCGTCCATGCGTCCAGGAGTAACGTTTGGGTTGATGTGCCGACTACCGTCATCCGCTTACCGGGCGGGACTGGTTTCTTCATCGAGCGCAGGAACAGCATCGCGTGCGCGCGGTCGATTGTTGACGCGCCGTTAGAACACTCAACCCCAAACTCTTCATCCTTTCTGATCCGGGGCGCGTTGTCCCCCCAGAACGCGACTACCGGGTTAGTCGCCGGATCGTCAGACACAGTTACCGGATAGATTTCCGGCAAGCCTTCGTTGCGCAGTGACGGCGCTGTGATGCGCGCCCTGGTAATGGCATCATTCATGATGCCGGCGGCGAAAATCTGAAGGTTGTCCGGCGAGATATAGCGCGAGTTAGCGCTAGTCGTGAGGTTGTTGTCAACGACGGCCGGAACGTTCTCGTTGGCGGTGGAGTCAGTCTTGGCGCCGCCGAAAGCCGCAAGGTGAAACATTGTTCGCCCCTAAGTGAGATATTGGTGTGACTCACTTAGACGGTAGATCGAACGCCCCCGGTGCGCGGAGTCATACGCACCGGGGGCGCGGCGGCGCGACTAGCGCCGTTTGCGGGTCGCGGCCATAGCGCGCGCCATTTGCGCGGCGCGCTCGATGTTCTGGTCAAGTGTGCCGCGCGGCGGGAGCGATGCGACGATGGCATCGCGCACCGGCCCGAATTCGCGCTCGTGTCGCTCCACCTTCAGTGCGCCGACCCGAGCGCCGGCGGCCATGTTCGCCGCACCTTTGTCGATGCAAGCCGCTTTCCAACTCTGTTCAGTAACCTTGCTCAACCCGTCCTCATACCGTCCGTCGGCCGCTGCCTCGTTGAGGCGAGCGATCCATAGATCTTTCGCGGCGATAGCCTTTTGCGCAGGGTTTCCAACGACGTTTTGGACGCCTTGCTTGTAAGCTTCAGTGCTCGCGCCGTACTTCGCCTGCCACTTCGCCGCAAGCTGCTGAGGATTGATCTTGCCCATGTCGATTACTCCTGGACTCCTGTACATAAGTATACTACGGGTCGCATGTACACGCGCGTATAAATTTGTTCACGTTCTCGACTCATCATGTGGGGGGCCACCCTCCCCCCGCCCTCCCCCCG
>Ga0228700_1002345_pt1 | contig 10042 bp, 10 predicted proteins | sample McNCre317_Aug_MG_FD_178019 | JGI IMG/M metagenome (GOLD analysis project Ga0228700, IMG submission 178019) | Freshwater microbial communities from McNutts Creek, Athens, Georgia, United States - 3-17_Aug_MG | ecosystem: Environmental > Aquatic > Freshwater > Creek | place: USA: Georgia... | reverse complement strand
TGGGTAATTTTGGTGGGCAGTACAAGTTTCGAACTTGTGACCCCTGCAGTGTGAATGCAGTGCTCTACCCCTGAGCTAACCGCCCTTATCCATCGCTGGAAAGACCATGATTATGCCACAAAATTTGACGCATTTCGCCAAACTGTTTTTCCGTTGCTGGCTTTATCGAGTTGGGTCAGCACATCCTCGTGTTGGGACAGCTCTTGCTCGGACGCCGCAATCACCGGCAAGCTGATGTGGCGCAGGTCCACGGCCTCGGTGCTGCGCGTGTCGGCGTCGCCCGTTTCGACATCCATCAGCAAGGCATCTTGGCCGCGCGTCATATTGATGTAAACGTCGGCCAGCAACTCGGCATCGAGCAAGGCGCCGTGGAGCGTGCGACCGGAGTTGTCGACTTCCAAGCGGTCGCACAAGGCATCGAGCGAGTTGCGCTTGCCGGGGAACATTTCTTTGGCCATCACCACGGTGTCGGTGACGCTACCGATGTAGGTACGCAAAGGTTGGCGGCCTACGAGTTCAAGCTCTTTGTTCAAGAACCCGATATCAAATGGCGCGTTGTGGATGAGGATTTCGGCACCTTCGATGTAGGCCAAAAATTGGTCTACCACCTCGCCAAACTTGGGTTTGTCGCTCAAGAACTCCGAGGTCAAGCCGTGCACACGTAACGCACCTTCATCACTTTCTCGCTCTGGATTGAGGTAGAGGTGAAGGTTGTTCCCCGTGAGCTTGCGATGCAGCAGTTCGACGCATCCGATCTCAACAATGCGGTCACCGTTCTCTGCAGACAAGCCCGTGGTTTCAGTATCTAGAAAAATCTGGCGCATGGTCAGTGGTTTTCTTTGGCGTGGTTGATGGTGTACTTTGGAATCTCCACCACCAAGTTTTGCTGCGCCACAATGGCTTGGCAACTCAAGCGTGAATTGGGCTCCAATCCCCAGGCGCGGTCGAGCAAGTCGTCTTCGTTTTCATCGGCTTCATTCAAGGAGTTGAAACCCTCGCGCACGATGACGTGGCAGGTCGTGCAGGCGCAGCTCATGTCGCAGGCGTGTTCGATGTTGATGTGGTTTTCCAACAGCACTTCGCAAATGGTGCTGCCAGCCGTAGCTTGCAGTTCAGCACCCTGTGGGCAGAGTTCGGCATGGGGCAAGATTTTGATGACGGGCATTTAAATGTTCTCGATGTTTTGTCCAGCCAAGGCGTGTTGAATGCCTCGGTTCATGCGTTGGGCCGCAAAGGCTTCGGTGCCTTTGGCCAGCGCTTCGGTGATGGCTTCAATGGCGGCTGCGTCTTCGAGCTTTTTGGCGTCTAGCGTGGCAGCCATCAATCCGTCAATGCGCGCACGATCTTCGGCAGACAGCAAATCGCCATCGGCTTGCAGCGCGCTTTGCGTGGCCAACCACATGCGGTCGGCATCCACACGGGCTTCGACCAAAGCGCGAGCTTTGATGTCTTGCTCTGCGGTCTTGAAACTGTCTTGCAGCATGGCGGCAATTTGGTCGTCAGATAAACCATAAGAAGGCTTGACGGTGATGTTGGCGGCGACGCCACTGAGCTGCTCGACCGCGCTCACGCTCACCATGCCATCGGCATCGACGGTGAAGGTCACGCGAATGCGTGCAGCACCTGCGGCCATGGGCGGAATGCCGCGCAACTCAAAGCGCGCCAGGCTGCGGCAATCGGCCACCATGTCACGCTCGCCCTGCACCACATGCAAAGCCAAAGCGGTTTGGCCGTCTTGGTAGGTGGTGAAGTCTTGCGCCATCGCTGTGGGAATGGTTTGGTTGCGTGGCACGATGCGCTCGACCAAACCTCCCATGGTTTCAATACCCAGCGACAACGGAATCACATCGAGCAAGAGCAACTCACCATCGGGGTTGTTGCCAGCCAGTTGATTGGCTTGAATGGCGGCGCCTAGGGCCACCACTTCGTCGGGATTGAGGTTGTTCAAGGGCGCGCAGCCCAAGAGGTCAGCCACGGCCTGCTGCACGTGTGGCATGCGCGTCGAGCCACCCACCATCACCACACCTTGGATGTCATCTTTGCTGAGCTTGGCATCGCGCAAGGCTTTGCGCACGGCGGACAAGGTGCGCTGGGTCAACGCGGCAGTGGCCGCTTCAAACTCAGTGCGTGTAACGGTGTGGCTCAGTGTGCCACTCGACAAGGTCACGTCAAACGTGGCGCTGCCAGCGGCAGACAAGGCTTCTTTGCAAGCACGCGCTGCCACCAACACATTGGATTTATCGGCTGGGGTGGTGATGGCGCAGCCAGTTTGCGCTTGCACCCAATCGACCAAGGCGCGGTCGTAGTCGTCGCCGCCCAAAGCCGAATCGCCGCCGGTGGCCAGCACTTCAAACACACCACGCGTCAAACGCAGAATCGAAATATCAAAGGTGCCGCCACCGAGGTCATACACGGCGTACACGCCTTCGCTGGCTTGGTCTAGGCCATAGGCAATGGCCGCAGCGGTGGGCTCGTTGATGAGGCGCAGCACGTTGATGCCCGCGAGTTGCGCGGCATCTTTGGTGGCTTGGCGCTGGGCATCGTCAAAGTACGCAGGCACGGTAATGACTGCGCCGTACAAATCGTCGTTGAAGGTGTCTTCGGCGCGAAAGCGCAAGGTAGCCAAAATTTCGGCACTCACTTCAACGGGGGACTTCTCACCCACGCGGGTTTGAATGGCCAACATGCCGGGCTTGTCGACCAAGACATAGGGCAATTGGTCACGGTTGGCGATGTCGGCCACAGCGCGGCCCATGAAGCGCTTCACAGACACCAAGGTGTTTTGTGGGTCTTGGGCCTGCGCGGCCAACGCAGCACGGCCAATTTGGCGGCCATCGTTCTCAAGGTAGCGCACAGCCGACGGCAAGATGACATGCCCTTCGCCATCGGGCAGGCACTCAGCCACGCCGTTGCGCATAGCAGCCACGAGCGAGTGGGTGGTACCTAAGTCAATGCCCACCGCGATGCGTCGCTGGTGCGGGTCTGGCGCTTGGCCAGGTTCGGAAATTTGTAACAACGCCATAGGTGTGTATTGTCGCTTTTAGGAGGCGTCTAGATGGTCGATTCGGGCTTCGACATCACGCAAAAACTTCTCGATGAACATCAGCCTCCTCACTTGCTGCGCGGCTGCGGGCAGGTCGTGTGCGGTGTCAATCAGTTGCGCGCATTGCTGCAACGCGGTTATGTGAGCTTGCTGCACATCGTCATGCAAGGCTTCGAGCGCAGCCACATCGGCGGCCTCGTCCATGGCCTCGCGCCATTCCATTTGCTGCATCAAAAATGCGGCGGGCATGGCGGTATTGTTCTCGGATTGAATGGGCGCACCGCCTAGTTCGCACAAATAGGCGGCGCGGCGCATCGGGTCTTTCAGGCGCTGGTAGGCCTCGTTGATGCGCACCGACCATTGCATGGCGACGCGTTGTGCCGCCGCACCTTGAGAGGCAAATTTGTCAGGGTGGGCTTCGCGTTGCAAGTCTTTCCAACGCGCATCCAGCTGGGCGCGATCCTGTGCAAACTGCACAGGCACACCAAACAATTCAAAGTCGCTGACCGCGAGCTGCGCCGACAACGGCAGGGCCGGTTCGCTCACGTCAGGCCTCGCTTTAAATACGGAACGATTCACCGCAACCGCAACGGTCACGTTCGTTGGGGTTGAGGAATTTGAAGCCTTCGTTCAAGCCTTCACGCACAAAGTCAAGTTGCGTGCCATCGATGTAGGCCAAGCTCTTGGGGTCGATCAACACCTTCACGCCGTGGTCTTCGAAAATCACGTCTTCTGGCTCTTGCTCGTCGACATATTCAAGCTTGTAGGCCAAGCCCGAGCAGCCCGTGGTTTTGACGCCTAAACGCACGCCCACGCCCTTGCCGCGTTTGGCAAGGTAGCGGGTCACATGTCGTGCCGCGGCTTCAGTCAGTGTGATCGCCATGGTGTTCTTCTTTGATTAAGCAGCGGTGGCGTGTTTCTTTTTGTAATCATCCACAGCGGCCTTGATGGCGTCTTCGGCCAAGATGGAGCAGTGAATCTTCACAGGCGGCAGCGCCAGCTCTTCGGCGATTTCGCTGTTTTTCAAAGCCGCTGCTTCGTCCAAGGTTTTGCCCTTGACCCACTCGGTCACGAGTGACGAAGAGGCAATGGCGGAACCACAGCCGTAGGTTTTGAAACGTGCATCTTCAATCACGCCCGTGGTGGGGTTGACCTTGATTTGCAACTTCATCACGTCGCCGCAAGCCGGTGCGCCGACCATGCCGGTGCCCACAGAGTCGTCACCCTTGTCAAAGGAGCCCACGTTGCGGGGGTTTTCGTAGTGGTCAACCACTTTTTCAGAATAAGCCATGGTGAATCTCCTTGATTAGTGCGCAGCCCATTGGATGGTGCTGAGGTCGATGCCTTCTTTGTACATGTCCCACAAGGGGCTCAAATCACGCAGCTTGGCCACGTTGAGGCGGATGGTTTCAATCGCGTAGTCGATTTCTTCTTCGGTGGTGAAGCGACCAATCGTCATGCGCAAGCTGCTGTGCGCCAACTCATCGCTACGGCCCAAGGCGCGCAATACATAACTGGGTTCCAAGCTGGCCGAAGTACAGGCCGAACCCGACGACACCGCCAAGCCCTTGATGCCCATGATGAGCGACTCGCCTTCCACATAGTTGAAGCTGATGTTCAGGTTGTGGGGCACGCGGTGTTCTAAGTTGCCATTGATGAACACTTGCTCCATGTCGTTCAAACCATCGAGCAAACGCTTTTGCAATTTTTGGGCCTTGGCCAAGTCTTGCGCCATTTCGAGTTTGGCCAAGCGAAACGCTTCGCCCATGCCCACGCATTGGTGGGTGGGCAAGGTGCCACTGCGCATGCCACGCTCGTGGCCGCCACCGTGCATTTGCGCTTCCAAGCGCACACGCGGTTTGCGACGCACATACAAAGCGCCAATGCCTTTGGGGCCGTAGGTTTTGTGCGAAGCCAAGCTCATCAAGTCAACAGGCAAGGTGGTCAAGTCAATCGCGACCTTGCCAGTGGACTGCGCCGCATCGACGTGGAAGATGATGCCTTTTTCACGGCACATCGCACCAATGCCAGCGATGTCCTGAATGACGCCAATTTCGTTGTTCACATGCATGACGCTGATGAGGATGGTGTCTGGGCGAATCGCCGCTTTGAGCACATCCATGTTCAGCATGCCGTCTTCTTGCACGTCGAGGTAAGTCACTTCAAAACCTTGACGTTCCAGTTCACGCATGGTGTCGAGCACGGCTTTGTGCTCGGTCTTCACCGTGATCAGGTGTTTGCCTTTGGACTTGTAGAAATGTGCCGCGCCTTTGATGGCGAGGTTGTTTGACTCGGTGGCACCCGAGGTCCACACAATTTCGCGTGGGTCGGCGCCAATCAAGGCCGCCACCTCTTCACGGGCTTTTTCAACCGCGGCTTCTGCTTCCCAGCCCCAGGCATGACTGCGCGATGCCGGGTTGCCAAAGTGCTCGCGCAACCAAGGAATCATGGCGTCCACCACGCGTGGGTCACACGGTGTGGTCGCGCCGTAGTCGAGGTAAATGGGGAAATGGGGTGTCATGTCCATGATGGCTCAATCAAAAATGGCTTAACTCAAAAACGGCTTAGGTTTTAGCGAAGGCGTTGCCCAAAGCAAACACCGAGTTGGGGGCATTCACGCGAATGGGTTTGACCACAGGCGCGCTGGAAATCGCACGGCGAATCGCCGGCTTGTTTTCAATTTCAACGCCCTTGGCAAGCTGCTCATCGACCAACTTTTGCAGCGTGACCGAGTCCAAGAACTCGACCATGCGTTGGTTGAGCGAGGCCCACAACTCGTGCGTCATGCAGCGACCAGTCTCGCCCAGGCAGTTTTCTTTGCCGCCGCAGTGGGTGGCGTCGATGGGTTCGTCGACCGACACAATGATGTCGGCCACCGTGATGTCCGCCGCTTTGCGACCGAGCGAGTAACCGCCGCCAGGGCCACGGGTGGACTCCACCAGGTCGTGGCGACGCAACTTACCGAACAACTGCTCGAGGTAAGACAAAGAGATTTGTTGACGTTGGCTGATGGCAGCCAAAGTGACGGGACCGTTGTTTTGGCGCAGGGCCAAATCAATCATGGCGGTGACCGCAAAACGACCTTTGGTGGTGAGACGCATGGCAAGCTCCTTTGTGGTTGGGCTTTGTCGACTAATTGAGTCAAGTATACCGCAATCCCCACGGTTTTGCTCGGGTACTCTGTCGCACAAGCGATTTGTCGGCGACAAAAACCTCGCGAAAACCCTAGATTACGGCTTTTGCGCCAGCACTGCCACGTTGTCGTGCCCTGCCCCGCCAAAAGCCTGCTCGCGCAGCGTCGCCAACTGGTCGCGCACGCGGGCTGCGTTCTCGAATTCGAGGTTGCGGGCGTGCTCCATCATCAGTTTTTCCAGGCGTTTGATTTCTTTGGCCACATCGCGCTCGCTCATGTCCTCAATGGCAGCGCGTTGCAGTTCGCGGGCTTGGGCTTCTTTGCCGGCCTTCTCGCTGTACACACCGTCGATCAAATCGCGCACCTGCTTGAACACGCCGCGCGGCGTGATGCCATGGGCTTCGTTGTGGGCGATTTGTTTGGCGCGACGACGTTCGGTCTCGCCAATGGCCTTCTTCATGGACTCGGTCATGCGGTCGGCATACAGAATGGCTTTGCCACTCAGGTTACGCGCGGCACGGCCAATGGTTTGAATCAAGCTACGCTCAGAGCGCAAGAAGCCTTCTTTGTCGGCATCCAAAATCGCCACCAACGACACCTCGGGCAAGTCAATGCCCTCGCGCAGCAAGTTGATGCCCACCAGCACATCGAACGCGCCGAGGCGCAAGTCACGCAAAATTTCAACGCGCTCCACCGTGTCTACATCGCTGTGGACATAGCGGACTTTGACGCCGTTGTCGGTGAGGTAGTCGGTCAATTGTTCGGCCATGCGCTTGGTGAGTGTGGTGATGAGCACGCGCTCGTTCAAGTCGACTCGAATGCGGATTTCTTGTAGCACATCGTCCACTTGGTGGGTGGCGGGGCGCACTTCCACAACCGGGTCAACCAAACCTGTGGGACGCACCAACTGTTCCACCACCTTGCTGGCGTGGGTCTTTTCGTAGTCGGCTGGCGTGGCCGAGACAAACACCACTTGGCGCATGCGTTTTTCAAACTCATCGAGCTTCAAGGGCCGGTTGTCCAAGGCGCTGGGCAAGCGAAAGCCGTATTCCACCAAGGTGGTTTTGCGCGCGCGGTCGCCGTTGTACATGCCGCCGAGCTGGCCAATCATGACGTGGCTTTCGTCCAAGAACATCACGGCGTCTTTGGGCATGTAATCGGTCAAGGTGCTGGGAGGTGCACCCGGCGCGGCACCCGACAAATGACGGGTGTAGTTTTCGATGCCTTTGCAGTGACCGACTTCGCTCAGCATCTCAAGGTCAAAACGGGTGCGTTGCTCCAGGCGCTGGGCTTCGACCAGCTTATTCATGCCAACCAGCTCTTTCAAACGCTCGGCCAACTCCACCTTGATGGTTTCCACCGCTGCCAACACACGGTCACGCGGGGTGACGTAGTGGCTCGATGGGTAAATGGTGAAGCGCGGAATCTTTTGGCGAATGCGCCCCGTGAGCGGATCGAACAGTTGCAGGCTTTCAATTTCGTCGTCGAACAGCTCAATGCGAATCGCCAGCTCAGAGTGTTCGGCGGGGAACACATCAATCGTGTCGCCACGCACGCGGAATTTGCCGCGTGAAAAGTCTTGGTCGTTGCGCTCGTACTGCATGCGCACGAGTTGGGCAATGGCGTCGCGCTGACCCACTTTGTCGCCCGCACGGAGCGTCATGATCATCTGGTGGTAGCTCTCAGGCTCACCAATGCCGTAGATGGCCGAGACGGTGGCCACCACGATCACATCACGGCGCTCCAAGATGCTTTTGGTGCAGCTCAAGCGCATTTGCTCAATGTGCTCGTTGATGGCGCTGTCTTTCTCGATGAACAAATCGCGCTGCGGCACATAGGCCTCGGGCTGGTAGTAGTCGTAGTAGCTGACGAAATACTCCACGGCGTTGTTGGGGAAGAACTCACGAAACTCGCTGTACAGCTGCGCGGCCAAGGTTTTGTTGGGCGCAAAGATGATGGCAGGCCGCCCCAGCTGGGCAATCACGTTGGCCATGGTGAAGGTTTTGCCCGAGCCCGTCACGCCCAACAGGGTTTGAAACACCTCGCCGTCATTCACGCCCTCGACCAATTCAGCGATCGCGGTGGGTTGATCACCAGCGGGGGGATAGGGTTGAAACAACTCAAACGGTGAGCCAGGGTAGCTGACCATCGTGCCTTGAGGTGCTTCTGGGGCGGCAGAGACAGGCACGGCTGGCGCAGGTGTTTCGCGGGTGTCAGACATGGTGGTGAATACTGTATGGCTCGAAAAAAACGTGCGATTCATAAAACCGTACGGGTTGACCCTTAAAATTCAGGCCGAACGTGCAAGCCTACCGCAGACTGCACCTGTTTACCTCTCCCCCCACTCTTTATCCGTGATCAAGGACTGACAATGTCAATGTTTACCGCTGTCGAAATGGCACCCCGCGACCCCATCTTGGGCCTCAACGAGCAATTTGCCGCTGACACCAACCCCAACAAAGTCAACCTTGGCGTGGGCGTGTACTTTGACGACAACGGCAAACTGCCCCTCTTGCAATGTGTGCAAGCCGCAGAAAAAACCATGATGGCGACCCCAGCCGCACGTGGCTACTTGCCTATTGACGGCATTGCTGCCTACGACGCTGCAGTGAAAAGCCTGGTCTTTGGCGCAGACTCTGAACCCGTCAAATCTGGCCGCGTGGCCACAGTGCAAGGCATTGGCGGCACAGGCGGCTTGAAGATTGGCGCGGACTTCTTGAAGCGCTTGAGCCCCAACGCCACCGTGTTGATCTCGGACCCCAGCTGGGAAAACCACCGTGCCTTGTTCACCAATGCGGGCTTCAAGGTCGACACTTACGCGTACTACGACGCTGAAAAGCGCGGCGTCAACTTTGAAGGCATGTTGGCCTCACTCAACGCCGCTGCCGCCGGCACCGTGGTGGTGTTGCACGCTTGCTGTCACAACCCCACCGGCTACGACATCACCGCCGCCCAATGGGACCAAGTGGTGGCTGTGGTCAAGGCCAAAAACCTCACCGCCTTCTTGGACATGGCCTACCAAGGCTTTGGCCACGGCATTGCCGAAGACGGCGCGGTGATTCAAAAGTTTGTCGACGCAGGCTTGTGCTTCTTCGTGTCCACCTCGTTCTCTAAGAGCTTCAGCCTGTACGGCGAGCGTGTGGGCGCCTTGAGCGTGTTGTGCGCAGACAAAGAAGAATGCGCGCGCGTGTTGTCTCAACTCAAAATCGTGATTCGCACCAACTACTCCAACCCGCCTATCCACGGCGGTGCGGTGGTGGCTGCAGTGCTGGGCAACCCAGAATTGCGTGCTTTGTGGGAAAAAGAATTGGGCGAGATGCGCGTGCGCATCAAGGCCATGCGCCAAAAGCTGGTGGATGGCCTCAAGGGTGCTGGCGTGAAGCAAGACATGAGCTTCATCACCACCCAAATCGGCATGTTCAGCTACTCAGGTTTGAGCAAAGACCAAATGGTGCGTTTGCGCTCTGAGTTTGGTGTGTACGGCACCGACACCGGTCGCATGTGCGTGGCCGCGCTCAACAGCAAGAACATTGATTACGTCTGTAAAGCGATTGCAGCCGTCATGTGATGGACCTGCAACAAAAAAAAGGGCCTCAGGGCCCTTTTTTTAGCCCCAAATCACCGAGCGCATCGCGATGGATGCCAGCTGATAACCCTCGTTGAAAAACTCAACCGGCTCCCCCGCCTCTGCAGCACCGGCGGCATATAGCAAGGGCAAAAAGTGGTCGTAGCTGGGGTGCGACATCTTCGCGATGTCACCCTGCGCTTGAAAATCCACCAACGCTTCGTTGTGGCCAGAGTTGATTTGGGTGGCCACCCATTGGTCAAACTTGACCGCCCAGTCATAGGCTTGGTTGTCAGCGGCT
>Ga0228700_1002341_pt1 | contig 10064 bp, 7 predicted proteins | sample McNCre317_Aug_MG_FD_178019 | JGI IMG/M metagenome (GOLD analysis project Ga0228700, IMG submission 178019) | Freshwater microbial communities from McNutts Creek, Athens, Georgia, United States - 3-17_Aug_MG | ecosystem: Environmental > Aquatic > Freshwater > Creek | place: USA: Georgia... | reverse complement strand
TGTTGAGCTTGTCGATAATGCCCAGCATCTGCCGCATGTCTTGATCGTTCAAGCGATAACCTGTATCAACCATGTCGCTAAAGCCTACAAATAATTGTCATAAATTCTATATACCGCTACCGCCAATGCGACTAGCTAAGGTTAGCTATAAGCGCACGCCTTCGCGATAAGGGTTATCTCAATTAAATGTCTATAGACTACGCATATGGTTCAAAGCCCACCATTCCTTCGGTTCCTTCACCTTACTCAAGCCATAGCAGGCGAATGGACAGCATCAAATCTTGACTTCACTGCACTACGTTTACTAGAAACGGTTGCAATTGCTCACGATCAAGGCAAGTCCATGACTGTCACTGAAGCCATGAATCTAGCCTTAATTGCCTCGCCTGCCACATTGCACCGAAAGCTGGATCAACTACGTGAAGCTGGTTTCATTGAATTTGTATTCGAGGGAAAAAATCGTCGTACAAAGTTTCTTATCCCAACCGACAGTGCTAGTAAGTATTTTGAAAAAATGGGTAAGGCCATGACATCAGCCCTGAAGGCGTAAGGCAAAAAAAAGCACCCCGAAGGGCGCTCTAAGATTAGTCTAAGGAAGACTTCGCACGTTCCGTTACTAATGTGCAGTTTCATTTTATGAGCTCCGTAGTCAGGTCTTTCATCAATTTGGCCTAGCAATTACCCTTGTACTCAATTTAATAAAATTGACGAATGAGCAGAGAAGTAACTGAAACAAAAATTGCAGAAGATGGCCTGCGCTACAAAGCGAAAGTTGGTGGCAGTCCGTTTGGTGCAAATGGCCACATGGTTAACACCATGAGCTGCATGAAATGCGGCTTACACAAACCACGAGCCTTGGGTAGCTTCAAACGCTTATTGGACAAAAGTCACTTTTTCTGCGGCGATTGCAGGCCAGTAAAAGCACCCGCTTGATATGCCGCACACCCAATCACGACCCCAGCCTAGCCCTAGGTGTGATTCGTGTTTGCATGTCATGCCGTCAGAGACTTCACCTACAAAACTACGTTGTGGTCTCAAATACTTTCAAGCTAGTTCTTTTATGCGAAAAGTCACACGCATGGACAGCTATCCAGTGGTCAGGCCTGATAACGCCTGTGAAGCATGGAACAACGATGCAGCGCACAAGTTGTGAAAACAGCCGACAGCGCACGATCAGCCTGACCAGCTACGTGGACATCACTCACCCAATGAAACGCGAGTCTCGGATGTTCTCGTGCTTTTGTGACGTGTGACCGTTACCAAAGTAACAGCTGCACGCTCTGAAAAGTATGTTTACTTACCCTGACATCGCGGATACCTGCTGCACCCCATAAAGACTCCGTATCTCCCAGTTCTTTGGACCAAAAATCCCTTTTGGCACACGGGACATACCTCGCTGGCAACTATTGACCCAGCCAAATCGCTAACTTCTATTTGGAAATCTTTAACTAGCTCCGTAATGAACGGGGACTCTTTGTGGTTTACTGTTATGAGCGTCACAGAAATCTTTGCTCGTGTCAGCGCAACATAAAACAATCGTCTCTCTTCAGCATCCGTAAACGCATCTTCACTCGGCATGGCCAGCCGAAGCACAGGATCATCTTCTATGCGGCTGGGAAAGCCCATAGTTTCAGAAGTCACTCTAGGAATAATTACATGATCTGCCTCTAAACCTTTGGATGAATGCGCAGTAACAAATTCAAGCTGCACTCTTTCATCGCTTACAACTGGCATAAAGTCTTTGTCTCGCCTATAGCGACCAAGCACATAGATCTTCAGTGCTTTATCTGAACGCAGACCTTCTTTCGTTAGCTCTTGAATTTGCTTTGCAATTGCCGCCGAGATTTTGTACTCATCATCAACCCGAATAATTTTGACTGGCTGAGGGTTATCAAACTTTGCAGATGTGACATGCTTCCTCAATTGTTTAGGATTTTTTTGAATGAAACCACTGCTTATGTCACACAAGGATTGTGGACATCTGAAAGTTTTTTCCAACTTGAGTGTTACTGCTTTACCAAACTTTTCTTCAAAGTCTGTCATAACTCCCAAGTCTGACCCAGCAAATCTATTAATGCTTTGCCAGTCATCACCTACAGCAAATAGATGTCGGCCAGATTGCCTTAATAAACTTGCAATCAATCTAGCCCTTGCTTGACTTACATCCTGAAATTCATCAACCATGACGAGTTCGTATGGACTTTGCCACTTGCCAGCATCTACACAATCAGCCGCAAGATTTAGCATGTCTTCAAAATCAATACAGCGTTCTTCTTTGAGTTTGTTTTCCCATGCAATCCAAACTTGCTCAAATATCTCTAAAAACACCTTGTGCCGATACTGGAAGTGACCTGCAACACCGCTATCTAAACTTTGCTTCAACTTGTTTACTGACAAGCGATTGCTTTTTGCATGTGTAAGGAATGATCTAAACGTGCGAGCAAGTCTTGGATTTTCGATTGGTCTTCTTCCCTTACCCTCTCTGTCTGGATTGGGATCAAGCGTTATGCCTAGGCGTCTCAACTCTTGCTCTAAGTAAATGAAGGCTTTGCCACTCCACAACTCAGCCATTGTTGTTTCTAGAAGAGTTGTGCCATTGACTTGATGCAGCTCACGCTTCCAAGCCATGCCCTCCTTGTAACCTTCAAATTCAACAGGCGGCTCACCGTTTTCGTCTACAGCCCAGTGCTCCAAGTAAACATCGATTGCAGGAAAGTAAAAGTCTGGTTGGTACTGGCGATGCTTAGCATCTGCAGTATCAACTCGATAGCTGGTTTCATATTGATACTGGACACCGTTGTAAAACAACCAATTGGCAAGTAGTTGCTCGCCTCGACTTTTAACAACTTCTCCATTCATTGTCCAAAACCCAGAGGTTTTGCGATCGTTATCCCATGAATCTGGCGACTCTTGCTCATGACCAAACTTTGGTAGATCTTGGCCAAGCACAATACGGAACAAATCCCATTTACCCCTGAATGCTGCATCGCGATCTTTTAGTGTGTCAACTAATTGGAGTACTACTGCTAAATCTTGGCCGTTATCTAACCATGAAGCAAGCGAAGGTTTTTTACCGGTTGCCTCTCCAATAACGTCTAGACCAAATGCGTGAAATGTCTTCGCAGTTATTTGTTCTGCAGTTAGTCCATGTGGCAAAAGTCGCGCCTTGATACGTTCACGTAACTCAGCCGCTGCATCTTTATTGAATGCCAATAGCAAAATCTTGTCAGCACTAAAGTAACCTTTCCTAAGCGCATATCCTGCTTTGGCAACCATCGTTGATGTTTTCCCCGAACCAGCAGAAGCAACTAGTAACACTCTGTTGTCAAAGCAAATGACAGCCCGAGCTTGCTCTTCAGTCAAGGGAGTCTTTTCCACATGGTCAAAAAATGGCTTTGACAGCGTTAGTTCATTGTTTAAATATTTTTGATTTGCTGCCTCTGCAACTTCATGGAAGTTTTGTCTCCACAGTCGCACGGCCCCTTTAACCATTTCGCTTTGGCTTTCAATGTGTTTGATAACAACAGGTTCATCAAGTAAGTCGCCAATGGCCATTGGTTTTGAATTTAGCTGTGCAGCTTTGAATTCCTCTGTCAACCACCCCTTTACTTCGAACTGCTTCTTAACGGCATTACGCACATTTACGGTCCAAGTTAGGACTGGCTCTATCCCGGTATCAAAGTTTTTTATTAGCTCAGCGATTCGAATGCGCTTAATTTCTATCGCAACGGTTCGCATCATTGACTCAGCACTCGAATTGTTAATACCATCAAGCAGCAACACTGTTCCGTTGGCAAGCGGCATATCAACGCTTGTCCAGAATATTCCAACCTTCGTTTTTGCTTTGTCTAAAGCAGCGATATCACCTTTGTAATTTTCCTCACCAAAAGCAAGCAGATACACATCACCTGAAAGCACCAAACTCCATGCAGGTGTGCGAGTAAAAAATCTACCAATTAATGAAGGTGTCCAAGTCTTCTGCAAAGCAATTCCAACTAATTAGTTTTAATTAACTCTGACAGTTTAAGCGACACGCCACACCGAACATTACTGGAGTAGCCGAAGCCATTTCGCTGCTTTCTTGCGTTCTTGACGCACTGACAGTTCGGAAAGTATTCTTAAAAATTCATCAGTGCATTTGTAAGAGAAGTTTTACGTAACCGTAGCCTTAGGTGACGGTCATGCCCCTCAGATAAATTCGTCACCGAACTTTTAGCCACCCCACCCGCACTGAAAAATCTTTCAAATTAGTAGTCTCAGGCCAAACGTTCAGCAGCCATGGTCGCAGTCATCTTGCTGTAGTGCTGCTCCAGCATGCCCACACTGGTGCCCATCTGTTTGGCAACGGTGTGCATGTCCATCTGCCCATCCATCAATGCCAAAGTAGCGTAGCAATGACGCAGGGAATAAAGGCTACGGTTTTTGCCTGTAATTGGATCCACCCGCATGCCACTGTCCTTGAGCAACAGTTCAAACGATGTGTGCATGCTGGTTGGGCGTTGGCCTGAGCTGAGACTGAACACGTAGCCGTCACTCTTGCTGGCAATGGCCTGATCTAAGTTAGTGCCTACACCTTGACGAACGGCCAGTCTAGTTAACGCCTCTGCGGCTCGGTGTTTGGCAATCAGCCAACGGCCTCCAGTCTTGCCACTGACCCAGATTCGCAGGTAGCGAACATCAGTCCGTCCGTCCGAGTACCACTCAATATGACGCCACAGCATGTTCATGCTTTCCCTGCCTGATCGCATGCCCGTGGTCAGAAGCAGTTCCACATAGTCCCGCAATAGATGTCGCATCTCTGTGTGGTTCTTGCGCTCACCCTGCAGGCACCACTCGGGCAGGTAAGCCAGTAGCTTGGTCAGTTCTTCTTGGGTGAAAGCTGGGCGTGGTGTTCCCTTGCGACCTTTGCGGCTCAGACGTGGAATGCCCACCTTGTTGCTGATCCAGCCCTGCTCAATGGCTAGGTCAATGATTTTGTTGAAAGCACTGCTATGGTTAGCCAGTGTGCTACTGATGGGAACCCGACCAATCTTGTCGTTACGCCACTGCTCATACTCACGTACTTTCGCTGGGGTGATGTTGGCTAGGAACATTCGCCCAAAGAAAGGCAGCAGGTAGTTGTTGATGGCACGGATGTAGTCACGATTGGTCTCACGACGAATGCCACCTGCAATCTCTAATTCCAGCGCAGCAATACAAGACCTAGCCAGAGCATCAAACCGCTTGGTTTTTTGTGGAATGCCCTCTTCCTGCCTGAACCTAGCTCGGTCATAAAGTTCAGCTGCTGCTTTCTTTGCGTTTTCCAACTGGCGTTGCTTGGTGCTGAAGCAGTGCCATTTGCGGTCAGCCAACTTGTAGCGTGCCTGCCAGACACGACTTGTTGGTCTTTGATACAGCACAACGTCACCATCACGGATGTGGTGGATTGTTGGATTCAGCGTGGTGAATTTGAACTTGGCCAGTGTGCTGGGCAAATCGGGCTGCATGCGCCGTGCCAGCTGCAGAAAATCAATCTGCGTTGCTTTCAAAATCTTCACCTCAAAGCGTGCAGCCTACAGGCGTCCCTGCGCTTGCGCGACCTGAGACCGAGTGAATGGTCAGGGTTTACTTTGCGTTAAAAATTGAAAAAGATTTTGATTTGGTAAAAAATGCACGCTGGGGAAAACATGATCATGGAAAACAAATGCACTTGCACCAACTGCAACACCAAAGTTGATACGAGCACTGACACAACAGAATTACGTGCCGCTTGTCCTAACTGTGGGTCTTTCGCTCGAAACTATCTCGCTCACATTGAAGAGTCCGTTACTCTCCGAGATGGGATTGGATTGAAGGCCAAAAGGTCTGGACAGAAAAGACCTTACTTTGAAAGCAAATCTGTTCCTGACTTATCTATTGCTCGAAAGAAGGTTGTTCACCTTCAAAGAGTTTTTGATCGAGACAACAACAGGTACTTCGAGCAAGTCACTGACTATGAAACGGGCGAGGTCATACACGAGTGCGACGAACCATTAAGCGATCACGTTGGTCACGGTAGCGCCAAAAGCAAAAAATAATGCAATTAGACAACTCCAAGGACAAAACATGTCTCACAACCTTGAACTTTTAAGTGCACACATCCTCCCGTTATCAGTTGCAAAAAGTTTCGCCCTTGCCAGAGCCGAATGGGTACTTGATTTTGTTGAAATTAGTGATCAATTCGACAGTTGCCCGTGTGGGCAGAGCATTAAAGAGCATTGCTACATTCGCAATACGCTCACAGGAGCCGAGACTTATGTTGGAAATGTCTGCGTAAATAGGTTTCTTGGCATAGACACAGGATCGCTCTTCGATGGATTGAAACGTATAAAAGCGAATCCTCAAGCCAATGCGAACTTAGCCCTCATTCGCTATGCCGAATCGAAGGGCTACCTGTACGATAAAGAGCCTGAATTTCTTCGCGCAACAGTTTTGAAACGAGCACTCACATCGAAGCAGAAAGATTGGAAAGAAAAAATCAATCGAAGAATTCTGAATCAAACTGTCGTACAAAGGAGAACAGTACGTTAGTGACTGAACACTTTACCGAAAATCACATTGCTAAAGCAAATCTTCTATCTTCATCCAACCCGTTTGAAAGTTGGCACTATCTGAAAGCGGTTTGGTAAGTGGTTTTGTGATTTTTATGGTCAACGGTATCGGGAAATCTGCGCCAATTATTGAAACTTCACCCGGCTGCAAATTCGGTAAAAACGCACTTGCAGCGCGATCAATCTCACCACATGCTCTTTCAACCACTTCGCGATCACGATCGTTAGTGAGTCGATGAACAATCAAAGTCCCCATTTGACTCAATACCCCTTCTGTTATGTCACGTGGTCTCTGTGTAGTTAAACAAATGCTAAGGCCGTATTTACGACCTTCCTTGGCAATGATTTCGAAAGCGTCTAACTTAGCGGCATAGTCCTCAACGCCTATACGATGACCAAGAAAATTATGTGCTTCGTCAACAATTACAACGATTGGTTTTTCTCTAAAAACACCTGTTCTCGCTTTACTCAGCACTAGTCGACCAAGAGCATTAGCAATGATTTCACGAGCATTAAACTCGTACGAAACCCCACTTAAGCATATTCGCAACAATCGTTCTTCGCCTTGAAGGAAAGTGTCGATTTCATCTGGAATAGATGCTCCTGTTGCTGAAAAAACGCAACGAAATGCTGGAGACATCAATACCGCGTTAATACGTGTAATTAGAGACAGGCAATTTGCAAGACTTGAGTCATCTTGCCCTCCCCACTTAGATGTATCTTTGTTGGGATGAAATCCAGCATCTGGCCACACACATTCTTGCTCTAGTTGAAGGACCAATTTACTTGCGTCAAATGGATGACTTGGATTGTCCATTTTGTATGCTGTTTCTGGCTTTGACTCCTCTGCCAAGATCGGGGCTTTGGTCTGTCCAATTTTTTTAATAAATCCTAAGGGCGCTAATGCAGGGTTGATAGCTGCAAGTCTGAGACTCCGAATTGCAGCCCTTAGCTTAGGACCTTGAACTTTTCCAGCAGGTTCAAAAAGTGCGATGAAATCAGACTCAGTGAAACTGGTAGGAGGCATGATCGAAGCCTTAGACGAAGCAGCTGTGTCGACGGGCTCTCCTAAGTGGCAATGCTTAACCTTATCCCCACTGAAATCTCGGTATTCACCGGTTGCATCGATCAAGATTAACTTTGAGTCAAACCTTAAACACTCTTCAACAATTCTTGCAGTTGTCCAACTTTTCCCGCCCCCTGTCGCCCCAAGAATTGCACAGTGACGGCCAAACAATTTTTCTGGCTTTATAGCTACTGAACTTTCTTGAGCGCCACTCACCACTCCCATCTCCAATAAAACGTAGGAATCATTGACATCACGAATTTCCATCAAACGAGGAATTGCTGCAATTAATTGGTGAGGTGCCGCATACACTCGATCGCTCAGTCTTGGATATGAATCGACACCTGCAGTAATTGCAAGGCTATCCATTTCAACGCTTCCCAACAACTGAACAATGCCAATTGCATCTATCGCAGTATTGTTAGGTTGAGATGGTCGAATAGATCTCCGTTCTGCATCTGGGAGTTTGACTTCAGTCACACGCCCCAGCATGAGTTTTTGCTGCCCCTCAATCAGAACGAATTCGCCGACTTCTCCACGACCATAGCGATTCCCCGAAAAATGTGAGCCACTTGCATGCCCTGCTTCAGTTAGATTTACACGAACTGAGTGAGCTGTTATGGATGAAACAAGACCCATGAACAACTCAGGACGAAGGATGCCTCCTAAAAATTGGCTACTCATAGTTTCGGACTCACGGCACTTTTAACTACCTTAAATAATTTTTCGGCTGGAGTTAAGGCCTTCAAGTCTGGAATTAAGTTTGAGAACTCTTGAAAACTTGAATTGATTAGCCAAACATCATCCCCTTTTTCTTGCAAGGTGGAAAGTTCAGTCCAGTATCTATTAGTCTCAGCACCACTTGATTGCCTTGACTGAATCATTGGATCAACAACAAGCACCCTAATATGCGGGTTCGATTTGATAGCGGAGATGATCGGCTCTGAAAGATGGTCATCATTAAAACCAAATCCGACAACAATTAGACAAGTATTTGGCTCTCGTATTGCGGCCAAGTATTGAGACATCTGCTCTAGATGAGGTTGTATGTAACTTTGTTGGTACTTACCTTTTGCGGGATAGATTAAGCAAGCCTCATCAGGTGCAGGTGATGATTTTTCATAAATCACATCGTCACTAGTTCTTACCCAGTTAACTGAACCGTGCAATTTGTAAAGATGAATCACACCCTCTAGGTAACTACCTTGATCATCTGCTGACCTTGGTCTACGGACTATGTCATAGGTGAAAAACCGTGGGTCATATCTCCTTGGCGAGGTAAATGAAAACCCATCGATTACTACTCCACCAATTTCACTGGTGGCAGTTTCAAAGCATAAATCGTAGTTAGTTGTAAAAAGTTTTAAGCGTGGATCACGAACTCTGCGACGAGAAAGTCGATGCAAAAAAGTCTCATGCCCTTTCAGCTTTTCCACTTGCAAAAAATCGCTACATTTTTCGAGAATAGTTTTTTTGCACATTTGCACAAATTGCTTGATCTTTTCATCTTCGTTAATTTGCAGATATGCATCAGCATGCGATAGAAATGCTTCAATATTGTCTGCACCTTTCGCATTCAAGTCGTACTTCATAGTGGAAGCTACCGCCATCGCTTCAGCAGAAGGTTTTTCACCAATTGCTGCTCCCCATAAGTCCCACATAGATGGACCGCCAACGCTACCAAGCGAAGTCCCAGAACCAGCCAAGACAACAATGTTTTGCATTTGAAGTGAATTCAACAAGCAGTCGTGAATGCTTTGCTTTGCCGAAGAAGCCTTTTCCTTACTCTCTCGATCTGCAGAGGACTCAACTTGAAATACTCGCCACTCTTCAACCCCTGGTGATTTAAATGCTAGGGGCTCTTGCTTTCTCTTGGCTGCTGGCTTTTTTTCCATAAATCGTCCTATTCCAATAGGTCTCAAATTGAATTGAATTCCATTCTAGGGTCTACGTTAGTTCTTAATTAGTAACCAACCATGTTTGCTTATAAATTCGGCGACGATTTTTTAAGCCACCTGAGCCCTGCCAAAAAATCTCTCAAAATGAGCGTTTCCAAGTGCGCCAGTGACAAGCTAGGCGCAGGGGACTACGACATAGCTGGGCCTAGAACCCCAAAACTTTCTTGCAAAACGAGTCAAACCCACTTGATGGACAAAAGTTTCAGGCACTTGTGCCGAATATATAGATTGGCGACGGTGGCTCTACTGTCCCTGTACTGCCCAACCTATCCTCAAGCACTCACCACCTACTCACCATCGAGCAAGTTTTCTCACAGCCAGCCAAAACGATGGAAAATCTGTGCCATAATCTTGGTCTTCTCTCCCGTGCCCGGGTGGTGAAATTGGTAGACGCAGGGGACTCAAAATCCCCCGCCGCGAGGCGTGCCGGTTCGATTCCGGCCCCGGGCACCATCGGTATCCCCTACCGTA
>Ga0228700_1002339_pt1 | contig 10093 bp, 9 predicted proteins | sample McNCre317_Aug_MG_FD_178019 | JGI IMG/M metagenome (GOLD analysis project Ga0228700, IMG submission 178019) | Freshwater microbial communities from McNutts Creek, Athens, Georgia, United States - 3-17_Aug_MG | ecosystem: Environmental > Aquatic > Freshwater > Creek | place: USA: Georgia... | reverse complement strand
GTTTTCGTTATGTGAATGGCACCCCGGCAGATTGTGTGCACATTGCTTTGACGGGTTTGCTCGGCTACCGCCCCGATCTGGTGGTCTCAGGCATCAACAATGGCGCCAACATGGGCGATGACACCTTGTACTCGGGCACGGTCGGTGCCGCGATGGAGGGCTATTTGTTTGGTATTCCTGCGATGGCGGTGTCCCAAATCGACAAGGGCTGGGCTCATGTCGAGGCCGCAGCGCAAAAAGTCAAGGCGCTGGTGATGCAAATGCAGTCCGGTGACTTGCTGCATGCCCAGCCTTGGTTGCTGAATGTGAATATTCCCAATTTGCCTTTGGACCAGATCCGTGCACCTCAAATTTGCCGTTTGGGGCGCCGCCATGCGGCCGAACCGGTGATCACGCAAGTGGATCCCCGAGGCCAAACCATGTACTGGATCGGCAATGCTGGGCCGGCCATGGACGACAGTGATGGGACTGACTTTCATGCGGCCAAACTGGGCCACATGGTGGTCACACCGCTCAAGGTGGATTTGACCGAGCACCATTCACTGGATGTGTGGACGCAAGCATTTGAGCGCCTGCATGTGTCGGAGTCCGCATGAGCCAGCGTCCAGGTTTTCCTGTCAAGTTGCCCACGGCAGGCGCGACACGTCAGGTGCGCAGCAGCCCGTCTGGCTTGGGCGTTACCAAGCCATTGGCGCAGGCTTCGGTGCCTCCCACACGGCGAGCCGCTCCTGCACTGACGGGTTTGGGGCTGGATTCTGGCGCGGTGCGCGCACGCATGGTCAGCAAATTGGCCGAACAGGGCTTGAAGGACCCGCTGGTTTTGCAAGCCATGGGTGCCGTCGAGCGACATCGCTTTGTGGAAACTGCACTGGCAGGGCAGGCTTACGAAGACACGAGCTTGCCGATTGGCTTGGGTCAAACCATCTCCAAGCCGAATGTGGTGGCGCGCATGATCGAGTTGTTGCGCCAGGGCGCTTCGGGCAAATTGGGACGAATTCTGGAGATCGGCACGGGGTGCGGTTACCAGGCGGCCGTGCTCAGCCATGTCGCGACCGAGGTCTACAGCATTGAGCGTTTGCGAGGGCTGCACGAAAAAGCGCGAGAGAACCTTCGCCCTTTGCGCTTGCACAATGTGCATCTGATCTTTGGTGACGGCATGTTGGGTTATCCCAAAGGTGGACCCTATGCAGGCATCATTTCTGCGGCTGGTGGTGAAGCCGTGCCTCATGCCTGGCTGGAGCAGTTGGCTGTAGGGGGGCGTCTGGTGGCACCCACGATCACACCCGCGGGTCATCAGGCCTTGGTGGTGATTCTCAAAACTGCCCAAGGTTATGAGCGGCAAGTCCTTGAAGCTGTGCATTTTGTCCCCCTAAAATCAGGCATTGCCTGAACGAATGAACCCATGTCCTCTATGAATCGCATTCAGTTTTTTGTTGTGAGCTCGTTGGTTTCTGCCGTGCTGGCGGGATGCTCGTCTTCGCCGCGCGTGTTGGCCCCGGTTGAAGACCGGATGGCTGTTGGTCGCACACCACTCAGCAGTGCTGCGTCGGAGGCCGCCAAAGCCCTGCCTGGTGCTGAAAATGCGGGCAAGCCGGGTTATTACACGGTTCAGCGTGGCGACACCCTGATGCGCATTGGTCTGGACAATGGCCAGGCGTGGCGTGATCTGGTGCGCTGGAATAATCTGAGCAAACCCGATGTCATCGAAGTTGGTCAAGTGTTGCGTGTCACGCCGCCGGGTGCGGCGGTGGATGCGCCTGGGGTGGTGGTTCGCCCCGTCACGATGGGCGCTGACAGCAGCGCTGCGGTGTCGCCAGCAAAACCGGCAACGCCACAGCCGACGGCAGCCAGTGACGAAGGTCTGGGCTTCATTTGGCCCTCGAACGGATCTTTGATCGGTGGTTTTGACGAAGCTAAAAACAAAGGTCTGGACATTTCAGGCAAAGCGGGTGATGCCGTGATGGCCTCGGCCGATGGCCAAGTGGTGTATGCCGGTGCCGGTCTGCGTGGCTACGGCAACCTGATCATCCTCAAGCACAACAACACCTTCCTGACGGCTTACGCTCACAACCAAAAGCTGCTGGTCAAAGAAGACCAGAAGGTGCGCAAGGGCGAGAAGATCGCCGAGATGGGTAACACCGATGCCGACCGCGTCAAGCTGCACTTTGAGGTGCGCCGTCAGGGCAAACCGGTCGATCCGGCCAAGTTTTTGCCTGCACGCTGAAAGTCCCGCATGGCTTGGCCTGTCCTGGTCTTTGACATCGAGACCATTCCCGACATGGCCGGCTGGCGGCGTTTGAACGCGGCATCGCCCGAGTTGTCCGATGCCGAGGTGCATGCCCAGTGGAAGGCCGAACGTGCGGCCCATGGGCAAAGCGATTTCATGCCCTTGTACCTGCAAAAGGTGTTGGCCATCAGCTGCATTTTTCGCAACGCCGAAGGTTTGCGAGTCCATTCCTTTGTGGACCGCGACGGCCAAAGCGAAGGCCGCATCATCCAGACCTTTTTCAATGCCATCGAGAAACACGAGCCCCAGCTGGTGAGCTGGAACGGCAGTGGTTTTGACCTGCCGGTGCTGCATTACCGGGGTTTGCAGCATGGCGTGGTGGCCGACAAATACTGGGACTTGGGTGAGGGCACCCATGGCAGTGACCGCGAGTTCAAGTGGAATAACTACATTTCGCGCTACCACATGCGCCATCTGGACCTGATGGACCTGCTGGCCAAGTACACGCCGCGCAGCAACGCGCCCATGGACGCGCTGGCCAAGCTGTGCGGCTTTCCGGGCAAGCTGGGCATGGATGGCTCGCAGGTCTATGCGCAGTTTTTGGCCGGACAAACCGAGGAAGTGCGCCGCTACTGCGAAACCGATGTGATGAACACCTACTTGCTGTACTGCCGCTTTCAAAAGATGCGCGGCGGCTTGACCGAGGCCGAATACACCCAGGAAATCCAGTTCGTCAAAGACAATGTGGCCTCCCTGGCCGGGCAAGAGCCGCATTGGCAGGAATACCTGCAAGCCTGGGTCTGAATTTGCACCTGCCCCAATGAGACAATTGGGGCATGAGCGAAAAACAAGAACTCTCCATCCCCCAACACGAAGCCCCCAACAGCGACGATTTGCCCGAAGGCTGGTTGCGCGTCGGCTCTCTGGACATGGATGCCCAAGGCATCGCCCGCCGTCCCGACGGCAAAGTGGTTTTCATCGAAGGCGCCTTGCCTTTTGAAGTGGTCTCTGTCCAGGTCGGTCGCAAAAAGAACAACTGGGAGCAGGGCACCGCCACCGAGATCCACTCGGAATCCTCCCAGCGTGTCACGCCCGGTTGCCCGCATTTTGGTTTGCACAGTGGCGCTTGTGGCGGCTGCAAGATGCAGCACCTGGAAGCTTCAGCGCAAGTGGCCATCAAGCAGCGTGTGCTCGAAGACAACCTCTGGCACCTGGGCAAAGTCAAAGCCGACACCATGCTGCGCCCGATCGAGGGGCCCACATGGGGCTACCGCTACCGCGCCCGCATGTCGGTGCGCTACGTGATCAAGAAAGGCGAAGTCCTGATTGGTTTTCACGAGCGTAAGAGCCGCTACATTGCTGACATGAAGGTGTGCCGCATTTTGCCGCCGCATGTCAGCGCCATGTTGATGCCCCTGCGTGCCTTGATCGCCGATATGGAAGCGCGCGAAACCTTGCCCCAGATCGAGCTGGCCTGCGGTGATGAGGTCACCGCCATGGTCCTGCGCCACCTGGAGCCTTTGAGCGAGGGTGACCTGGCCAAACTGCGCGCCTTTGGCGAACAACACCAGGTGCAATGGTGGCTGCAGCCCAAAGGGCCGGACACGGTGCATTTGCTCGAGACGGGTGGTCCACAGCTGAGCTACGGCTTGCCCGACTTTGGCATCACCATGCCGTTCCGCCCCACCGACTTCACACAGGTCAACCCTTTCATCAACCGCGTGCTGGTGGCCCGTGCGCTGCGTTTGTTGCACGCGCAAAAGAACGAACGCGTGATCGACTGGTTTTGCGGTCTGGGCAACTTCACCTTGCCGATTGCTACGCAGGCAGCCGAGGTGCTGGGCATCGAGGGTGCAGAGACCTTGGTGGCCCGCTCGCGCGACAACTACGCCCGCAACCAGGCCGACCGTCCTGAAGGGCAGCCTCTGGCCCCCACGAGTTTTGTGGCGCGCAACCTGTTCGAGATGACGCCTGAGATGCTGGTCGCCGATGGCACGGCCGACAAATGGCTGGTGGATCCACCGCGAGAGGGTGCATTCGCTTTGTCCAAGGCCCTGGCCGAGCTGCACGAGAACCACGAGTTGCGCCAAGGCTGGACCCCGCCCAAGCGCATCGTGTATGTCAGCTGCAACCCAGCCACTTTGGCGCGCGACGCAGGCTTGCTGGTGCACCGCGCGGGTTACCGCTGCGTGAGCGCAGGCGTCATCAACATGTTCGCCCACACGGCGCACGTGGAGAGCATGGCGGTGTTTGAGCTGGCTTGAATGATTGTCGTGGACTGGGAAAAACGGGGCGCAAGCTGTAACTTTACAAAGCAAAGGCCGAACGCAAGCTTGTTTTGCATAAAAATAAGGTTTGCACGCAGTCAGTCAATCAATCGTTGATCGCGTCGGCATGCAATGATTGATGTCCACACGCAGTCAAGTACTTCGTGTTGTCCATTGCCATTTTTTTACTTAAACCAAGCCTCATCGCCATGTCGTATACCGTTTCTCGTCGGACCGTGCTACTGTCTCTTGCGTCCCTCGTTACTGCCTGTGGTGGCCGTGGGGGGCCGGCCACACCACCTGCTGGTGGTATTACTGTGACACCAGGAGATGGTCAAGTCGTAATCAGTTGGGAGATGACTTCGGGGGTGGAATATTGGCTGCCTTATGCACCACAGGCCGCGTTTTCTTTACCCGATTTCACGACGACATCGGGTTTGCGTTGGGGTACAAAAGTCACGTCGCCTTATGTTCTGTCTGGGTTGACCAATGACCAGATTTATACGTTTGGATTGAATGGCCGCTACGGGACGGGTAAAGGCGGTGGGCTCACGCCCGCTGTCACCGCCATCCCCAGTCTGGCGGGACGTGTCTGGAATGTAGGTGGCTCAATGCTTGGTGCTGGTGACATGCGTGGCATTGCATGGGGTATGGCTACCGATGGCACTTCGTATTATTTGGCAGTGGGGCAATCGGGCGCCTTGTGCAAGAGCAGCAATGATGTGACCTCCGCAGGGCTGAATTGGACAAGCATTCCAACGGGCGGCATTGCCAGTAATTTGAATGCAGCGATATACACCCAGAGCAAGTTCATCGTCGTTGGCGATGGCGGCACGGTTGCATCCAGTGCGGATTTGGTGACCTGGTCGGTGGGTACGTCGATCAATGCGCAGAAGTTGAATGCTATAGCCGGGAATGGATCGCGCGTAGTTGCTGTTGGTGATTCTGGAACGATTGAGTATTCTGCGGACGGCATCACATGGCTGCCCTCTACAGTGCCCTCCACCATGAATGCCAATCTTTACGGAGTTTCTTATCTTAGTTCGGGGACTTGGCTGGCCGTTGGTGCGGGCGGCACGCTCTTGAGCAGTCCGGACGGGGTCACTTGGACGGCTTTGACATCAGGTGTTACGGCGGACTTGAGGGCGGTGGCCTATCGGGCAGCAAGCACAGTGACAACAACACTTCCTGTGGCTGCAACCGTCACCACGGCTGCAAGCTTTGTCGTTGTGGGGGCAGGAGGTGTCGTGCTTTCCAGTACAGATGGTGTGACATGGATTTCCCAGCCATCGTCTGTTACGGCCGATTTGCTTTCAGTGACTTCTTTGCCTAATCAGTTTTTGGCTGTAGGAGTTGGTGGAACGGTGGTTACCAGCACGGATGGCTTGAGCTGGACTTCTCGCTCTAGTGGCGTGTCCTCTTCGTTGAATGGCTTGAATAATTCACGGGGACAATATGTGGCTGTTGGTGCAGCTGGCGCCAACGTTTATTCGCGCTGATGCACTTGAATCGTGAACAAGTGAAAAAGCCCCTTACGGGGCTTTTTTTATGGGGGATTCAACGGCGTTTCAGTCACGCTCGCCGCCCATGATGCCCAGCAAGGCCAGCAGGCTCTGGAACACGTTCATGATGTCCAGGTACAGGGCCAAGGTGGCGCTGATGTAGTTGGTCTCACCACCGTCCACGATCTGCTTGAGGTCGTACAGCATGTAGGCGCTGAAGACGCCGATGGCCATGACTGAGATCACCATCATGCCCACGCTGGAGCCGACAAAAACGTTGATGATGCCGCCGATCATGATGGCCAAAGCGCCGACCATCAGCCATTTCGACATGCCCGACAGGTCACGCTTGATGGTGCTGGCCAGGCTGGCCATGACGAAGAACACGCCAGCCGTACCGGCAAAGGCGGTCATGATCAGCTCAGAGCCGTTCTTGAAGCCCAGCACCATGGCGATCATGCGCGAGAGCATCAGGCCCATGAAGAAGGTGAAGCCTAGCAGTACAGGCACGCCTGCAGCAGAGTTTTTGGTTTTTTCGATGGCGAACATGAAGCCGAAGGCTCCGGCCATGAACACGATCAGGCCCAAGCCGCCTGTCAGTGATGCGGTGATGCCCGTGGCCACGCCCAGCCACGCGCCCAAGACGGTGGGCAGCAGGCTCAAGGCCAACAGCCAGTAGGTGTTGCGCATCACGCGGTTGCGGGTAGCTGCACTGCCGTGACCCCAGTCGGCGGTGTTCAAAGTGCGAAGGTCGCTCATGAGTTTCTCCTGTTCAAACCCTGTGTTCAGGGCTGATGCATTGTAGGGTGGGGTGGCCACAAGCGGGCAATATCCGCGCAGGCTTAGGGTTATCCGTGTGAAGCACTTTTGCGCGCAAGTGTGCAATGGATGCAGGTGAGCCCGTGTATGCTTGCAGCTTCTTTTTCCCCTTCGAAACACACGCCATGAAAACCCAATCCGTTCTCGAACTGTCCGATGTGCAAGCCATTGCCGCAGCCGCCCAAGCCGAAGCCCAGAAAAACAACTGGGCGGTGAGCATCGCCATCGTGGACGCAGGCGGCCATTTGCTGCACTTTCAGCGTCTGAACGGCGCGCCACCCATCTCGTCGCACATCGCCCCCGCCAAGGCCCACACTGCCGCTTTGGGCCAGCGCGAGAGCAAGGTCTATGAAGACGTCATCAACGGTGGCCGTTACTCCTTCTTGTCGGCACCCGCCGTGGAAGGCATGCTCGAAGGTGGCGTGCCGATCCTGAAAGACGGCGCTTGCTTGGGCGCTGTCGGTGTCAGCGGCGTCAAGTCGAACGAAGACGCCCAGATTGCCAAAGCCGGTATCGCCGCCATCGGCCTTTGATCTGTCCGAGCAGATGCAAAAAAGCCCGCAATTGCGGGCTTTTTCATTTTCAGAAAGGCTTCAGTGGGGTCACCAGTTGTCGTCCGAACTGGCGTTGCCGTCGTCGCCCCAGTCGTTGCCGCCCGAGCCGGCGTCAAAAGCGGGCGGCGCAGGATCGTCCATGCTGACCAAGCCTTGCTGGTCGCCCCAGCTGTTGCTGCTGGCCGCAGCCGGTGCGCTGTGGTGGTCGCCTTCCAAAGCTTTTGACAAGGCGTAGCCCGCAGCCACACCCGCCAAGCCTCCCACCACTGCACCGGTCATGGTGGAGCCGCTGGACGGTGCGGCTGACGGATAGCCCGCAGCGGGGTAGGCGGGGGCATAAGCGGGGTTGCGGCCAAAGGCGGTGCCAGGTCCGGCACTCATGTCAGGCGCTGGTGTGGGATAAGCTGCAGGCGTTGGTCGGCGGCTGCGGATCAGCAGGGCCATCACCAGCAAGGCAGCGATGCCGATCCAGACATAAGTCAAAGAAAAGCCACTCTCGCTGGGGTTGCCAGGGTGAGGGCTGGCGGCTGTGGTCGCCTGGCTGGCCGTGCTGCTGTGTGTGGGCAGGGCATTGGCCTGGGCCAGGATGGTTTCAAATTGTTGTGGGCTGGTGGCGAACTTCAGGCTGGGGTCCATGGCCTTGGCGGCCAGCAATTCGCTGTGGGCTTCCTTGGCGCGGTGCTCGCGCAGCAGCACCTGGCCCAGTTCGTAATGGGCTTTGGCACTTTGAGGCTTGGCTTCGATGACCTCGCGCAGCATGGATTCGGCTTGTGGCAGCTGGCCTTGTGAGACAGCCGCTTCGATGTCCTTGGGACTGGGCAGTGCAAAGGCCAGGGCAGAAGTCACCAGTGCGGTGCACAGGACCATGGATTTCATGGCTTTGGAAAGGGTTGTGATCATGGTTCCTCTTTGAGACAACAGGTTGGCCAATCTATACGCAAAGTCACAAGCTGCTGTGAGTGATTCGTAAAGATTTGCAAGTCCAGCGTAGATGAGGTTGCCGACCGGGATCTCAAGCCCCATGAAAAAAGCCCGCTCTGGAAGCGGGCTTTGTTGCAGCTCAGGCGCTGGTCACTTGGCGCTCAGAACCCAAGCAGCCAATTTTTTGGCTTCGGCTTCATTGACTTGCGGGTTGGCCGGCATGGGGATCGCACCCCAGACGCCGGAGCCGCCCTTCATGATTTTGGCGGCCAGCTTGTCGGCAGCAGTTTTGTCACCTTTGTATTTGGCAGCGACGTCTTTGTAGGCGGGGCCAACGACTTTCTTGTCAATAGCATGGCAAGCCATACAGTTTTTAGAGGTGGCCAGTGCCTGGTCCGCAAAGGCGGGTGTAGCGGCTGCAGCGGTCAGGGCCAGAGCAAAAACGATATTCTTCATGATGGTTCCTCGTAGATAAAAAAAGCAGTGGAGCACATTGGATCAGTATCAGCTGACACGTTCATGAATGAAGGTCCAGCCGATGCACTCAGTCGGTGACAGTGTAGCGCGAGCACAAGGGCTGTGTGCTGACTTCTTGGCGACTGTGGGTATTGGCATGAGGACAAAGAGGGAGGCCCTGCTGGGCGATAATCTGGGCAGTTTTTTGACGTTTTCCTCGACTGGAGCCCCCAATGCCCGCTTACCGTTCCAAGACCTCCACCGCTGGCCGCAACATGGCCGGTGCCCGTTCCCTGTGGCGCGCCACGGGCATGAAGGACGATGACTTCAGCAAACCGATCATCGCGATTGCCAACTCCTTCACCCAGTTCGTGCCCGGCCACGTGCACCTGAAAGACCTGGGCCAGCTGGTGGCCCGCGAGATCGAAGCCGCTGGCGGCGTGGCCAAGGAGTTCAATACCATTGCCGTGGACGACGGCATCGCCATGGGCCACGACGGCATGTTGTATTCGCTGCCCAGCCGCGACATCATTGCCGACTCGGTCGAGTACATGGTCAACGCGCACTGCGCCGACGCGATCGTCTGCATCTCCAACTGCGACAAGATCACCCCCGGCATGCTGATGGCCGCCATGCGCCTGAACATCCCCGTGATCTTCGTGTCCGGTGGCCCCATGGAAGCAGGTAAAGTGCGCCTGGCCAACCCCGAGACGCAAGTCATGGAATTCAAGAAGCTCGACCTGATCGACGCCATGGTGATGGCCGCTGACGACAAGGTGAGCGATGCCGATCTGGCTGAAATCGAGCGTTCGGCCTGTCCGACCTGCGGCTCGTGCTCCGGCATGTTCACCGCCAACTCGATGAACTGCCTGGCCGAGGCCTTGGGCCTGGCCTTGCCCGGCAACGGCACGGTGGTGGCCACGCACGCCGACCGCGAGCAGCTGTTCAAGCAAGCCGGTCGCACCATAGTGGACATGGCCAAGCGCTACTACGAGCAGGGCGATGACACTTTGCTGCCCCGCTCAATGGGCTTCAAGGCCTTTGAAAACGCGATCGCGCTCGACATCGCCATGGGCGGCTCCACCAACACCATCTTGCACCTGCTGGCGATTGCCCAGGAAGCCGAGATCGACTTCACCATGGCCGACATCGACCGCATGTCGAAGATCGTGCCCCAGCTGTGCAAGGTTGCGCCCAACACCAACAAGTACCACATCGAAGACGTGCACCGCGCAGGCGGCATCATGGGCATTCTGGGCGAGTTGGACCGCGCTGGTCGCTTGCACACCGATGTGCCCACCGTGCACGCCAAGACCATGAAAGATGCGCTGGACCAGTGGGACATCG
>Ga0228700_1002337_pt1 | contig 10094 bp, 6 predicted proteins | sample McNCre317_Aug_MG_FD_178019 | JGI IMG/M metagenome (GOLD analysis project Ga0228700, IMG submission 178019) | Freshwater microbial communities from McNutts Creek, Athens, Georgia, United States - 3-17_Aug_MG | ecosystem: Environmental > Aquatic > Freshwater > Creek | place: USA: Georgia... | reverse complement strand
GGTCAGCGAGCCCAGCGTCGAGGCCACGATTGCCATCTTGCGGGGTCTGCAAGAAAAGTACGAAATCCACCATGGCGTGGACATCACCGATCCGGCCATTGTGGCGGCCGCCGAGTTGAGTCACCGCTACATCACCGACCGATTTTTGCCTGACAAAGCCATTGACCTGATCGATGAGGCCGCGGCCAAGATCAAAATCGAGATCGACTCCAAACCCGAGGTCATGGACAAGCTCGACCGTCGTTTGATTCAGCTGCAAATTGAACGCGAGGCTGTGCGCCGTGAAAAAGACGAGGCCTCTCAAAAACGACTGACCTTGATCGAAGAAGAAATCGTCAAGCTCAAGAAGGAAGCGGCCGATCTGGAAGAGATCTGGCATGCCGAAAAAGCGCAAGCCCAAGGTGGCCAGCAGGTGCGCGAGCAAATTGATGCCCTGCGCCAGCAAATTGAAGAACTCACCCGCAAAGGTGACTTCAACAAAGTCGCAGAACTGCAGTACGGCCAGTTGCCCGCTTTGGAAAAAACACTCAAGGAAGTCCAGGCCAAGGAAGCTGCGCCCGGCGAGAAACCGGTGCACCGTTTGCTGCGCACCCAGGTCGGGGCGGAGGAAATCGCTGAAGTGGTGTCCCGAGCCACCGGTATTCCCGTGTCCAAGATGATGCAGGGTGAGCGCGAAAAACTGCTGCAGATGGAAGACAAATTGCATCAGCGCGTGGTGGGTCAGGAGGAAGCCATTTCTGCGGTGGCCAATGCGATTCGCCGTTCGCGCTCGGGCTTGTCTGATCCAAATCGTCCGACCGGTTCTTTTCTGTTTCTGGGCCCTACCGGTGTGGGCAAAACCGAGTTGTGCAAAGCGCTGGCGGGCTTTCTGTTTGACAGCGAGGAGCATCTGATCCGTGTGGACATGAGCGAGTTCATGGAAAAGCACTCGGTCGCACGCTTGATCGGTGCGCCCCCTGGCTATGTGGGCTACGAAGAGGGCGGGTATCTGACCGAAGCCGTTCGCCGCAAGCCCTATAGCGTCTTGCTCTTGGACGAGGTGGAAAAAGCCCATCCCGATGTGTTCAACATCTTGCTGCAAGTGCTGGACGATGGCCGCCTGACCGATGGTCAAGGCCGGACCGTGGATTTCAAAAACACGGTGATTGTGATGACCTCCAATTTGGGCTCACACCTGATCCAGTCCATGGTCGGCCAACCCGCTGAAGACATCAAGGAAGCGGTCTGGGATGAGTTGAAATCGCATTTCCGTCCGGAGTTCCTCAACCGGATCGATGAGACGGTGGTGTTCCATGGCCTCGATGCACAGCACATCGCCTCCATCGCCAGCATTCAGTTGCAGGCTTTGCGCGATCGCTTGGCGCGCATGGATTTGCACCTTGACGTCTCTGCATCCGCTTTATCCGAGTTGGCCAAAGTGGGTTTTGATCCCGTCTTCGGCGCGCGTCCGCTCAAACGGGCCATTCAGCAAAGGTTGGAAAATCCCTTGTCGCGCTTGCTGCTGGAAGGACGTTTTCCACCCAAGAGTGGCATCGAGGTCTCGGTGGACCCGGTTCGCCATCCCGGGCAGTTTGACTTCAAGGTGGTGCCCGCCGCAGCCTGATCTGAGGCGTGTCCCATAGCAAGGGGCAAGGTGGCGACACCTTGCCCCTTTTTTCAGGGCTAAACTGCGTCAGCGCAGACCGATGAGGCCTTCCGATTCCCGAAGCCAGCGACTGCCATCCAAAAAGAGCACACCTCCATGTCATTGGCATCTTCGGGCAGCGAAACCCCAGTCACCTTGCAAAGCGATGCCAAAGTGATGGCCCTGGTGGGTTTGGCGCACTCTTGCTCGCATTTTTCACACCTCTTGCTGCCCTTGATGTTTCCGATCTTCATTCGGGATTTTGGGTGGACCTATTCCGAACTCGGTTTGCTCAGCACCTTGTTTTTTGTGGTTTCAGGTGTGGGCCAAGCTTCGGCCGGGTTTGTGGTGGACCGCTTGGGCGCACGGCCGGTGTTGTTTGGCTCCATGGTGTTGTTCACCTTGGCCTGTCTTTTGGCTTCGGTGGCAGACAGCTATGCCCTGCTGATGGGGGTGGCGGTGTTGGCGGGCTTGGGCAATGCGCCGTTTCATCCGGTGGACTTCACCATTTTGAATCAACGTGTCTCCACACCCCGCTTGGGTTATGCCTTCAGCGTTCATGGCCTGAGCGGCAATCTGGGATGGGCCGTGGCCCCTGTTTTCTTCACGGTCACGGGCGCGCTTTGGGGTTGGCGTCACGCATTTTTGGCCGCTGCCGGTGTGTATGCGCTGGTGCTTGGGGTCTTGTTTTGGCACCGCGCTTGGCTCAAGACCACGGTGTCGGTGCGCACATCTGGCGCAAGCACAGGCACGAACGATTTGGCTTTCCTGCGCTTGCCTGTGGTTTGGTGGTGCTTTGCCTTTTTCTTGCTGTCCACGGTGACCTTGGCCGTGGTTCAGAATTTTTCTGTGCCCATTCTCAAAGCCCTGCACGGCGTGAGTCTGGAGCGTGCTTCGATGACCTTGACGGCCTACATGTTCCTTGGGGCGGTGGGCATGCTGGCAGGGGGCTTTGTGGCTGCCCGCTGGCCGCGCTGGAGTGACCGTGTGGTGGCCATGTGCATGACTTGCGCCGCCGTGCTCATGGCTTTGTGTGCCAGCGGCTTGTTTGGGGACATGGGCACCTTGTGGGTGTTGGCCGCGACGGGTTTGGCCATTGGTGTGGGCGGTCCGAGCCGCGATCTGATGATCAAAAAAGCCACCCCCAAAGGGGCCACTGGCCGGGTGTACGGTCTGGTTTATTCGGGCTTGGACGTGGGCTTTGCCTTGTCGCCCTTGTTGTTTGGCACCTTCATGGACCGTGGCTGGTACCAGGCCACTTTGCTGGGGGCTGCCTTGGTCCTGTTGCTCAGTGTGGGGGCGGCTTTGGGGGTGGGCAAGCGGACCGTCGCGCACGTGTGAGCGCTTCAAACCTGTGCGACAGCCGCCCATCTTGCGCTTGGGCAAAATCAGCGCATGACAAAAAAACTTGCTGGCCATCTTCTCGTGGAATGCCTTTTGGCCCAAGGCGTGACCCATGCATTCGGAGTCCCGGGTGAAAGCTATCTGGCCGTCCTCGATGGGTTTCATCTGCACCAGGACCGCATCCGTTTTGTGATTTGCCGCCAGGAGGGCGGTGCCGCATTCATGGCCGAAGCACAGGGCAAATTGACCGGTCGCCCTGGTGTGTGTTTCGTCACCCGTGGCCCTGGCGCGACCAATGCCTCCATCGGTGTGCACACCGCGTTCCAGGACTCCACGCCCATGGTCCTTTTTGTAGGCGATGTGGCCAGTGATACAAGGGACCGTGAAGCTTTTCAGGAAATGGATTACACCCATTTCTTTGGTCCCTCGACCAAAGGCATGGCCAAGCGGGTGGAGCGCGTCGATGACCCGGAACGCTTGCCCGAATACGTGGCGCGTGCATTTGCGACGGCCATGAACGGCCGGCCCGGTCCAGTGGTGCTGGTCTTGCCTGAGGACATGCTGACCCAAACCATCGCACACGCCCAAGCCTTGCCACGCGTCGAACCTGTGCAAGCCTGGAGTGATCCGGGTGCTTTGCGCACGCTGCGGGACATGTTGTTGCAGGCTCGCAAGCCCTTGGTGATTTGTGGTGGCGGCGACTGGACTGTACAAGCGGCACAAGCTTTGGAGCGCTTCGCAGAAAACTGGCAATTGCCCGTGGCCAACGCCTTTCGTTTTCAGGACACTTTCGACAACCACCACCCGCAGTACGCCGGCGATGTCGGCATCGGCATCAACCCGGCTTTGGCGGCGCGTGTGCGCGAGTCCGATTTGATTGTGGCCATTGGCCCCCGTTTGGGGGAGATGACCACGGGCGGCTACACCTTGCTCAAAGCGCCCAAGACCGATCAAAAGCTGGTGCACATCCATGGCAGTGCAGAAGAGTTGAACAGGGTGTACCAGGCCGATTTGGCGATTCACGCCACCATGAATGCGGCAGCCAGAAGTCTGGAGGTCTTGACGGCACCGCCTGACTTGCCTTGGGCCACATGGACAAAGTCGATCAACGAAGATTATTTGAAAAACCTGGTGCCCCAAACCTTGCCGGGTGACATTGACATGCCCGCCATTGTGGCGACGCTGAAAAAACACCTGCCGCAGGATGCTGTTTTGACGAATGGTGCCGGCAATTTCGCCAGCTGGATGCACCGCTTTTACAAGCACCATGGCTTGGTCAAAGGCCATAAAACGCAGCTGGCCCCGACGGTGGGCTCCATGGGTTACGGCGTGCCTGCAGGCATTGCGGCCAATTTGCTCACAGGCCGATTGGCTTTCACGATTGCGGGTGATGGCGACTTTTTGATGAATGGGCAGGAGTTGGCCACGGCCGTTCAACATGGTGGCAAGAGCATCATTTTGCTGCTCAACAATGGTATGTACGGCACCATCCGCATGCACCAAGAGCGCGAATACCCCACGCATGTGACCGGCTCACAACTGAGCAATCCTGATTTTGTGCTGTTGGCCCAAGCCTATGGCTATGCCGCCACACGCATCCGAAAAACCGAGGCGTTTGAGCCCGCTTTGCTTGAAGCTCTGAGCCGTGATCAGGGCACGCTGATTGAGGTGATGTTGGACCCCGAAGTGATCACGACGCGAGGCACCTTGAGCGCGATCACCCAATCGGCTTTGGCCAAACAGAAAGACTGATGCATCGCTTTGAGCGCAGACATGAAAAAACCCGCCGAGGCGGGTTTTTTCATGGGCATTCACCGAATCACTTCAGGTGCTTGCCAATCAGGCCAGCCATTTCGAACATGGTGACTTGGGCCTTGCCAAACACAGCCTTGAGCTTGTCGTCGGCGTTTATGGCGCGGCGGTTGGTCGCGTCTTGCAGGTTGTGCTTCTTGATGTAGACCCACATTTTGCTGACCACTTCAGTGCGTGGCAAAGGTGTGGCACCCACCACAGCGGCCAATGCGGCGCTGGGGGTCAATGCTTTCATGAATGCAGCGTTAGGAGTGCGCTTTTTTGCAGGAGCTTTGGCCGCTACTTTTTTAGCGGGTGCTGCAGCTTTTTTAGCTGGAGCGGCTGTCTTGGCCGGTGCTGCTTTTTTAGCGGGAGCAGCTTTCTTGGCCGGGGTTTTTTTCGCAGTTGCCATGGTTAAGTTCCTTTGATCGGAAGTTGGTTCGCCGCTGAGAAACAGTTTGTTTTCAGCTGGATGCATGCTACTGGAGAAATCATCACTTTCCAAGTGAAAAAATCAATTTTTGCTAGGGGTTGTTGCGGATTTGCGTGTCATGACAAGGTGCATCTCGGCTTTTGCCCTTGCTTGGTGCGTATGGCCTGTGTAAGTGCGGTGATTTCCACTCGCCGTTTTTTGAAAGATCCTTCCATGACACCCGCGACTGACATTGCTTTTTCGACCTGTGATTTTTGTGATGAGCACAAAGCCAACGACACGGGCGAGGTCCGGGTCATCCCCACGGTGTTCCAAAACTACGGCGTGCGCAGCCGTTTTGCAGGTCAGGTACTGACGGTCAAGTGCTACGAAGACAACAGCCATGTCAAGCAGGCGGTGGAATCACCCGGCCTTGGGCGTGTGCTGGTGGTCGATGGAGCGGCGTCCATGCGCAGGGCCTTGCTGGGCGGCAACTTGGCCGCAGCGGCCGCACGCAATGGCTGGGCAGGCATTGTGATCGATGGTTGCGCTCGCGATGCGGCCGAACTGGCTGTTTTGGATTTGGGCATTCTTGCGCTGGCATTGAACCCGATGCCCACCTTGCGAGCAGGGCAGGGGCAGTCGGGTGTTGCTGTGAGCATTCAAGGTGTTGCCGTGCACACGGGGGATTGGCTTTATGCAGACCCTGACGGCATCGTGATCAGTTCGCATCCTTTGCATGCGGTTTCATGATGCAAAGAGTTCTTTTCATAATTTGAAAAATTCGAATGCTGCGCCGCATTAAATTTTCTCAATATGGGAAATGTAATTTCGCATTGAAAAATTTGTTTTGCAAGTTGTTGAATTTAAACAAATAAAAATAACTCTTGTATAAGACATAAGAATGGAAATAAGTCTTGTAGAAGAGTTAAGATTTGTCCAACGACGAAGCAGAATTCGCTGCCCACATCGCCCGATTTCAACTTGACTTCAGGAGTCCTCACATGCCAGCCAGCCTCACTCAACAACTGAGCCGTGAACAACAAATCGCCGCCCTCGAAAAAGACTGGGCGACCAACCCACGCTGGAAAGGCGTCAAGCGCGGCTACTCCGCAGCCGACGTCGTGCGTCTGCGTGGCAGCATGCAAATCGAGCACACATTGGCCAAGCGCGGTGCTGAAAAGTTGTGGGAAAAAGTCAATGGCGGTGCCAAAAAAGGCTACGTCAACGCTTTCGGCGCGATCAGCGCTGGTCAAGCCATGCAGCAAGCCAAGGCCGGCCTGGAAGCCGTGTACCTGTCGGGCTGGCAAGTGGCTGCCGACGGCAACACGTCTGAGACCATGTACCCCGACCAGTCGCTCTACGCTTATGACTCGGTGCCGACCATGGTCCGCCGCATCAACAACACCTTCAAGCGCGCTGACGAAATCCAGTGGGGCCGTGGCATCGAGCCAGGTTCCAAGGATTTCATCGATTACTTCCTGCCGATCGTGGCTGACGCTGAAGCCGGTTTCGGTGGCGTGCTCAACGCCTTCGAATTGATGAAGAACATGATTGCAGCCGGTGCTGCAGGCGTTCACTTTGAAGACCAATTGGCTGCTGTCAAGAAGTGCGGTCACATGGGCGGTAAAGTCCTGGTGCCTACACAAGAAGCTTGCGAAAAGCTGATCGCCGCACGTTTTGCTGCTGACGTCATGGGCACATCCACCATCGTGTTGGCCCGTACCGATGCTGAAGCGGCCAACCTGATCACTTCTGACCACGACGCCAACGACAAGCCTTTCTTGACAGGCGAGCGCACACAAGAAGGTTTCTACCGCGTCAAAAACGGTTTGGAACAAGCCATCAGCCGCGGCGTGGCATACGCTCCTTACGCTGACTTGGTGTGGTGCGAAACGGGCGTGCCAGACATCGGCTTCGCACGTGAATTCGCACAGGCTGTGCACGCTGCATGCCCTGGCAAGCTGTTGTCTTACAACTGCTCACCTTCTTTCAACTGGAAGAAGAACCTCAACGACAGCCAAATCGCTTCGTTCCAGGAAGACCTGTCCGCGTTGGGCTACAAGTACCAGTTCATCACCTTGGCAGGTATCCACATCAACTGGTACAACACCTTCCAGTTCGCCAATGCATACGCCAACGGCGAAGGCATGAAGCACTACGTCAACATGGTGCAAGAGCCTGAGTTCGCAGCACGCGACAAGGGTTACACCTTCGTGTCGCACCAGCAAGAAGTCGGTGCCGGCTATTTCGACGACGTGACCACCGTGATCCAGGGCGGTTCCTCCAGCGTGAAGGCTCTGACCGGTTCCACCGAAGAAGAGCAGTTCCATTGATCTTTCATCCCGGCACCTGAACGGGTGCTGTGATCCAAAGCCATCCGATGCAAGCGCAGCGGGTGGCTTTTTTATTGCGATACGTCGACAATGGCATGGTGTTTTTACCAGTTTGCAGATTTTGGAAAAACCCCTCCAATGGTCGCTTTAACCCTATCGAGTGATGTGTCCATGCGCTTTGTCCTATGTCTGGTTTTGGTCTTCATTTCAGGCTGTGCCAGTCAGACGCGTTCAGCCGTGAACAGTTTGGATCGCCAGAGTCCGAGCTATGCAGCCGATGCGTGTCGGCAAGCAGCTCAACTCGCTGATTTACACGATGACATCAAGCAAACGCGTGTCATCAGCACCCCTCTGGTGTTGTTGGCCTCAGGAGGCAGTGCCTTGCTGCTTGTCTTGGCCACCAATATGGGCTTGGACGCTTTGGACCGGTTTGATGCCTCTCACGTGTTTGTGTCTTGTGGCGGTCTCGAAACGCCTGCTTTCAACATTGCCGAAGAGGTGGTTCTTGGTGCCGGATTCAATCTTTTCACGCAATCCCTGCGTGTCGGAGGCAATTGAGAGGTCTGGATGAGCGTATTTCAGCAGTTGAACGGGCGAGGGCGCGTAAAATCTGCCTCCAGCGTTTAGACATCTCTTTCAAGCGCGGCCTTTGCCGCGCTTTTTTACTTGCAAACTCATGGTTCAGATTACTCTTCCCGACGGTTCATTGCGTGAATTTCCCGGCCCTGTGACCGTGGCTGAGGTGGCCGCCTCCATTGGGGCAGGCTTGGCCAAAGCGGCTTTGGGCGGCAAGGTCAATGGCCAGCTGGTCGACACCAGTTTCAGCATGGCCGCCAATGCGCAGCTGGCCATCGTGACCGCCAAAGACCCTGAAGGTCTGGAGCTGATCCGCCACTCGACCGCGCACTTGTTGGCCTATGCCGTCAAGGAGCTGTTTCCTGAGGCACAAGTGACCATTGGTCCTGTGATTGAAAACGGCTTTTATTACGACTTCTCGTACAGCCGCCCCTTCACCCCTGAGGACTTGGTTGCCATCGAAAAGCGCATGACCGAGCTGTCCAACAAAGACGAAGCTGTGGTGCGCCGCGTTTTGCCGCGTGACGAGGCCGTGGCCTATTTCAAAGGTCTGGGCGAGCACTACAAAGCCGAGATCATTGCCAGCATTCCGGCCGATCAAGATGTCAGCTTGTACCGCGAAGGCAGCTTCGAAGACCTGTGCCGTGGCCCTCACGTGCCCAGCACCGGCAAGCTCAAGCACTTCAAATTGATGAAGGTGGCCGGTGCCTATTGGCGTGGCGACAGCAAAAACGAAATGCTCCAGCGTGTCTATGGCACGGCCTGGGCCAGCAAGGACGACTTGCAGCAGTACCTCACGCGTCTGGAAGAGGCTGAAAAGCGCGATCACCGCAAGCTGGGCCGCGAACTGGACCTGTTCCACATCGACGAGCACGCGCCAGGTCTGGTGTTTTGGCACCCCAAGGGTTGGACCGTCTGGCAAACCATTGAGCAATACATGCGTCAGGTGTACCGCGACAATGGGTATCAAGAGGTTAAAGGTCCACAGATCATCGACAAGAGCCTGTGGGAAAAGACCGGACACTGGGACAAGTACCGTGACAACATGTTCACCACCGAGTCCGAGAAGCGCGATTACGCTTTGAAGCCGATGAACTGCCCTGGTCACATCTTGATCTTCAAGCAGGGCATCAAGAGCTACCGCGATCTGCCACTGCGCTACGGTGAGTTTGGGCAGTGCCACCGCAATGAGCCTTCAGGCGGCTTGCACGGCATCATGCGTGTGCGCGGTTTCACACAAGACGATGGCCACATCTTCTGTACCGAAGACCAGATCCTTCCCGAGTGCGACACCTTCACCAAGGTGCTCAAGAAGGTCTATGCCGATTTCGGCTTCACCGACATCCTGTACAAGGTCTCCACCCGTCCTGCAGCCCGCATCGGCTCGGATGAGCTGTGGGATAAGGCTGAAAAGGCTTTGATGGACAGCTTGCGTGCCTCGGGCTGTGATTTTGTGATCTCTGAAGGCGATGGCGCTTTCTACGGCCCCAAGATCGAATACACGCTGAAAGATGCGATTGGCCGTGAGTGGCAGTGCGGCACGATCCAGGTGGACTTCAACCTGTCTGAGCGCCTCGATGCCGAATATGTGGCCGAAGACGGCTCGCGTCAGCGCCCCGTGATCTTGCACCGCGCCATCGTGGGCAGCATGGAGCGATTCATCGGCATTTTGGTTGAGCAACACGCAGGGGCCTTGCCCACATGGTTGGCACCCTTGCAGGTGTCCGTGCTCAACATCACCGACGCACAGTCCGATTACTGTCGTGAAATCGCCGCAAAACTGCAAAAATCGGTGTCAAATCAAGGCCTTAGGGTCGATTTGGACCTGCGCAACGAGAAAATCACGTATAAAATACGCGAGCATTCGTTGCAAAAGCTGCCTTACATCCTTGTCGCTGGCGATAAAGAGAAGGCTGCAGGTACCGTCGCAGTGCGCGCCCGAGGCAACAAAGACCTCGGTGTGATGTCGATCGATGCGTTCATTGAACTCATTGCAGCCGACATCGCTTCT
>Ga0228700_1002336_pt1 | contig 10098 bp, 8 predicted proteins | sample McNCre317_Aug_MG_FD_178019 | JGI IMG/M metagenome (GOLD analysis project Ga0228700, IMG submission 178019) | Freshwater microbial communities from McNutts Creek, Athens, Georgia, United States - 3-17_Aug_MG | ecosystem: Environmental > Aquatic > Freshwater > Creek | place: USA: Georgia... | reverse complement strand
ACCGTCTGGTTGTCTTGAGCAAGCGCAACAACCGCTTGCTGGTAGCCACGGCCGACCCCTCGGACCAGCGTGCCGCCGAGAAGATCAAGTTCTCCACCCAGATGGGGGTGGACTGGATCATTGCCGAGTACGACAAGCTCTCCAAGATGGTGGACGCCAATGCGGTTTCTGCCACCGAGGCGGTCGAGGACATCATTGGCGGCGATTTCGAGTTTGATGAAAACGCGGCCGATACGTCCATGGAGACCTCGCAGGCCGCCGCCGAGGTGGAAGACGCACCGGTGGTGCGCTTCCTGCAGAAAATGCTGCTGGACGCCTTCAGCATGCGCGCCTCCGACCTGCACTTTGAGCCCTACGAGCACAGCTACCGCGTGCGCTTCCGTATCGACGGCCAGCTGCGTGAAATCGCCAGCCCGCCGGTGGCCATCAAGGACAAGCTGGCATCGCGCATCAAGGTGATCTCCCGCATGGACATCTCCGAGAAGCGGGTGCCGCAAGACGGGCGCATGAAGCTCAAGATCGGGCCGGACCGGGTGATCGACTTCCGCGTCTCCACCCTGCCCACCCTGTTTGGCGAAAAGATCGTGATCCGTATTCTGGATCCGTCCAGCGCCAAACTGGGCATCGACGCCCTGGGCTACGAGCCCGAGGAAAAAGAACGCCTGCTCAAGGCCATCAACCGGCCCTACGGCATGATTCTGGTTACCGGGCCCACGGGTTCGGGCAAGACCGTGTCGCTCTACAGCTGCCTGAACCTGTTGAACCAGCCGGGCGTGAATATCGCCACCGCCGAAGACCCCTCTGAAATCAACCTGCCCGGTGTGAACCAGGTCAACGTCAACGAGAAGGCGGGCCTCACCTTTGCGGCGGCGCTCAAGTCGTTCCTGCGGCAAGACCCGGACATCATCATGGTCGGGGAAATTCGCGACCTGGAAACGGCAGATATTTCCATCAAGGCCGCGCAGACCGGCCACCTGGTGCTCTCCACCCTGCACACCAATGACGCCCCGACTACGCTGACCCGCATGCGCAACATGGGCATTGCGCCCTTCAACATTGCCTCCAGCGTCATCCTGATCACCGCCCAGCGCCTGGCACGCCGGCTGTGCACCGTGTGCCGCCAGCCCCACGATATTCCCCGGGCCACCTTGCTCGATGCCGGCTTCGCTGAAGCGGCCTTGGACGGTAGCTGGAAGCCCTACAAACCCGTGGGCTGCTCCAGCTGCAACCTGGGCTACAAGGGGCGCGTGGGCATCTACCAGGTGATGCCGGTGTCCGAAGAGATCCAGCGCATCATCCTGGCCGATGGCAGCGCCCTCGATATTGCCCGGCAGGCCGAGGTGGAAGGTGTACGATCCCTGCGACAATCCGGCCTGCACAAGGTGCGCATGGGGCTGACTTCCCTGGAAGAAGTTCTGGCCTGCACCAACGAGTAAGGCGCAACCCAAGGGAAGCTATGGCGACAACGACTGCACGAACGGCCGACACCAAAGAGACCGTTTACGAGTGGGAAGGCAAAGACCGCAACGGAAAGCAGGTGCGTGGCGAGATTCGCGCCAATGGTGAGAACCAGGTCAAGTCGGCCCTGCGCCGCCAGGGGGTGACGCCCAGCAAGATCAAGAAGCGCCGCATGCGCTCGGGCAAGACCATCAAGCCCAAAGACCTGGCCATCTTCACCCGCCAGCTGGCCACCATGATGAAAGCCGGCGTGCCCCTGCTGCAGGCCTTCGACATCGTGGGCCGGGGCAACCCCAACCCCAGCGTCACCAAGCTGCTCAACGACATCCGTGGCGACGTGGAAACCGGTACCTCGCTAAGCACCGCCTTTCGCAAGTACCCGATCTACTTTGACAACCTGTACTGCAACCTGGTGGAGGCCGGTGAGTCGGCCGGTATTCTGGACCAGTTGCTGGACCGCCTGGCGGTCTACATGGAAAAGACCGAGGCCATCAAGTCCAAGATCAAGTCGGCGCTGATGTACCCCATCACCGTGCTGATCGTGGCCTTTGTGGTGGTTGCGGTGATCATGATTTTTGTGGTGCCTTCCTTCAAGCAGGTGTTCACCTCCTTTGGTGGCGAGCTGCCGGCGCCCACGCTGATGGTGATCGCCATGAGCGAGTTTTTTGTGAGCTACTGGTACCTGATATTTGGCGGACTGGGCGGCGGTGTGTACTTCTTTCTGGAATCCTGGAAGCGCAACGAAAAGGTGCAGGAGTTCATGGACCGCCTGATGCGCAAGCTGCCCATCTTTGGCGCCTTGGTCGAGAAATCGTGCATCGCCCGCTGGACCCGCACCCTGTCCACCATGTTTGCGGCCGGTGTGCCTTTGGTCGAGGCGCTTGATTCCGTGGGCGGTGCCGCCGGCAACATCGTCTACCTGCACGCCACCCAGAAAATTCAGCAGGAAGTGTCCACTGGCACCGCACTCACCGCAGCCATGAGCAACGCCAACCTGTTCCCCTCCATGGTCTTGCAGATGTGCGCCATCGGCGAAGAGTCCGGCTCCATTGACCACATGCTGGGCAAGTGCGCCGACTTCTATGAAGCCGAGGTGGACGACATGGTGGCGGGCATCTCCAGCCTGATGGAGCCCATCATCATCGTGGTCCTGGGCACCGTCATCGGCGGCATTGTGGTGGCCATGTACCTGCCGATTTTCAAGCTCGGCCAAGTGGTCTGATGCTCTCGGGCATGCAGGGGCTGGACGCCAGCCTGATGGCCCTTCTGGGCCTCTTGATCGGCAGCTTTCTCAATGTGGTGATCCACCGCCTGCCCATCATGCTGGAGCGCCAGTGGAAGGCCGAAGGTGCGGCCGTGCTGGAGATCGACCAGGCCGAAGAACCCGTGTTCAACCTGATGGTGCCGCGCTCGCGCTGCCCGCATTGCGGACACCAGATTCGCTGGTACGAAAACATACCTGTGCTGAGTTACGCTTTTCTGGGCGGTAAATGTTCGGCCTGCAAGGCGCCCATCAGCCTGCGCTATCCGCTGGTGGAAGCCGCCGTGGCAGGCCTGTTTTTCTACAACACCTGGGTGCATGGTGCGAATACCACCGGCCTTGTCTGGTGCGCGTTTTCGGCCATTGTGGTGGCTGCCGCGCTGATTGATTGGGACACCACCCTGTTACCCGATGACCTCACCCTGCCCCTGCTGTGGCTGGGCCTCATCAGCGCGGCCTTGCACTGGACTCCGCTGGGCCTGGAGTCCTCACTCTGGGGCGCAGTCTGGGGCTATCTCTCGCTGTGGCTGGTGTACTGGGGCTTCAAGCTGGCCACCGGCAAGGAAGGCATGGGCTATGGCGACTTCAAGCTCTTTGCCGCGCTGGGCGCCTGGTTTGGCTGGCAGGCGCTGATTCCCATGATTCTGATGGCCTCCGTCATAGGCGCCATGGTGGGCATTGCCATGAAGCTCAAGTCCAATCTGCGCGAAGGGGGATATGTGCCGTTCGGACCGTTTCTGGCCGGTGCGGGCCTTTGCGCCCTGTACTTTGGGCCAGCCACCCTGCTGCGCACACTGGGCCTCTGACGCGTGCCCTGCAAGCCCCTTACCCTGGGCCTCACCGGTGGCATAGGCAGCGGCAAGAGCACCGTGGCGCAATTGCTGCTGGCACGCGGCGCGGGCCTTATTGACGCCGATGCCATCTCACGGGCCTGCACGGCAGCGGGCGGTGCGGCCATCCCCCAGATCCGTGCGCAATTTGGTGATGCCTTCATAGGGGACGACGGCGCCATGGCCCGTGAAACCATGCGCCAGCATGTGTTCGCCATGCCGGCTGCTCGCGAGCAGTTGCAATCCATCATCCATCCGCTGGTGGGTCAGCAGATTGCTGCCGAGCAACAGGCGCTCACCGCTGCAGGACGCGCCTGCATCGTGTTTGATATTCCCCTGCTGGTGGAATCGGCGCACTGGCGCAAGACCCTGCAGCGGGTGCTGGTGATCGACTGCAGTGCGGCCACCCAGGTGCAGCGCGTCATGGCCCGTAGCGGCCTGGACGCAGCCGAAGTGCAGCGCATCATCGCCGCCCAGGCCAGCCGCGAAAGGCGCTTGGCGGCTGCCGATATGGTGCTGTGCAACGATGGCATTTCACTGGTCGATTTGGCCGCTTTGGTAGACCAATGCGCATCCCGGTTCGGGCTATGATTCGCCCAATCGAAAGCACCGTGTGATTCTTTACGAATACCCTTTTAACGAGCGCATTCGCACCTACCTGCGCTTGGAACATCTTTTCTTGCGCCTGGCCGCCCTGGTTGGCCGCGAAGCCGCACTGGACCACCACTTTGCACTCACCACCATCTTTGAAGTGATGGACGTGGCCGCACGCGCAGACCTCAAGTCCGACGTGCTCAAAGACCTGGAAAAGCAGAAGCATGTGCTCACCGGCTACCGCGGTAACCCGGCCATCGCCGAGGGTGTGCTGGACAAGGTCATCCGCCAAGTGGAGACCTGCTTTGAGGCCCTGAATGCCACCTCGGGAAAGGCCGGCCAGGCGCTGACCGAAAACGAGTGGCTGATGGGCATACGCAGCCGGGTGGGCATACCCGGGGGCACTTGTGAGTTTGACCTTCCAGCCTACTTTGCCTGGCAGCACCGCAGCGCCGACAAGCGCATACGCGACCTGCACCGCTGGTCTGGCACGCTGGCACCGCTGGCAGATTCGATTCACCTGTTGCTCAAGATGCTGCGTGACTCGGGCGCACCGCAAAAGGTGGTGGCCACCGGCGGCCAGTTCCAGCAAAACCTGCCGCAAGGCCGCACCTTTCAGCTGCTGCGCCTGGCGCTGGACCCAGAGCTGCAAATCATTCCAGAAATCAGTGGCAACCGCCTGATGGTGTCCATACGCCTGATGCAGCTCGATGCCGAAGACAAGCCACACCCCATCCAGACCGATGGTGCCTTCGAGCTGGCCCTTTGCTCTTGAACCCTGCCCCACCGCTTTGCCATGGAAATGGATGCTTCGATACCTACCAAGATCGTGCGCTGCCCCGCCTGCGGCGGCAAAAGCGTATACGCGGCCAGCAATGCCTACCGCCCCTTTTGCAGTGAGCGCTGCAAAAACCTGGACTTTGGCGCCTGGGCCAGTGAAGCCTTTCGCGTGCCGACCGAGGCACCGCCCGAAGACGAGTTCTACGGCGACCCCAGGTTGCAGTAAGCCTGCGCCGCAGTTGGCGCCCCAGCGAGGACCTCTCCGGTCGCGTTAACCGGTGTGCGTGGGGAGCGTGAACCCCCGCTCGGCAGCAAACCACTCCAGCACCGGCACCGTACCCGGCAGAACGGGCTGAACCTGCACCGGCAACTGCTCCCAGGAAAAGTCCTGCGCTTCTCGCATTTGCAGGCTGCCACTCCAGTCAAGCACCTTGCAGAAATGCAGACGCACCAGGGCATGGGGGTAGTCCACCATTTCCACCCGCCAGGGTGTTACGGCACCTATGAGAATGCCCAGCTCTTCCTGCAATTCGCGGCGCAGGGCCTGCTCCACCGATTCGCCATCCTCCAGCTTGCCACCGGGAAATTCCCAGTAGCCTGCATAGGCTTTGCCAGCGGGGCGTGATGTCAACAAGAAAGCGCCGTCGGGGCGCAGCAGCACGCCCACGGCCACTTCGGTGACCGGTCGGTTGGCGCCGCCCACGCGCTCGGCATGGGCATCTGCTACGAGCGGGCCAGAGCCCGATGTGGCACTCATGGTGCCGACTTGCGCCCGGCAAAGTCCTGCGCAAACTGCCAGGCCACGCGGCCGCTGCGCGAGCCGCGCTCCAGAGCCCACAGCAAGGCCTCGGCACGGGCCGCCTCCACTTCGGCAGGCGGCACGCCCAGCACCCCCAGCCACTGGGCTGCGATATGCAGGTATTCGTCCTGGCTGAAGGGATAAAAGCTCACCCACAGGCCAAAGCGCTCGGAGAGCGAAATTTTCTCCTCCACGACTTCACCCGGATGCACCTCGCCATCGGGCGTGTGGGTGTAGCTTAGGTTCTCCGACATGTACTCGGGCAGCAGGTGGCGGCGGTTGCTGGTGGCATAGACCAGCACATTGGGCGTGGCTGCAGCCACCGAACCATCCAGCACCGACTTGAGCGCCTTGTAACCCGCCTCGCCTTCGTCAAAGCTGAGGTCATCGCAGAACACAATGAACTTCTCAGGCCGCTGAGCCACCCGCTCCACGATGTCGGGCAGGTCCACCAGATCAGCCTTGTCCACCTCGATCAGGCGCAGGCCTTGCGGCGCATAGGTATGCAGGCAGGCGCGAATCAGCGACGACTTGCCAGTGCCGCGCGCGCCGGTCAGCAGCACATTGTTGGCCGTGGCACCGCGCACAAACTGCGCCGTGTTGCGCTGGATTTTTTCCTTCTGCTGGTCGATCTCCTTGAGGTCGTCCAGGCTCATCACCCCCACATGGTGCACCGGCGACAGCACACCCTGGCCAGACGAGCGGCGGCGGTAGCGAAAGGCAATCGAGGCGCTCCAGTCCGGCTCCTGCAAGCCGTGCGGCAGCGATGCCTCCACCCGCGCCATGAACTGCTCAGCACGCTTGAGAAAAGCTTCAATCTTGTGATCCATGACAGTATTTCCGGAGCGAGATGTACAAAGTTCAGAAACACCGTGGAACCGGCTTAGCCGGGCCACCGGTGTTGCCCCCTGCAAGGGGGGAACAGGCTACACGCAGTGAGCCTGGACGGGGGTGTTCAACTCCGATAATCAGCGTTGATCGTCACATACTCGTGGCTGAAGTCGCAGGTCCATACGGTTTGCGTAGCCGCGCCGCGGCCCAGGTCCACACGCACCGTGATTTCGCTCTGCTTCATCACACGCTGGCCGTCAGCCTCCTGGTAGCTCGGATTGCGGCCGCCCTGGGTGGCCACATGCACATCGTCCAGGTAGAGCTCAATGCCGGTCTGGTCCAGGTCTTCAATACCGGCATAGCCCACGGCCGCCAGGATGCGGCCCAGATTGGGGTCGCTGGCAAAGAAGGCGGTCTTGACCAAAGGCGAGTGGGCAATGGCATAGGCCGCCTTGCGGCACTCTTCTTCGCTGCGGCCGCCCTGCACCACCACGCTGATGAACTTGGTGGCACCCTCGCCGTCCCGCACGATGGCCTGCGCCAGCTTGCGTGCCACTTCCAGCATCAAGGCCAGCAAGGCTTTGCCATCCTCTGAATCCAGGGAGGTAATGGGCGCATGGCCGGCCCGGTTGCTGGCAATCACCACCAGCGAATCGTTGGTAGAGGTGTCGCCGTCCACCGTGACGCGGTTGAACGAGCCCTCGGCCAGTGCCAGTGCCAGCTGCTTCATAACGGCCTGGTCCACACAGGCATCGGTGGCGATAAAGCCCAGCATGGTGGCCATGTTGGGGCGAATCATGCCGGCCCCCTTGCTGATGCCACTCACGCTCACCAATCTGCCGCCCACCATGCCCTGCACCCCAAAGGCCTTGGGCTGGGTGTCGGTGGTCATGATGCCTTCGGCCGCCTTCAGCCAGTTGGTGGCAGAAGCGTCGGCAATGGCGGCATCCAGCCCGGCTTCAATACGCTCCACCGGCAGCGTTTCCATGATCACACCGGTTGAAAACGGCAGCACCTGCTCGGGCGCAATGCCCAGCCGTGAAGCCAGAGCCTCGCAGCTGCGGCGTGCCCGGGCCAGGCCATCGGCACCGGTACCGGCGTTGGCATTGCCAGTGTTGATGACCATGGCGCGGATGCCTTGCGCGCCGTCCAGATGCTGGCGGCACAGCTGCACCGGAGCGGCGCAAAAGCGGTTGGAGGTAAACACACCGGACACGCTTGCGCCTGCATCCAGCAGCACCACGGTCAGGTCCTTGCGATTGGCCTTGCGGATGCCGGCTTCGGTGACGCCGATGCGCACACCGTCAATGGGGAAGAGGCTGGCGGCGTCGGGCAGGGGCAGATTGACGGGCATGACAAACTTTCTGTCGAATTCTCTGGCGGCTATCAGGTGGAGCTCAGGCGGAACTTCAGGCCAGCTGGCCGTGGCAATGCTTGTACTTCTTGCCGCTGCCGCAGGGGCAGGGGTCGTTGCGGCCCACGCGGGCCATGGCAGATGTTGCTGCGGCCGCCGCCGTGGCAGTGGCCGACTTGGCCAGGCCCACGGTCTGGGCGTCCAGCGTGGTCTCCACCTCGCCGGTTTCGGTGGGAGCGGTGTAGGTCACATTGGAGATGGCATCGGCCTGGGCTTCGATGGCCTGAGCGGCGGCATCAATCTGCTCCTGCGACTGGATGCGCACCGTCATCAGCACCCGTGTGACCTCGTTCTTCACCGAGTCCAGCAACTGGCCGAACAGCTCAAAGGCTTCGCGCTTGTATTCCTGCTTGGGCTGCTTTTGTGCGTAGCCACGCAGGTGGATGCCTTGGCGCAGGTAGTCCAGCGCGCTGAGGTGGTCGCGCCAATGGGTATCGATGCTTTGCAGCAGCACCATGCGCTCAAACTGGGTGAAGTTGGTCTGGCCCACCTGGTCGACCTTGGCCTGGAAGGCCGCGTTGGCCGCCTGCACCACGGTATGCACCAGGTCTTCGTCGGTGATGGAGCTGGCCGCGGCCACCTGCTTGGCCAGGTCCAGCTCAATCTGCCAATCATCGGCCAATGCCTTTTGCAGGCCGGCCAGGTCCCACTGCTCTTCCACCGATTCCGCTGGCACATACTGGCGCACCAAGTCTTCAAAACAGCCTTCGCGCAAGGAGGCAATCTGGGCGCTGAGGTCACTGGCATCCAGGATGGCGTTGCGCTGCTGGTAGATCACCTTGCGCTGGTCATTGGAGACGTCGTCGTATTCGAGCAGCTGCTTGCGCATGTCGAAGTTGCGCGCCTCCACCTTGCGCTGGGCGCTCTCGATGCTGCGCGACACAATGCCGGCCTCAATGGCCTCGCCATCGGGCATCTTCAATCGGTCCATGATGGCCTTGACGCGGTCACCGGCAAAGATGCGCATCAAGGAGTCGTCCAGGCTGAGGTAGAAGCGCGAAGAGCCGGGGTCGCCCTGGCGGCCCGAGCGGCCGCGCAACTGGTTGTCGATGCGGCGCGACTCATGGCGCTCGGTTGCGATGATGCGCAATCCACCCAGGGCCTTGATGGCCTCATGGTCCTTGGCCCAGCTGGCGCGCAGGTCGGCAATGCGGGCCTCTTTGGTGGCTTCGTCCAGAGAGGTGTCGGCCTCAATCGCCTCCACGGCCTGCGCAATGCTGCCGCCCAGCACGATGTCGGTACCGCGGCCAGCCATGTTGGTGGCGATGGTGATCATCTTGGCGCGCCCGGCCTGGGCCACGATCTCGGCCTCGCGGGCGTGCTGCTTGGCGTTGAGCACCTGGTGGGGCAGCTTGTCCTTGTTGAGCAGCTCGGCAATGATTTCCGAGTTCTCGATCGAGGTGGTACCCACCAGCACCGGCTGGCCGCGCTCATAGCATTCGCGGATGTCCTGGATGGCGGCCTCGTATTTTTCGCGCGTGGTCTTGTAGACGCGGTCGAGCTGGTCTTCACGCCGGCTTTGGCGGTTGGGCGGAATGACCACGGTTTCCAGGCCGTAGATTTCCTGGAATTCATAGGCCTCGGTATCGGCCGTACCGGTCATGCCGGCCAGCTTGCTGTACAGACGGAAATAGTTCTGGAAGGTGATGGAGGCCAGCGTCTGGTTCTCAGCCTGGATCTCCACGCCTTCCTTGGCTTCCACCGCCTGGTGCAGGCCATCGCTCCAACGGCGGCCGGTCATCAGGCGTCCGGTGAACTCATCGACGATGACGATCTCGCCGTTCTGCACCACATAGTGCTGGTCACGGTGGTAGAGGTGGTCGGCTCGCAGCGCTGCGTACAGGTGGTGCATCAGCGTGATGTTGGCCGGATCGTACAGCGAGGCCCCTTCGGCAATCAGGCCCAGGTTGGCCAGCACCTTCTCGGCATTCTCGTGGCCGGCCTCGGTCAGATAGACCTGGTGCGACTTCTCGTCCACGGTGAAGTCACCGGGTTTGGTGATGCCTTCGCCGGTGATGGGATCGGCCTCGCCTTCCTGGCGGGTCATCAGAGGCACGATCTTGTTGATGGCAATGTAGAGGTCGGTGTGGTCCTCGGCCTGGCCGCTGATGATCAGCGGGGTGCGCGCTTC
>Ga0228700_1002333_pt1 | contig 10122 bp, 8 predicted proteins | sample McNCre317_Aug_MG_FD_178019 | JGI IMG/M metagenome (GOLD analysis project Ga0228700, IMG submission 178019) | Freshwater microbial communities from McNutts Creek, Athens, Georgia, United States - 3-17_Aug_MG | ecosystem: Environmental > Aquatic > Freshwater > Creek | place: USA: Georgia... | reverse complement strand
TGAACTGCTCGACAAGGCGCTGGCGCTGTCGATCATCGCGCTGGGCCAGTCGGTGTCGATCGCCAAGGCGGTGGCGGCGCGCTCGGGCCAGCGCATCGACACCAACCGCGAGTTCCTCGGCCAGGGCCTGTCGAACCTGGCCGGCGGCTTCTTCTCCTGCTATCTCAGCTGCGGCTCGCTGAACCGCTCGGTGCCCAATCTGGAGGCGGGCGCGCGCACGCCGCTGGCCGGCGTGGCCTCGGCGCTGTGGCTGCTGCTGCTGGTGGCGGTGTCGGGGCCGCTGCTGGCGCACATTCCGCTGGCGGCGATCGCCGGGCTGCTGATGCTGGTGGCCTGGACGCTGCTGGACCTGCCGCGCTGGCGCCGCCTGGCGCGCCTGGACCGCACCGACCTGGCGATCGCCGCCACCACGCTGGCGGCCACGCTGCTGCTGCGGCTGGAGATCGCGATCCTGATCGGCACCGGGCTGTCGCTGGTGGCCTATCTCTACCAGACCTCGCGCCCGGCGATGCGCACGATGGGCTTCGACAGCCGCCGCGCCGACCGCCGCTTCATCGTGCGCGACGCCACGCCCAGCGCGCTGCCCGAGTGCCCTCAGCTGAAGCTGCTGCGCATGGAGGGCGAGGTCTACTTCGGCGCCGCGCCGCATGTGGCCGAGCACCTGCATGCGCTGCGCCAGGCGCATCCCGGCCAGAAGCACCTGCTGGTGATGAGCAAGAGCATGAACTTCCTCGACCTGGCTGGCGTCGAGCTCTGGGAGGCGGAGCGGTGCGAGCGCCGCGCCGCCGGCGGCGATCTCTATTTCCACCGGCCGCGCCCGCAGGTGATGGCGATCTGGCGCCGCACCGGCTTCCTGGACCGGCTCGGGACCGACCATCTGTTCCCGGACAAGCAGCAGGCGATCGCCAGCATCTTCCACCGGCTCGATCCGGCGGTGTGCGCCCGCTGCAGCGTGCGGCTGTTCCGCGAATGTCAGCCAGACGACCCTGGCGCGGCGATCTGACCCGTGATCCCCCCTTGAATGGATCCCCGGGTTTTCCATAAGCCGCTAGAGTGCGATGACACCGCACCCACCTGCGCGCAGCGTCGCCGCCGCGCAACCCCTCCATGCCTTCTGCTCCTTCCCGCTCGATCCAGGGCGTGCTGTTCGTCATCGCGGCCGTGGCGCTGTTCGCCTGCTTCGATGCCAGCGTCAAGGTCGCCAGCGCCATCGCCCCGGTGGGCATGGTCATCTGGGCCCGCTATGTCTTCCAGGTCAGCGTGACGGCCGTGACGGTGCTGCCGCGCCGCGGCACCGCGCTGCTGCGCACCGAGCGGCCGGTGCTGCAGGTGCTGCGCGGGCTGTGCCTGCTGTCGCTGAGCGTGCTGGCCTTCTTCAGCCTGAAGGTCATGCCGGTGGGCGAGTTCACCGCGATCGTGATGCTCACGCCACTGCTGATCACGCTGCTGGCGGCGATGACGATGGGCGAGCGCATCTCGGGCCTGCGCTGGCTGCTGCTGGCTGGCGGGATGGCCGGGGCGCTGATCGTGATCCGGCCCAAGAGCGAGGGCCATGCGCTGGGCTGGGAGGCGCTGCTGCCGCTGGGCCTGGTGGTCTCGAACGCGCTGTTCCAGCTGATCACCAGCCGGCTGGCGCGCACCGAGGATCCGGCCACGACCCACTTCTACACCGGCCTGACCGGCTCGCTGGTCACCAGCGCCGCGCTGCCGTGGTGCTGGCAGGCGCTCTCGCCGGCGGGCTGGGCGCTGATGGTGCTGCTGGGCGCGCTGAGCTCCTCGGGGCATTTCCTGCTGATCCTGGGCTACACGCGGGCCCAGGCGGCGATGCTCACGCCCTTCCTCTACTTCCAGATCGTCTTCGCGACGCTGGTGGGCTGGGTCTGGTTCGACCACGCGCCCGACGCGATGACGCTGGCGGGCATCGCCATCATCGCCGGCTGCGGCATGACCGGCACCTGGCTGGCCAGCCGGGCGCAGCCGCGCACCGGGCTGGCGCCGTCCTCGGCGCCGCCGGGACGGACCAAGGCCGCCTGACGCTGCCTCAGTCCCCGAAGGTCGACAGGCCGGGAAACCGGCGCATCAGCATCTCGCGCCGGCAGACCGCCGTCGGCCACAGGCAGGGCCAGAGCAGCAGCGTCGCGCCGGCCAGCACCAGCACCGACACGGCGGCCGGCGGCATCGCGGGCTCGCCGGGGGCCCGCATCGACTGGCGCATGCGCACCTCCTGGACCGACTCGACGATGAGCTCATGCATCGCGCCGACGCAGGTCAGCACCACGCCGATGGCGAAGTGCGCGCAGATCAGGACGATGACGAGGTGCTGCATCGGAGCGGAGCGGCCCGGCGGGCAAAGCTCCGATGCTGTCGCAGGCGCCGTCGCTGCGGCAGACCCGGCGCTCCCGCGCTCAGGGGAGCGGCTGCACGACAGGGGCGCAGTTCTGGTAGATCTGCGCGACCGCGCTCGCCCGCCGAGCACCTCGCGGGCCGGATCGCGGCGAAGGGCGGCGCGCCCAGCACCGCCGGCGCGTCTCCTTGAAGGCCCGGTTCAGACGCCCAGGTGGCCCGCCAGCGCCGCGCTGCCCTGCAGCGCCTCCGAGCGGCCGCTCAGCACCAGCCGGCCTTTCTGCATCACCACCAGCCGGTCGGATTCGGCGCAGACCTTGCGGTAGTCGCGGTCGACGATCAGCGTGGCGATGCCGGTGCGGCGGATCTCGGCGATGACGCGCCAGATCTCGGCCACGATCAGCGGCGCCAGGCCCTCGGTGGCTTCATCCAGGATGATCGCGTCGGGGTTGGTCATCAGCGCCCGGCCGATCGAGAGCATCTGCTGCTCGCCGCCCGAGAGCTGGTGGCCCAGGTTGGTCAGCCGCTCGGACAGGCGCGGGAAGGTCGCCATCACCCGCTCGAAGGTCCAGTCCTTCTGGCCGGCGGTGCCGGCGCGGGCGGCCATCACGAGGTTCTCGCGCACGGTCAGCGTGGGGAAGATGCCGCGCCCCTCGGGCACGTAGGCCACGCCGAGCTGCGCCACCTGATGCGGCAGGCCGCTCGACAGGTCCCGTCCGGCGACCTGGATGCGGCCCTGGCGCTGGCGCACATGGCCCAGCAGCGTGCGGATCAGCGTGGACTTGCCCATGCCGTTGCGCCCGAGCAGGCCGACCGTCTCGCCCCGGGCGAGCTTGAAGTCGATGCCGTGCAGGATGTGGCTGCTGCCGTACCAGGCCTGCACGCCCTGCGCGTCGATGATCAGTGGCGCCGACATCAGTGGCCTCCCAGGTAGGCGGCCTGCACGTCGCGGTTGGTGCGCACCTCGGCGGGCGTGCCGCTGGCGATCACCGCCCCGTTGACCATCACGGTGATGCGGTCGGCCACCGCGAACACCGCGTCCATGTCGTGCTCGACCAGCAGGATGGCGTGGCCTGTCTTCAGCGAGCGCAGCAGCTCGAGCATCCGGTGCGATTCCTCCGGCCCCATGCCCGCCAGCGGCTCGTCGAGCAGCAGCACGCGCGGCTCGGTGGCCAGGCACATCGCGATCTCGAGCTGGCGCTTCTGGCCGTGCGAGAGGCTGGCGGCCTGGCGCTCGGCCAGCGCCGCCAGGCCGGCGCGCGCGATCGCGCTGCGGGCACGCTCGACGCTGGTGCGGCAGGTCTGCGCCGCCTCCCACCAGGCCCAGGGCCGCTGCACGCGGGCCTGCGCGGCCAGGCGGCAGTTCTCCAGCACCGTCAGCGGCAGGAAGATGGTGTTGCGCTGGTAGCTGCGGCCGATGCCGGCGTGGGCCAGCTTCGGCTGCGGCCAGCGCGTGACGTCCTGGCCGCCGAGCAGGACCGCGCCGCCGCTGGGCGCCAGCTCGCCCGAGAGCAGGTTGATCAGCGTCGACTTGCCCGCGCCGTTGGTGCCGATGACGGCGTGGATCTCGCCCTCGTGCAGCGCCAGCGACACGTCGCTGACCGCGCGCAGCGCGCCGAACTGGCGCGACAGGCCGCGCGCCTCGAACAGGACCGGGTTCAGGCTCGGGCTCATGCGTGGCGCTCCCGGGGCGTGTCGGTGGAGGTCGGGGGAGAGGTCGGGGTCGGCAGCGGGCGGCGGGGCCGGCGCAGGCTCAGGCCCGCCAGGCCCTGCGGCAGCAGCGCCACCGTCAGGATGATGAAGCCGCCGAACAGCAGCTGCCAGTGCCGGGTCAGCGCGGAGAAGCCCTCCGAGAGCAGCACGAAGGCAAACGCCCCCGCCACCGCGCCGCCCAGGCTGCCCAGCCCGCCGAGGATGATCATCACCAGCGCATTGCCGCTGTAGTGCCAGGACAGGATCTCGGGCGTGACGAAGCCGTACTGCGCCGCGTACAGGAAGCCGCCCAGCCCGGCCAGCAGCCCCGCCACGACGAAGGCGGCGAGCTTGTAGAGCAGCGTCGGGTAGCCGGCCGCGCGCATGCGCTGCTCGTTGTGCCTGATGCCCACCAGCGCATGCCCGAAGCGCGAGCGCAGCAGCAGCGCCAGACTCCCCAGGGCCAGCACCAGCGCGCCCAGCACGAACCAGTAGAAGCGGTCGGCCCGCTCCAGGTCGATCCACTGCCAGCCCGCGATCGCGAAGTCCGGCTTGAAGTAGACATAGGCGCCATCGCTGCCGCCGGCGATCTTCGTGTCGTGGAAGACGAAGTAGACCAGCTGCCCGAAGGCCAGCGTGACCATGATGAAGTAGATGCCCTGCGTGCGCATCACCAGCGCGCCGATCACCAGCGCCAGCAGCGCTGCCCCGGCCGTGGCCGCCAGCAGCATCAGCCAGCCGTTGCCGGCCTCGGACATCGGCGCCAGCATCGCCACCGCGTAGGCGCCGAAGCCGAAGAAGGCCGCATGCCCCAGGCTCACCAGCCCGGTGCAGCCCACCAGCAGCTGCAGGCTGGCCGCGAAGATCGCCATGATCATCACCTTGGACAGCAGCTCGGTGTGGAACTTGCCGCTGATCGGCTCGGGCAGCAGCGGGAACACCGCCAGCAGCATGAAGGCCAGCGCCCAGGCGACTCTCGAAAGAGATGTGTTGGAAGTCATCGCCTTGTCACCCCGCCTTGAACAGGCCGGCCGGACGCCACAGCAGGATGCCGGCCATCAGCACATAGACCAGCGCCCCCGCGCCTTCCTGCCACAGCACCTTGCCGAAGGTGTCGACGAAGCCGATCAGCAGCGCCGCCACCAGCGCGCCCTTGACCGAGCCGATGCCGCCGATCACCACCACCACGAAGCACACGATCAGCACCTGCCCGCCCATGCCCGGATAGACCGAGGACATCGGCGCCGCGATCATCCCGGCGAACACCGCCAGCGCCACGCCCACCGCGAACACGACGCGGTACAGCAGCGTGATGTTGATCCCGAGCGACTGCACCATCTCGCGGTGGGTGGCGCCGGCGCGCACCATCATGCCCAGACGCGTCTTGCTGATCAGCAGGTACATGCCCAGCGCCAGCGCTAGGCACACGCCCGAGACGAACAGCCGGTAGACCGGATAGGTCATGCCGTTGCCGATGGCGATCGAGCCGGCCAGCAGCTCCGGGATCGCCACGCCGTGCACCTCGTCGCCCACCAGCAGGCTGCGCAGCTCCTCGAAGACGAGGATCAGGCCGTAGGTCATCAGCACCTGCTGCAGGTGCTCGCGCTCGTAGAGGTAGCTGAAGAACACCCACTCGAGCAGGTAGCCGAAGGCCACTGCCAGCACCACGCCGACCAGCAGCGCCAGCGGCAGGCTGCCCAGCAGGGTGCTCAGGGAGAACGCCAGATAGGCGCCGATCATGTAGAAGCTGCCGTGGGCGAGATTGATCACGCCCATGATCCCGAAGATCAGCGTCAGCCCGGAGGCCACCAGGAACAGCAGCAGCCCGTACTGCACGCTGTTGAGGCACTGGATGAGGAGGGTGGTGAGGTCCATGGGGACGGTGTCTGCCGTGCGGGCCTCGGGTCTCAGAGCTTGCAGCCGCGCGCCGGATCGGCCAGGCCCTTGGCCGCGATGGCGACGTTCCGGTTCACCTTGCCGCTGACCTCGCGCAGGTAGATGTCCTGCACCGGGTTGTGCGCCCGGCTGAGCGTGAAGGCGCCGCGCGGGCTGTCGATCTTCGCTCGCTCGATGGCCTTGACCAGCGCGTCGCGCTGCTTCATGTCGCCCTTGACCGCCTGGACGCCGGCGGCCAGCATCTGCGCCGCGTCGTAGCCCTGCACCGCGTAGACATCGGGCTGCAGCTTGTAGGTCTTGGCGTACTGCAGCCGGAAGGCCTTGTCCTTCGGGTGCGTCAGGTCGTCGGCGTAGTGCAGCGTGGTCAGCAGGCCCTGCGCGGCCGCGCCCTGGGCCTCGAGCGTGCCGTCGGTCAGGAAGCCCGCGCCGATCAGCCGGATGCTGCTGCCCAGCCCGGCCGCCGCCCAGTCCTTGGCGAACTTCACCGCGCCGCCGCCTGCGAAGAACACATAGACCGCATCCGGCTTGAGCGCGGCCACCTCGGTCAGCAGCGCCTGGAACTCCACGTTCGGGAACGGCAGGTTCAGCTCCTTGACCACCTTGCCGCCGCCGGCCTCGAAGCCCTCCTTGAAGCCGCGCACCGACTCGTCCCCGGCGGCGTACTTCCAGGTCAGCGTCACCGCGGTCTTGATCTTCCTGTCGGCGGCGACCTTGCCCATCGCGAAGCCGGGCTGCCAGTTCGAGAACGACGAGCGGAAGATGTTGGGCGCGCACAGCGGGCCGGTGATCGCGTCCGCGCCGGCGTTGGGCACGATCAGCAGCGTGTTGTTGTCCTTGGCGACCTTGGCCATCGCCATCGCCACGCCCGAGTGCACCGTGCCGATCATCACGTCGACGTTGTCGCGCTTGACCAGCTTGCTGGCGTTGTCCGAGGCCTTGGCCGGGTCGGACTCGTCATCGACCTTCACGAACTCGACGGCCTTGCCGGCGAGCCTGCCGCCCTGCTCGTCGATGTACTGGCGAAAGCCGTTCTCGATGGCGTTGCCCAGCGCGGCGTAGGTGCCGGTGTAGGGCAGCATGAGGCCGACCTTGATCTTGTCCTGCGCGCTGGCGGGAGCGGCGGCAGCAGCCAGCAGCGCGCTGCCGAGCAGGGTGCAGGCCAGGAGGGAAGGGCGGATGCGCATGGCGTGTCTCCTCGTTGTGGTCGGGTCAGGCTTCAGGGCCTCATTCGGGGCGCCATTCGGCGGGCGCGAGCGTGACGAATCCGGTGGCGTCCATGGCGCGGCGTCCGGTCTCAGGTCGAGGTGCGGACCTGCGGCTGCGGCTGCGCCTGCGCACGCTCGCGCTCGCGCAGCCGGAAGCGCTGGATCTTGCCGGTGGCGGTCTTGGGCAGCTCCTCGACGAACTCGATCTGGCGCGGGTACTTGTAGGGCGCGAGCCGGTCCTTCACGAAGGCCTTCAGCTCGGCCTCGGTGGCGCCGTGCGGCTCCTTCAGGATCACGAAGGCCTTGGTCTTGGTCAGGCCTTCTGCGTCCTCCACGCCGATGACCGCCGCCTCCAGCACCGCCGGGTGCTGAACCAGCGTGGCCTCGACCTCGAAGGGGCTGACGTAGATGCCGCTCACCTTCAGCATGTCGTCGGAGCGGCCGCCGTAGGTGTAGGTGCCGTCGGGGTTGCGCAGGTACTTGTCGCCGCTCTTGGTCCAGCCGCCCTGGAAGGTCTCGCGGGTCTTCTCGCGGTTGCCCCAGTACATCATCGCGGCGCTCGGGCCCTGGATGTAGAGGTCGCCGGGCTCGCCCTCAAGCACCTCGCGGCCGTCGTCGCCGCGCAGCTCGACCCGGTAGCCCGGCACCGGCCAGCCGGTGGTGCCGTAGCGCACGTCGTCGGGGCGGTTGCTCAGGAAGATGTGCAGCATCTCGGTCGAGCCGATGCCGTCGACGATGTCGACGCCGAAGCGGGCCTTGAAGCGCTCGCCCAGCTCGGCCGGCAGCGCCTCGCCCGCCGAGGAGGCCAGGCGCAGCGCCACCGCCTCGCGCGCGGGCAGACCCGGGTGCGCGAGCATGCCCGCGTAGCCGGTCGGCGCGCCGAAGAAGACGCTCGGGCGCACGCCGCCCGTGCCGCCGAGCCAGCGCTGGAACACCGCCTCCGGCGTCGGCCGCTCGGCCATCAGGAGGGTCGTCGCGCCCACGCTGAGCGGAAAGCTCAGGCCGTTGCCCAGCCCGTAGGCGAAGAAGAGCTTGGCGGCGGAGAAGCACACATCGTCCTCGCGCAGGCCCAGCACCGCGCGGCCGTAGAGCTCGGCGGTCCAGTAGGGGTTGCCGTGCGAGTGGACCGTGCCCTTGGGCCGGCCGGTCGAGCCGGAGGAATAGAGCCAGAAGCCGGGCGCGTCCGGTCCGGTGGCCGCCGCCTTCTGCGCCGGCGCGTGCGCGGCCAGGAAGGCCTCGAGCTCGACCTCGGACGGATGCAGCGGCGCCACCGGCCGCGACACGATCACCCGGCCCACCTCGTGGTCCGACTTGACCAGCGCGGCGTTGAGCGTCGGCAGCAGCGCGCCCGACACCAGCACCGCCTGAGCCCGCGAGTGCTCGAGCATGTAGGCGTAGTCGTCGGCGGTCAGCAGCGTGTTGACCGCCACCGGCACGATGCCGGCATGCATCGCGCCGAGAAAGCTCACCGGCCAGTCGTTCACGTCCTGCATCAGCAGCAGCACGCGCTCTTCCCGCTTGATGCCCAGCCCGCGCAGGCCGCTGGCCAGGCGGCGCACCCGCTCGTCGAGCGCGCGGAAGGTGAGGGTGCCGAGATCGTCGACGAAGGCCGCCTTGTCCGGCCGGCCGGCATTGAGCGCGAGCAGGTGCTGGGCGAAGTTGAAGTCCGCGCCGGGCGCGGCGACGGACAGGTCGGTGGGATCGCTCATGGCGGGTCTCCTGGATCAGGCGGCAGGCGGCGGCGTCGGGGTCAGCCGCGACAGCACGGTCGGCGCGGCCTGCACGGCGGCGCGCCGGTGATGGAAGTTCAGCGCGCGCAGCCCGCCGAGCTCCTCGCCGCCACCGGCGCGGCCCGGTCCGCCGTGCAGCGACTGCGGCATGACGTTGCCGTGGCCGGTGTGCAGCGCGGCCACCGCCGGCGTCACCACATGCACGCGGCCGTGCAGCGCTGCCAGGTCGAGCGCGGTGGCGGCCAGCGCGTCGGCGGCCGTGTCGTCGTCCTCGCCGTAGAGCGAGCACGCCAGCGAGCCTTCGCCGCGGGCGACCAGCGCGCGGGCATGGTCGAGGTCGCGGTAGGGCATCAGCGTGGCCACCGGGCCGAAGACCTCGGTGACGTGCAGCAGGCCGTGCGCGTCCGGGTCACGCGTGCCCAGCAGCACCGGTGCGACGCAGGCGGCCACGGCCGGATCGGCATCGATCAGCGCCGCGCCCCGGCCGTCGTGCAGCGTCTCGGTCACGCCCTGGAGCTGCGCGATGCCGGCCTGCACCGCCTCGAACTGCGCGCGGCTCACCAGCGCGCCCATGCGCACCGACGCGTTGCGCGGGTTGCCCACGGTGACCTTGGCCAGCCGCGCGCCGATCGCCTCGGCCGCCGCGCCGTAGAGCGCCTCGGGCACCAGCACGCGGCGGATCGCGGTGCATTTCTGGCCCGACTTCTGCGTCATCTCGCGGGCGACTTCCTTGACCAGCAGCTCGAAGCTGGCGCTGCCCGGCGTGGCGCCCGGCATCAAGAGGCCTGAGTTGACGCTGTCGGCCTCGATGTTGACCCGCACCGAGCGCTCGGCCACCGCGGGATGGCGGCGCAGCAGCGCGGCGGTGTCGGCCGAGCCGGTGAAGCCGAGCCCGTCGAAGGGCTGCAGCGCCTCCATCAGCCCGGCCGAGCTGCCGCACACCATGTTGAGCGCACCGGCCGGCAGCACGCCGGCGTCGATCACGTCCTGCACCATGCGCTGCGTCAGCCAGGCGGTCGCGGTGGCCGGCTTGACCACCACCGGCACGCCCGAGAGCAGCGCGGGCGCGGCCTTCTCCCACAGGCCCCACGACGGGAAGTTGAAGGCGTTGATGCACAGCGCCAGCCCGCGGGTCGGCACCTGCACATGGCGGCTGCCGAAGGCGCCGCCCTTGGCCAGCGCGACGAACTCGCCGTCGGCCAGCACGCGCGTGTCGCCCAGCGCCTCGCCCAGCTTCGCGTAGATGCCGATCGTGT
>Ga0228700_1002329_pt1 | contig 10131 bp, 5 predicted proteins | sample McNCre317_Aug_MG_FD_178019 | JGI IMG/M metagenome (GOLD analysis project Ga0228700, IMG submission 178019) | Freshwater microbial communities from McNutts Creek, Athens, Georgia, United States - 3-17_Aug_MG | ecosystem: Environmental > Aquatic > Freshwater > Creek | place: USA: Georgia... | reverse complement strand
GCCTTGAGGTCCTTCTGCTCCGGAATGATGGTCTGGAAGCTGCCCTTGGTGAACTCGGACAGGGGCGAAGTGGCGTCCTTGTTACGCAAGAGCGACTTGGGCGTCATGATCACCAGCGGCTTGCGCAGGTTGCGCACCATCTGGCGGCGCAGCACGTGGAAGATCTGGCTGGCCGTGGTGGGCTGCACGATCTGCATATTGGTGTCAGCCGCCAGCTGCATGAAGCGCTCCAGGCGGGCCGAGCTGTGCTCGGGGCCCTGGCCTTCGTAGCCGTGCGGCAGCATCAGGGTGATGCCGTTGACACGGCCCCACTTCACTTCACCAGAGGCGATGAACTGGTCGATCACCACCTGGGCGCCGTTGGCGAAGTCGCCGAACTGGGCTTCCCAGATCACCAGGGTGTTGGGATCGTTGGAGGCATAGCCGTACTCAAACGCCAGCACCGCCTCTTCCGACAAGATGGAGTCGATCACGACAAACGGAGCTTGGTTGTCGGCTGCGTTGGACAGGGGCACATAGGTGCCGGTGTCCCACTTCTCGCGGTTCTGGTCATGGATGACGGCATGGCGGTGGGTGAAGGTGCCGCGTCCGCAGTCTTCACCTGAGAGGCGCACCGGGTAGCCGCTGGCCACCAGGGTGGCAAAGGCCATGTGCTCGCCCATGCCCCAGTCCACATTCACTTCGCCACGGCCCATGGCCGCACGGTTTTCCAGCACGTCGCGCACCAGCTTGTGCGGCGTGATGTTGGCCGGCAGCGTGGTGATGCGCTCCGCCACACGTTTCCACTCGGCCAGGGGCACGGCGGTGTCGCTGGAGTCGGTCCACTTCTTGCCCAGGAAGGGCGCCCAGTCCACGGCGAACTTGCTCTTGAAGTTGGTCAGCACCGGGTCGGCCGTGTGCTTGCCCGCATCCATGGCGGCGCGGTAGGCCTTTACCATGTCGTCACCCAGGGTGTCGCCCAGGCCCAGCGCGCTTAGGCGATCGGCGTAGAGCTTGCGCGTGCCAGGGTGCTGGGCAATCTTCTTGTACATCAGCGGCTGGGTCAGCGCCGGGGTGTCCTGCTCGTTGTGGCCGAGCTTGCGGAAGCACACGATGTCCAGCACCACGTCCTTGCGGAATTCCATGCGGTATTCCAGCGCCAGCTGGGTGGCCAGCACCACGGTCTCGGGGTCATCGCCGTTGACGTGCAGCACCGGGGCTTCGACCATCTTCACGATGTCGGTGCAGTACACCGAGGAGCGCATGTCGCGCGGGTCCGAGGTGGTAAAGCCGATCTGGTTGTTGATGATGATGTGCACCGTGCCGCCCGTGGTGTAGCCACGGGTCTGGGCCAGTGCCAGGGTTTCCTGGTTCACGCCCTGGCCGCCAAAGGCCGAGTCACCGTGCACCAGCACCGGCAGCACCTGCGCGCCCTTGGTGTCGCCACGGCGGTCCATACGGGCGCGCACCGAGCCTTCGACCACCGGGTTGACGATTTCCAGGTGCGAGGGGTTGAACGCCAGCGACAGATGCACCGGGCCGCCGGGGGTGGACAGGTCGGAGCTGAAGCCCTGGTGGTACTTCACGTCACCGGCCGGCAGGTCTTCAGGGGCGGTGTGGTCGAACTCGGCGAACAGGTCCTTGGGCATCTTGCCCATGGTGTTGACCAGCACATTGAGGCGGCCGCGGTGGGCCATGCCGATCACCACTTCCTGCACGCCCTTGGCGCCGGCCTGCTGGATCAGCTCGTCCATGGCGGCGATGAAGCTCTCGCCACCTTCCAGCGAGAAGCGCTTCTGGCCCACGAACTTGGTATGCAGGAAGCGCTCCAGGCCTTCGGCCGCGGTCAGGCGCTCCAGAATGGCCTTCTTCTTGTCGGAGTTGAAGTTGGGCTTGCTGCGAATCGACTCGAGCTTTTGCTGCCACCAGCGCTTTTCGGTCTGGTCGGTGGTGTACATGTACTCGGCGCCCAGGGTGCCGCAGTAGGTTTCGCGCAGCGCATTGAGCAGCTCGCGCAGCGACATGCTGTTCTTGCCGAAGAAGGTGTTGCTGGTGTCGAACACGGTCTCCTGGTCGGCATCGCTGAAACCGAAGTAGGCGGGGTCCAGATCAGGAATGGAGGGGCGCTCGGTGCGCTTGAGCGGGTCCAGATCGGCCCAGCGCTGACCGACGTTGCGGTAGGCGGCGATCAGCTGCTGCGCGGCGGTGCGCTTGCGGCCCATCTCGGCGTCGGCGCTGGCCATGACGACCTTGGTGCCGCCGGCCTTGGCGCGCTCGGCAAAGGCGTTGATGACCGGCATGTGGGGCACGTCCTTGGCATTGCTGCCGTCGACTGCGGGGACATGGCTCAAGGCATCGAAATATTCGCGCCAGGAATCGGGCACGCTACCTGGGTTGGCCAGGTAGTTTTCATACATCTCTTCGACGTAGGGGGCATTGCCACCAAACAGGTAGGTATTGCCTTGGTACGCCTGGTAAACAGACGACACGGAATCACTCATATTGCGCTGACCTCCGTTCCCCTTGAGGGAACATTAGCTGGTTAAAGCTGGGTTTATTAACCTTCCGCGACACGGCTGAACCGATTGGCGGATGCGACTGTGGCATGGGAAGGACCTTCGTTGCGGACGGGATTGTGCCACCGAATTGGGAGCTCTTTGGCACTAATCCAGTATTTGTCGATACGACTGACAGCTAGCTGACCACGGAGTCTTTGATCAGCTGCAATGCACCCGGATCTTCCATGGTGGTGAGGTCGCCGGGGTCGCGTCCTTCACACACGGCCTGGATGGCCCGGCGCAGCAACTTGCCGCTGCGGGTCTTGGGCAGCACCTGCACGAAACGCACGCGGGCCGGTCGCGCCACGGCGCCAAGCTGGTCGTCCACCACCTTCATGATGGCGGCTTCCACCTTCTTGGCGTTGTCGCCTGCGGCCTGGCTGGGGTCTTTGAGGACCACGAAGGCCACGGCCACCTGGCCCTTGAGCTGGTCGGCCACGCCCACCACGGCGACCTCGGCCACATTGGAATGGCTGCTGATGCTTTCCTCGATTTCGCGGGTGCCCAGGCGGTGGCCGGCCACGTTGATCACGTCATCGGTGCGACCCAGGATGAAGTAGTAGCCGTCCTCGTCCTTCACACCCCAGTCAAAGGTGCTGTACATGACGCGGTTGTGGATGCTGGACCAGTAGGTTTTGACAAAGCGCTCGTCGTCGCCCCAGATGGTCTGCAGGCAACCGGGAGGCAGCGGGCCTTCCACCGCGATCACGCCCTTCTTGTTGGCTTCATGGATCTCTTCGCCGGTGGTCTCGTCGATCAGGCGCACATCAAAGCCATAGACCGCCTTGCCGGGCGAGCCGAACTTGGTGGGCGCGGCCTCCACGCCGTTGCAGATGGCCATGATGGGCCAGCCGGTTTCGGTCTGCCAGTAGTTGTCGATGATGGGCTTGCCGATGGCGCCCGAGATCCAGCTGGCGGTGGGTTCGTCCAGTGGCTCGCCGGCCAGAAACAGGGCCTTCAGGCTGGAGAGGTCGTACTTGGTGAGATAGGCCTCGTCCTGCTTCTTCAGCACGCGTGCGGCGGTGGGGGCGCTGAACATCACGCTCACCTGGTATTTTTCCACCAGCTTCCACCAGATGCCGGCGTCCGGGCGGATGGGCAGGCCTTCGTACATGATGGTACCCATGCCGGCAATCAGCGGGCCGTAGATGATGTAGCTGTGGCCCACCACCCAGCCGATGTCGGAGGTGGAGAAATAGGTCTCACCGGCCTTGCCCATGTAGATGTGCTGCATGCTGGCCGCCAGGGCCACGGCGTAGCCCGCGGTATCGCGCTGCACGCCCTTGGGCTTGCCGGTGGTGCCACTGGTGTAGAGGATGTAGCTGGGGTGGTTGGAGTCGACCCAGACGCAGGGCACCACGGTGTCCATGTGCTTGGCGCGCAGTCTGGCGTAGTCTTCGTCGCGCCCCTGCACACGGGGAAACTCGGCCAGGCCCCGGTTGACCATCAGCACCTTGGCTGGCTTGTGGGCGCTAAGCGATACGGCCTCATCCAGCAGATGCTTGTAGGGCACCACCTTGCCGCCGCGCATGCCGGCGTCTGCACTGACGATGGCCACCGGCTTGGCGTCTTCAATGCGGCTGGCCAGGCTGTGGCTGGCAAAGCCACCGAACACCACCGAGTGGATGGCGCCAATGCGCGCGCAGGCCAGCATGGCAAAGCAGGCCTCGGCAATCATGGGCATGTAGATCAGGACGCGGTCGCCCTTGTTGACGCCCAGGTCTTGCAGGATAGCCGCCATGCGCTGCACTTCGGCATGCAGTTCGCGAAAGCTGTAGGCCTTCTCGATGTCGGTTTCGGTGGAGACAAAAATCAGCGCGTTCTGGTCGGGGCGGGTTGCCAGGTGGCGGTCCACCGCGTTGTGGCACAGATTGGTCTTGCCACCGGCAAACCAGTTCGCAAACGGTGGCTTGCTGTAGTCGCAGACCTGCTCGAAGGGCTTGTGCCAGTCGATCAGCTGGGCCTGTTCGGTCCAGAAACCGTCGCGATCTTCGATGGAACGGCGATGAAAGTCTGCGTAAGAAGTCATGGGGGTGGGTCTCCGAAGCCTTGTTGTGGGGCGTGAAATTGAATTCATAATTATGAGCAAGCAACTTTCTGCAAGCTGACTTTGCGCCCCCAGGCAGACCGGCTCGGCGGGCCCTCGGCCCGCCCCCATTTCTCCTCTATTTGATCAAGCCCTGAACCTGCTTAAAGGCTGGGTGTTCGGCACTGCGCAGCCACTCAAAAGCCACCATCTCGGTGCTCACCAGCTCCACGCCGGCGCCGGCCAGGCGGTCAAAGGCGGCGTCACGGTTGCGCTCGGTGCGCGAGCTGCAGGCATCGGTCACCACCCATACGTCGAACTCGTCTTCCAGCAGGTCCAAGGCGGTCTGCAACAGACAGACATGGGCCTCGCAGCCAGCCAGCACGATGGTGTCGCGCGGTTCGCCGGCAGCGGCCTTCTGCAAGTGCTTGGGCAGGCTGCGGGCATTGCCCTGCACCGGTTTTGGGGGCGGGCGCAGCATGTCGCCCAGGCCTTCTTCCACGGCACTGAACTGCATCTTGGCCAGGGGCCTGGCGCGCGCCGACTTCAGCGCCTCCAGCAACACCGGGCTGGTGGCGCCCAGCTTGGACGGGTTTTGCTCGGTATAGAACGCGGGCACCTCCAGCGTGGCCGCGATCTGCGCCAGACGCACCGCGTTTTTCAGCACCGCATCCGACTCCCACAGGGCGGGCAGCAGGCGGGTTTGGTAATCGATCAGCACAAGTTGGGAGGTTGCAAGTTCAAGCAGCATAGGGGGAGGCCTTGGTTCGTGGAATGGCAGAAGCATAACCAGCTGGAGCGGACCCTGCGGGAGGCCCCGCGCACCCTTGGCGTACCACATCGTGAGAATCGATACATTTACATACAAATCAAGGGCTTACATGATTTGTAAAGGTTTTACATGGTTTGACTTGCCTAGCTTGGCCAAGCTATGCTCACTGAATGCGTTTTTTAAACCTGCTGGTAGTGCTTTTCGCGCTGCTTTTTGCCTCATCTTGCTTCGCCGCCCCTCCGGAATCGGGCGATGAGGTCAGCCGCCTTCTCACCGACGGCAAGTTGCTGGACCGCCTTAGCGAGGTCAGCAACCGCGTTGAGGCCACCGCTTCGCAGCTGGTTGTAGGTGCCCTGGGCTTCCTGGGCGTGCCCTACCGCCGTGGCGGCAACACGGCCGAAACCGGCTTCGACTGCAGTGGCTTTGTCCGTGCTCTCTACCAGCAGACCGCGGGCCTCCTGCTGCCCCGCAAGGCTTCTGACCAGGCCGCTGCCACCGAGACCATCGACAAGACCGAGCTCAAGCCGGGCGACCTGGTGTTTTTCAACACCATGCGCCGTGCTTTCAGCCACGTGGGCATTTATGTGGGCAATGGCAAGTTCATCCATTCGCCCAAGCCCGGTGCCGAGGTTCGGGTGGACGACATGGGAGCCTCCTACTGGCTCAAGCGCTTTGACGGCGCCCGCCGCGTCCCCACCGAGGCCAGCGCCAGCCTGCCGGTCCAGCAATAAGCGCGGCTAAACTGCCGCATGCCATTCTCTTCGCTGGGCTTGTCGCCCGCACTGCTGCGCGCCCTGGAGCGCCAGCACATCCACACGCCGACCGCGGTGCAGGCGCAGGCCATACCGCCGATTCTGGCCGGCCACGACGCGTTGGTACGGGCCCAGACCGGCTCTGGCAAAACCCTGGCTTATGGCCTACCCCTGTTGCAGGGGCTCGCTGCGAAAACACCTGGCACGCCGCGCCAACTGCGGGCGCTGCTGCTGGTACCTACCCGTGAACTGGCGATCCAGGCCGGCCAGATCCTGCGCGATCTGGCCAACCAGTTGCCCCAGGCGATCCGCGTCAGTGTGGTGTTTGGTGGCGTCTCCATCCAGCCGCAGTTGCTGGCCATGCGCGGGGGTACCGATGTGGTCGTGGCCACGCCGGGGCGGCTGCTGGACCTGCTGGAGCGCAATGCCCTGCGCCTTTCCAGCACCGAACTGCTGGTGCTGGACGAGGCCGACCGCCTGCTGGACCTCGGCTTCGAGGCGGAGCTGGGTCGCCTGCTGCAGCTGTTGCCCGCCCAGCGCCAGACCTTGTTCTTTTCGGCCACCTTCGCCCCCGCCGTCGCCGCGCTGGCGCGCAGCATGCTGCGCACGCCGGTGCACATTGAGATCAGCGATACCCAGCAGGCCCCGCCGGACATCCAGCAGCGGGCCCTGCTGGTGGATGCGCCCCGGCGCACCCAGCTGCTGCGCCACCTGATAAACACCCAGCACTGGAAGCGCCTTCTGGTGTTTGTGGCCACCAAGCACGCGGCCGAAATCGTGGCCGACAAGCTGCGCCGCGTACACATCCATGCGGAGCCATTCCATGGCGAACTCAGCCAGGGCAAGCGCAGCCAGGTGCTGGCCGACTTCAAGGCCTCGCGCCTCAAGGTGGTGGTGGCCACCGACATGGCGGCACGCGGCCTGGATATCTCACAACTGCCGGTGGTGCTCAACTATGACCTGCCCCGCTCCGCCACCGAATACACCCACCGCATCGGCCGCACCGGTCGTGCGGGCGAGGCAGGCCTGGCGATCAGCTTTGTCAGCCACGACACCGCTGCCCATTTCCATCTGATTGAAAAGCGGCAAGGGCAGCAAGTTGGGCTAGAAACCGTGGAGGGCTTTGAGCCCGCGCCAGCTGCTTCTATCGCTTCCAAGCCCGTCAACCATGATCCCCAAGGTACCGGCGGCATCAAGGGCAGGCGCCCCAGCAAAAAGGACAAGCTGCGCGCCTTGCAAGCGCAGGAGCACAAGGCCGTGGGCACGGACTGAATCCGCCAAACCGGAGCCGCAGAACGGTGCCGGTGCGCCTTCGAAATCGTGGAAGTCGTGGGATTGGCGGACGCAAAAAAAGCCCGAACGCCTGCGCGCCCGGGCCTTATGTAAAAACGCTGCCGGCTTACTTGCGTGCTGGCGGCACGTCGGTGCAGCTGCCGTGGGCAATTTCCGCAGCCATGCCGATGCTTTCACCCAGCGTGGGATGCGGGTGGATGGTCTTGCCGATGTCGATGCAATCCGCACCCATCTCGATGGCCAGGGCCACCTCGCCAATCATGTCGCCGGCGTGTGTACCCACCATGCCGCCGCCCAGGATCTTGCCGTGGCCATGGGCCTCGGGAGAATCATCAAACAGCAGCTTGGTCACACCCTCGTCGCGGCCATTGGCAATGGCGCGGCCCGAGGCGTTCCAGGGGAACAGGCCCTTCTTGACCTTGATGCCCTGGGCCTTGGCCTGGTCTTCGGTGAGACCCACCCAGGCCACTTCGGGGTCGGTATAGGCCACGCTGGGAATCACGCGGGCGTTGAAGGCGGCGGATGCCAGTTCCTTGTTGCCCTGCAGTTCACCGGCAATCACCTCTGCCGCCACATGCGCCTCATGCACGGCCTTGTGCGCCAGCATGGGCTGGCCCACCACGTCGCCGATGGCAAAGATGTGGGGCACATTGGTGCGCATCTGGATGTCGACGTTGATGAAGCCACGGTCAGTCACCGACACGCCCGCCTTATCGGCGCCGATCTTCTTGCCATTGGGCGTGCGGCCCACAGCCTGCAGCACCAGGTCATAGACCTGGGGCGCGGGTGCCGTGCCGCCTTCCTCTGCCGAGGCAAAGGTGACCTCGATGCCTTCAGGCAAGGCGCGTGCCGACACGGTCTTGGTCTTGAGCATGATGTTGTCAAAGCGCGGCGCATTCATCTTCTGCCAGATTTTCACCAGGTCGCGGTCGGCTCCTTGCATCAGGCCGTCCATCATCTCCACCACGTCCAGGCGGGCTCCCAAAGTGCTGTAGACCGTGCCCATTTCCAGGCCGATGATGCCGCCCCCCAGGATCAGCATGCGCTTGGGCACTTCCTTGAGCGCCAGCGCGCCGGTGGAATCCACCACGCGTGGGTCTTCCGGCATAAAAGGCAGGCGCACCGCTTGCGAGCCGGCTGCGATGATGGCCTTCTTGAACGCAATGACCTTTTTGGTGCCGGTCTTGTCCTGGCCCGTGCCGTTGGTCTCTTCCACTTCCACATGGTTCGCGCCGACAAAGCTGCCGTAGCCGCGCACGGTGGTGACCTTGCGCATCTTGGCCATGGCGGCCAGGCCGCCGGTCAATTTGCCAATGACCTTTTCCTTGTGGCCTCGCAGCTTGTCGATGTTGACCGTGGGCGCACCGAAGTCCACGCCAAGAGCGGCCATGTGGCTCACCTCGTCCATCACCGCTGCCACGTGCAGCAAGGCCTTGGAGGGAATGCAGCCCACGTTCAGGCAGACGCCGCCCAGCGTGGCGTAGCGCTCGACGATGACCACCTTGAGGCCCAGATCGGCCGCGCGGAAGGCGGCCGAGTAGCCGCCGGGCCCACCGCCCAGCACCAGCACATCGCACTCCAGATCGGCGTTGCCGCCGAAGCTGGCAGCCGTGGGTGCCTGTGCGGCGGAAGCCGCTGCAGGTGCTGCAGCCGGTGCTGCTGCAGGCGCAGCTGCCGGAGCCGGGGAAGCAGCACCGCCCTCGCCTTCCAGCACCAAAACGAGCGTTCCTTGCTTTACCTTGTCGCCCAGCTTGACCTTGAGCTCCTTCACCACGCCGCCGTGGCTGGAAGGAATCTCCATGGAGGCCTTGTCACTCTCCACGGTGATCAGGCTTTGCTCGGGCTTGACGGTGTCACCCACCTTGACCATGAGCTCAATCACAGTGACTTCGTCGAAGTCACCAATATCGGGAACCTGGATGTCTATGTTGGCCATCTTGGTTCCTTAGAGCAGCACGCGGCGGAAGTCGCCGAGGATTTGGGTGAGGTACACGTTGAAGCGTGCGGCGGCGGCACCGTCGATGACGCGGTGGTCCCAGGTCAGCGAGAGCGGCAGCATCAGGCGCGGCTGGAACGCCTTGCCGTCCCACTTGGGTTCGGTCTGGCTCTTGCACACGCCCAGAATGGCGACTTCCGGCGCATTGATGATGGGCGTGAAATAGCGCCCGCCAATGCCGCCCAGCGAGGAGATGGTGAAGGTGGCACCCGACATCTCGGCGGGGCTCAGCTTGCCGTCGCGCGCCTTCTTGGCCAGCTCCGACATTTCCTGGCTGATCTGGAAGATGCCCTTCTTGTCGGCATCCTTGATCACCGGCACCATCAGGCCGTTTGGCGTGTCGGCGGCAAAGCCGATGTGCCAGTAGTTCTTGTAGACCAGGGCGTCGCCGTCCAGGCTGCTGTTGAACTCGGGGTACTTCTTGAGCGCGGCCACGCAGGCCTTGATCAGGAAGGCCAGCATGGTGACCTTGACGCCGCTCTTCTCGTTCTCCTTGTTGGTCAAGACGCGGAAGGCTTCCAGCTCGGTGATGTCGGCATCGTCATGGTTGGTGACGGCCGGAATCATGATGGCATTGCGCAGCAGGTTGGCACCGCTGATCTTCTTGATGCGGCTCAGCTCCTTGCGCTCCACCGGACCGAACTTGGCGAAGTCGACCTTGGGCCAGGGGATCAGGCCCAGGGCAGCGCCGTCGCCACCACCGGCTGCGGCCGGCTTGGCCATGGCAGCAGCGGCCTGGGTTTGCACCGCGCCGC
>Ga0228700_1002328_pt1 | contig 10133 bp, 10 predicted proteins | sample McNCre317_Aug_MG_FD_178019 | JGI IMG/M metagenome (GOLD analysis project Ga0228700, IMG submission 178019) | Freshwater microbial communities from McNutts Creek, Athens, Georgia, United States - 3-17_Aug_MG | ecosystem: Environmental > Aquatic > Freshwater > Creek | place: USA: Georgia... | reverse complement strand
CCCACAAAGTCGTTGATGTCCCAGACATCGGTGTCTAGTGGCGCGATGTTGAAGTCACCCATTAGTGCCAACGGCATATCGCCCGAGTGCTCTTGAAACTCAGCGGTCGTGGCGGCCAAACGGTCAAGCCAATCAAGCTTGTAGGTGTAGTGCGGGTCATCGAGGGTGCGCCCGTTCGGCACGTATAGAGACCAGAGTCGAACGCCATCGAAGGTTGCACCGAGGGCCCTGGCCTCTTCAACCTGAGGCTTTCCCTCTTTGCCAAAACTTGGCATGCCAGTAAAGCCAATTTCTATATCTTCGGCGGGAATCTTGCTGGCAAATGCGACGCCATTCCATTGATCAAGACCGTGCATGGTCACCTGGTAACCGGCATCTTCAAACGCCTTGGTTGGAAACTGATCGGGCTTGCATTTGATCTCTTGCATAGCCAAAACATCGGTGTTTGATCGTTCGAGCCAGTCGACAACGCGCCCGACGCGAGTTCGAATTGAATTGACGTTATGGGTGGCAATGCGCATGAATCAAGGCTAACTGAACGGGCCGAGCCGGCAGCACAGGCACGGCCCTCGAAGGTAAACTTGAGCCATGACCTTTGACCCAACCACTCACCCACGCCTTGTCGAGCTAATCAAGAAGCTGGCTGTCGTGCATGGCCGCGTGACGTTGTCGAGTGGCATCGAGGCTGACTACTATGTTGACCTCAGACGTGCGACCCTTCACCATGAGGCCGCCCCGCTTATTGGCCAGGCCATGCTTGACCTTCTTGACCTAAACAGCATCACCGATTTCGATGCGGTTGGCGGCTTGACTATGGGCGCAGACCCAGTGGCCACCGCAATCATGCACCAGGCTGCAGCGCGCGGCCGCGCCATCGATGCCTTTGTGGTTCGCAAGGCCGCCAAAGCTCACGGCATGGGCCGCCAAGTTGAAGGCCCAGATGTAAAGGGCAAGCGCGTCATTGTGGTCGAAGACACCTCAACCACTGGCGGTTCACCGCTGACCGCGGCCAAGGCACTCGAAGAGGCCGGGGCAATCATCGTTGCAGTTGCCACAGTTGTTGACCGTGACACCGGTGCCCAGAAGGTAATCGAAGATGCCGGCTATCGCTATTTCTCGGCCGTCTCACTAGACGATCTAGGTTTGCGTTAAAAATTGCCTTCAACCGCGGGCAATACCAAGCGTCGTTTGACGCCGATTGTCATAACACTCGCGTCATCGCTGCTCAGTGTGGTTTCGGGTTCGATGGTTTTTATGGCTTTTCCATGGTTGGCAATTAAGCTCACTGGCTCGGCAACCGGCGCGGGTGCGTTGATTGCAATTACAAATATTCCGGCTTTGTTGTTGGCCCCAGTGGTGGGTTCAATCATCGATAAATTTGGCCGCCGCCGAGTTGGAATTTACATCGAGTACCTGACCGCCGCCGTCACCCTGTTGATTCCAATCGCCGTGGGAATGTGGCAGATGACCTTGCCACTGCTCATTGCAATCGGTCTGATTCGTGCCAGCGTTGGTTCGGGCGCGGGTTCGGCACGCAAATCATTTATGCCCGATGTGGCCAGGGTTGCCGGCCTTTCGCTTGAACGCGTGAACTCCATCCAAGAGGCCATTTTTGCCGCTGGTTTTGCAATCGGCCCTGCGCTTGCCGCCATTTGCATCAGCTTGATCAATGTCTACAACACCTTCTTTGTGGTGGCTATCATTGGGCTGATTTCTGGATCACTGATGTTCTTTGTGCGCGTGAAAGAAGTTATCGAACCTCACGAGGATGAGAAGAACCTGTTCAAGTTTGCGATGGAGGGTTTCAAGGTTTTGGGCAGCACCCCATCGGTGGCAATTATGTTGTCTGGGGTTATGACGTTGGCGATGATTTATCTGCCAACCGAAATGATTGTTCTGCCAAAATATTTCACCGGCAAGGGCGATGCCGAGGGTCTTGGTTTCTTGCTTTCTGCAATGGCCGCGGCAACCGTTCTTGGCGCACTGGCTTTCGAGCGCCTCTCGAAGAAATTTAACTACAGCACCATTTTCCGCATCGCCATCCTTGGCGTTGCCTGCTCGATGATTCCCATGTCGTTCCTGCCCGACTATTGGGTAATGATTTTCTTCGGCCTGATTCTTGGCCTTACCTGGGGTCCAATCACCCCGCTGCTAAACACCGTGATTCAGCGCAAAATTGCGCCAAGCAAACGCGGCCGAGTTTTCAGCCTCGAGATGGTGATTTGGTCTGGTGGGCCGATGCTCTCGATGGTTTTGGTGGGCATTGCGGTGGATGCCTTCGGGGTCTTGCCGGTCTACATTTTCCTAGCAATTTCGACAACGATCGCCGGCATTTTCGTCACTTTCAACAAGCGCATGAAAGAGATCAACACCGCCGACTTCGCCGACTAGCGGGCCACCCAGTTGCCGGCCGCTTTGGTAGCCTTGTGACATGGCAGATCGCAGCAATATCACCTCTTGGCTAACCGACATGGATGGCGTGCTTGTGCACGAAGGCCACCCGATTCCCGGCGCAGCCGAGTTGATCGCAAAGTGGACCAACTCCGGCACCCCGTTCTTGGTGTTGACCAATAACTCGATCTACACACCTCGCGATCTTTCGGCGCGACTAAAGCTTGCCGGACTAGAGATTCCCGAGGATCGCATTTGGACCTCAGCCTTGGCCACCGCCTCTTTTTTGAACAGCCAAAAGCCAAACGGCAGCGCATACGTGATTGGTGAAACTGGCATGACCCAGGCGCTTCACGACATCGGCTATGTTCAAACCGACACCAACCCCGACTATGTGGTTCTTGGTGAAACTCGCAACTTCAACTTCGACAACCTCACCAAGGCCATTCGCCTCATCGGTGCGGGTGCTCGTTTCATTGTCACCAACCCGGATGCCACGGGCCCCTCAAATGAAGGGCCGCTGCCTGCCGCGGGTTCGGTGGCCGCGCTGATTACCAAGGCAACCGGCATGAAGCCATACATCGTTGGTAAGCCAAACCCGATGATGTTCCGCAGTGCGATGCGCAAAATTGGCGCGCACTCAGAATCGACCGGCATGATTGGTGACCGCATGGACACCGATGTGGTTGCCGGGATCGAAGCCGGATTGCACACCGTTTTGGTTTTGACTGGAATTGCCGACGATGCCGAAATTGCAAAGTACCCTTTCCGCCCAACCGAGATTTTGAACTCGGTCGCGGATCTTATTTAAGATGCATTTCGACTGGCCTGAGGCGATCAAAGCCGCGGCAATTTTCGTCTTCTTTCTGAGCCTCGGCATTGAACTTCGGCATGAAATCAAGCACGGTTCACTTTCAAAACCGCGTCAGGCGATTGTGCCAATATTGGCGGCAATCGGTGGGATGCTAACGCCAGTTGCAATCTATTCGGCAATTAACGCCGGCCAAGCATCGTCGGCTGGGTGGGGCATTCCAATGAGCACGGATGTTGCCTTCGCCTTGGCAGTTTTGGCTCTTGCTGGAAGATTCTTGCCGAAGTCGATTCGGGTTTTTCTGCTAACCGTTGCTGTCGTGGACGACTCCCTAACGATTCTGATTCTCGCCATATTTTTTGCCAGCAGCTTCCAACCGCTATCGGTGTTTTCTCTTGCCGGTGTGGCAACTGGCCTTTTCCTACCCCGCGGGCAGAAGGCATCTGTTTGGCTAAGCCCGCTTGCGAATTGGGCCGCTCTTCCGCTCTTTGCCCTGATAACCCTTTGGCAGACCTTTGCTAATTTTGAGCGCACTCTGACTGGCTCGGCAATCACCCTGGGCATAGTCATCGCCATGGTTTTCGGTAAGCCAATCGGGGTGCTCGGCACCACCTGGCTGGTCACAAAATCTGGCCTCGGCAAATTGGCCGCTGACATTAGGTGGCCAGATTTACTTTCAATCGGTTCGCTCTTTGGCATCTGTTTCACGGTGGCCATGATGATGTCTGAGTTGTCGTTTGGTAATAAACCCGCAGAGCACTCGATTGCTAACGTGAGTGTGCTCATCGGCAGCCTTACATCTGTGGTGCTGGCAACAATTGCACTTCAAATTCGAAAGAGGTTTCATGTCACTCGATAACCCGTCGCCAGAGCAAACCACCTGGGGCGTTGGGCCATGGCAGGGCGAATGGCCGGCCGATGCCGGCACCCCGGATGAGCCAAACCCTGACTCACTTCTAGACCCTGATTTGCTGATGAATGGTGACACCAGAAACGTTCTCGACCAGTATCGCTATTGGAAGATGGAAGCCATCATCGCCTCGCTAGATCAGCGCAGGCACAAATATCATGTGGCGATTGAAAACTGGCAGCACGACCTAAACATTGGTTCGATAGTGCGAACCGCAAACGCATTCCTGGCATCCGAGGTGCACATCATCGGTAACCGCCGCTGGAACCGCCGCGGTGCAATGGTTACCGACCGCTATCAGCATGTTCGCCACCACCCAACTGTCGAAGACTTTGTTGAGTGGTGCAAGACCGGTGGAGAAAATGGGCAACCCTTGCCAATCATGGCCATCGATAACGTCCCAGGCTGTAAGCAAATCGAAACCTACCCATTGCCAGAGAGCTGCGTGCTGTTATTCGGCCAAGAAGGTCCGGGGCTAAGCCCAGAGGCAATCGAAGCATCAGAGGTGGTTTTGGAAATCTCGCAGTTTGGCTCAACTCGGTCAATCAACGCGTCGGCCGCTGCAGCAATCACCATGCACCAGTGGGTCATGCAGCACGTGTTTGGCCACAAGCTCTAGCCAGCGCGGGCGCAGAACTATCGTTTCGCACTAAACTTAGATGTACGCCATTCGCGTGCAATCCAAAGCTTTGAAATACGGGGTAAAAGTATGCCTGCATTAGTAATCATTGGTGCACAGTGGGGCGACGAGGGTAAGGGTAAGGCCACCGACCTTCTTGCGGAACACATCGACTATGTCGTGAAGTTCAACGGCGGCAACAACGCCGGCCACACAGTGGTCATCGGTGATGAAAAATATGCGCTGCATCTTTTGCCTTCAGGCATTCTGACCCCTGGTGTGACCCCGGTTATTTCTAACGGTGTGGTCATCGACCTAAGCGTTTTGTTCCAGGAAATCGAGGCGCTCGAAGCCCGCGGAATCGACACTTCAAAGCTTCGCGTTTCAGCCAACGCCCACGTAATCACTCCTTACAACGTCATCGTTGACAAGGTTTCTGAGCGTTTCTTGGGCAAGCGAGCAATTGGCACGACCGGGCGTGGCATTGGCCCAACCTATGCAGACAAGATCAATCGCGTCGGCATTCGCATCCAGGACCTTTTTGATGAGAGCATTTTGCGCCAGAAGGTTGAGGCCGCGCTGGTTGGCAAGAACAACCTGCTCACCAAGGTCTACAACCGTGCCGCCATCAAGGTCGATGAGACCGTAGCCGAGCTGCTTTCCTATGCAGAGCGCCTGCGCCCGATGGTTGCCGACACCGCACTCGAACTTTATGAGGCAATTCAGGCCGACAAGACAGTGCTATTTGAAGGCGGTCAGGCAACCATGCTTGACGTTGATCACGGCACCTACCCGTTTGTGACCTCGTCTAACTCAACTGCCGGCGGTGCATCAACCGGTTCGGGTATCGGCCCTGGTGAGTTCAAGACCGTGATCGGCATCGTCAAGGCCTACACCACTCGCGTTGGCGCCGGCCCTTTCCCAACCGAGCTCTTTGATGAAAACGGCGAGTTCCTGCGCGCAACCGGTTTCGAATTTGGCACCACCACCGGCCGCCCTCGTCGTTGCGGTTGGTATGACGCACCGATTGCTCGCTACTCGGCGCGAATCAACGGCGTGACCGACTTTGTGTTGACCAAGCTTGACGTGCTTACCGGGCTGAAAGAAATTCCGGTTTGTGTTGCCTATGAGGTTGATGGCAAGCGCTTCGATGAGATGCCGGTTTCGCAGACCGACTTCCACCACGCAAAGCCGATCTATGAAAACTTCCCTGGCTGGACAGAAGACATCTCAACTGCCCGCACCTTCGGTGACCTTCCTAAGAATGCGCAGGATTACATCGTTGCCCTAGAGAAGATCAGCGGTGCCCGCATCTCGGCAATTGGTGTTGGCCCTGCACGTGACGCAATTATCGTGCGTCACGACATGCTCGGATAAATTAACCTTCGCAAAAACTATTTGAGCCGCTGGCTAATTGCCACCGAGCCGATAATGAGTGCGGCCGCAACCAGGGTAAGTGGGTTGATTGGCTCACCAAGAATCCATAGTGCAAAGAACATGGTGAAAATCGGCTGAATTAGCTGCAACTGTGAAGCCTTGACCACACCGATGGTAGCCAGCGCGCTGTTCCAGAAGTAGTGACCCATGAAGATGCTGAAGAGGCTGACCCACGCGAAGCCGATCCAGGCGCCAACCGGTGGCATGGCGGTGATTGGATGAGCAATTAGGTCAATTACTGTAATCGGTAGCAGTACTGGGATTGAAATCACAATCGCCCACATGATTACATAGAAGGCTTTGTAGCCGCGCTTGACCAGAGTTGCCCCTGCGATGTTTGCGTTAGATGACAGGAACATAGCAACACCCATCAGCACATAGCCCCAGATTGACCCGCCGCTGGAGAAGACGCCATCCCCAGAGCGGGTGATTGCAAACGCGATTGCACCAACGGTTCCGATTGCAGCCGCAATCCAGAAAGCGTTTCGTGGGCGGGCGTGACCATAAAAAAGCGCGGTAACCGCGGTGAGAATTGGCCCGATCGCAACAATCAAACCCGCGTCACCAGCCGGGATGGTTTGCATTGCCAACGTAGAAAAGATAGGGAAACCGATGATGATTCCCAGCGAGATAACGACAACCCATTTGAAGGCCTCACGCGGTGGCAGCAGCTTTTGCCCAGCCAATTTGAGACCGATGATGGCTCCAATTCCAGCGGGAACAATTCGGCCAACTCCGACGATGGTAGGGTCAAAGCCCTCTTTGGCCAGTGCAATCGCAATAAAGGTTGCACCAAAACCAAGCATGGCGATCATGCCATAGATGTATCCGCGAGTTTGAGACATGGATTAAAGCCTATCGGTCGAATGGTTTGCAATTTAAGGTGAAGGCCCCACCCTGTGCGGACAAGGTGGGGCCTTCTGTAACAACGAAGAGTTACATCATTCCAAGAGAGTTACTTGCGAACCACTTCGATCTCGTGGGTTAGGGCTTCGAGCTCTGCACCACCAGCCATTGCCTTGGTTAGTTCTTCAAGCTGAACGTTGTCACGCTCGTAGCGGCCAATCATGCGGCCACGGTTTAGAAGGTAGAAGCGGTCGCCAACTAGGTATGCGTGGTGTGGGTTGTGGGTGATGAAAACCACAGCAACTCCGCGCTCTTTAGCTGCCAAAACATACTTCAAAACGATTCCTGACTGGCGAACACCAAGCGCTGAGGTTGGCTCATCTAGGATGAGCACCTTTGCACCAAAGTGAACGGCACGAGCGATGGCCACTGCCTGACGCTCACCACCAGAAAGGGTTCCGATTGGCTGGTTTGTGTCACGCAGGTCAATACCCATTGCAAGAAGTTCCTGCTTAGAGATTGCCTTCATCTTGTTCACATCAAGCCACTTGAATGGGCCGAATCCCTTGCGGATTTCGTTTCCCAAGAAGAAGTTGCGCCAGACCGACATCAACGGAATGGTTGCCAAGTCTTGGAACACAGTTGCGATTCCGTTGGCGAGAGCATCACGAGGTGAATCGAAAACGGCGTCCTTGCCTTCAACCTGGAATAGTCCGGTTGATTGCTTGTGAACACCGCTCAAGATCTTGATCAGTGTTGACTTGCCGGCACCGTTGTCACCAAGGACACAGGTCACCGAAGCCGGAGCAACTTCTAGAGAAACGCCTCGAAGCGCGAGAACGCTTCCAAAGGTTTTTTCGACGTCTTTTAGTTCTAGTGCGTTGGTCATTTCTTGCCACCCTTTGCCTTACGACCGATGTATGTGTTGATCATTACCGCGGTGAACAGAATGATTCCTAGGAAGGTAGATGTCCAGTCGCTGTCCCACTGTGAGAACGGGATACCGATGTAAGCCATACCCATGATCATCGCGCCGATTGAAGCACCAACAGCTGAACCGGCACCACCGGTTAGCAAGGTTCCACCAACTGCAGCGGCGATGATGTAGTAGAACTCCTGACCAACACCCTGGCCAGCCTGCATTCCCTGAAGGCGAAGCACAAACATGATGCCTACTAGAGCGGAAGCTAGTGAAGTGATGACGAACAAGATGATCTTGGTTCGCTCAACAGGAACACCGGCGTTGCGTGCGGCGTTTGCGTCGCCACCAACTGCATAAATCCAGTTACCGAAGCGAGTGCGGGTTAGAACGAAAGTTGCAATCAATGTGATTACGATCCACCAGATAACGGAGATCTGGAAGCCCTGCGAACCGAACTGGGAGGCAAAAATCTTGGCTGCATCTTTGAAGCCAGCTGCCTTATCAGTTCCAGTTACGCGAACCGATCCGGTGACGAACTTGGTGAATGCCATGTTGGCACCCTTGAGAACGAAGAAAGTGGCCAGTGTCACGATGAATGAAGGGAGCTTGGTTTTGATAACCACGTAACCGTTCACGAAGCCAATGAAGGCTGCAAAAACGAGTGCGATGCCAATCGATGACCAGATGTCGAGACCGACGTTGGTCACGAGCATACCGATCAGCAAACCAGTGGTTCCAACTAGAACACCAGATGACAGGTCAAACTCGCCGCCGATCATAAGAAGGGCAACGGCGATGCCGACGATGCCAATTGGTGCGGCGATGTCTGTCCAGCCGGCGATACCACCGAGGTTAGCGAAGTTGCCCGTGGTGTCAGTTGAAGCGAAAAGAATGAAAATGGCGATAGCGCCAAGGAACGCGCCGAATTCGGGGCGTCGAAGTAATTTAACGATGAAGCCCGCGTTCTTTACGCGCTCATCCTTTTGTGGTGTGGCCACGGAAGTCATTTTGATACCTAACTTTGTAATGACAAATTGATTTGGTTTGAGGTCAAAATGATGGTGGGCTAGGCCGAGACCTAACCCACCATCATTTCAGTTACTTAGTAGTGACTAGCGGGTGCCAGCAGCTACAAGCGCCTTGACCTTGTCTACGTTGTCCTTGGTAACGAAACCAGGGCCGGTGTAAACAGGCTGACCGCCACCAAGCTCGTTAGCGTTGGTTAGGTCTAGGTACAAAAGCACAACGGCCATGTAGCCCTGTGCGTACTGCTGCTGGTCGATAGCGAACTCGATGGTTCCGGCAGAGATTGCATCTAGTGCCTCAGGTGACATGTCGACGGTACCGATCTTGATTGCACGACCAACTGCGGTGACTGCAGGAAGTGCAGCCTTTGCAGCGATGTCAGCGTTTAGAGCGAAGATTGCGTCGATTGACTTGTCAGCTGCAAGTGCAGCCTGAAGCTTTGCGGTTGCAGCAGTTAGGTCTGCAAGTCCACCATCTAGGTTGAAGTTGGTGGTCTTACCCTTGAAGGTCTGTGAAAGACCCTTGCAACGGTCGTTTAGACCGATGTTGGCAGCTTCCTGAATTGGGCAAAGTACGTGCTTTACACCCATTGCGTTGAAGCGAAGACCTGCCTGCTGACCAGCGATGATTTCATCCTGACCAACGTGAGTGAAAGCACCGATCTCCTTGAACACTGATGAACCTGAGTTGATGGTCACAGTTGGAATACCGGCAGCCTTTGCAGCAAGCATTGGGCCCTTGATAGCGCCGACGTCAGGAACTGACGAAGCGATACCCTTACATCCCGCAGCGATACCTGCGGTGATGGTTGCAGCCTGCTTTGCAGCATCGTTGTTTGCACCCTGGTAGTCAAGGGTTACGCCGAGGTCCTTAGCGGCCTGCTCTGCACCCTTCTGAGCTACTGACCAGAAAGTACCGCCGTCACCGTGTGTGTAAACACAGATCTTTAGGTCCTTGTGGCCTGCAGGAGCAGCCGAGCTGGTTGGTGCTGGGGTTGATGAGCAGCCTGCAAGAGCAAGCGCCGCAGCCGCAGCAGTGGCCATGATGGCCGCGTACTTCTTCTTAAACATTGTTACCTCTCGTCGTTGAGTTTCCTAGAAGTCAGAGAATAGAGATCTTTGAGCACCCCTGACCTGTGTTCAGTATGTCAAGACAAAACCATAAAGTGGAC
>Ga0228700_1002327_pt1 | contig 10135 bp, 8 predicted proteins | sample McNCre317_Aug_MG_FD_178019 | JGI IMG/M metagenome (GOLD analysis project Ga0228700, IMG submission 178019) | Freshwater microbial communities from McNutts Creek, Athens, Georgia, United States - 3-17_Aug_MG | ecosystem: Environmental > Aquatic > Freshwater > Creek | place: USA: Georgia... | reverse complement strand
TCGCAAACCCGTTGCAATGTTGTGGTGTTGTAGGGCAGTGGCAGCAGGTCGTTCAAGAACACATCGCTGTGGGTCGACCAGGCCAGATGCTCGGAGAAGGATTCCGGTTGGTATCGATTGACCAATTCAGCCAAGGCTTGCAGATGGTCAATATCCAGAGGTGATTCCGCTCCGATGGACAAACCAACTCCGTGAATAGATAGCGGATAGCGTTCGCGGATTCGGCTAAGGTAATAGTGAAACGGGCCGCCAGGAACCATGTAGTTCTCGGCATGCACTTCAAAAAATCCGATGTCAGGTTCAGTAGCCAGAATCTCCTTAAAGTGTTCAGGCTTGAGTCCCACACCCGCCCGAGCGGGCAAGGTGAGGGTTCGAGCAACCTGGGACTTCGAAAGTATGTTGGTGGGACTCAACATGCCAGGTGCTCCGTTGACTGCGTATGAATCAGGCCTTGACTTCCTTGAACTCTTTGGCTTGACCATAACCCGTTGGTGAAGTCTTGGAGACAGTCTTCTCGCAAGTGCCTTTGGGTACCATCGACCAGGCATTGCCTTGAAAGTCGATTTTTGACGTGCCAGCACAGGTAGTACCTGCTCCGGCCTTGCAATCGTTCTTGCCTTTGAGTGCAACGCCAAAGCACTTTTCTGTTTCAGAAGCTTGTGCCGCAATGGGGGTGGCTGCAATGGTCAGTGCAGCGCCCATGGCCAAGGCCAAACCGGCTGCAGTGGCGTAACGCGAGGTTGTCGCTGTAGCGTTCATGTGAATGTCCTTTACGTGGTTAACGAAATATGAAGGTGGCTATCGGGAGGCACGAATCGCATAAAGCTATCCGTGCTGCTTCTATAGTCGCTGTGGATGCCAAGTTCTTACACAGCCCGTCCGCTGCCTGCGTAAAAATTACTGTGTGTACACCTCAATCAGGCATTCAGTAGCGCGTCAAGTCGCCCGGACACATCTAACGCATTCAAGTCATCAAACCCACCCACATGCAATTCCCCGATGTAGATCTGAGGAACGGTACGCCTGCCCGTCTTCGCCGACATGGCTTCCCACTGGCCTGGCTCTGTGTCGACGCGAATTTTGTTGATGTGGGCAATTCCTTTGCGAGCGAGCAAGCGCTCGGCGCTCTGGCAATAACCGCACCCTTGTGCGCTGTACATGGTGATTTCTGCCATGGTGTTCTCCGGTCGAGGTTGGAACTTTGAATGTATCGATCGATTTGATACGAATGGTGTCTAATCGTCTTGTTTGAACAACCATTCGTATCAAGAGACATGGATCGGCTAACCACACTGCTTTCGAATTTTTCCCTGCGCGCCGGGGTTTTCTATACCGGCAACATCTGCGGCGTTCATGACTTTGCGCAGGACCGCCTGCGCGGTCACATCCATTTGATTCGAAGCGGGCCGGTGCAAGTTATTGGTGTCAGACAAGAGATTATTGACATCACCGAGCCCACTTTGTTGTTCTTGCCTCGCCCCGACTCGCATCGATTGGTGGCAGATGACCGATCAGGTGCTGATGTGGTGTGCGCTACCGTGCAATTTGGTGGCGGTGGCCGCAACCCGATTACCGATTCGCTGCCTAGTGTTGTGATGGTCAGACTCTCGGAATTGGCCGGTGTGGAGGCGTTGTTAGGGCTGATGTTTGACGAGGCGTTTTCCGACCACAATGGCCGCCAGGCAGTGCTCGACCGCTTGTGTGAAGTCCTGATGATTCGGCTATTGCGTCACTGCGTTGACCAAGGAATGACGCAAGGCGGTACCCTGGCGGGCCTGGCCGATACCCGATTGGCCAAAGCCATTGCCGCCATTCATGAAGATCCCGCGCAAGAGCGCGATTTGTCCAGCATGGCGGCGTTAGCGGGAATGTCTCGGGCGCGCTTTGCAGTTCGCTTTCGCGAGGTCACCGGGGTTACTCCGGCTGACTATCTGGCTTCGTGGCGTGTGATGACGGCGCAAGGCTTGCTCAAAAAAGGCCGTCAGCTCAAGCATGTGGCCGACGATGTTGGGTACGGCAGTGCCAGTGCCTTAACGCGTGCCTTTGTGCGAAAGCTGGGTTGCTCGCCTACTGAGTGGCTCAAGGGTAAGGAAGAAGTCGAGCCTCACTCGTCTACATGAGACGTTCCGTCCATAAAACGAGACGCAGGGTTTCAAAGATGCGCGGCGCCCTGTAATCCTCGGGGAGGGGACAACGACTAACTCTACGGGGCTGTGTGGGTTTCCATAGCCAATGCAAACCGCGGTTGCAGGCACCCCATCAATTCATCCAGATGAAAGGTGACACCTGATGTTCAGTGGCATTTCCATCCGGGCGCGACTATTCTTGGCATTTTCCGTATTGCTGGCTTTGCTGTTTGCAGTTGCCGCAGTATCGCTGCAGCGTATCGACTCGCTAACGCACTCCACTCAGCAGCTCGTCAATATCCAATCCCGCCGAGTGTTCATCTCGCAAAGCATGACGCAACATGCACAGTCCGCCGCGATGAACCTTCTCAATCTCCTTCAGTCCAGAACAAGAGACAGCCGCATCCCACTCTACGCCGCGATGGACGAAGAGCTTGCCGCTTCCAACGGTGCGGTTAAAGCACTGGGACAGACTGAGCCAGAACCTGAAATACAGGCGGACATCGATCATTTGATCGATCTGCACAAAGCCTATGCGGAGCTACTGCAAGAAACCGTTGAATTGATAGAGCTTGAAAGTCCGCAGAAGGCGCGAACTCATTTTGAAAACCGGACCCAAAAGGTACTCAGTACGCTGCTTTTTGACGTTCAGGCCTTGCAAGCCCGTTTGCAGAAAATGATGCAGACGAATTTGGAGCAGCTTCGTGCCGCTGCCGATCTATCCAAGTGGGTAGTTATATGGTTAGCCATCGGAGCAATTTTTTGCGGGATCGGACTGGCGTGGAGCTTTTCTAAAGGCATCATCGAGCCTGTGCAGGAGGCCGTATCGGTTGCCCAGGCTATAGCGGGAGGAGATTACGATACGTCAATCCCCCAAGGGTTGGGCGATGAAATCGGTGCGTTGCTTCGCGCACTGGCGGTCATGCGCGACAGCATATTCAGTCGCGAGGAAAAGATTATTCGACTCGCTTATGTAGATGCGCTCACAAACCTGCCAAATCGGAATCGATTTATCGCCCAATTTGACGCGCGCTCTGAAAGTGCCAAAGGTGCTTTGATCCTGGTAGACATTGACCGCTTTGGTCCTATCAACAATACCCTGGGTCATCCGGTAGGCGACCGATTGCTATGCCAGATTGCGACACGCATTCAACAAGCTGCAGGAGCAAACTGTTTGGTTGCCCGGCTTTGGGGTGATCAATTTGTTCTGATGCTGTCAGATGCCGATAAGGTTGCAGCCACAGCGATTGCGCAGCGGATTCGGGCAGCTCTTCGCGTGCCGATGGAAGTTGATGCGCAACGGCTGGACATTGACGCAAGTGCGGGCATCGCCTTGTATCCGCAGGATGGAGCTGATGTCACCACGTTGCTACGGCGCGCTGATCTGGCGATGCTGATTGCCAAGCGCCGACAGGGCCACATTGCCTATGGCTCGGAGGGGGCAGGTGAGCCGCCCCACGAACAGCTTTCACTGATTGGCGAGATGGGCGAGGCGCTGCGCAACGGTGAATTCGTTCTCTACTACCAGCCGAAATTGAACCTGAAGGAGGGACGTATCACTGCAGCAGAAGCGCTGATTCGTTGGCGGCATCCGATCCGCGGAATGATTCCACCCCTGCATTTCATTCCGTTCGCTGAACAAACGGGCTTCATACGGGAAATTACTCCCTGGGTATTGCGACAAGTGATTGAGGATGCGGCGCAGTGGTACCGCAATGGATTGAGGGTAGTGGCGGCGGCCAACTTGTCTACGCTTGATTTGCTAAACCATGACCTTGTGATGAACATCCAGCAGTTGCTTACGCAATCAGGTCTACCCGCGAATCAACTTTGCCTCGAAATTACAGAGAGCGCGCTGCTTGACGAACCCGATGTCGCGCTCAAGAACTTGGATGAACTGGCGAGTTTGGGGCTGAAGCTCTCCATTGACGATTACGGAGCTGGGCAGTCTTCACTGGCATATGTCAAGACTCTGCCTGTGAACGAATTGAAGATTGATCGCGCGTTTGTCACCGGGGTCGACATTGCACCCAAAAATTCAGCCATTGTTCGGTCAACCATCCTCCTGTGTCATGAGCTGGGGATGTCAGTGGTTGCCGAGGGAGCTGAAACGGAGCTGGAACTCGCCTGGCTCGCAAACAACCAATGCGATCTGGTTCAAGGCTACGTCGTTGCCAAACCCATGCCGCTCAGCGAATTTGTCCAATGGGCAAATGCGTTCAATATGACCCCACAGAAACAGGAAAGCTAATGGCCTTATTCGACTACCAACTCTTCGTCATCGGCGGTGGCTCTGGCGGTGTACGAGCAGCGCGCATTGCTGCCGGGTATGGTGCCCGCGTGGGTATTGCAGAGAGCTATCGGTATGGTGGAACCTGTGTCATCCGAGGATGTGTACCTAAAAAGCTGTTGGTGTACGCAGCGCACTTTGCCGAGGATTTCACCGATGCCCAAGGCTTTGGTTGGACAGTGCCACCGGCGCAGTTTTCCTGGTCCAGCTTGATTGAGGCCAAGGACAAAGAAATTTCACGCCTGAGCAGCATCTACGAAAAAAACTTGGTGGGCTCCAAGGTAGACGTGTTGCATGGTGCGGCCCATCTGGTCGATGCACATACCGTCACTCTCAATGGCAAGCCGATATCCGCCAAGCACATTTTGGTGGCTACTGGTGGTACACCGTTTGTGCCACCGATACCAGGCATAGAACACGCCATCACCTCGAATGAGGTGTTTGATTTGCAGCAGCTGCCCAAGAGCGTGCTAATTGTGGGCGGTGGGTACATCGCTGTGGAATTTGCCGGAATCTTGAATGGACTGGGTGCACAAGTCACACTGTGTTACCGGGGCGAACAAGTGTTGCGTGGATTTGATGACGACGTGCGCGCACACTTGGTTGAGGAGATGGAGAAAAAGGGAATCACCGTATTGCTGCAAAGTGATGTGGTGCGACTAGATAAGCTGAGCGATGCCAGTGTGTCCGTGGCACTCACTGGCGTGCAAACCTCGCCGCTGGTGGTAGATGCAGTCCTGTATGCCACGGGTCGCGTCCCCAACACCCAAGGACTTGGTCTGGTTGAGGCCGGTGTCGCACTCGACGAGGAAGGTGGCGTCATAGTCGATGCCTTTGGTCATACCAATATCAAAAGCATCCATGCGGTGGGCGATGTCACCAACCGCATTGCTCTCACACCCGTGGCCATTCGCGAAGGCGCGGCCTTGGCAAACACACTGTTTGGCCCCACGCCCGTTAGCGCCGACCTGACCACAGTGCCTTCAGCCGTTTTCAGCCAACCTCCCATTGGTACCGTGGGCTTGACCGAAGCGCAGGCACTTGCCAGCTATGGCGAAATCGATATTTACAGTAGCAAGTTTCGCAACATGCGCCATACCTTGTCCGGACGTGACGAGCGCACACTGATCAAATTGATTGTGGACTCTGCCAGCCAGCGCGTGTTGGGCGCACACATGGTGGGCTCGGATTCTCCCGAAATCATTCAAGGCTTGGCTATCGCCATCCGCATGGGCGTAACCAAAGCTGACTTTGATGCCACAGTCGCACTGCACCCCTCAGCGGCTGAGGAATTTGTAACCCTGCGTGAAAAAGTTACTCGAAGAAGAATGTGACGAAGCGCGTCGCGCCAGAACCTTGGGAAATCGCGTACGTTGGTGGCAGTTTCCTGGCTTGACTTCACCAAAGTATTTTGTGACGCCAAAGACTAGGCGCCCCTTAAACGCAAATCTAGCCTGAAAGCACATTCCCCATCGCATTGATCACAGCATCACGTCTTACTAAAGGTGGAAGGGGCGCTCCATTGCATGAATACGATAAGAAAACATGCTTAGCGCCGCAGTGAATCGGCTGCGGCACGGTAGCTCCAAAGGTTACGAAAGACGAGGCTTGGAATGAAAATCCATTGCGCTACTGGTGAGAGCCCTATGCCCCATAACTGGGGCATGTAGTGTGAATACTCCCAACTGCGGGTTACCACCGTGTTGTTCCATTCACTGAACACTGTGTAGGCCAAACCCAAGGAGCAGGTGATCACGGCAACGTGGCAAAAGCGCATGGCAGGCCAATGGCGTGCACGGGCCAGTGCCAGCGCCCCCAGCAGGGAAAAAAATGCAATGAGTACATCGCCAGCGGTACAGTGAATGACCGCGTAGCCGATCGTTGAAGGCGACCCGGTTTGCCAAAGCGTGTACAGAGGGAGCTGTACCATCTCCCATACTAGGTTCAGCACTGCTGTGACGATAAGGTACCTCAGGATTGGTGCCCAACGTAGAGTCATCATGGGGAAAGGCGCGGGACTGATAGATCAATCACACAAGTTAATGGGCTCAAGCGCATCACCTTGCTTCAATACCCGCCCAATCGCTGCTGCGTGCACATAGCCAAGTTCACGCAGCGCAGCTATGCAAGTATCGGCCCGATCTGCGGGTACGCTGGCCAGTAGACCCCCAGCAGTTTGCGGATCAAAGATCAACGGGTAGCGCGGGTGATTCAGCATGGTTTCCTGGTTGCGTAGTGCACGGCGCAGACGCACATTGGCACTTTGCAGGGAGCTAACAATGCCTATGGCCACACACTCCTGCGCGCCATCCAGCAAGGGCAGGGCATTCAAATGAATCTGAGCGTCTACACCCGAGGGACGGGTCATCTCCACCAAGTGGCCTAGCAGGCCGAAGCCCGTTACATCGGTACAGGCCGTCGCGCCATAGTCTCTCAGGCACTGGGCACCCTTCCGGTTAGACACCACCATGGACTCCAATGCCGCGTCAATCCAGCGGCCCTTGGCTGCCAAACGCGCGTGCGCTGCGAACAGGGTGCCGGTGCCGATGGGCTTGGTGAGTACCAGCACGTCGCCGGGGTGCATGCCGTTTTTTCGCAGAATGAGCGAAGGGTCATCGTCAATCAGCCCATTGACTGCAAAACCCAGTGCCAGCTCTTTGCCCTCGCCGGTGTGTCCTCCCACCAGGGTGCATTGAGCGTCGTTCAACACCTCCAGCGCGCCGGTCATCATTTGGAACAGCACGTCTTCCACCTTGCTCTCCAGGCCTGATGGAACGGTGGCAATGGCGGTGGCAGATTGCGCCTGTGCCCCCATGGCCCAGATGTCACCCAGCGCGTGGTTGGCAGCCACCTTGCCGAAAAGGTAAGGGTCGTCGATGAAAGACCGGAAGAAGTCCACCGAATGCACCAAGGCCTTGCCAGGTGGTACACGCACCACGGCGGCATCATCCGGATCCTTCAGCCCGATAAGCACATCCTCATGTTGCACCGGGTGCAATTGGCCCAACGCGCGCGACAGCACGGTAGCTCCTACCTTGGCACCACACCCCCCGCAGCGCATGGCAATGGCGGAAATGGCTTGCAACGATTCCTCTGACGTGAGCCGCACTACATCCGATGGATTTCTTGGGGCACCCTGCACAAGGCCTGCATTCGCATCCATCGGCAACAACTCTTGAAACTTGCGCATGAATGTGCGGTCGATGGAGTCTTTCCAGGTCCATACCCATGCGCCGGAGAAACCCAGCCAGGCGCGTGAGGCCACGGCATACCGGTCCCCGGTGCTGATCAGCGCCAACCAGCTGCGCTGCGGCCGGTAGGGCTTGAGCGTTCCACCTTGCACCTGCAATCGCAGATTACTGGCAAGTGGAGGCCCTTGGCGCACCGCGAAGACACCTGCTTTTTCCAGCGGATGGTTCACCATGCTGGCAACGTCACCCGCAGCAAATATCTGGGGGTCGGTAACTGTCTGAAGCGTGTCTGTCACTTGAATGAAGCCGTCCGCGTCCAGTGCTAAGCCCGTGCCTCGGAGCCAGGCAGCCCCTCCTGCGCGGGTGACCCAAACGATCTCGTCTGCTTGTACCTGCTCACCCGAAGAGGTCAGCAGCAGCCCCGCGTCCACCTGCGTGACCGATGCATGGCGGTGCACTTGCACGCCCCGCGCGTCGAGCACCTTGTCAAAGATGCGTCGCACGCGGGCATTGTGGGTGGGCAGGATGTGCGAATTGCTCGTGAACAGGTGAAAAACCAGGTCATCAGGGTCACGCCCTATGGCGTGCAGCTCATTGCGCAAGCGGTATTGCATGGCCAGCAGCAATTCCACGCCGCCCGCACCAGCGCCTACCACTGCTACGGTTGTCTTGCCGGGATGGCTTTGCACGCGCTCCAGCAAAGATATCCAGCGCTCGTTGAAACGGGCGATGGGCTTGACAGCTACGACATGGTCGGACGCACCGGGCACGTTCAGCAATTGGGGGGTGGAGCCGGAGTTGATGGACAACAGGTCGTAGGGCACAGGTGGACGGTTGCGGCACAGCACCTTGCGGTTGACGCGGTCCAGTCCGATGACCTCGTCGCGGTACAGGCGGGCATTGGCAAATACAGCTAGACGGCTCAGGTCAATATGCACATCGTCATAGCCATAGTGCCCGGCGATGTAACCGGGCAGCATGCCGGAGTAGGGCGTGTGTACGTCAGTGCAAATCACCGTCAAGCGCACGCCCGGTACTGGCTGCATCCCAAAGCTTTTGACCACACCTACATGGCTGTGTCCGCCACCGATCAGGACTATGTCTCTCAGAAAGGGTTGTTCAGGCGTTTGCATGCAATAAGTCTCGGACCAGGGTTAGCACAGCGTTTTGCTCGGTTGCGGGTGAAAACAACGGTGCACGCAGGGCACATTGCCGGGACAATTGGGCGTGGAGGCCATCGGTCAGAACCATTTCAGCACGGCAACGCAGTAGTAATTCCGCCAAAGCCGCCGCGTCGCCCAGTGCGAAGTACCCGCCATAGTCGGCGCCCAGCATGCCTACATTGCCGGAAACGCGAGATGCCACCACCGGCGTGCCAGCGCATACTGCTTCCAGAATCACATGCGCACCGCCTTCTAGGATGCTGGTATGAACAAGCACATGGGCATGCGCAATCTTTTGTAGCGTATCGGCATGCGACATGCCACCCAGCCATCGGTACTGCGGGCAGTCCGCCATGCAAGCTACGGCTTGCGCACCTAGTTCGGGCGCCAGCGCATCACCAATGTGTTCAATCACAATATCAGCGCGTCCTTTGAGCAGGCGCGCTGCGTCGAACAGGGTTTGCGGTGATTTCTCTTCGCGCAAATGACCCACCATCACCACCTGTAGTAGGTGGGAGGATTTGGTTAGCGTCCCTTGCGCTGCCGAGGATTGAAAAATCACCCGCGCCTTTGCGCGTAGATCCATCGGCAAAGCCTCAATACCGCACTCTTGAAGCACTACCAACTTGTTCGCATATCGCAATGAGGCTTGCGCTGAAACGTCCGATTGAATATCGCGGTACAGGTCCGTTCCAGTCAGCACAACAGCCAAGCCTGGAGCATCCTGCGGCACGCCATGTGCCAGCGACCAATGTGCAATCGTATCTGCACTGCGCCGGGCGTGCAGAGCCACCATCGCGTCAAAAGGCGCCCCGCTCCAGACTTGGGCAATGGTCACATCGAACGCCGGGCGCAACATATTTGACCAGCGCCACGCGGTATGCCAATTGCCATTGTTGGCTGCGGCGGTAGCAGGACTGATGATGACAACGCGAGAGCTACTCATGGAGAAATGGGGCTTTCAAGGCGAAGGGCTAACGAATTTAGTCGCGGTCAAGCGATAAAAACTTACACTCAATTTGGCATTCATCAAACGACACACGAGTTACTTTGCGGAGATGCTGGAAAACGTCGCTCCGGGCTCGACGTATGCGCTGCGCAAGCGTTGTATCGCTGGTAATGTTGGTTTTGATTGCGTTGGTGGATGCGCTTGGTAGTGAAGAGATTTGAAGAGTGCCGTCATGGCGAAACTGTCCGAAAGCCCCCAAAAACGTCAGTGCGGTGTGGTTGAAAAAAGTTGCGGTAACAAGGGTGGTGCATGCGGGCGTGGCTGGCGAAAGAACCACCGCGCAGCTCGCGGTGGTTGCCAAACCAAGGCTGCGAATAGTCGTGGTACGGACCGGGCATAAACCCGGGGTAGGGCAC
>Ga0228700_1002326_pt1 | contig 10137 bp, 14 predicted proteins | sample McNCre317_Aug_MG_FD_178019 | JGI IMG/M metagenome (GOLD analysis project Ga0228700, IMG submission 178019) | Freshwater microbial communities from McNutts Creek, Athens, Georgia, United States - 3-17_Aug_MG | ecosystem: Environmental > Aquatic > Freshwater > Creek | place: USA: Georgia... | reverse complement strand
CTTGCTGCCCATGATGCCGATACCGATACATGCACCGATAGCGCCCAGACCAATGATGAGGCCAGCTGCGAGTGCTACATAACCGAGGACGTGTTCCATTTGTTGCTCCTATGAATGGATGAGTGAAAAAAGTGAAAAGAAAACCGAAATCAGTGCGCCTTAGTGGGCGTCATGCGCTTGACCCACATACACCAGCGTCAACATCATGAAGATGAAGGCTTGCAATGTGATGATCATGATGTGGAAGATGGCCCAAATTGAACCAGCAATGATGTGACCGATGGGCAACAAAATGCCTGGCAAAGATGCAGCAGCAGCGCCGCCCATCAAAGCGATCAACATAAACACCAGCTCGCCAGCGTACATGTTGCCAAACAGTCGCATGCCATGCGAAACAGTCTTCGCAGCGAACTCAATCATTTGCATGACGAAGTTCACGGGCCACAACAGGGGATGCGCACCGAAGGGGGCGCAGAACAGCTCATGCACCCAACCGCCAATACCCTTGATCTTCATGTTGTAGAACACGCAGACCAACAAAACAGAAGTCGACAAACCCAACGTGGTTGACAAGTCGGCCGAGGGCACCACGCGCATGTACGCATGGTGCGCATCACCGCCGTTGGCGCCATAAATGATTTCCCAAATCTTGGGGAACAAGTCCACAGGGAACAAGTCCATTGCGTTCATCAAGAAAATCCAGACAAACACGGTCAATGCCAAAGGCGCGACCAGCTTGCGGCTTTCTGCGTTGTGGATGATGCCCTTGGCCTGGCTGTCCACCATTTCGACCAAGATTTCCACCGCTGCCTGAAAGCGACCAGGTGCGTGGGCCGTCGCGCCACGGGCAGCACGCCACAAGAAGAAACTAGCCACCACACCCAACAACACCGACCAGAAGATCGAATCCAGGTTGTACACCGAGAAGTCAATCACGCCAGCCATGGGCTTGTTTTGCAGATGCGTCAAGTGGTGAACAATGTATTCACCAGCGGTCGGACCATGTTCAACAGACATTCGTTCGCTCTTTGTTAAGTTTGACTGACCGGATAAAACACTCGGCGCAAGCCCAGTGCCACCCAATACACCTTCATCGTCACCACCAGACCTGCCAACATGGCAGGCCAGCTCAAATCATTCACCAAGCGGGGCGCCGCAAATAACATTGCAACGGTCAGGCCAATTTTGACCATTTCCCACAAGAAAAAACCAAACACTGCAGCACCGGCGTTCACTGAGGCAACCGGACTGGTCAAACCTCGCGCAAACAACGCAGCAGGAAGGATGACCGCCAAAGCACCATAACCAGCTGAATAAACCGCTGACATGCGCCCAGACACCCACCACACGACACCCGCCACAAAAAGCCCGACAAGGACTTGGGCTACCACCACCCGCCAAACGGAAAGTAGCGGTTGATGCTTTCGCAACTCACGGACCTGTTCGGCTGTAAGCGGCTCAAACGCATCGTGGGCGTCGTCAAAATCTTCGGGTTGTATTCTGGTCATGTTTGTTTACACCCAGGTTACATCCACTCGGTCCTGCAAAGCCGCTCATTGTACGTGATAACACATAGGTGAAATTACAAAACTTCACAAAGGGGATAATTTAGCCCATGACAGCCCCCCTCCCACCACAAGACGACCCGCGCAAAGCCTCACTGATCGAGTATCCAAGCCGTTTTCCGATCAAGGTCATGGGCGCCAAAGTCGATGGATTCGTCCATGCCGTCACCCATATTGCCGAACAATTTGACCCCACGTTCGATCCCGCCACCTCCTTGGAGTTACGGGAAAGCAAAGGCGGCAATTATTTGGGCGTGACCATCACCATCACCGCCACCAGCCGTGAGCAGCTCGACGAGCTGTACCGCACCCTGAGCACCCACCCCATGGTGAAGGTCGTTTTGTGATTGAGATGCGCGGCCTCGTGCCCTACCTGCAGACCTACCAGGCCATGCAGGACTTCTCGGCCGCACGCACCTCGCAAACACCAGACGCCTTATGGATCTGCGAACACCCACCCACCTTCACACAAGGCCTGGCGGGCCATGAAGACCACCTGCTGGCCCCGGGAGACATTCCGGTCGTCGCCACCAATCGAGGTGGGCAGGTGACCTTTCATGGGCCAGGCCAAGTCGTGGCGTACCCATTGATCGATCTCCAGCGCGCGGGCTATTACGTCAAAGAATATGTGTATCGGATTGAGGAAGCCGTGATCCGCACCTTAGCCCAGTTTGATGTCACCGGACACCGCGTATCGGGTGCGCCTGGAATTTATGTGCGGCTAGAGGACCCACGCAGCCACGCCATGCTGGACCAGCGTCCACGCAAGGATGCCGACAAAAATCCTGACTTCACTGGGCTTGGAAAAATCGCCGCACTGGGCATCAAAGTCAGCCGTCACTGCACCTACCACGGCGTGGCCTTGAATGTCGCGATGGACCTATCGCCCTTTCAACGCATCAACCCCTGTGGCTACCAGGGGCTGCAAACTGTCGATCTTTCTACAATCGGCGTATCGGTCAGCTGGCAAGAAGCCGCTGATGTCTTGAGCCAAAAGCTCGTCACCTATTTGGCGCCCTGAACCTAGGGCTTTGAGAACAGGCACTGCTATGTCCACCCCTGACAACTCCGTCGTACGCGAAGCACAAACCGTCGAGAACTACAACGCCTCAGCCAAACAAAAAGCGGCCGCCAAACTCTCGCGCATTCCCGTCAAAGTGGAACAAGGCGAAGTGCTGAAAAAGCCAGACTGGATTCGCGTCAAAGCAGGCTCGCCGTCCACACGTTTTTACGAAATCAAAGATGTGCTGCGCGCCAACAAATTGGTGACCGTGTGCGAAGAAGCCAGCTGCCCCAATATTGGCGAATGCTTTGGCAAAGGCACGGCCACCTTCATGATCATGGGCGACAAATGCACCCGTCGCTGCCCGTTCTGCGATGTAGGCCACGGCCGTCCTGACCCACTCGATGTGAACGAGCCCGAGAACTTGGCCAAAACCATTGCCGACTTGAAGCTGCAATATGTCGTCATCACCAGCGTTGATCGCGACGATTTGCGCGACGGTGGCAGCCAACACTTTGTGGACTGCATTCGCCGCACACGTGAACTGTCGCCCCAGACTCAAATCGAAATCTTGGTGCCTGACTTCCGCGGGCGTGACGACCGGGCTTTGGAAATTCTCAAAGCCGCGCCCCCTGATGTGATGAACCACAACATGGAAACCGTGCCACGCCTCTACAAAGAAGCGCGCCCCGGCAGCGACTATGCGTTCAGCTTGAATTTGCTCAAGAAGTTCAAAGCCTTGTTCCCCCACGTGCCAACCAAGAGCGGCTTGATGGTGGGCTTGGGTGAAACGGACGAAGAAATTTTGCAAGTCATGCAAGACATGCGCGATCACCACATCGACATGCTGACCATTGGCCAGTACTTGGCACCTAGCACCAGCCACATTCCTGTGCGCCGTTATGTGCACCCTGACACGTTCAAGATGTTTGAGGCCAAGGCTTACGAGATGGGCTTTAGCCATGCAGCCGTCGGTGCCATGGTGCGCTCCAGCTACCACGCAGACCAACAAGCCCACGCGGCCTCAGAAGCCTCGAAAGCTTAAAGCCCCATCAGCTCGGCGGGGTCATCACTGAGCAGCACCGCTTGCGCCCACGCCTCTAGGCGTGAGGCGTCGGCACGAATCACCTCTTGTTTGACGGCCAAGATTTGCGTCGGATGCATGGAGAAGCTGCGCAAGCCCAAACCCAACAGCAGGCGTGTCAGCGCAGGGTCGCCGGCCATCTCGCCGCAGACACTGACGCCCTTGCCTTGCGCGCGGCACTCGGCAATGGTGTCCGCCAACAAGCGCAGCACCGCAGGATGCAACGGATCGTACAAATGCGCCACCGACTCGTCGGCTCGATCAATCGCCAAGGTGTATTGGATCAAGTCGTTGGTCCCAATCGACAAAAAGTCGAAGTGACGCAAGAACATTTTCACAGTCAGCGCAGCTGCAGGCACTTCAATCATGGCGCCTATCTTGAGCGGACCAAATGCCTCGCCACGCGCATCAAGCTGCGCACGCGCATGGTCCAGCAAAGCCAAAGTCTGTTTGATTTCTCGCGCATGCGCCAGCATGGGAATCAACAAATGCACTTGCCCGTGCGCTGCGGCTCGCAGCACAGCACGCAACTGGGTTAAGAACATGGCGGGATCGGCCAGACTCCAGCGGATGGCGCGCAAACCCAAGGCCGGGTTCAAATGGGCCTCCTCTTTGTGGGCCCGATCTAAAGGTTTGTCGGCGCCAATGTCCACGGTACGAATGGTGACGGGCAGGCCCTTCATGCCTTCGACCGCGCGGCGGTAGGCCTGGTACTGCTCTTCTTCGTCGGGCAAGGCGCCAATGCGTCCCATGAACAAAAACTCGCTGCGAAACAAACCCACCCCCACCGCGCCCACGTCCAACGCAGCAGGTGAGTCTTCGGGCATTTCAATGTTGGCCAGCAACTCCACGCGCTGACCATCCAAGGTGACCGCTGGTGTGTGGCGCAGGCGCGAGAGACGCTCGCGCTCCACTTCGGCTTGGCGCTGCTTGAATCCATACTCCGCCAAGATGATGGGCGAAGGATTGACGATCACCACGCCGGCATCGCCGTCGATGATGATCCAATCGTCTTGTCGTACCAATTGGCTGGCTGTTCTGGCCCCTACCACCGCAGGAATATCCAAACTGCGCGCCACGATGGCAGTGTGCGAAGTTTTGCCACCCACATCGGTGACAAAGCCTGCAAACACGCTTTGCTTGAACTGAAGCATGTCAGCAGGTGACAGATCGTGCGCCACGAGCACGAGTGGCACGTCCATGCTGTCTTCGAGCTGCAAATCTTGCTGACGCGACTGCCCGTTGCGCTTGCTTGGAACATGGGGCACCACATGGGCCTCGCCCTTCATGTGGCGCAACAAACGTTCAACCACTTGCTCTAGATCGCCTTTGCGCTCGCGCAAATACGGGTCGTCCATTTCGTCGAACTGGCGTGCGACCACATCCAATTGCGAGGTCAACGCCCATTCAGCGTTGTAGAGCCGATCTTTGACCCAATGCGTCACGCCTTCGGCCAGCATCTCGTCATGCAAGAGCATCAAGTGCACTTCCAAGATCGCGGCCAGCTCGGGCGGCGAGTCCTTGGGCAAGGTGTCGTGCAGCGACTGCAATTCGCCATGCACCGCGTCGCGGGCCTGGACCAAACGCAGCATTTCGCTGTCAACCTGCGCTGGCTCAATGAAGTAATGCGCCACATCCACGCGGCTCGAAGCCACCAACACCGCACGCCCAATGGCGATACCGCGTGCAACTGCTAAACCGTGGATAGAAAAAGTCATGGCGTGACCTTATTCACCTTCGCCAAATTTGTCAGCGATCAGCGCCAACAAAGCATCCATGGCCTCTTGCTCTTGCGTGCCATCGGTTTCAAGCTCCACCTCGCTACCAATGCCGGCAGCCAACATCATGACGCCCATGATGCTTTTCGCATTGACACGGCGCTCGCCCTTGCTGATCCACACCTCGCAGGGAAAACTGCCCGCGAGTTTGGTGAGTTTGGCCGAGGCACGTGCGTGCAAGCCCAATTTATTGCTGATGGTCGTGTTGGTTTTGATCATGAATTCGAGGGGTTTGATTTTGCGCAGCGGTGATGGCAACCTGCATCACGCCCTGGGTGCCACCGGTCAACGCGCGCGCGACCAAAGCGTCGAGCGACTCGTGCCGGTAACACACGGTTCTGAAAAGCATGGGCAGGTTGACGCCCGCAATGAGTTTGGCATTCGACTCGGCCACCAGTTTTTGCGCCACATTAGCGGGCGTTGCACCAAAAATATCGGTCAACACCAACAAGCCCTCATCGGGCGCATGGGCCAGCGCTTGGCGGGCTTGCTCGAGGGTGGTTTCGGGTTGTGCCTGCGGCAGCACATCCAAAGCAATCACGGATTGCGCGCATTCAGGATACACATGCATGGCGCAGTCGCGCAGGGCTTGGGCCAGCGGCGCGTGGGCAATGATGAGGATGCTGTTGCTCATGGTAGGCAGAGAAAAAGGTGGCCAATTATCAGCTGTCTGACTTGTGCTTCAAAAAATACGCATAAGAAGCCACGCAGGTAACCAAAAACACGGCCATGGCAGCTTGAAAGGCTTGTGGCTCCGTCAGACCTGCCCCCTTGAAGCCATCGATCATGAGCCCCACCCCCCACTGCACCACAAACACACCCAAGAACAACACCAGGTTGTAGGCCGACAAAGCGCGCCCCGCCAAATGGGGAGGAAATGCCATGCCCACGGCCGGTTGCGCCAACGAGACAAATGAGCTGGTCATGCAAAACAAGGCCCATGGCAAGGCCCCGGCATCCGCGCCAGCCCAGACGATGTAGATCTGGACACAAAAAATCAGCGGCACGCCCTGTGTCATCAAGCGATTGGCAGTCAATCCACGGGCGAAGAGCATCGGCGTGATCAGGCCCCACAGCCAGAATGTGATGAGCATGCAGACGTTGATCCAGAACAAGCCCGTGGCAGCTTCTAAGGCGCTGTAGCCTGCCACTTTGATCATCCACGGCCCAGCCCACAGGGTTTGCATGGCAATCAAACCGCCATAGTTAAAGAACCCCATTGGTGTGAGTGCACGAAAGTAAGGGTGTCGCCAAACCTGCGCGTAGCTGGCCAAGATGCCCGTCGATGCCTCTTCTTGTGCAGCAGCGGGTGCGGCCTGTCGCCAGGCAGGGACTTGCCAGCTCATCAAGGCCATGGAGAGCACGATCAACAAAGCCAAACCCACAAATAGCCAGCGCCAGCCGATCACAGGCAGCAGCCACTGCACAGGCAGGGTAGAAGCCAGCATGCCAGAAGCACCCGTCATCAGCATCCACGAATTGGCACGTTGCTGTTTTTCAAGCCGCAGCCAACGTCGATAGCCTGTGAGCGGCGCCATCAAGCAGGCGCTCACGCCAACACCTATCAGCATGCGCGCGAACAACAAACCCGTGAAGTCGCTGGCCCATGCAAATACCAAGCATCCCAAAACGGCAACGCCCAAAAAACTCAACACCACTTTTTTAGGGCCATGCTGATCCAGCCAATGGCCCATAGGCAATTGCGTGAGTGAAAAGCCCAAAAAATACCCGCCGGCCAACAAACCCAAATCACGGGCTTGCAAGCCGAATTCCAACGTCAAGGTGGGAGACAAGGTGGCCGTGATAGCCCGCAACAAGGTGGATAAAAAATAAGCCGATGCAAAAACCGCAAACACCCACACAGCCGCTCGGCGCGGCAACACATCATTGGTCATGGCAACTTGATTCCTGAAAAATAGACTTCGGCGACTTCGTTCAATGTCGACGCTTTGGCATCGCCGTACACCGCGGCTTGGTAGATCCTGTGCGCATGCGCAAACCACACCCATTGCGCACGGTGTGTTGATGTAGTGACTTCGGCACGCTGCGGTGGTGGCACCGCGTCTGCGCCTTGAAGCGGCCAAGTTTGGGGCGTCGCATCGCTTGGCTGAGCTTTCAAAGCGGCAAGGCTGGCAGCGCGCCATGCTGACAAGGCATCAGCCATCTCGATGCCATCGGGCACGCTCATTTCGGCCAAAGTGAATTGCAAACCGCTGGCTTCGCAGCCTTGCATGCGCAGGGTCGCATTTCGTCCTTGGTTATCGGTCTGCAGCTGCACAGTGCGCGTCGCGGCATCTGGCTTGCACGGCATCAAGGCTTGTAACGCACTGTCACCCAGACGTGTGTCACGCCAATTCAAGGCTGGGGTGCAGCCCATCAAGACCGCTAGGCCCAGCCAACTTAGCACGTGTCGCAAGATTCGATTCATCCTGCCATTATCCGGGCTGCCCCGCCCCCGGCAGGCGTTGACGCACATTCCACCGGATTGTGCGTCTTGCCTTTTCAATTATTTACTTCTGAAGTCATCGTGGCACGATTTGCAGGTGCCTGCGGTCGCACTGAAAGCGGCTTTGAAGGCGTCTTCTTTGCCTGTCTTGGCGACAGCAGCGAGCTTGACAGCTTCGGCTTGAAATTTGTCGCTGTGCTCTTTGAAGCTGGCCGCTTGTTTCCAGATTTCGGCTTTGGCTTTGGTATCACCCGCATCGGTTCCTTCACCAAATGCAGCCCAAGGCAGCTTAGACAAATTGACCACAATGTCGGCGTTGTCTGACGCGACCTTGGCATCAAAAGGCGCTTTCCCACTGGCCATCGCACCCATGCGACCAAAATGCGCGGCCGTCAGCGTGAAGGCGCTTTTGCGATACTTGATGGCATCTTCAGGCTTGGCAAACTGCGCTGCGGCTGGCAAGCTCAGTGCAATGACAGCCAAAGCGAGGGCACTTAAAAACGTTTTTTTCATCATTCGGTCCTTTAGGGTTGAAAATACACAATTGTTTGCGCGCCTGAGTTTACGAACTTCGCACGTTTTTGTCTTTGACTCCGTATTTCCTATCTCATGTCATCACACACATCGCAACACAACATCCGCGTTTGGGATTTACCAACGCGCTTATTTCACGCCCTGCTCATCGTTTGCGTGGCGGGGCTTGTGATCACCGGTGAAATCGGTGGTGATGCCATGCGGCTGCATTTTCTGTTTGGCTATGGCGTTCTCACTTTGATTTTGTTCCGTTTGGTCTGGGGATTTGTAGGCGGGCACTGGTCACGGTTTGTTAATTTTGTGCCGACCCCCAGTCAGCTGCGTGCTTACGTGCAAGCGTTGCGCACACGTAGGGCACCTCCATCGGTGGGGCACAACCCCTTAGGCGCTCTGTCTGTCATCGCCATGTTGTTGATGTTGGCGATTCAGGTCTTCAGTGGCTTTATCAGTGACGATGAAATTGCAGCCACTGGGCCATGGACCAGCTTGGTCCCCAACGCTTGGATTGAACTGGCGACTGAATACCATTCAGAAATTGGAAAAACGATCCTGATTGTTTTGGTCATCGTGCATGTGGCTTCGATCTTGTATTACAAGCGCTACAAAAACGAAGACTTGATCACACCCATGATCAAAGGTGACAAACAAGAACCGGCAACGACTCCTGCATCACGTGACACACGTACATCGCGTGTTTTTGCGCTCAGCATCTTGCTCGCGTGCGCGTATGCGGTGTATCAGCTGGTGAACTTATCGACTTGAGTTCCAACGCCGCTTTCCAATTAAAAAGCCACGCATTGCGTGGCTTTTTTCATCTTGAGCGCATGTATAAAAACACGCGCAAGACTTAGGCTTTGGCTTGCGCCAACAAGGTTTGAGCGTCGCTGACTTCGAATTTGCCTGGACCTTCTACATTCAAGGCCGCCACTTTGCCGTCTTTCACCAACATGGAATAACGGTTGCTGCGCAGGCCCATGCCGCGTGCGGTCAGGTCCAACGTCAAACCTGTGGCTTTGGCGAAATCGGCGCTGCCATCAGCCAGCATGCGAACTTTGCCGTCTGTCTTTTGATCACGCGCCCAAGCGCCCATCACAAACGCATCGTTCACGCTCAGACACCAAATTTCGTCAACCCCAGCTGCTTTGAAAGCCGCTGCATTCTCAACAAAACCTGGCACGTGTTTGGCAGAGCAGGTGGGTGTGAAAGCGCCTGGCAATGCAAACACCGCAATGGTTTTACCCGCGCTAGCTTTTGCCACATCCACGGCGTTTGGGCCAATGCTGCAACCTTCGCCCTCCACTTCTGAATATTCCATCAGCGTGGTGTGGGGCAATGTGTCTCCGACTTTGATCATGGTGGTTCCTAAAAATGAACAGTACAAAAAGAAAAACGACCCACATTGTGGGTCGTTTTTAAGCGTCTTGCAGAGCCAAGGCTCTATAAGCTTAGACTGCAGCGGCCTTTTGAACCAAACGGGTAGCCACCCAGTTTTTGGTTCGAGAGATCGGCTTGCTTTCAGTAATCTCGATCACGTCGCCCAAGTGGTATTCACCGGTTTCGTCGTGAGCGTGGTACTTGCTCGACTTAGCCACGATCTTGCCGTAGAGGGCGTGCTTGACACGACGCTCGACCAGCACGGTCACGGTTTTCGTACGTTTGTCACTGACCACCTTGCCAATCAAGGTGCGTTTGAGGGATTTTTTAGCTTCCGTCATGTGTGCTCCTTA
>Ga0228700_1002324_pt1 | contig 10139 bp, 6 predicted proteins | sample McNCre317_Aug_MG_FD_178019 | JGI IMG/M metagenome (GOLD analysis project Ga0228700, IMG submission 178019) | Freshwater microbial communities from McNutts Creek, Athens, Georgia, United States - 3-17_Aug_MG | ecosystem: Environmental > Aquatic > Freshwater > Creek | place: USA: Georgia... | reverse complement strand
CGTCACGGCGCCCTGGGCATAGAAGAGCGCTGCGCTCTGGCCCAGGGCCTGCTCGCGCGTGAAGCCGGTCATGCGGCCGGCCGGCTCGGACCAGCCGTTGATGCAGCCGCTGGCGTCCAGGCTCAGAGCCGCATGGTCCTGGATGCCGGTCAGCGTCGCGTTCAGCCAGGCCTGGCTCTGGCGGAGCTGGCGCTCTCGTTCGACCTGGGTGGTGATGTCCGACAGCACCGTGATCAGCAGATCAGCGCGCAGTCGGCGCAAGGTCAGGGAGATCACCTGCGTGCGCGACCGGCCCGCCGGACCGATGCGCAGGGTCAGCGCCTCGCCGTCGAGCAGCAGCTCGCCGGGCGCTCCGTGCATCGCCCGGTGCGGCAGATCGGGCAGGGTCGGAGCGAGCAGGTCGAACAGGTTGTCGAGGCGCTGGCCGCCGGACAGGGGCAGCAGCAGCTGTGCAGCGGCCGCATTGATGCGCTCGATGCAGCCGCTGTCGTCTGTCTGCACCAGACCGATCGGTGCGGCGTAGAGCAGCTGCCGCAGGACTTCGTGCTCATCGCCGTCGGTCGGATCGACTGCCATCACGGGGCGATCCTCCTGGAGCTCAGAGCCGCTGGACGAGCACGTAGCGCCCCGGCCGTCCGGGAGCGGCCAGCAGCCGCAGTCGGACTGGCGTGGGCTTCATTCGCAGCGTCAGCACGAAGTCGACGCTCAGATCGAGCGTTGCTCCTGCCGCCTCCGCATCCTCGAAGCGCTGGGCGATCAGGTAGTTGTTCATGCACTGGGCCACCACCGAGAACAGCGGCATCCCCACCACGCGAGAGGGATGCAGTCCGGCGGCGCGCGACTCGTAGCCGTTGTAGCGGCAGACGACCATGTCGGCACCAAAACCGATGACGCCGAAGGACAGCGCATCGAGCGTGGCATCGTCGGCCTCCTCCAGGAAGGCGTGCAGGTCGGGCTGGTCGAAACCGGGGAGCTGTGCGTCGTTCACGTCGGTGCATCCTGACTGACGGCGGTCGGCTGCGCCCGTGGCAGCCGGAGAAGATCTGCTGGCGGAGGCGGTGAGATTCGAACTCACGAAAGGGTCTCCCCTTCGCCGGTTTTCAAGACCGGTGCCTTCAACCGCTCGGCCACACCTCCAGCAGGGTGATCATTGTAGTCAGAAGTGGTCAGAACGGCGCGAGCGCCTGAGCGCATTCGATGCCGACGAGTTCACGCCGACCGCCATCGATGCGTGCGGCGGTGAGCCGGCCGCCCCAGACACAGCCGGTGTCGAGCGCCAGCAGGTCGGGTCGGTCGAGCGTGCCCAGCGTCGACCAGTGGCCGAACGCGACCGGCGTGCCCTCGGTGCGCCGGCCGGGAATGTCGAACCAGGGCCGCAGGTGGGCCGGGGCGGCGTCGGCGCTTTCCTTGAGCTGGAAGTCCATCGTGCCGTCGGCCTCGCAGAAGCGGATGCGGGTCAGCACGTTGATGATCAGCCGCAGCCGGTCGTGGCCGGCCAGCGTCTCGTCCCAGCGCGACGGGGTGTTGCCATACATCACCTTCAGGAAGCCGGGCAGGTCGGGGCTGCGCAGCATCGCCTCGGCCTCGGCGGCCAGGGCCAGCGTCTGCGCCGCATCCCACTGCGGCACCACGCCGGCGTGCACCATCAGCCAGCCATGCGCCTGCACCGCCAGGCGCTGGTGGCGCAGCCAGTCCAGCCAGGCCTCGCGGCGCGGGCTGGCGAGAATCTCGCCGAGCGTGTCGGAGCGGTGCGGCGCGCGCACCCCGTGCGCCACCGCCAGCAGATGCAGGTCGTGGTTGCCCAGCAGGCATGTGGCCGCATCGCCCAGGCCGGCCAGCCGCTCGAGCACCTTCAGCGAGCACGGGCCGCGGTTGACCAGGTCGCCCAGCAGGTAGACATGGTCGCGCGAGGGGGAGAAGTCCAGGGTGGCCAGCAGGCGCTCGAGGGCGTCGCAGCAGCCTTGCAGGTCGCCGATGAGGTAGATCATGGCCCCGATTCTGCTACGCTCGGCGGGCCTCAACTTCCGGCGCGGCGGCTTGACCGTGCCTGTCATGGACCTAGCTCTACTCTTCGCGCTGATCCTGCTCAATGGCCTGTTCGCCATGTCCGAGATGTCGCTGGCGGCCAGCCGCAAGGCCCGCCTGCAGGTGATGGCCGAGACCGGCGATGCCGGTGCGCGGGCTGCATTGGCCCTGCACGACAGCCCGACTCAGTTCCTCTCCACGGTCCAGATCGGCATCACCTCGATCGGCGTGCTCAACGGCATCGTCGGCGAGGCGGCCTTCTCCGGCCTGCTCTCGGCCTGGATCGTCGCCCACTTTCCCCTGACCGACAGCGTGGCCGACATCCTCGGCACCGCCATCGTCGTGGTGCTGATCACGTTCGTGACGATCATCTTCGGCGAGCTGGTCCCGAAGCGGGTCGGTCAGATGTATCCGGAGACGGTGGCGCGGCTGGTGGCGCAGCCGATGGCCTGGCTGTCGGTGGCCGCCGGCCCCTTCGTCAAGCTGCTGTCGGGCACGACCCAGGCCATCCTGAAGCTGCTGGGCGTGCGCGACACCGGCAGCCGGGGCGTGACCGAAGAGGAGATCGCCGCCAGCCTGGAAGAGGGGCTGGACGCCGGCGTCATCGAGGCGCACGAGCACCTGATGGTGCGCAATGTCTTCCGGCTCGACGACCGCCAGATCGGCTCGATGATGATTCCGCGCGGCGACATCGCCTGGCTGGATGTGGCCGCCCCGCGCGACGAGATCCTGGCGGTGCTGACCGAGCATGGCCATTCGCGCTATCCGGTCTGCCGTGGCAGCCTCGACGAGGTGCTGGGCGTGGTCACCGCGCACCAGCTGCTGATGCAGCTCGCCGGCAGCCGCGAGTTCGTGCTGGTCGAGTCGACCCAGCCGGCGGTGTTCGTGCCCGAGACGCTCTCGGGCATGGAGCTGCTCGAGCATTTCCGCGGCTCGCCGGTGCAGATGGTCTTCGTCGTCGACGAGTACGGCGTCGTGCAGGGCGTGATCACGCTGCGCGACGTGCTCGAGGCGATCACCGGCGAATTCACGCCCCACCAGGCCGAGGATGCCTGGGCGGTGCAGCGCGCCGACGGCTCCTGGCTGGTCGACGGCCTGATCCCGGTGCCCGAGCTCAAGGACCGCCTGGGCCTGAAGCTGCTGCCCGACGAGGACCGCGGGCGCTACAACACGCTGGCCGGCATGGTGATGCTGCTGCTGGGCCGGCTGCCGCAGACCGCCGACGCGGTCGAATGGGAAGGCTGGCGCTTCGAGGTGGTCGACCTCGACGGCAAGCGCGTCGACAAGGTGCTGGCCAGCCGCATCGAGGAACTGGCCGAGGAGCCCACCCCATGACATCGTCCACCGCCGGCGCCGGCGTGCTCTACCACCATCCGGTGTTGCTGACCCGCGAGCAGCATGCCGATCGCCGGGTCCTGCCGGTCACCGACTGGCGCATCGCCGCCGGCCTGAACGCGGTGCCGGTCACGGTCGTCGAGTTCGAGTCGCTCGCGCGCGAGCTGCCGCTGGCCTTCGTGCCGGCCGGCCGCGATGCCGAGGGCCGCACCCGCGTCGCGCCGGTGGCGCTGCTGGGCCTGAGCGAGGGCGAGAACCTCTGCATCGATGCCGACGGGCGCTGGATCGGCACGACGATTCCCGCCTTCCTGCGCCGCTACCCGTTCGCCTACGCCACCGCCGACGACGGCGCACCGACCCTGGCGGTCGACGCCGCCTGGCCCGGCTTCAACACGGTGGAGGGCGAGCGCCTGATCGCCGACGACGGCCAGCCGACCGCGTTCCTGACGCAGACGCTGGCCTTGCTGGAGCGCTACGAGCGCGACACGCTGCGCACCCGCGCGCTGTGCGACCGGCTGGTGGCGCTGGACCTGCTGCGCGGCGGCGAGATCCGCGGCGAGATCGCGGGCGGGCGCCAGCTCAACGCGACCGGCTTCTTCATGATCGACGAGCAGCGTCTGGCGACGCTGCCCGACGAGGCGGTGCTGGAGCTGCACCGCAGCGGCCTGATGGCCGTGATCCATGCCCATCGCGTGTCGATGGGCCATGTCCAGACCCTGGCGGCGCGGATGCCCGCCTGAGCGGGTCTCTGTCCTTCACGCGCGGCGCCGCACGACCGCCAGACCGGCGGTGACCAGACCCAGTCCGGCCAGCCAGCCCAGGCCCAGCGCGCCGCCGCCGCTGTCGTCTGTGGTCGTGGCGGTGGTGCCGGCGCTGTCGGTGCTGTCCGTGCCTGAGGTGACGGCCGGGGCCGCGCCGGTGCGCAGCACCGCCGAGCTGCTGGCCTGCTGGCCCGCGCTGTCGCTCACCGTCAGCGTCACGGTCACCAGGCCGCTGCCCAGCGCCGAGACCGAGACAGTCGAGCCGGTGGTGGTGCCGTTGAAGGCCGCCAGCGAGGCATCGCTCAGGCTCCAGCTGTAGCTGAGTGTGCTGGTGGCATTGGGGATGCTGGCGTCGATCAACGTCGAATTGCCCAGGTCGATGCGTGTCTGAACTTCGTTGATGGGTGCGATGGGCAGCGTGCCGGCCGCGGCGTTGACTGCCGCGCCGGCATCCAGCATGCCCGCGCCGCAGGTGCCGGTGGTGCAGTAGCACTCGTCCTGGGCGGCGCTGCTGCCGGCCGTGCAGGCCGACACGCCGGCACCGGCGCCGCTGGTGGGAAAGCTGCGGGCGCTGGACTTCAGCAGCGCCGTCACCTGCGCGGGCGTCAGCGCCGGGTTGGCCGCCAGCATCAGCGCGGCGGTGCCGGAGACCAGCGGCGCCGAGAAGCTCGTGCCCACGGCCGCATCGCTGCCGCCGGTGGTGTAGACATGGGCGCCCGGCACGGTCGTGCCGCTGTTGCTGGTGCTCAGGATCGGGTAGAGGCACTCGCCGGTGGCGTTGACGCAGTTGCCCGCCGGCGCGGCGATGGCCACCTGGCTGCCCAGGCTGGAGTAGCCGTTCTTCGTGCCGCTGTGGCGCAGGCCCGCCACCGCGATGACGCCGGGGCAGTTGGCCGGCATGTTCACCTTCAGGCTGTCGTTGCCGACCGAGGCGACGACCACCGCGCCGGCCGCATTCACCTCGGCCACCGCGACGGTGTAGGGGTCGGTCGACGTGCAGGTGCCCTCGTAGCCCAGGCTCATGTTGATGACCCGCGCCGGCGTCGGGTTGGCGGGCACGCCCGGCACGGTCAGGCCGGCGGCCCAGCGCATGCCGGCGATGATGTCCGAGTCGTAGCCGCCGCACTTGCCCAGCACCCGCACCGGCATCACCCGCACATGGCGGCCCAGCCCGGCCATGCCGGTGGCGTTGTTGGTGGTGGCGCCGATCAGGCCGGCGGTCTGCGTGCCGTGCCAGCTGCTGTCGGAGACGCCGCAGCCCTTGAGCGTGGCGTTGCTGCTGTTCTCGCTGGCGCTGATCCAGTCGCCGGGGTCGGCCGGGTTGCTGTCCCGGCCGTCGCCGTCGTTGGAGATCACCGGCTCGGAGACGAAGTCGTAGCCGGCCACCAGCTTGCCGTCCAGGTCCGGATGGCTCCAGCGGATGCCGGTGTCGAGCACCGCGACGATGATGCTGGCGCTGCCGGTGGTGCGTGCCCAGGCGGTCTCCGCGTTGATCGACGACACCAGCGTGCTGGTGGGCGTGTGCAGGTACCACTGGCCGCTGGCCGGGCTCATGCCGACGCCGCCCGCGTAGAGCGGGTCGCTCACGGCCGCATGGGCGCGGCGGCGCTGGTCGACATGCACCGACAGCACGTCGCTGTCGGCGGCCAGCCGTCCCGCCAGGGTCGCGCTGCTCATGCCGCTGGCGTGGATGACCTGCGTGTCCGGCGCCAGGCTCAGGCCGTCCTGCAGCGTCAGGCCCAGCCGCTTGCCGAGGGCCTGGGCCTGGCGCAGCGCGCTGGTCGTGGCGCCGCTGGAGGTCGCCGACAGCGTGCTGGCCAGCCGCGTGGTGCGCAATCGCACGATGACGCGCGCTGTCTCGGCCGTCTCCTGCGGCACGGCGCCCGAGCGCAGCGGCGCGCGCTCCGAGGCGGCCTGGGCCGCCGGCGAGATCAGCGGGGCGATCGCCAGCGCGGCCAGCGTGGCCACGGTCGGTCGCATCAGCCGCGACAGGCGGGGGAAGGTAGGCATCATGGGCGGGTCCACGGCGGGCATCGCAGGAAAGGAGCCGGCATGCGCGCCCGCGCGAGGCATGGCGTGATGCGGGATGGCCGGCGAGTGTAGGCCTGAGCTGTTGTCGGAACCGTTGCCGGGCTCTGAAGGCCTGTACCAAGGTGTAGCGAGTTGTTCGCGGCCGGCGCGCCGGAGGTCGCTGCGGCCGTGAGGACTGCTCGCTCGGGTCGTTCTCCTGGGAGCGGTCCCCGCAAACGCGGGATTCAGACGGGCCGACAGGCCGAAATCGCCCCGTTACCATGAGGCTCAGATCGTGAGCCCGAATCCTCTTCCGTGCAGGAATCCGGCGCGCGAGCCGACAAGAACCACGAGGGGAAACGCCAATTCCATGGAACGCACCGAACGTTTCTGCAGGATCGAGATGCTGCTGCGCAGCCGCGGCTGCGTCAGCTTTGCCGATCTGATGACCGAGCTGGGCGTCTCGCGCGCCACGCTCAAGCGCGATCTGGACCATCTGCGCACCCGCATGGACGCGGCCATCGTCTATGACCGCGAGCGCAACGGCTACCGCTTCGCCGTGACCGGCCGGGGGCGGCGCGCGTCGGCTGCCGAGGCCTCGGGCGTGTGGTTCAGCGAGCGCGAGATCCACGCGCTGCTGACCATGCACCAGCTGCTCGACGGGCTGGGCGAGGGCAGCAACATGGGCCGCCACCTGCAGCCGGTGCTCGAGCGGCTGCAGGGCATGCTCGGCACCAGCGAGGGCGAGGCCCGCGAGCTGGTGCGCCGGCTGCGGGTGGTGCCGCCGGCGCGCAAGCCGATGCGCGGGCGCAGCTTCGAGCGGCTGGCCGCCGCCGTGCTCGAGCGCCGTCAGCTGCGCCTGACGGTCGAGGCCGAGGACGGCGTGGCGCGCGATCGGGTGGTCTCGCCGCTGCGGATGATCCATGACGGCGGCATCTGGCTGCTGGATGCCTGGTGCCACCAGCAGGAGGCGCTGTGCCGCCTGCCCGTGCCGACGGTGCGGGCCGTGCAGGTGCTCGAGGCGCGGGCGCGCGAAGTGCCGATGCGGGTGATCGAGGCCGCGCTGGACATCCTGCCGGTGCTGCGCGCGGCCTGAAGCGCCGGACCTGGACAGCGATACTGGCGACCTCACGCCGAGGTCCGAGTCGATGTCCGATGTCCTGCTGCCTGCCCGCGCCCCTTCTTCGTTCCGTTCGCCCCTGGTGCCGGGGCTGCTGGTGCTGCACGGCAACCGGCTTGAGCTTCTTCAGCAGGCGGTGTTCGAGTGGCTGCGGCGCCATCCGCTCGATCCGCTCGAGTCCGAGGTGCTGCTGGTGCAGAGCAACGGCATCGCCGAATGGATGAAGATGTCGATGGCGCGCCATGTCGGCGTCAGCGCGGCCGCCCGGGTCGAGCTGCCGGCGCGCTTCCTGTGGCGGATCTACCGCGCCATGCTGGGGCGCGACGGTGCGCCCGCGCGCTCGCCCTTCGACAAGGCGCCGATGACCTGGCGCCTGATGCAGGCCTTGCCCGGCTGGATCGAGCGCCCCGGCTTCGAGCCGCTGCGCCAGTTCCTGCAGGCCGGCGCCGCGCGCGGCGATGCGCTGGACGATCCGGTGCGCCGGCTGCAGCTCGCCGAGCGCCTGGCCGACCTCTACGACCAGTACCAGATCTACCGCTCCGACTGGCTGCGCGCCTGGGCCGAGGGCCGCGACGGGCACGACGTGCTGCCCGGTCTGGCCGGGCAGCCCGACCGGCCGCTGCCGGCGGACCAGCAGTGGCAGGCCCGGCTGTGGCGGGGGCTGATCGAGACGCTCGATGCGCGCGAGCGCCAGGCGGTGCGCAGCGACGTGCACCGCCGCTTCGTGCAGGCGGTCGAGCGCGGCCTGGCGCCGGTCCATCCGCTGCCGCGCCGCGTGGTGCTGTTCGGGCACAGCCACCTGCCGATGCAGACCCTGGAGGCGCTGGTGGCGCTGTCGCGCCATGCGCAGGTGCTGCTGGCCGTGCCCAACCCCTGCCGCTTCCACTGGGCCGACATCATCGACGGGCGCGAGCTGCTGCGCGCGCCCCGGCGGCGCCAGCCGCTGCGGCGCGGGCGCGACCTCTCGGCCGAGCGGCTCGACCAGATGCATCTGCATGCCCATCCGCTGCTGGCGGCCTGGGGGCGCCAGGGCCGCGACTTCATCCGCCTGCTCGACCAGTTCGACGATGCGGCCGCGGCGCAGGCGCGCTTCCAGATCGCGCGCATCGACCTGTTCGACGATGAGCTGGACGCGCATGACGAGCCGGTGCGGGGCGCGCCGCTGCTGGTGCGGGTGCAGCGCGCGATCCGCGACGGGCTGCCGATGCACGAGATCGTCGAGCGCGAGCTCGGCGCCCCGGCGCTGGCCGCGGACGACCGCTCGGTCCGCTTCACGGTGGCCCACAGCGCCCTGCGCGAGGTCGAGATCCTGCACGATCAGCTGCTCGACGCGCTGGCCTCGCCGCCCCTGGGGCCCGACGGCCGCCCCGGCGCCCCGCTGGCGCCGCGCGACATCGTCGTGATGGTGCCCGACATCGAGCCCTGGGCGCCGCTGATCCACGCCGTCTTCGGCCAGCACGGGCCCGGCGACGCCCGCCGCATTCCCTACGAGATCGCCGACCTGAAGCTGCGCGGCCGCCAGCCCATGCTCGTGGCGCTGGAGTGGCTGCTGAAGATCACCCGCCAGCGCTGCACCGTCAGCGAGCTGCGCGACCTGATCGACGTGCCGGCCGTGGCCGCGCGCTTCGGCCTCGAGCGCGACGAGGACCGCGCCACCGCCGCGCGCTGGCTCGAGGGCGCCGGCGTGCGCTGGGGGCTGGACGCCGACCAGCGCGGCGGCCTGCAGCTGCAGGCCTGCGGCGAGGTCAACAGCGGCCTGTTCGGCCTGCGGCGCCTGCTGCAGGGCTACGCGCACGGCCGCGCTGAGGACGGGCCCGGCGAGCACCGGCCCTGGCAGGACATCGACCCCTACGACGAGGTCGGCGGCCTGGACGCGGAGATCGCCGGCGCGCTGGCCACGCTGATCGATGCGCTGCGGCGCTGGTGGCGCGAGGCCGCCGAGCCGGCCACGCCGACGCGCTGGCAGCAGCGCGCGGTGCGGCTGCTCGGGGCCTTCTTCGTCGAGGTCGACGAGACCGACCGGCTGCTGATGGCCTCGCTGAACGAGGCGCTCGGGCGCTGGCTCGACGACTGCGAGGACGCCGGCTTTGCGCCCCCGGTGCCGCTGGAGGTGCTGCGCGAGGGCTGGCTGGCCGGCGTCGACGAGCCGAGCCTGAACAGCCGCTTCCTGGGCGGCGGCGTCGTGTTCTGCACCCTGATGCCGATGCGGGCGATTCCGTTCGACCAGGTCTGCCTGCTGGGCATGAACGACGGCGACTACCCGCGCCGCGCGCCGCGCAGCGACTTCGACCTGCTGGCGCTGCCCGGCGCGCAGCGCCCCGGCGACCGGGCCCGCCGCGACGACGACCGCATGCTGATGCTCGAGGCGCTGCTGGCGGCGCGCCGCGGCCTGTCGATCAGCTGGTCCGGGCGCAGCGTGCGCGACAACAGCGAGCAGCCGCCCTCGGTGCTGGTGGCGCAGCTGCGCGATCACCTGGATGCCGGCTGGGGCGCGGGCCTGTCGGCGCGGCTGACCACCGAGCATCCGCTGCAGCCCTTCAGCCGGCGCTATTTCGAGGCCGAGCCGGCGTCGGCGGCGCGCACCTGGGCGCGCGAATGGCGCCAGGCCCATGCCGATCCCGAGGCCGGCGCCGCCCGGCCGGCGCCGCTGGAGGCGCCCGCGGTCGGCGGCCCGCCTGCGACCGCGCCTGCGGCCGAGCCGATCACGCTGGCGCGGCTGGAGCGCTTCCTGCGCAACCCGGTGCAGCACCATTTCCGCGAGCGCCTCGATGTCGAGTTCGCGCCGATCGAGCCGCAGATCCTCGACGACGAGCCTCTGGCGCTGGGGGCGCTCGACGAGACGATGCTGCTGCGCGAGCTGCTCGAGCAGGGCGAGGACCGCGCGGACG
>Ga0228700_1002322_pt1 | contig 10143 bp, 17 predicted proteins | sample McNCre317_Aug_MG_FD_178019 | JGI IMG/M metagenome (GOLD analysis project Ga0228700, IMG submission 178019) | Freshwater microbial communities from McNutts Creek, Athens, Georgia, United States - 3-17_Aug_MG | ecosystem: Environmental > Aquatic > Freshwater > Creek | place: USA: Georgia... | reverse complement strand
CAAAAAAAACCGCACTAAAAAGTGCGGTGTTTTTGGGAGGGCGTGAATGTGGAGGGTTAGAAACGGTGTATTCGTTGACTCAAAATATAAGCGTAATTTTTCATAGCGTCCAATTGTATTTCTAGAAGATGCCTATCGACATCTTCAAGGCTTTTAAAAATATCGGTCCCTATAAAGTTTTTCAATTTAGACAGTTTTGCTTCAATGTCTAAAAATTCGTCGCATATGCGTTTTTGATGCGGAAGCATTCAATTAACCCACTTTCCATCCACCACGCGAGTAGCCTCTCCAAGCGGATTCTCCAACGGCTGCGCATCTCCATTGCAGAACTGGTGCGTGCATACCGGCTCAAAATCTTCTGGCAATTCAGGGTTATACCCCTTAGCCGAAACGTTGACAACAATATGATTAACGTCCGGACGCGAGCGCATAATGTTAAAAATATCGGTAGTAACTCCGCTAAGTGCCGCGAACGCTGGGAGTTTCTCAAGTATCGCGTTAATACTATCGATAGCCGATTCGTAATCTCCTACCGCTGCCGAATTTCCCGGCATCCTTTTAAGCCGCTCGCATTCAGCCCAAAGCCGTTTTTTATACAGCATCAAATGTGCCGCAGTATCGTCGCATAATTTTTTCATGGTTTGCCGCTCCAAAATGGTATGGCCCTACAAAGCGGGGCCACTTCGCTAAACGCCTAGCGCGAATTAGTTAGACAGTCCAAGCAACGCGACCGCTTCATTACGAACATCCGATTCGATCACAGGGCGAACAATGTACTCATACTTGTTCGCGTCGCGAGTAGAAATAACGGCAGAAACATCCACCGAAAATTTTAGGGTAGCCGCTGCGTCATCAGACTGGGCATTGTCGAGTGCCGCAATCAGCGCATCGCCCATCGCGCCCGGAATGAATGCTGCGCGACCAACGAAAATCTCGCCCGTATCGTAATTAGTAGCCGCAAATTCACCGGCCAGTGATTCCCAAGCGCCGTAAGTAGATTCGCCACGGTCGATGCCATTTGCGGTGCCAGCGATACGGCACAACAGGCGCTCTTGTTGCACGCCTTCTTCGTCAGCATCAGGAAAATCCTTCACTTTCAGGGCACCGCAAATAGTTTTCACGCTGAGTTTTTTCAGCGGTGTAATTTTGCCCTTAGCGGGAGTTGCGGATTGTGTTTCGGTTTGAGTGGGTTTTTTAGCCATGTTAGCTGCTCCATTTAATTACGCGAAATTGCGTGAGTGAATTATAACGCCTTAATTCGTCGTTTTACGAAATTTGTTTCTTTTTTTCCAAGCGAAAACGAAGGCGCTTGATTGTGCCATTCGATAGAGTCCCCAGAACATAGCCCAAAAAGCTCTGGCCCGGTCAACACTACGCCTTTAGAAGCGGTTTTGACGTAATCTGAGCCGCTGCGCAGGGCGTACATTTTTTTCCCGGCCACCGCTATGGTGTCGCCTTCGGCTTCAAGTTTCCACGCGCCTAGCTTCGATTCGTCTAGGTCTAGGTCTAGCCCCTCACAAATAATTGAGTCAGTATCGCAATAGACTGGATTGCGGGCAACGTCCAAAGCACGCATAAGCACAGCACGAGCCGCTCCCGTGATAGATGCTGCCGTCGCCACATCATAAAAACTAAGACGCTCAGTAGGTTTACGCCAAATACTAGGCCTATCAACTCCGGCGGAATACAATTCATAATCTTCACTTGGACAATCCCCTAAAAAATAGTCTTTGTACATACGACTATTAGCTCCAAATTTTCCGTACGCGCTGTTCAATAATAATTTCGCGAAAATTTCGCCCGCTTTATCCCCGGCCTTCTTGCTATCGATCTTTTCCCGCATATACGTATCGACGTATTCCCCGAAGGATATAGTTTTTTCGGGAATGTAAGCCTCGATTACTCTTATGTTCCACGCTCGGCCAGTTTCCAATGCCGCTTTTAATTCGTGCGACGTTACAAAAAATTCACCCTTTGGAACATCAAAATTTAAGGGCTTATCTTTTTCTCTAGTGGGGAAAGCTCCACGCTGTTCGGCAAAAATTCGCGCAAAATAGAATTGCGCGTTTGCATAACCCGCAATTCTGCCTTTAGTATCGATCTTTCGGCCATAAGCAATGCGATAGCGCAAGCCTGTAGGGTGAACACAATTGCGCATAACGTGTGGGTACATAGAATTGACGTCATATACTTTCCAGTTTCCTTTAATAATTCCCGTTTTAAGCGCTTCCACGCGCCCGCCGAAATAAAATGGCCGATACCTTTCGTCGTGACTTTCCGTGGTCACTTGGAACGGGTGCAATTCTTGAAGTTTTCCGATTGCAGTCCCGCCTATGGTTAATTTAACCCCAAAGCGGAAAATAAATTTCATTACTAATTCGTGCAACTTAACGCAATCCGTTTTCAAGTATGCGAGTATTTCGTCCTTATGCGTTTCCCTTACGCTCGCTTCTAATTTTTGGTAATCAATTTCATCCTTGCAATAAACCCGCAAAGGAATAGGCAAAATGCAATATGAATCCCTAAGCGTATGAATTCCCATTTTTACGCTTGCAATTCTGCTATTTATAATTTTTAGCGGATTCTGCAAAAAATCCAGCATAAAGTGAAAATCAAATTTTCCTCCGTTATGCGCATATATGATATGCGGCGTTTTCAGAGCGTTAATGAATTCGCATAGGCGTGCTATGCAATCATTGCCCCAAAAATGCACATACCCTTTATCCTCCGAATAAAACCCAGCCGCGAACGGCGCGGGAATTCTCCCGTATAGAAATGGGTCAGTCTCGAAGTCAATTGTTGCAATTGGCTTTTCACTTACCTTTAGGGTTTTTTCGCGTGATTTTCGTCGCGGCTTTTGTTTTGCCGCTATTGCGTGTAGGTCCATTGTTTTGCTGCTCCACTTCTACTATTGACATATACCTAGACAATTCCGACGCTGTTTTTCCTCCCGTTGGTTTAAATGTAGTCGTCAAATACTTGAAAAGATCATTGATGTTATCGAAACGCGAATTGAATGAGGCGTTATCCCCGATTTTCACGGTTAACATCTGGTTGTTTTTGAGCTTCTTTTTTCCTAGCTCGGCTATTTTTTGATGGAAGTTTTTGGCGTTAGAAGGTGTTACCGTTTCCGTAATCCCTTTGCCCTTAAAAATAATTTTCCCTTTGGCTATTTTGGCGCTGTCGAATTTCCCGCGCTCGCTGGTGTGCAACGGGACAATCAATTTTTGTGTTTTTGTGACCTTGTACCCAGCGCCCTTAAATTCCTTTGCTGTTTTTCTCGACACCTTTGCGATATGGAAGTTTTCAGGCTTTGCGAGCACCTGGGCGTATTCCGCTGCCTTGCGTGTGACCCAGCCCTTTTGCTGAGGTGACAGATTCTTAATATCCGGGTACGATACGACACCCAGCTTTTTTAAATCGCGGGCCGCAGATTCATAGAAATTTACTATTTTGGAACTTTTAGCCATGATTAACCCGCATGAGAAAACCGAGCTTGAAATAGAGCATAAAGATTCGTCCTATAATGAGACCATGCCTGATAGTGCAACGCTATCTGACCCTGCGGCGGCTGCAACCCCGCAGGGTGTAAGCATAACAGACATTGCGAAGGGTTTTGCAATTGATCTTGGCGACGCGCCTCCCGAGTTGCCAGTTAACCGGGATGGCACGCCCAAACGTAAGCCAGGGCGCCCGCGCAAAATGAAACCCGAAGATCAGCAAGAGTTACCCGGTATTTCGGGTCCGGTAAATCCCGCGCCGCAAACAGCGCCGAAAACACCGGCGGCTAGAAAAGCAAATCGCGTAGCTTCCGACGAATTGGCGCGCGCTATCCTGAATTTGTCGGTTGGCAGTTTGTCGGCTTTGGTAGGCCCGGAATGGGACTTCAATAGCACGGAGGAAGCGCAAGGCATGAAAGGCGCGGTTTCCGCATATATAGAAGCAAAGGGCGACGGCCAGCTATCCCCGGAGGCGCTTTTGGCTTTGGTAGTCGCCAGCTATGCGATGCCCCGATTCGCGCATGAGAATACCCGCACAAAAATGGGCGGCTTTTTCTCGGGACTGTGGAACGGCGTTAAATCGATTTTTAAGCGGTGATGCGCCTACCCCCTAGGCCGCGCCCATTCTAAATTTGTACCCGGAAACAACTTATGGCAAAGTCACAGATTGAACGAAATGCCGAATTTCGCTCTACTGTAAAGCGTTTAGACGTTGCAGTTAACCCAAAATTGTATGAAACGCTAGAGAAATTATCTGTTCACTTCGGCGTATCGAAAAATGAAGTAGTTAATTCGCTCATTCGCTCGGCGCTAACAAAAGATGACATTTTTAAAACTGGCCTTTATAGGTATAAATAATGACTCCAAAAGATTGTCCATTTTGTCGCGAAGTAGAATTCAAATATTGCGATGCTAGTTGTAAGCAATTTTTTGGTATACCGCTATTACTGAAGCGCTACGGTCTGTGGCCTTTTGGATATTCCGGTACGAAAAAATGACACACTCAATTTATACCGGCGTAACCCAAAGCGGGAAAACTACTCTCGCACGCAGCGTTTCCCGCGAGATAGCCAAAGCCAAAAATTTAGTTATCGTGTATGACCCGCTCGGGACTGGCACGCTGGGCGGTGACTGGGGCGACGGCGCGATAGTGCATGAAAATCTAGAGGATTTTTTAGACCATGCTTATGGCTCCAACACGGTCAACGCGCATTTGTTCATGGATGAAGCGCACCACATTTTCGCGCACGACGACAAAACGCATATGTGGCTTCTCACGCAAGGCCGACACTATGGACTGACTTCGCACCTGATAACGCAGCGCCCGAAAAAAATTCACCCGGATGCCCGTACTAATTGCGGCAAGTGTTTTTGCTTTAGGCTCGCTCAAGATGATTTAAAGTCGATAGGCGCCGACTATGGGTTTTCTGATCTTCATAAAGAAACGCTTGACAAGGGCGATTTTTTGATTCTTAATTCAGGTGACTCGCAATATTCGCGGTCTAACATTTTTCAACTTTTGAAGGAATAAACCATGTTCGGTATGTCTGGTAAGACCATTTTGATGCACGCTGTGTTGGCCGTTGTCGCTGTCGCAGTCGCTAAAAAAATCCCTTTCACCGCCCAGTACCTGTAAGGTAACAGGCCGCGAATAAATCCCCGGTTCGCCGGGTTTTTTCATATCCCATTTATAGGCTTTTCCTATGTCTAAACAATTCCGCATTAAGCGCACCTATTCTCAAATCGCCGTAGTCGCTGGCGGTTTTGCAACCATTGATCTGCCTCGCGGCTATGATTACGAAACCCTGTACCTGCGTATTAACGGCACGGTGCAGGTGACAACCGCATTCACTTCGGTGCGCGCTGAAGCCCCTTGCCAAGTGGTGTCCCGCGTTGAAGTTATCGCAGATGGCCGAAACACTCTGTTTTCCGCGCCCTTTTGGTTTACTGCTTTTGGCAGTTATGACCGCGCCGGCGCTTTGGCTAACGGCGCTCGCGTCACTACCCCTCCGAGCGGTGCGGCGATTGCGTCCTATGCCGTGGAAGCCGTGGGCACTGTTGACTTTATGAACGTCGATGGCGAACGTACAAAAGATTCCAATTTCCGCACGGATGGCTTGCAACTGTTCCAATTGCGTCTTACTTTCGGCAACCCGGGCGATATGTTTGTTGGCGCTGGTGTTGCGGCATACACCACTATGTCTGTTGAAATTACGACGACTGAAACCGTTGAACTGCCCGATGCCCAGGGCGCCCGCACCAACCCTGCCGCGCTCAAGAAAACCAGTTACCAGGAAATTGCCATTCCCTCGACCAACGCGAATCAGGAAGTGCGCTTGCCCGCTGGCAACATGATTAAATCTGTTGTGGTGCGCACCGAAGGCGTATCGACCGCTGGCGAACCGCAAATTGGCGCACTTAATAACTTGCAGGTGTTTTCTGGTGTTGACGTGCGACACAATGTCAAGTCCGGATCTATCCGCGCCTTGAATAACGCCGACTACGGTTATATCCTGCCCGGTTATTACATTGTTGACTTGGCTCGCAATGGTTCGCCCGGTTCGCATTTGTCCGAGCTTTGGGACGTGACCCAGCAAGCTGAACCGAAAATTTCGATGGACATTACTGCCGGTGCTGCCGTTAAGGCGCAGGTTGTGACAACCGAATTTTTGGCTCTGGCCTAACAGTTAAATAGTCCGTTCCGGCGCGGCGTTTTCGCCGCTGCTCCAAGGGCCGCGCCGGTTCGGGTTATTTTCTAAGGGGTTTAAAATGGGTGAAGGCGATAGCTCCAGCAGTGATAGCACCGCTAGCGATTCAACATCGACTGATAATCAATCGAGCGCTGAGACTGCTCGACTGACTGCGCAAAATGCGGGCGAATCGAGCGTGGGCAATATTACGCTGGGCTCTAATGTTTCCGAGCCTTCTAGCTTTAGTTTTTCCGGCATTATGGATGGCCTTAAAACCGCCGCCTACAATGTCGGCCAAGTTGGTTTACTCGCTAACCCAGCTACTGGCCCTTTTGCGCTAGCATCGAAAATCGGCGCGGCATCGTCGCTAGGCGGTTCGATATCTAATTTTTTCACCGGGTTGAATACTAATTATGGCGGCACTTTTGGCGGTTCTACCTTATCTAACTCCGATAATGGCGCTCCTAGTTGGTATTCTAGCGGGGCAAAAAATGGCAGCTTCTCGCTATCATCAAATAACCCGGCACCGATTAACGCTGGCGTTGCCAGTAGTGGCGGCTTTGGTATATCTAGCGCTGCGCCCTCGCTCGGAGTTGCCGCATATTCCCCGGCGCTAGACGCTGCCGTGTCGCCCGCGAAAACAAATGCGGGCGGTAGTTTGCAAGCGGTGGCGCCTACACAAACGGCATCCAAAGCGGCTGACGTGGGTAGCACACTTGCAACGCTCGCGGCTCTCGCGTCAATTTTTGCAGTTTTTAAGGCTTGACTTATGGCATATATTTTTTCTACTGACGCGAATGGCTCGAATAATTTTCAATTGGATTCGGGCGTTTTGAAAGCTGAGTTGCCGCCTAGCCTTAGCTACACAACCGGGAGCGCGTATGACCCGAATAGCACGGCTTATGACCCAACACTAGGCACTGGCGCTAGTCCCGCGCTCGCGACTATTCCGCGCAGCGATCCAGGCATTAACCTTGGCGGCGTGTTGTCCGGTGTTTCGGCCACCGCACAATCCATTCTGAATTTGTGGGGCACCGCAAATGCCATTCAAGACAATGTGGCGAACCAAAAATTGCAGCGTACTATCGTTGAACAAAAAACTGCGCTTACTTCTGCTCAAACGCTTGGGGCTTTGGACCTCGCGCAAAAACAAACCGCAGCATCGCTCGCCATTGAGAGCGCCAGACTCAATGCAAGTGTCGCGAATGACATGGCAAAGGTTAATAGTGGCTCGCCCGGTACTGTTTCTCATGTCGCATCTAAAAATATGCTCCTAATTGCGGCTGTGGCAATTGGCGCATTTTTGCTTTACAAGAAAATGGGGAAATAATGTCTAAAGCTCAAGATGCTATTGCCTACCTTGAAATAGGTGGCGCTTTGCTGCTCGGGTTTCTGACATATCGCGCTGTGTCCAAAGCGGGGCAGGGAGCGGCTGCGGTTGCGAATGAAGTTAAATCCGTTATCACAAAAGATTTAAACCCGGCGAGCTCTGAAAATATTATCTATTCGAACCTTCCAGATAGTGCTAAAAATGCGCTTGGGAATTTGATGGAAACTATTTTCGGGAAAATCCCTAGCGCGCCAGTATCTAATGTTGCGCCCGTAGTCGCCCCCACTCAAAACACCGAAACGCAAGCGCAAGCAGAAACTGCGCGACTGGTAAGAAAAGCGAATGCGACATCCGCTAGCGGTTCCTCCGCCATTGGATATACTGATTCGCAACAAATAATTCAATCGATACCCGTCAACTTTGGTATTATCGATCCTTCTACTTGGAAATAATATGCGCACTAATACATACGCCGGAATTCTGACACCGCCTAGTGATGACTTTCAAGCGGTGCGGGATAATCGGCGCACAATGCCTTTCTGGATGGATATAGATCTGTCTATTTCGCGCTCGGATACTGGCGCTGGTGTCAATGCGGCTTTGCTAGTTAATGCTTCCGGGAATTCATTTTATATTGACGCTAATCCGAATGATGGTATCGCGCTGATTGAATTTCAGGATACCGGTAGCGATCAATCTAGCGTGCGGCTTTATTGTTCTCCCGGCACCATTTTTAATCTGCCATTCACGCAATTTAAAATTACTAATGCTGTGCAAGCGGGTAAAAAAATTCGGATTGTGTATGGCACGGATGTGGATTTTCAGCCGGGTAGCGTCACGCAAATTTCTGTCGCGGGTACTTTTGCCGTAAGGCCGGAAGCACATACGGGCTTTTATAACGACACTAGCGCCGTTGCCGCCAATACCGCAATCCAAATTTTTAGCCCCGCGTCTAACGTGAATGGCGCTATATTGCTGGCGGCGGAATTGCGATTCGTCAATACTGTAACCAACCAGCAAAGCATTATTGCAAAGGCGACGGCGCCTACAGCTATAACGGATGGCGCCGCATACCTTACAGCGTGTGTCACGGCCGTTTCAGGCGTTAATTATTATGGATACGCCCAACTAGCAATTCCGGGATATATACCCGCGGGTCTGGGTTTATATTTATATGATACGGCCGGTTTAATTGTCGCGCCGGATAACCGTAGAACTGTGCGTTATAAACTACTCTAATATTATGCGCCTTGCGCTTATGTTTCTAGGTGCAACGCTTGCTGGCGTTGCCCTTCTATTCAAAAATAAAGGTACTATCGTGAATGCTGCAAACTCAATTGTTGATACCGCAAATAATGCGGTTAATTCTGCCGCTGATATTGTACAAAACGAGGTTATCGCGCCTGTAGTTACTTCTTTTGGTACTAAGTATGACGCGATTATTACTAAAGCCGCAAATGATAACGGAATTGACCCGAGAGTTTTGTATAACCTGCTTTATACGGAATCACATTTTAGGGATGACATTATTTCAGGCCGAACAAAATCTAGTGTCGGCGCACTTGGAATTGCGCAGTTTATGCCTGCAACTGCGCAACAGGAATTAGGTAGCGTTGAAGCTGCGCTAAATCCTGATGTGGCAATTCCCGGTGCCGCGAGATACCTTGCGAAGTTGATTCGCTTGGCCGGTTCCGTGGATGGTGGTGTTGCCGCTTATAACTGGGGTATCGGCAACGTCCAACGGCGCGGTTTGAATAATGCGCCGCCTGAGACTGTATCGTACGTTGCTAAAATTACTGGTTCGGATATAACCGCATGAACCCACTTCTAACCGCTTTGCTTGGGCCGCTTATGGATGTGGTGGGCCGACTCATCCCGGACCCTGAGAAAAAAGCCGCTGCGCAAATTCAACTTGCGCAAATGGCTCAAAATGGCGACTTGGCTTCGCTTAATGCGGCTGTGCAAGTAATAACCGCCGAAGCAAACGGAAATTTTTTACAGCGATCTTGGCGCCCGCTTATGATGCTATTCTTTGCGGGTCTAGTGGGCGCACGATGGTTTGGATACTCTGCGCCTAATATGTCTGAGGCGGAAATAATGGAGCTTTGGGCTATAGTTAAAATCGGCATAGGCGGATATACCATCGGCCGTAGCGTAGAGAAAATTGCACCATCAGTAGCAGGAGTTTTTGCAAAGTGACACCAGATATCATTATTCAAGGTTTATTGGCTATTGGTGCCGCAATCGGTGTATATGCCGGTGTAAAATCGGACTTGGCAGTTACCCGGCAAATAGCCGAATCTGCCGCTAAAGCAACTGCCCGCGCCCACGAGCGTATCGATTCACTAATGGAGAAGTAGCATATGAAAAAACTTGTAATTGTCAATCCTCGCTTGCTTGGCGTTTTGCCCGGTTCGCAGCCGCCCGAATTGGCTTGGCATTCTTTTAACGTTAAATCGGATGGTGTGGAACATTCGGTTAATGAAGAATTGCGGGCTAGCGTTCCGCTTGAACATTTTGACGACTATGTTAAGGGTCAAAATTCGTTTACGGGGCTGGTTTGTGAATGGGAAGAATCTGAGCCGCCCGTGATTGTTCCGCCTATCGTGTAAATTACCCCTCC
>Ga0228700_1002318_pt1 | contig 10161 bp, 7 predicted proteins | sample McNCre317_Aug_MG_FD_178019 | JGI IMG/M metagenome (GOLD analysis project Ga0228700, IMG submission 178019) | Freshwater microbial communities from McNutts Creek, Athens, Georgia, United States - 3-17_Aug_MG | ecosystem: Environmental > Aquatic > Freshwater > Creek | place: USA: Georgia... | reverse complement strand
AAACGGTTGTGGTTGGCAGGGCCATCGCGGCCATCCACGCTGACAATTTTGTTGTCCTTCACGTTGTAAGTCAGCAAGCAACCCACGCCGCAGAACGGACACACCGAGTCCACTTTTTTATCCACCACTTGTGAGCCGACTTGTGTCTTTGGCATCAACGCACCTGTGGGGCACGCTTGCACACACTCGCCACACGCCACGCACGAGCTGTTGCCCATTTCGTCGTTCAAGTCAAACACGATCTGGCTGTGCGCGCCACGGTTGGCGTAGCCAATCACATCGTTCACTTGTTCTTCACGGCATGCACGCACACAACGGTTGCACTGAATGCACGCATCCAAGTTCACCGCCATCGCAGGGTGTGACACATCGCATGCGGGTTGTTCGCGACGCAAGGCCTGCAACTCAGGACGAACCGTCACATCCATGCGAGAAGCCCACTCACTCAGTTCGCCATGTTGTTGTGTTTCGTCATTCCACTTGTAGCCCGTATCGGGCATGTCAGAGAGCAACATCTCCAACACCATCTTCTGACTCTTCACCGCACGGTCGCTCACCAGCACTTCAAGGCCCGCCGTCGCTGTGCGGCAGCAGCTAGGTGCCAAAGTGCGTTCGCCTTTAATCTCGACCACACACGCACGGCAGTTGCCATCGGGGCGCAAGCCGTCTTTGTAGCAAAGGTGAGGAATGTCCACGCCATGACGCTGTGCCGCTTTCAGAATGGTCTCGCCTTCATAGGCTTTCACGGCTTGGTCGTTGAGCTTGAACTCAACGGTTTGCGGCATCAAGTCGCTGGGTTTGATCGGGGCGTTCATTTAAACGATCTCCTCTGGGAAATACTTTTGCACGCAGCGCACAGGATTGGGCGCGGCTTGGCCCAAACCACAAATGGATGCATCGGTCATCACTTGGTTCAAGTCTTCCAAGGTGGTGTTGTCCCACACCTTGGCCTGCATGAGCTCTGATGCTTTGGCCGTACCCACACGACACGGCGTGCACTGGCCACAGCTTTCGTGTGCAAAGAAGTTCATCATGTTGATGGCCGCATCACGCGCTGAATCGTGCTGACTCAACACAATGACAGCCGCTGAACCAATGAAGCAACCATAGGGCTGCAAGGTGTCAAAGTCCAAGGGGATGTCATTCATGCGCGCGGGCAAGATGCCACCCGATGCACCACCAGGCAAATACGCATAGAGCTCGTGGCCATCGAGCATGCCACCGCAATACTCGTCAATCAACTCTTGAATGGTGATGCCCGCAGGTGCGAGCTTGACGCCCGGCTGCTTGACGCGGCCGCTCACGCTGAAACTGCGCAAACCTTTGCGGCCATGTCGGCCAAAGCCGCTGAACCAGTCCGCGCCTTTTTGCACAATGTCGCGCACCCAGTACAGCGTTTCAAAGTTGTGTTCAAGGGTGGGTCTGCCAAACAAACCCACTTGCGCAATGTAGGGCGGGCGCATGCGTGGCTCGCCACGTTTGCCCTCGATGCTTTCAATCATCGCGGACTCTTCACCGCAAATGTAGGCACCTGCACCACGGCGCAACTCGATGTGCGGCAGTGGGCATGGTGGGTTGACTTGCAAGTGCGCCAACGCTTGTGTGAGCAGCTCACGACAGCCGTGGTACTCGTCACGCAAATAAATATAAACAGAGTCAATGCCCACCACATGGGCCGCGACCAACAAGCCTTCTAAAAAGCGATGTGGGTCACGCTCTAAGTACGTGCGGTCTTTGAATGTGCCGGGCTCGCCCTCGTCAATGTTGACGGCCATCAAACGTGGCGCGGGTTGCTCGCGCACGATGCGCCACTTGCGCCCTGCCGGAAAACCTGCGCCACCTAAGCCGCGCAGGCCTGAATCTTCCATCGCCTTGAGCACTTGTTCGGTATCTGATTTGCCATTGTGCAAATCTGCCACCAAGCGGTAGCCACCATCGGCCACATACGCATCAAAGTCCACATGCTCGGTCATGGCTTGATGGGTTTGTTTGGCTGTCACCGCAGCCACCACCAATTCAGGTGTGGCATGTGGCACAGGGTTTTGATGCACCACGGCCACAGGCGCTTGCTCACAGCGGCCCACGCATGGCGCAGAAATCACACGCACATCGGCATTGCCTAGCAAAGCGGGCAACTTCTCTATCAATTGTTTGGCACCCGACAGCTCGCAGCTCAAACCATCACACACACGCACGGTTAGGCCTGGCGCAGCTTCATCGCCACGCACCACTTCGAAGTGGTGATAGAAGGTGGCCACTTCAAACACCTCAGCCATGGGCAACTTCATCTCTTTGGCCAAGGCCACCAAGTGACGGTCGTGCAAGCAACGGTACGCATCGTTGAGTTTGTGCAAATGCTCAATCAACAAGTCGCGGCGATGCGGCGCTTCGCCAACCAATGCGCGCACTTCTTCCAAAGACACATCGTCTGCTTGACGGCCTTTGAGTTTGCCTTTGCGACGAATGTTTTCGCGCATTTGGTCCACAGAGGCAACCACCACGCTAGGGACTGAAGAATTTAAAGCTGAATGGTTCATGGTGCAAAAAAACAAAACATCCGTGCAGCAATCAGTGCCACACGGATGCTTGTTGGTTCAAAGATTAATTGAAAAACTTACCAACACTCAAGGCGGTACGGTAAACACCCCAAGCCAGTGGAATACCCACTGCCGCCCAAGCAAACCAAACCAATGCGGCCTTGTTCTTGTGGAACGCTGCATCGCTGGTACCCACTTCGGTGGCTGCTGCACGCTCTTGTGCCAGCTTTTTCTCGTGAGCCAATTCATCATCGGTCATGAAGTGCTTGTCGTCTACGGGTTTGATCAACAAATTGCAAATCAAGCCAATGACCAACATGCCCACCAAAATATACATGGTTTGGTTGTAAACCTGCTCGCGTGGAATGCCCAAGCCAAGTTGGTAGTCACGCATGTAGTTCACCACCACGGGGCCCAAGATACCGGCCGTAGCCCAAGCAGTAAGCAAACGACCGTGAATCGCACCCACCATTTGCGTGCCAAACAAATCCGCCAAGTAAGCAGGCACTGTGGCAAAGCCACCGCCATACATACTCAAGATCACGCAGAAGGCAGACACAAACAGCATCTTGCTGCCAGCACCCGCGCTGGCTGGAATGCTGGCGTACAACAAACCACCCAACACAAAAAACACGATGTAAGTCATCTTGCGACCGAGCTTGTCTGAGAAGCTGGCCCACACGAAGCGGCCACCGATGTTGAACAAACTCAGCAAGGCGGTAAAGCCCGCAGCCACACCGGCAATCGCGGTCAGTTGTGCTTTGTCGAGTTCACCAAACTTGGCGTCGATGCCAATCAAAGCACCACCAAACACCTCTTGCAACATGGGGCTGGCCATACCGATCACGCCGATACCAGCGGACACGTTCATACACAGCACCATCCACACCAACCAGAACTGAGGAATGCCCCACACCTTGCTCACGTGCACGTGACCGTGGGTAATCATGGCGTTGGCACCTTGCGCAACAGGAGGCGTCCAGCCACGTGGGGTCCAGCCAGTGGCAGGTACGCGGTAAGACAACGCACCACCCATCATGAACACAAAGTACAAACCGGCCATCACGATGAAGGTTTGCGTCACGCCCACATCGGTGTCGGTAGCAAATATCTTCATCAGCTCAGCAGCCAGAGGTGAGCCAATCATCGCGCCACCACCAAAGCCCATGATGGCCATGCCTGTGGCCATACCGCGGCGGTCTGGGAACCACTTGATCAAGGTACTCACGGGTGAGATGTAACCCAGCCCAAGCCCGATGCCACCAATCACGCCAGAGCCCAATAGCATCAGCCAAAACTGATGCAGGTGAACACCCAGCGCCGAAATCAACATGCCGCCGCACCAGCAAAAGGCACTGACCACACCCGCTTTGCGAGGGCCTGCGCGCTCCAGCCAACCGCCCCACAGCGCAGCAGATGAACCGAGCAACACAAAGAACAGGGTGTACATCCAACCGAGTGTGGAAATTTTCCAATCACACGTGGTGATGAACAACTCTTGGAAGAATCCAATTTCGGGGCCGCACTTGATGGCTTCTTTGATCCCCAAAGCTTTGGACAGTGGCAACCAAAACACGGAGAAACCGTAGGCCATGCCGATACAGAGGTGGATCGCTAAGGCTGCTGGTGGTACCAACCAGCGGTTAAAACCTGGGTGCGCAATGATGCGTTGCTTTGACAAAAAGCTGCCATGCGTCTCTGCGTGTCCTTCATGAACGTCTGTCGTCATGTCGTCTCCTTCATAATGTTGTATGTGCATCAAAAGGCGCTTTGAGTTCTAGGCCTTAAGTTGCATACGCGAAGTCTAGGACAACCCAACACACATTCATTAGGCAAATCAAAACATAGGGGGTAAGCCCCATCGTTTTTAGTCACACAAGAGACTTTTCCGTTCATGAAATTTTTAACTTGGCCCGTTCCCGCCCTACTCGCTTGGGGTTCGTCTTGGCTTGTTTTCAAAGGCATGCAAACCATTGGCGCTAGCGAAACAATTGCCTTCATCGTGGCCACTTGCTTGGGCGGCTTCTTAAGCGCCTTGGCACACACGCCCATGCGCAAGGGTTTGATCGTGTTGGGTTTTCCGCTCTCGATGGCAGCGTCATCAGCCACCCTCAATGTGCCGCCGATTGGCTGGTTGTTTTTATTGGGGCTCATCGTGCTGGTGTACCCACGCAAAGCTTGGCGCGATGCACCTTTGTTCCCCACCCCCAAACGCGCCCTGCGTGAAATGCAACAGCACATCACCTTGCCTGCAGGCGCACGCATTTTGGATGCAGGCAGTGGCATGGGCGACGGCTTGTTGGCTTTGCGTGATGCGTTTCCGCGTGCCGAGCTGCACGGGGTCGAGATGAGCTGGCCCCTGCGCATCCTCAGCGCCATGCGCTGCTCGTTTGCCAAGATTCGTCAAGGCGATATTTGGCTGGTGGACTGGCGCAGCTTTGACATGGTTTACATGTTTCAACGCCCCGAGAGCATGCCACGTGCCGTAGAAAAAGCCGAAGCCGAATTGCGCCGTGGTGCGTGGCTGATCAGCCTAGAGTTTGAAGCCATCGACCTGGTACCCAGCGCCATCCTCACCTGCCGCGATGGCCGCCCTGTGTGGATGTATCAGGTGCCGTTCAACCGCCGTGCCAAAAGAGAAGATCTCTCACCAGGCCTTTGAAGCGGTTTTCAAACAGCGTTAGCTGATGCGGCTCACCAAGAGCTTGTCGATGCGTCGGCCATCGAGGTCGACCACTTCAAAGCGCCACTCGCCAAACTCCACCACATCAGCCTCAGCGGGCAGCTCGCCCGAAATGGCCATGACCAAGCCGGCCACCGTGTTGTAAATGCCACGGTCTTCGTCTGGCAGCTCTTTGATGCTCAAGCGCGCTTTAAATTCGGTCACTGGCATCATGCCGTCTACCAACCAAGAGCCATCTTCACGCTGTGTAACCCACGCTTCATCGGTGGGGGTGGCTTGCAGCAATTCGCCCGTGATGGCTTCGAGCAAATCACGCGGTGTGAGCAGGCCATGCACCACACCGTATTCGTCGACCACCAACACCATGCGGCCATGCGCAGTGGCGCGCTCGGCGGGCCTGCGGAATTGTTCGAGCAAGTCCATGCCGCTCAGGGTTTCGGGCACAAAGGCCACGGGCTTGGCCAAGGCTTCCACCGTCATGTCAGTGCCGGGTGGCAAACGCAAGAGCTGAGACACACTCACCGCGCCCACCACGTTATCGAGGTCGCCACGGCACACGGGGTACCACGAGTGCGCGCCACTCGCGCCTACTTGCGCGAGAGCTTGCGGTACGGGCAGCTTGGCATCAAGCCACTCGATGTCTGAGCGATGCACCATGATGGAGGTGAGCGGACGCTCGTCGAGGTTGAACACGTTTTGCACCATTTGGTGTTCGTGTTGCTCAATCAAACCCGCGTCCACACCTTCGACCAAGCTGGCCGAGATTTCTTCTTCCGTCACCGTGCGTGCGCCATGTGCATCAATGCGCAACAGTTTCAACATGCCACTGGTGCTGGCTGACAACAAATGCACAAAAGGCTTGGCCAAGGTAGCCAAGGCCAACATCATGGGTGCTGCCACACGCGCGACTGATTCTGGAAACAACTGGCCAATGCGCTTAGGCACCAACTCGCCAAACAAAATGGTGCTGAACGTGATGATGGTCACCACCACAGCAGTGGCCAAACCCGCGGCCAAACTCTCAGGCACGCCTTGCACCAACAACCAATAAGACAAATCTTCACTGAACGCGGCCTCACCCACGATGCCGTTGAGCACGCCAATGGACGTGATGCCAATTTGCACGGTCGACAAAAACTGTGTGGGCTGCTCCATCAGCAGCAGTGCAGCGTAAGCGCCACGATCCCCCGTCTCGGCCAACGTGGCCAAGCGTGCTTTGCGGCTGGAGGCCAAAGCCATCTCAGACATGGCAAACAAGCCATTGAGCAGGGTCAGGAAAACGATGAGCAGAACGTCCATTGCGAAATCAAACAGTCAAAAATAATAGAGACAATCAACACATGGCACTTTACTTGATTGGCGACGTGCAAGGCTGCGACGAAGCCTTGGAACGTTTGTTAACGCACATCGCGTTCTCCCCCAGCCGCGACACGCTGTATTTGCTGGGCGACTTGGTCAACCGTGGCCCTGACAACGCAGGTGTGCTGCGCCGCTTGATGGGCTACGGCAGCAGTGCGCAATGCTTGCTGGGCAACCACGATTTGCACTTGCTAGCGGTATCGCAAGGCGTGCGCCAACCCAACAAGCAAGACACCACCCAAGACATCTTGACCGCACCCGACAGCGCCGAGCTGCTGCACTGGCTGCGCCACCAACATATGGCTATGCAAGTGGGCCAGGTACTGATGGTGCATGCGGGCGTGCTGCCGCAATGGACCGCGCAGCAAACCCTAGCGCTGGCTGGCGAAGTAGAAGCCGTGCTGCGCAGCGACGACTGGGTGCACTTCATGCCGCAGATGTATGGCGGCATGCCCAATGTGTGGCGTGATGACCTAGAAGGTGCAGACCGCTTGCGCGTGATCGTCAACGCCCTCACCCGCTTGCGCTTTTGTGATGCACAGGGCGCGATGGACTTCAGCGTGAAAGAAGGCGCAGACAAAGCGCCTGCGCACTTGATGCCTTGGTTTGATGTGCCGGGCCGATTGACCGCCGATGTGCGCATTGCCTTTGGCCATTGGTCCACCGTGCAGATTGCAGACCGCACAGATGTGGTGTGCTTGGACGATGGGTGTGTGTGGGGTGGGTGCCTGAGTGCGGCCAAGCTCGAAGCCAAAGACACGCTTGTGAATGTGAGCAATGCACCTGCGTGGCAGCGGGTTAGCGTGAAGTGTCCGCAGACCATGGACCCATTGGCTTAGCCAAGCGGTCTGGCCGCCATTGCCTCGCATATAGGACCTTTAGTTACATCTCCAGACAAACTGTCGTCCACAAGGAAAGGTAGATGTGCAACGATAAGGTGCCCAGCACGTTCTGGGGTGCAAAAGTGTAAAACTCACAGCTCGGCGTCCAGCTCTATTGACTTGATAGCAATCGGTTGTCGAATAATCTGCCCGGATTTGCGATGCCTGACCTTGAATTTAAGCATCACCTTCTCAGACCTCCCGTCTCTCTGGGTGTCTTGATCTGAGACGTGAAGTTCAGGGTCGGCAAGTTCGATCTTGTACCGAGGAGCGATCCTCATTGGCACTGAAAAGATCATTCGAATCACGCCCTCACCGTTTGGTGCGTAAAGGATTGTGTCCTTTGCCCCCGTCAAAGCTTGATGGTATGAGATCATTGCTTGACACTCTGCCATCTGCTGTTTTGGGAACAAGCCTCTTTCTGGCGTCAATGTAGTGAAGTGCTGGTCCAGGTCCGGCGGTACAGCGAACGTGACAGGGTCTACTTGAAGTGTTATCGAGTAGCCTTCCCCTCAAACCCTAGCTTTATAGATCGTCCGTGAGGGGTGAAATCCCTAGGGCCAAGGATTACGGAGAAGGAGACTGGCCCTTCAGGTAAATCGGTCAGATCGAATACAGCGTCTTCTTCTGCGATATCGTCTTCATGAACGTCAAGTCTATCGAGCGCAGGCACACGGTACCCGTAGATGGAAAAAGGCTGTGCAGTTTGAGTAAGAGGAGCGACGAAGAGGATGGTTCCATTCTCGTGATAGTTCACTCGGCCAGATTGATGAATCGTTATACGCTTGTTTTTTGAACGCGGCGAATCAAACTGAATAGTCTTTAGTTCTTGCTGTCTCGACCTAACGCTCCATACTGTTCGTGACGTGCTAATGCCTTCCCTCCGAATAATCAAACTTAGGGAACCATCTCGGTCGCTGGTTTCCAAGACCATGAACTTCCGAGTGATCGAAAAGTAGCGAATGAGAATATGCATAGGCTTGGCAGTCTAACGTTTGAAGTAACCCGATGCCGCTTGCGATCCGCGATTGTCTAACTGGAGACGCTGATTCTAAAAAAGCACATGCTCAACCCTATCTGCCGAATGTGGGGATATCCCCTTCGCGGCTATTGAAACGGTCGACTGCTCCTAGCCGGAAGCGCCCTAATTTTGCTTGATGGCGAATGACTGCATTCAACCTTCAGCCAAACTACGTAGATTTCCACAAACTAATCAAGCCTGATGCGGCAAAACCTCCAACCAAAAAAAACGCGCCACCGGCGCGTTTTTTTTTAAGTGGTCGACTTGAACAAAGCCGCCATCACCCGCTTGGGTTTGATGTTGGCCGACTTGCGCAGTGGGTCGGGTGCGGCTGGTGCTGCGGCCTCTGCGCTGCGCACGGGCGCTTCGTAGGGTTTGTCAAAGAACGGGTCGTTCTTGATGCGCGGTGCGGGCACGTAGCCCACTTCGCGGCTGCGGCGGCTGTCTTGTTCGCGTGGGCGCGAATCGCGAGACGAGGCGCTGTCGCGTGGACGGCTAGACGACTCTGAACGCTCACCACGATCAACACCGCGAGATTCACGTGACTCACCACGCGGCTCACGACGCTCACGCGAGCGGTCTTGCTCAACGGTCACGTTTTCTAAGGTGATTTTGGTCTTGAGCAATTTCTCAATGTCGCCCACCAAACGCTGGTCGCTGCCCGACACAAAGCTGATGGCGTGGCCCAATGCACCGGCGCGGCCTGTGCGGCCAATGCGGTGCACATAGTCTTCGGCGTTGAAGGGGATGTCAAAGTTGAACACGGCTGGCACGTCTTTGATGTCCAAGCCGCGAGCGGCCACATCGGTACAGACGAGCAAATCGACTTCGCCTTTTTTGAAGCCTTCAAGGGCTTTCAGGCGTTCGTCTTGGCTCTTGTCGCCGTGCAAGGCGCTGGTGCGAAAACCGTCGCGCTCTAGCGAGCGGGCCAAGCGTGCGCAGCCAAGTTTGCTGTTGCAAAACACAAAGGCTTGCTTCATGCCGTTGGCTTTGATGAGGTGGCGCAAGGCGTTGTACTTGTCATCCACGCTCACGCTGTAAAACTGCTGCGTGATGGTGGCGGCTGTTTCGTTGGGGCGCGCCACTTCGATGGTGACGGGGTTTTGCAAATAGCTGCCAGCCAAGCGCTTGATCTCGGTCGAGAACGTGGCCGAGAACAACAGCGTGGTGCGCGTCTTGGGCAGGTGGCTCAAGATGCGTTGCAGGTCTGGCAAGAAGCCAATGTCCAACATGCGGTCGGCTTCGTCGAGCACCACGTATTCAACTTGGTTGAGCACCACGTTCTTGGCTTCGATGTGGTCGAGCAAACGGCCGGGCGTGGCCACCAAAACTTCGACGCCTTTTTTCAGCTCGATGGTTTGGGGCTTCATGTCCATGCCGCCAAACACCACGGCGCTGCGCAGGTTGGTGTGCACGGCGTATTGTTTGATTTGCTGAGCCACTTGGTCGGCCAGCTCGCGGGTGGGCAACAGCACCAGTGCGCGCACGGGATGGCGGGCGGGCGAGGTGGAAGCGTTTTCGTGTTTGAGCAAACGTTGCAGCAGTGGCAGCGAGAACGCTGCGGTTTTGCCGGTGCCGGTTTGCGCGGCGCCCATCACGTCTTGGCCGGTCAGAACCACGGGAATGGCCTGGGCTTGGATGGGGGTCATGGATTCGTAGCCCATTTCGGCTACGGCACGT
>Ga0228700_1002314_pt1 | contig 10183 bp, 12 predicted proteins | sample McNCre317_Aug_MG_FD_178019 | JGI IMG/M metagenome (GOLD analysis project Ga0228700, IMG submission 178019) | Freshwater microbial communities from McNutts Creek, Athens, Georgia, United States - 3-17_Aug_MG | ecosystem: Environmental > Aquatic > Freshwater > Creek | place: USA: Georgia... | reverse complement strand
GGTGGCCGCAGCGGCTGCGCCGGCGCCGGCCGCCACCGCCGCCCCGAAGCGCAAGCTCAGCTACAAGGAGCAGCGCGAGCTCGACGAGCTGCCCGCGCGCATCGCCGCGCTCGAGGACGAGCAGAAGGCGCTGGGCGAGCTGCTCAACGGCTCCGAGCTCTACACCCGCTCGCCCGAGAAGATCGCCGAGACGCATGCGCGCTTCGCCGCGATCGACGAGGCGCTGCTGGCGCTGCTCGAGCGCTGGGAAGAGCTCGGCAGCCGCTGAGCGTCTCCTCAGGACGCCCGCGGGGTCTGGCGGCTGCTGCCTTGGGGCGCCAGCCGGCGGTGCCAGTGCACGAAGGCGGTGGACAGCATCAGCGCCTCGCCGTCGGCGACATGCCGGTCGGCCTCGATCACCGTGCGGCACAGATGGATGAGCTGGTCGCACAGGTCCGGATCGTCGATGTCGTCCACCAGGTTGCCGATCAGGTGCGGGTCGATCTGCGACGGGTCGCTCCAGGCCATCGGCGACTGCACCAGCAGGTCCGAGCAGAGATCATGCAGCACCTCGCGAAAGGCCTCGGGGGTCAGTCCCAGCCGGTGGGCGATGTCGTGGCGCTGCAGGGTGTCGATCTCGACCAGGCTGACATGGCCATCGGCCACCAGCGCCAGGGCGACGATGCGGGCTGCGGCTTGCGGGCTGTTGGTGGGGTAGTTGCGCATGACGGGACTCCTTTCGTGCGGATTCGGGGCAGAAGAGACGCTTACTCGCCGGGATCGGACGAGGCCGGCAGGCGCCGGCGGGCCGAGCGCGGCAGCTCGCGCAGCCGCTGCCAGTGCGAGGCCAGGGCGCGGCTGATCCGGGCCAGCGCCTGCTCGAAGGCGCGCTGCCAGGTGTCGGCCTCGGCCTGCACGGTCAGGTGGCCCAGCCGGGGGCCGCGCAGCTCGATGCGGCACTGCTTGTCGATGCCGCCGCGCGGGCCGTTGGCGTCTTCCAGCAGGATGCGGGCCTGCGGCACGAGCGCGCCGAGGCGCCGGGTGGAGAAACGCAGCCGCCGGATCACCTGATCGCGCAGCGACCGGGCTTCGGCATGGCGGGATTCGAACAGCACATCCATCGTGGGGCTCCTTGCGTTGAAGGGATGCCCTCAGCGTAAGCGGCCCGATGTTCTTGTTAAACCAGCCTGTCGCTGATGAACATTCCCGTATTGATGGATGTTTGGGCGGGAACCTTTGCGTCGGGCGCCAGTCTGTGAGGGCGATGAGCCTCGACTTCAACTATCGCCATCTCTACTACTTCTGGGTGGTCGCCCGCGAAGGCGGCATCTCCCGCGCGGCCGCGCGGCTGGGCATGGCGGTGCAGACGGTCAGCGCCCAGGTGCATGAGCTCGAGCGCGAGCTGGGCCATGCGCTGCTGCGCCCGGCCGGCCGGGGCGTGACGCTGACCGAGGCGGGCGAGGAGGCGATGCGCCAGGCCGACCTGATCTTCCAGCTCGGCCAGCAGCTGCCCGAGCGGGTGCACGGGGCCGCGACGATGCCGGTGCGCCGGCTGCAGGTCGGCGTGGGCGACGGGCTGCCCAAGATGGTGGTGTGGCGGCTGCTCCAGCCGGTGCTCGACGAGCCGGACCTGCGGCTCAAGGTCATCGAGAAGCCGGTGGATGACCTGCTGGCCGATCTGGTGCTGCACCGGCTCGACCTGGTGCTGGTCGACCGGGCGCCGCAGCCGCATCCGGGCCTGCGGCTGCGCACGCGGCTGCTGGGGGTGTCGCCGGTGGCCTGGTACGCGACGCCGGCGCTGCTCGCGGCGGCGCAGGACGACTTCCCGCGCTCGCTGGCGCGCGTGCCGGTGCTGCTGCCGCTGCCGCCGGCGACGATGCGCCAGCAGCTCGATCCCTGGTTCGAGCGCGAGGGCGTGCGGCCGCGCATCGTGGGCGAGTTCGAGGACAGCGCCCTGCTGAAGACCTTCGGCGCGCGCGGCATGGGCGTCTTCCCCGCAGCCGAATGGGTGGAGGAGGAACTGCTGGCGCGCTACGGCGTGTGCCGCGTCGACGGGTGCCCGGGCGTCGACGAGCCCTTCCATGCGATCTGCGCCGAGCGCAGCGTGCCGCATCCGCTGGTGGCGCGGCTGGTGCCGTCGCGGCCGGGCGCCTCGGCGCGGCGTGCGCCGGCGGCGCGTCGCTGAGCGCCGGTCAGCGCACCTTGCCGAGCAGCGTCTGCACGTCCGCCAGCATCGTCTCGAGCTTGGGCGCGTTCTCTTCGCTGATCTCGAGCTGCTGGCGCATCTCCTGCTGCATGAAGCACACCGTCATGCGCACATAGGCGCTGTCGAGCGCCTTGCGCACCGCGGCCATCTGGCCGGCGATGTCGAGGCAGGATTCGCCGCCTTCGATCATGCGCTGGATGCCCCGCAGCTGACCTTCCGCGCGCTTGAGCCGGTTGAGGATGTCGGTTCGACTGGATTCGTCCTGGAGCTGGGCCATGTTGCAAGCCTGGATGGAGAAAGGACAGGGTGTAAGGGGTGCGGATTGTCTCCGTTCCTGCCGGCCATGTGTCGCGTTGCCGCGACGTCTGGGGGTTCTCCGCATCGCCGTGCGTGATGCGCGCCGCGCTCTGGCCGTCGCTCTCCTGCACCCGGGGGGGTACGGTTCTCGCTTCTCCGGACTTGGCGTGCCGGGGGGGACGTGCCTAGCATCGCGCCCATGATGAACCGTCGAGAACTGCTCGGCCATGGTGCCCGGCTGGCCGGACTGCTCGCCGGGCTGGGTCTGCTGCCTGAGGCGGCGCAGGCCGCCTGGCGCGAGGCGGCCTTCGCCGCGACCGACCTGGCGCGGGTCTGGACCGCGCTCGGCATCTCCGCGCCGCAGGAGAGCGCCGACATCCGCCTGATCGCCCCCGATCTTGCCGAGAACGGCGCGGCGGTGTCGCTGGGCTGCGCGACCCGGCTCGAGGGCGTGCGCCGGCTGCTGCTGCTGGTCGAGCGCAACCCGACGGTGCTGTGCGCGCTGTTCGAGGTCGGGCCGGCGGTCGAGCCGGATGTCCTCATCCGCACCCGCATGGCCGAGTCCTCGCCGGTGTGGGCTGTCGCGCTGATGGACGACGCCCGGGTGCTCTATGCCCGCAGGACGGTCGAGGTCACGCTGGGAGGCTGCGGTGGCTGAGCCCCGGCCGATGCGCCTGCGCGCCCAGCGCCACGGCGACCGGGTGGTCGTGCGGGTGCTGATGAGTCACCCGATGGAGAACGGCCGGCGCCGCGACGAGGCCGGGCGTCTGGTGCCGGCCTGGCACATCCGCGAGGTGATGGTGCAGCTCGACGGGCACACCGTGATGACGGCGCAGTGGGGGCCCTCGGTGTCGGTCGACCCGTTCCTGCAGTTCCACCTGCGCGGGGCACAGGCGCCGGCCGGCAGCCGGCTGGCCGTCACCTGGACCGACAGCCGCGGCGAGCAGCGCCGCGACGAGACGCTGATCGGCTGAGGCGTCAGCCCAGCATGTCGGCCCAGATGTTGCGCGCCCAGGCCTCGGCATGCCGGGCCTCGAGCGCAGAGCGCTGCGCCGACAGGCCGCCGGCGCCGGGCACCGGCAGCACGGTGCGCTGCTCCGGCTGCCAGGCATGCACGCTGGCGACATGGATGGCCTGGTCCGCATCGACCCAGCTGTAGCAGACGTTGTTGAGCACCGGCCGGGCATCGACCTCCAGATCGAGCAGCGCCGCCACGATGGCCGCGGCGGCCACCTTGGCCTGGGCGTTGGCCATGTGGCCGGACTTGGGCATGCCCGGCGCGGCCTGCAGCGCGTCGCCCAGCACATGCAGGTCGGGCGCGTGCACCGAGCGGAAGTCGCGGAAGTCCACCGGGCACCAGCGCCCGTTGACCGTGGCCAGACCGGCGTGCACCGCCAGGTCGCCGGCACGCATGTCCGGCAGCAGGTTGATGACATCGGCGCGCAGGTCCTCCTGGACCTCGAAGCGCAGCGTCATCGTGCGGGCGTCGATGCCGGTGACGCGGTGCTGCGGCCGGTACTCGATCATGCCCGGATGCAGCTCGGCCCAGGCCTGGCGGAACAGCGCCGCCTTGGAGGTGATGTCCGCATTGGCGTCGAGCACCAGCACCTTGGCGCGCGGGTTCGACTGGCGCAGCCGGGCGGCGATCAGGCAGGCGCGCTCGTAGGGCCCGGGCGGGCAGCGGTAGGGCGCCTCGGGAATGGCGATGACGCAGGTGCCGCCGGCGGGCATGGCGTCGATCTGCCGCGTCAGCGCGAGCGTCTCCGGGCCCGCCTTCCAGGCGTGCAGCACGCGGCCCTCGTCATGCGCCGCCTTCAGGCCCTCGATGCGGTCCCACAGGAAATCGACGCCCGGCGCCAGCACCAGCCGGTCGTAGCCGAGCCGCTCGCCGCCGGCCAGCGTCGCTGTCCGGCGCTGCGGGTCGATCGCCACGACGCGGTCCTGCAGCCGCCGCACGCCGTGGCGCGCGCCCAGCCGGTCATAGGACAGCGTGATGTCGTCGAGCGTGCGCTGCCCGCCGATCACCCGGTTCGACATCGGGCAGGACACCAGATGCGGGTTCGGCTCGACCAGCGTCACGTCGACGGCCTGGTCCGACAGCAGCCGCAGGTACTTGGCTGCGGTCGCGCCGGCATAGCCGCCGCCGACGACCAGCACGCGCGCCCGCGCCAGCGCCGAGCCGCGCGGCGCGGCGCAGCCGTTCAGGCCGGTCACGCCGGCGGCCACCAGGGCCTGGAGACAGCGGCGGCGGCGCATCACGGGCGCTGGCGGGCGAAATGCTGCGCCAGCGCGTCGAGCTGCTCGGGGCTGTAGCCGCGGGCGATCTGGTGCATCACGGTGGCGGGCACGCTGCCCGCGCGGAAGGCCTGCAGCCGCGCGCGCAGCTCGCCCGCGTCGCGGCCGGCCAGCGCCGCCATGCCGCCGCCCTCGACCGCGCGCCCGTCGGTGCCGTGGCACTGCGCGCAGCTGGCGGCCAGCGCGCGCAGGTGCAGCGTCTCGGCGCGGGGGGCGGCCTCGGCCGCGCTGGCGGCGCGCATCAGCATCAGGCCCAGCAGTGCGGGCGCGAGCAGGCGGGAGGGCGCGGGCATCATGGCTTCTTCCGGGAACGATTCACACTCGGGCGCCCATGGTGCCGCTGCCGTCCGGGCTGCGGATAATGGGGTCTTCCCTCAGATCCTCGGAGTTACATCCACCATGACCGCCGCCCTGCTTGCCGGAATGACGCCCGCCCGCCTCGACGCGATCGCGCCGGAGCGGCTGCCCGCGCTGCTGCGCCTGATGCCCAAGGCGGAGCTGCACATCCACATCGAGGGCTCGCTCGAGCCCGAGCTGATCTTCCGGCTCGCGCAGCGCAACGGTGTGGCGCTGCCCTATGCCGATGTCGAGGCGCTGCGCGCGGCCTACGCCTTCACCGACCTGCAGAGCTTTCTCGACATCTACTACGCCGGCGCCAGCGTGCTGCTGAAGGAGGAGGACTTCTTCGACATGGCCTGGGCCTACCTCGAGAAGGCCGCCGCCGACAATGTCGTGCACGCCGAGATCTTCTTCGACCCGCAGACCCACACCGCGCGCGGCGTGCCCTTCGAGACGGTCATCAAGGGCCTGAACCACGCGGTGCACCGTGCGCACGCCGAGCTGGGCGTGAGCGCGAAGCTGATCCTGTGCTTCCTGCGCCACCTGAACGAGGAGGAGGCCTTCGCGACGCTGGAGGAGGCGCTGCCGTGGCGGCACCACTTCATCGGCGTCGGCCTGGACAGCAGCGAGGTGGGCCATCCGCCGAGCAAGTTCGAGCGGGTCTTCGCGCGCTGCCGCGAGCTGGGCCTGCACATCGTGGCCCACGCCGGCGAGGAAGGCCCGCCCGCCTACATCGTCGAGGCGCTGGACCTGCTGCAGAGCGAGCGCATCGACCACGGCGTGCGCAGCCTGGAAGACCCGGCGCTGGTGGCGCGGCTGGCGGCCGCGCGCATTCCGCTGACGGTGTGCCCGCTCTCGAACGTCAAGCTGTGCGTCTTCGACGACCTGACCCAGCACAACATCGGCGCGCTGCTCGACGCCGGCCTGTGCGCGATGGTCAACTCGGACGACCCGGCCTATTTCGGCGGCTACATGAACCAGAACTTCGTCGAGCTGTTCGCCGCGCAGCCGCAGCTCACCGCCCGCCACGCCTACCAGCTCGCGCTCAACAGCTTCGAGGCCAGCTTCGTTGCGGACGAGCAGAAGACCGTCTGGGTGCACCGCCTCGACGAGGTGTTCGCGGCGGGGTGATGCGGTGATCCCGGATGGGCAGGCGGGGGGCGGCGCGGGTCCAATCCGGGCCATGACGATCATGATCCGACATTTCCGCCAGCGCCTGCTGTGGCCGCTGCAGCTGATGCCGCGCACCGACGAGCGGCTGCGGCTGCAGCCCTGGGCCGCGGTGCTCGAGCGTCCGGGCAGCCCCTGGCGCGAGGCCGCCGAGATGCGCCGCAGCCGGCTGCACGAGCGCCACTATCAGGAGTTCGTGACCTTCCTGCCCCATGTGCAGCGCTTTCTCTATGGCGACAGCGCGCGTGCGGGCAGCGCCCGCACGGGCGGCGGCTCCTCGATGCGGGTGCTGCGGCGTGACGATGTCGCGGCGGTGCGCCTGCATCTGCACCCCGGCCAGCCGCCGGTCGAGCTGGCGGTCGAGCACATCGATCTGTACTTCTTCCACGATGTCGACGTGGTGATGCTGCATGTCGAGGTGCATGCCGACGCGCTGCCGCTGCCGGTGGTGCAGGAGCTGCTCTACCGGTTCGGGCGCGCCTATCCGCCAGGCTGGGACGGCCAGGGCGAGCCGATCCACTGCGCCCGCACCGTCGAATGGCTGGGCGTGGACGGGCAGGTGCTGTGCGCCTCGGACGCGGCCGACCGCGAGGCCTTCCTCGACTTCGTCGGCACGCACCGCGCCCCGCGGCTGACCGCGCACTGGCGCTGGCTGCTGCAGCCGCTGCGCCCGGAGCTGGACGAGGGGGCCGACGACGACGACGGGCTCGCGCCGCTGCGGGTGCGTCAGATCGAGTACCACCGCATGCCGGTGATGGCCTGGCTGGCGCTGGACGATCCCGCCGCCTTGAGCCGGGCCGACTTCATCCGGCTGGGCCTGGTCGCCGGCCAGGGGGCGCAGGGCGAGGCCGGCGCCGACCTGCCCTTCGCGGCGCACCATGTCGCCGACTTCGAGGCCCGCCACTGCTACGACCGCTTCTGGGGCGCCGGGGGCGCCGCGCCCTTCACCCGCTACCTGTGCTGCGGTCACGCGCTGGTGGTGGTGGGGCGCGCGGACTCGCGCTTCTTCGTCGACCGCGAGCGCGGCGTGCTGGCGCAGTTCCGCCACCAGCATTTCCTGATGTTCCTGATCGCGCACTTCCAGAAGGCGGCGCTGCTGATGTTCTCCGACCGGCTGGTGGTGGCGCTCGATGCGCTCAGCATCCACGACGCCTCGTCGGTCAAGCGCTTCAAGCGGGCGGTGCGCGGCAACTTCGAGACCTTCCTGCGCTTCACCCACCGCTACTGGTTCCACGACCTGTCCGAGCAGGCCCAGACCCGCGCGCTGCACCGGCTGTGCGCCGACCACCTCGGCCTCGACACGCTGTACCCCGAGGTGCGAGAGCGCGTCAGCGAGATGAACACCTACCTCGACACCGACAGCCTGCGCCGCCAGGCCAACACCGTGGTGCGGCTCACCGTGGTGACGATCGCCGGCCTGATCGGCACCCTGTCGACCGGCTTTCTGGGCATGAACCTGCTCGACGAGGCGGGGTCGTCCTGGTCGCGCCGGGTGCTGATCCTGGTCCTCACGCTGGCGGCCTCGCTGCTGCTGACCGGCTACATGATCGTGCGCTCGAAGCGGCTGTCCGACTTCCTGGACATGCTCTCGGACGAGCGGCTGACGCTGCGCGAGAAGCTCGGCATGGCCTCCTCGGCCGGAGACGCCAAGACTTGAGCCGCGCCAGCGCGGGATGAGCGAGGGGGCGGGGCCTCTTTTCGCCGTCCGCCGCGCCCGCCCGGGTCGGACGATGGGTGCGACGGGATGACGGCGGCCCTGCTCGACCCGCACCCGTTCACGCCGGCTGCGGGATCGGGCCAGGCCTGGCGTCCAGCATCACTCGTGGCGCAGCGCCTCGATCGGGTCCAGCCGCGCCGCGCGCCGCGCCGGCACATAGCCGAACACCACGCCGATCGCCGCCGAGAACACGAAGGCCAGCAGGTTGATGCCCGGCTGGAAGACATAGGGCATGGCCAGCAGCGCCGACAGCCCGACCGAGGCGACGGTGGCCAGCGCGATGCCCACCAGGCCGCCGAAGCTGGAGAGCACCACCGCCTCGATCAGGAACTGCAGCAGCACCTCGTGCTCGAGCGCGCCGATGGCCAGGCGCACGCCGATCTCGCGGGTGCGCTCGGTCACGCTCACCAGCATGATGTTCATGATGCCGATGCCGCCCACCAGCAGGCTCACGGCCGCGACCGCGCCGAGCAGCGAGGTCATCAGCTGCGTCGTGCCCGACATCGTCTCGGCGAGCTGGCGGGTGTCGAGGACGTTGAAGTTGTCGTCGTCGGCCGCCGCCAGCTTGCGCCGCTCGCGCAGCAGCTGGCGCAGGCTGGCCTGCACCGCGCTGCTGTCGGCCGTGTCGTCGAGCGAGACCAGGAGCGTGCCGATGTTCAGGCTGCCGCTGACCCGGCGCTGCAGCGTGCGCAGCGGCACGATCACCGTGTCGTCCTGGTCCATGCCCATCGCCGCCTGGCCCTTGGAGGCCAGCCGGCCGATGATCGTGCAGGAGAACTGCTTGATGCGCAGCATCTGCCCGAGCGGGTCGGCGCCGTTGAAGAGCTCGCGGTGCAGCGTCGCGCCGATCAGGCAGACGGCGCTGCCGGCGCGCAGCTCGGTGTCCTCGAAGGTGCGCCCCGCGGCGATCGTCCAGTTGTTGGTGCGGAAATAGGCGTTGGTCGTGCCGGTGACGCTGGTCGACCAGTTGCGCGAGCCCGCCACCACCGTGACGCTGCTGCGCGCCTCCGGGGCGACCGCGGCCACGCCGGCGATCTGCGTGGCGATCGCGTCGATGTCGGCCTCGCGGAAGGAGGGGGCGCCGGCGCTGCCGCCCGGGCCCATGCGCTGGCCGGGCCGGATCTGCAGCAGGTTGGTGCCCAGGCTGGCGATCTGCGCCTGCACCGCCTGCGTGGCACCCCGCCCCAGCGTGACCATGGTGATGACGGCGCTGACCCCGATGACGATGCCCAGGATGGTCAGGAAGGAGCGCAGCAGGTTGCGGCGGATCTCGCGCGTGGCCAGCAGCAGGGTGTTGCCGATCATCGCGGGGCCTCCTGCGTGGCGGCCGGCATGCCGCCCTGGCGCATGTCGCTGTCCATGCGGCCGTCGACGAAGCGGATGATGCGCCGCGCGTATTCGGCCATGTCCGGCTCGTGGGTGACCATCAGCACGGTGATGCCGCGCTCGCGGTTCAGGCCGGTGAGCAGCTCCATGATCTCGCGGCTGCGCGCGGTGTCGAGGTTGCCGGTGGGCTCGTCGGCCAGCAGCACGGCGGGCCGGCTGACGATGGCGCGCGCGATGGCCACCCGCTGCTGCTGGCCGCCCGAGAGCTCGGCCGGCGTGTGGTGCTCCCAGCCGGTCAGGCCGACGGCGGCCAGCGCCTCGCGCGCGGCCTTCTGGCGCGCGGCGGCCGGCTCGCCGCGGTAGAGCAGCGGCAGCTCGACATTCTCCTGCGCCGAGGTGCGCGCCAGCAGGTTGAAGCCCTGGAAGACGAAGCCGAGGAACTGCCGGCGCAGCCGCGCGCGCTGGTCGCGGTCGAAGCGCTCCACATGCACGCCGCGGAACAGGTACTGGCCGCTGCTGGGCACGTCCAGGCAGCCCAGCAGGTTCATCACCGTCGACTTGCCCGAGCCGCTCGGGCCCATGACGGCGACGAAGTCGCCCTCGTCGATGTCGAGGTCGATCCCGCGCAGCGCGTGGAAGGACACCGCGCCGCTGCCGTAGACCTTCTCGATGCCACGCAGCCGGATCAGGGGCTGCGCGGACCTCGCCGGCGCCGTCATCGCGGCCCCGCGGCGGCCGTCGTGCTGGCCTGGCCGACGATGACCGCTACCCCCTCGGCCAGGCCCTCGCCGCTGACCTCGGTGCGGCGGCCGTCGCTCAGGCCGGTGGTGACGGTGAGCGGCTGCGGCGCGCCG
>Ga0228700_1002313_pt1 | contig 10185 bp, 7 predicted proteins | sample McNCre317_Aug_MG_FD_178019 | JGI IMG/M metagenome (GOLD analysis project Ga0228700, IMG submission 178019) | Freshwater microbial communities from McNutts Creek, Athens, Georgia, United States - 3-17_Aug_MG | ecosystem: Environmental > Aquatic > Freshwater > Creek | place: USA: Georgia... | reverse complement strand
CGCCCGCCAAGTGGAAGATCAACCTGGCGCAGCAGCTGGGCTGAACGCTCAGCCCGGGTAAGCCAGCTTGCCCGCCACCAGGGTGGCGCGCACGCGGCCGGGCAACTCGTAGTCGGAGAACGGCGTGTGCTTGCCCTGGCTTTTCAGGCCCTTGTGCTTCACCGTCCAGAAGTCTTCCGGGTCGAACACGCACAGGTCGGCCACCGCGCCCACGGCCAGGCGGCCCAGCTGCTCCTGCAAATCCCCCAGGGCCTGGCCCAGCACCTGCGCCGGGCGCTGGGTGATGGTGGCCAGCGCCGCCGGCAGGCCCAGGCCCGATTCGGTGGCCCATTTCAGGGTCAGGCTCAAAAGCAGTTCCAGACCGGTGGCACCGGGCTCGCTTTCGGCAAAGGGCAGGGCCTTGGCGTCTTCGCCGACCGGGGTGTGGTCGGACACCAGCGCGTCGATGGTGCCGTCGGCCAGGCCGGCGCGCAGGGCATCGCGGTCGCGCTGCTGGCGCAGCACCGGGGTGAGCCGCATGCGGCTGTCAAAAAAGCCGATGTCCAGGTCGGTCAGGTGCAGGGAGTTGATGCTCACATCGCAGCTCACCTTCAGGCCCTGGGCCTTGGCCTGGCGCACCAGTTCCACACCGGCGGCACTGCTGATGCGGCACAGGTGCACCCGCGCCTGGGTGCTGCGCATAAGCTCAAAAATGGTGTGCAGGGCAATCGTCTCGGCCGCCACCGGCACACCGGAAAGGCCCAGGCGGGTGGCCAGGGCGCCGCTGGCGGCCACGCCCTTGCCCAGATGCAGCTCCTGGGGGCGCAGCCACACGGTGTAGCCAAAGGTGCTGGCATATTGCAGGGCGCGCTGCAGCACCTGGGTATTGGCCAGCGGCACATCGGCCTGGCTGAAGCCCACGCAGCCGGCCTGGGTGAGACCGGCCATTTCGGTCAGCACCTCGCCTTCCAGTTTGCGGGTGAGCGCACCCAGCGCAAACACGCGCGACTGCTGCAGGCGCTGCGAGCGGTAGCGCAGCATCTCCACCAGGCCGGGCACGTCCAGCACCGGCTCGGTGTCGGGCGGGCAGACCACGCTGGTCACGCCACCGGCCACGGCTGCGGCCAGCTCGGACTGCAGCATGCCCTCGTGCTCATGGCCGGGCTCGCGCAGGCGCACCGACAGGTCCACCAGGCCGGGGGCCACCACGCAGCCGCTGGCGTCAACGGTCTGCTCGGGCGTGAAGCCGGCCGGCACTGCGCCGATGGCCAGGACCTTGCCATCGGCAATGGCCACATCGGCCCGCACGTCGGTGTTGCTGGCGGGGTCGATCACGCGGCCGCCCTGGACCAGGATATTCATACGTTCACCTCTTGCTTGGGGGCTGGCTGGGCCAGGATCTGCTGCAGGGCCTGCACCAGGGCCTCGCACTCGGCCTGCGTGCCAATGCTGATGCGCAGATGGTTGGCAATGCGGGGCTTGTTGAAATGGCGCACCAAGATCTTGCGCGCCCGCAACGCGGCCAGCAGGTAAGCCGCCGGATGCGTGGCATGGCTGCTGAAGACAAAGTTGGCACGGGACGGCAGGGTGCTGAACCCCAGCCGGGCCAGCGCGGCAACCAGCCATTCGCGGCTCTGCACCACGGCCTGCGTGATCTGCTCAAAGTAGGCCTGGTCTTCGATGGCGGCCTTGGCACCGGCCTGCGCCAGCCGGTCCAGCGGATAGGAGTTGAAGCTGTCCTTCACCCGCACCAAGGCCTCGATCAGGGCAGGTTGGCCCAGCGCAAAGCCCACGCGCAGACCGGCCAGTGCGCGCGACTTCGACAGCGTCTGCACCACCAGCAGGTTGTCAAACTCAGGGATCAGCGTGGCCGCACTCTGGGCACCGAAGTCCACATAGGCCTCGTCGATCACCACCACCGAACCACGGTTGGCGCCCAGCAACCGGCGCAGCTGCTCCAGCGTGAGCGCCACGCCGGTGGGCGCATTCGGGTTGGGCAGCACGATGCCGCCGTTGGGCACGCAGTAGTCCTCCAGGTTGACACCGAACCCGGCGTTCAGGGGCACCTGGCGATAGTCGATCTGGTAGAGGCCGCAGTACACCGGATAGAAGCTGTAACTCACATCCGGGTAGAGGATGGGCAGGCTGTGCTTGAGCAGGCCCATGAAGGCATGGCCCAGCACCTCATCCGAGCCATTGCCCAGGAACACATGGTCGGTGCCCAGGCCAAAGTGGCGGGCAATGGTGGCCTTGAGCGCCGTGCCCTGCGGGTCGGGGTAGAGACGCAGCGCCTCGCTGGTGGCATGCTGGATGGCCTCCAGCACCTTGGGCGAAGGGGGATAGGGGCTCTCGTTGGTGTTGAGCTTGATCCAGCCGCCGCTTTGCGGCTGCTCGCCCGGCACATAGGCGTGCAGCTGCTCAATGCCAATGCTCCAGAAGGGGGAGGATGTGATCGGAGTACTCATGCTTCATTCCCTGCGACGATGCTCATCACCGCCATGCGCACCGCAATGCCAAAGGTCACCTGCGGCAGGATCACGCTCTGCGCGCCGTCCACCACCGCCGAGTCGATTTCCACGCCCCGGTTAATGGGGCCCGGGTGCATCACGATGGCATCGGGCTTGGCCAGTTGCAGCTTCTCGGGGGTGAGGCCAAAGCGCTTGAAAAACTCGTGGGTGCTGGGCAGCAGCGCGCCGCTCATGCGTTCGTTCTGCAGGCGCAGCATGATGACCACGTCGCAGTCCTTGATGCCCTCCTCCAGCGTGTGGCAGACCCGCACACCCATGGCCGCCATGTCATTGGGCACCAGGGTCTTGGGGCCGACCACGCGCACCTCGGCGCAGCCCAGGGTGGTGAGGGCATGGATATCGGAGCGGGCCACGCGCGAATGCAGCACGTCGCCCACGATGGCCACCGTGAGGTTGGAAAAATCCTTCTTGTAGTGGCGGATGGTGAACATGTCCAGCAAGCCCTGGGTGGGGTGGGCATGGCGGCCGTCGCCGGCATTGACCACATGCACATGGGGTGCCACATGCTGGGCGATCAGATAGGGCGCACCCGACTCGCTGTGGCGCACCACAAAGATGTCGGCGGCCATGGCCGAGAGGTTGGCAATGGTGTCCAGGAGCGATTCGCCCTTGGCCGCGCTGGAGCGCGCGATGTCCAGGTTGATCACATCGGCCGACAGCCGGGTGGCGGCAATCTCGAAGGTGGTGCGGGTGCGCGTGCTGTTTTCGAAGAACAGGTTGAACACGCTCTTGCCCCGCAACAGCGGCACCTTCTTCACCTCACGGTCATTGAGCGAGACGAAGTTGGTGGCCGTGTCCAGGATGTGGGTGAGTATGCTTTTGGGCAGGCCCTCCACCGACAGCAGGTGAATCAGCTCGCCGTTCTTGTTGAGTTGGGGGTTGCGCTTGTAGAGCATTATTTTTCTTTCACCTCGAAGCGAAAACGACCGTCTTCGGCACGTGCAAGAGACAGCGACTGGCGCTCGCCCAGGGCCACGCGGGCGGCGGCAAAGTCGGGCTGCACCGGCAGCTCGCGCCCGCCCCTGTCCACCAGCACCGCCAGCTTCACGCTGGCCGGGCGGCCATAGTCGAACAGCTCATTGATCACCGCACGCAGGGTGCGCCCCGTGTAGAGCACATCGTCCAGGATGACGATGTGGGCACCGTTCACGTCAAAAGGCAGCTGGGTCTGGGCGCTGCTGGCCAGGCCACGCTGGGCAAAGTCATCGCGGTGCATGGCCGAAGAAATGATGCCCGGCTTGCCCGGCAGCTGCAGGTCGGCCTGCAGGCGTTGCGCCAGCCAGGCGCCACCCGAGGTGATGCCCACCAGCCGGGTGTCGGCCTGGCAGAGCTGGCGCACTCCGCGCAGCAGCTCTTGGTAAAGCGCCTCGGCATCCAGAAACAGGGCTCCGGCACCGGGCGCGGAAGCACTTGCGGCATGGCTCATCACAGACTCCTTAAAAACTGTTCGAGGATGATGCAGGCCGAGGCGGCATCGGCATCGCGCGCGCCGCTGCTCAGGGCCTCGGTGGTGCTGTAGCGCTCATCCACTTCAAATACCGGCAGCCCGAAGCGCCCGTGCAGCTGGCGGCCAAACTTGCGCGCGCGCGCCGTGTTCTCATGGGCCGCCCCGTCGGGGTGGTAGGGCACGCCGATGACCAGGGCCTCGGGCTGCCAGCTGGCAATCGCCTTGGCAATCTGCGCAAAGCGGGCATCGCCTTGGGCATGGATGGAAGCCTGCGGCGTGGCCGTGCCCAGGAGGCGGTTGCCTACCGCCACGCCGGTGCGCTTCTCGCCATAGTCAAAGGCCATGAAGCTGCAAAAGCGCTGTGCATCTGCTGCCGCGCTCATGCGTGGCCGACCTGGCTGGAGATCATCCAGGACTGCAGGCCCAGCAAGGCCAGGGCGCGTTCGTAGCGCTGCTCCACCGGGGTGTCGAAAATCAGCTCGCGCGTGGCATCCACCGTGAGCCAGCTGTTCTCGCCCAGCTCGCTCTCCAGCTGGCCCTCGCCCCAGGCGGAGTAGCCCAAGGTGATCAGCACCTTGCGCGGACCGGCGCCGCTGGCCAGTGCTTCGAGCACATCCTTGGAGGTGGTCATTTCCAGGCCACCGGGAATGCTCATGGTGGAGGCATACAGCGTTTCCTGGTCGGGGCCCACATAGATGGGTTCATGCAGCACAAAGCCGCGCTCCATCTGCACCGGCCCGCCCTGGAACACAGGGCTGTCGGTGAGGTCGGTGCGCTTGAGTTCGAGGTCCACCTTGCCGAACAGCGCCGGCAGGTTGATGTCGGCCGGCTTGTTGATCACCAGGCCCAGCGCCCCCCGGGGCGTGTGCTCACACACATACACCACGCTCTTGCCGAATAGGGCGTCGTCCAGCCCGGGCATGGCGATCAGGAAGTGGTTGGTGAGGTTGATGGGTGCAGAATCGCCGGACATTTTTGGATTTTAGCGGTACCCATGCACCCCCCTTTCTCCACTGGCCTGGTGTGGTTGCGGCGCGATCTGCGCGTGCAGGACAACGCCGCCCTGGCTGCTGCCCTGGCGCAGTGCCGGCAGGTTTATTGCGTCTTCGTCTTCGACACCGACATCCTGGACCTGCTGCCCAACTTCGACCGGCGTGTGGAGTTCATCCACGCTTCTGTCCTGGAAGTCGATGCCGCGCTACGCCAGGCCGCGGGCACCCAGGCTGGCCTGATCGTGCTGCACGGCCGTGCCCAGGACGAGATTCCCGCGCTGGCCCAGGCCTGCCAGGTGCAGGCCGTGTTTGCGGCGCGCGACTACGAACCCCAGGCGCGCGCGCGCGATGCCGCCGTGCAGCAGGCCCTGCAAGGCCAGGGCATTGCCTTCATCCAGATGAAGGACCATGTGGTGTTTGAGGAACGCGAACTGCTGACCCAGCAGGGCCGGCCCTACGGCGTGTTCACCCCCTATCTGCGGGCCTGGCGCGCGCGCTTGGGTAGCTCGCCCCTGCCCACCCATACCCTGCCCCAGCCCTGCTTGCAGCTGGCTGCACTGCCTGCAGCCTATCGCCGCGCGGTGCCCAGCCTGCAGGCGCTGGGCTTTGAGGCCACCAACCTGGCCGCGCTGGCCATTCCCTGTGGCATGCAGGGTGCCGCGCAGCTGCTGGACGACTTTGTCACCCGCATGGACCGCTACGAGGAGGCGCGCAACTTTCCGGCTGTCAAAGGCCCCAGCTACCTGGGCGTGCACCTGCGCTTTGGCACCGTGTCCATACGCCAGCTGGTGAACCTGGCGCTGGCCGGCCTTGCGCGCGGCAGCCGGGGCGCTGAGGTCTGGCTGTCCGAGCTGGTATGGCGCGATTTCTATGCGCAGATCCTGGCCAACTTCCCGCATGTGGTGGGCGCCTCGTTCAAGCCCGAGTACGACGCCATTGCGTGGGAAGAAGGCCCCGCTGCCGAGGAACTTTTTGCCGCCTGGTGCGAAGGCCGCACCGGCTACCCGGTGGTGGACGCCGCCATGGCCCAGCTCAACCAGACCGGCTATATGCACAACCGCCTGCGCATGGTGGCCGGCAGCTTTCTGGTGAAGCACCTGGGCCTGGACTGGCGCTGGGGCGAGCGCTACTTTGCCCAGCAGCTCAATGATTTCGACCTCTCGGCCAACAACGGCGGCTGGCAGTGGGTGAGCTCCAGCGGCTGCGACGCCCAGCCCTATTTCCGCATCTTCAATCCGGTGACGCAGAGCGAGAAGTTCGATGCCCAGGGCAAGTTCATACGCCGCTATGTGCCGGCCCTGAAGAAACTGGGCGACAAGGCCATCCACGCGCCCTGGCTGGCCAAGCCGCTGGAACTGCAAGCGGCCGGGCTGGTGCTGGGGCGCGACTACCCGCTGCCCGTGGTCGACCATGTGGCAGCACGGGCACGCACCCTGCTGCGCTATGGTGTGGTGAAGCGCGAAGCCGCTGAATAGGCCCCGGGCTCAGCCCTGTGCCGTCTCCATGCAATACGAGCGGATCAGGCTGAGCAGCTCGTCTTCCGAATAGGGCTTGCCCAGGTAGTGGTTGACGCCCAGTTCGCTGGCATGGTCGCGGTGCTTCTGGGCAATGCGCGAGGTGATCATGATGATGGGCAGATCGCGCAGCTTGGCGTCGCCACGGATGTTGCGCACCAGGTCAAAGCCATCCATGCGCGGCATCTCGATGTCCGACAGCACCACGGCCGGGGTTTCCTGTGCCAGCACCTCCAGCGCATGCAGGCCGTCATTGGCCAGGGCCACGCGAAAGCCCTCGCGCTTGAGCAGGCGCTGCGTCACGCGGCGCACGGTGATCGAGTCGTCCACCACCAGCACCAGGGGTGCCTGCACGGCCACCGGGGCAGCGGCCACGCTGGCCGGATGCAGAGGCGCCGGTGCCTGGGTGGCGGCCACCATCAGCGCGCGCGCATGGCTGCCGTAGACCGTGGCCAGGGCCACCGGGTTGTAGATCAGCACCACCGCGCCTGAGGCCAGCACCGACATGCCGGCCAGCCCCGGCAGGCGGGCCAGCTGCGGCCCCAGGTTCTTGACCACGACTTCGCGGTTGCCCAGCACTTCGTCCACATGCAGGGCCACATGCTGGCCGGCACTGCGCAGGATGGCCACCGGCACATTGCGGCTTGGCGGCTCGGCGCTGCAGCCCGAGACCTGCAGGAGTGCGCCGCCCCAGTAGAACGGCAGGTCCTGGCTGGCCCAGCGGTAGCTGCCGCTGGCGTAACCGGCCTGCACCGCCTCGGCCGGCGAACGCACCACGGTTTCCACCAGGTTGGAGGGCACGCCAAAGCTGAATTCGCCCATGCGCAGCATCACCACCTGGGTGACTGCGGTGGTCAGCGGCAGCACCAGCTTGAAGCTGGTGCCCACGCCGGCCTGGGTCTGGGTTTCCACCAGGCCGCCCAGGGCGTTGATTTCGGTCATCACCACATCCATGCCGATGCCACGGCCCGAGAGTTCGGTGACTTCGGTGGCCGTGGAGAAGCCGGGCTTGAACAGCAGCTGGGCCGCCTGGGCATCGTCCAGCGGCTGGTCCGGGGCAATCAGATGGCGGGCAATGGCCTGGGCGCGAATCTTGTCCAGCCGTAGACCGCCGCCATCGTCCTGGAAGCGCACCGCCACGTCATTGCCCTCCTGGTGCACGTCCAGAAGAATGGTGCCGGTGGCGGGCTTGCCCGCTTGCGCACGGGTGGCGGCGTCTTCAATGCCATGGCCCACGGCATTGCGCAGAATGTGTTCAAAGGCCGGCGTCATGCGGTCCAGCACGCCGCGGTCCATTTCGATGTTGCCGCCCTGAATCTGCAGGCGCACCGTCTTGTTGGACTCCTTGGCCGCCTGGCGCACCACGCCATACAGGCGCTCGGCAACGCCTTCGAATTCCACCATGCGGGTGCGCAGCAGATCGCGCTGCAGCTCGCGCGCCTGGCGGGCCTGGGCATTGAGGTCGTCCTCGGCACCCTCCAGCGACCGCTGCAGGTTGCGCTGCACCGTGGCCACGTCGTTGACCGACTCGGCCATCATGCGGGTGAGTTCCTGCACCCGCGTGAAGCGGTCGAACTCGAGCGGATCGAAGCCCTGCGCGTCTTCCTTGGCATGGGCCATGCGCGACTGCATCTGCGACTCGGCCTGCACCTCCACGTCGCGCAGTTGCTGGCGCAGGCGCTCCAGGTTGCCGGTGAGCTCGCCCAGGGCGCCGCGCATTTGCAGCATGCGCGAGTCCAGGCGCGAGCGGCTGATCATCACCTCGCCGGCCTGGTTCACCATGCGGTCCAGCAGCTGGGTACGCACCCGCACCGACTGGGCCGCATTGCCGCGCGGGGTCTGGCGGGTCAGCTGCTCGGCCGTGCTGGGCGCCGCCGGCGGCGTGATCGGCGACACCAGGGGGGCAGCCAGGCTGGGCAGCTCTGGCAGGGGTGCGCCAGCCGGGGCAGCGGGTGCGGGGGCGCCTGCTTCCAGGGCCGCGCTCTGGGGCGCCTCGCCCACCGGGGCCGCGGCCGGCTCTGGCTGCGGCTGGCTGATGTCCTGGCGCGGCGCCAGTTCCAGCGCGTCGAGCTCGCTCTGCAGGGCATCGAACTGGCCCAGCAGGGGCTCCAGCCGGGCGCTGTCCAGGTTCTCGGTACCCAGTGCCTCCACGGCCGATTCCATGTGGTGCGCCAGCTCGCCCAGGTGCATGGCACCGGCCAGGCGGGCACTGCCCTTCAGGGTATGCAGCACGCGCAGGGCCTCGGCCCGTGCGCCCAGGTTTTCCGGCCGTGCCACCCATTGGCGCAGGGCGGTGCCCAGTGCCGGCAGCAGCTCCACCGCCTCTTCCTGGAAGATGGGAAACAGGTCGGTGTCCAGATGGTCTCGCAGGGCCGGGGCTGCGGGCTCGGGCACAGGCACCTGCGCTGCGGGTGCAGGCTCGTCCGGCGCCAGGGTGGAGACCTCTTCCTCGGGTCTTTGCGCGGGCTCTGCCTGGGGTGCTTCCGAGGCGGGCTCGGGCGCTTGCGCAGCGAAATCGGTGTCGACAATGGCGCGCAAGGCCTGCAACAGCTCGGCATCACCGGCCTTCAAGAAGCCAGCGGCAAACTGGTGCAACAGGCGGCGTATCTCCTCGGCCGCGTCATTGAAGACCGCCGCGTGCTGGGCGGTGCCGGCATCGTGCAGCTGCACATGGCCCAGGGCATGTTCCAGGGTGCGCGCAATGTCGGCCAGGTTGGCAAAGCCCACGGTGGCGGCAATGCCGCCCAGGGAATGCGCCAGGGCCACACTGGAATCGGCCAGCGGGCGGTGCAATTCCATGGCCCACTCACTGAGTTCCACCTGCAGGCGGCGCGACCATTCATCGGCCTCGTTGAGGAACACGTTGTACAGCGGTATGCCCAGACGCAGGTCGCCAATGACCTTGACCTGCTCGTCGGCATCGGCCAGGGGGGCGGCCTCGGGGGCGTTCGCTGCAAGCGGCTCCTCCACCGGCGCGGCTGGCTCAGGCAGGGACGGTTCGGGCTCGGGCGCTGCCGCCTCCTCATTCGGGGTGCCCACAAAGTCAAAGTCTCCCAGATCCAGGGCGGTCTCGGGCGCGGCGGTCTGTGGTGCACTCCAGGCACCCAGGCTCTCCACACTGCGGGTGGCCTCGAAATCGGGTAGCAGCGAGTCGGGCGCCAGGCCGTCGCCAACAAACTGGGTGGCAGAAAAATCGGGCAGATCGAGCTCGGGCAAGGCTTCGGTCGGCGCCGGCTGCAGCGAAGGCACTCCATCGGTGTCGAAGTCCACCGGATGCAAGACCGTGGCAGAAAAATCGGGGATTTCCGGCAGGGGCGCCGATGCGGTCACCACCGGTGCCTGCAAGGCCGGGTTCGCCAGCTCCTCGGGGGTGGCGTCCACCAGCGGCAGCGCGCCGGTCTCGGTGGCGGCGGGTGCCTCTGCCGCTGCGGCTGCCGCCCGGTTGCCAGGCAGCTGCAGCGCAAGGTGGCGACCCTGCAGGCGCAGCGCATCGGCGCTGGCCCGAAAGTCCGCAGCGCGCCAGCCATCGGCCTGCTGGGCGGCAATGTCTTCGATCCAGTCGCCAAAGGCCGCCATGCCGCTGCCGGACAGCGCAATCAGGTCGGCACTGGCCGGCTTGGCATCGGCCAGCCAGGCGTTGTACATCTGCTCAAAGGCCCAGGCGGCCTCACCAAACTCGGTGAGCCCCACCATGCGTGAGCTGCCCTTGAGCGTGTGAAAGGCGC